>Ga0209643_1000589_pt1 | contig 57219 bp, 54 predicted proteins | sample AutmiccBRH37_all_FD_187383 | JGI IMG/M metagenome (GOLD analysis project Ga0209643, IMG submission 187383) | Deep subsurface microbial communities from Mt. Terri, Switzerland - Autotrophic microbial communities BRH/37_all (SPAdes) (version 2) | ecosystem: Environmental > Aquatic > Deep...
CTTCATTTTACCGATGTGATGGCGGCGGGCGGCGTTGTGTTTGTGCGGCATGCTGGACCAATCATGCTATTTTCGATCATGGCCGCATAGACGCAAAACGTTGAAATCTTATCCGTGCACCAACGCCCCGGTTAGCAAAAAGTTTGCAACAGAACCGTCATTTCTCGGTGGAAATCAACATCCGGTTGAACGTCTGCTGCATTAGCCATGGTCGGCTCGACGCGATCTGTTGTCGCCCTCGTCACCGAACGCAAGCCGCATTTGATTAAGGGCGGCATTGGCAGAATTGGTCGTATAGACGTGCGACGCGGATTCGGCAGCGCAGGGATCGCCATCTGCAATTGCATCTATGATCGCCGCCATCTCGACGACACTGTCTGAAATGCGACCGGGTTGTGACATCGACAGCACCCGAAGCCAGCTTATACGCGCCAGCAGCGACTGCAGAATATCCGCAGTTATTGTCAGGTTAGCAGCTTTGGCCATGTATTCATTGATATGAGTCATGATCGCCACCAATGCGCGTTTGTCTGACTTGCGCGCGGCAGCCTCCATATCCCGAAACACCCGGCGGATATGATCAATATCGTCGGGGTTTGCGATCACGCAAAATTCGCGGACCAGACGGGCCTCAAGAAAACCGCGTACGTGATACAGCTCTTCCGCCTGGGCGATAGTCAGGCGTGCAACAGTGGGTCCCTTGTGAGCCTCGGCCACAACCAGGCGGTCACTCTGAAGCTGGCGGATCGCCTCGCGCACTGATGCCCGGCTGGCCCCGGTCATTTCGCACAGCACGCGTTCGACCAGACGATCACCGGGCTTGAAATGGCCGTGAACGATCGCATTGCGAATTGTTTCAAGTGCCGCATCGCGCACCAACTTGGGCTTAACGCTGAACCACGCCGGAGCGGACAACGAACCTTCTCCGGCATCCGGCTGTTCGGATCCGGTTCGACTGTCGACTACCATGCGACCTCCTTGCTTCCCCTGATCATGTTTCCGATGGCATATCAGGTCGCCACCTCGTTGATTCTACACGCATGCCTCTGTTACCATCAACACTGTTTCGACACCAAACCAGCCTCACGGAAACTGTTTCATTTCAGCCAGACTCAGGATCGACAGCGCCACGGTGGCAGCGCGCGGCACGAATGTGTCGAGTTCTACATATTCATCTGGCCTGTGTGCCATATGCCCCACTGGACCAGTCGCGCAGATCGTTGGCGTTCCGGTCGAAGAGGCCAGCCCAGAATCGGCGCAGGAACGGGTAAATTCCACATCTGTCGCCAATCCCAGATTGCGCGCGGCGCGCAGATAGACGTCCGTCAACCTGTCCGATCCGTCATTTTTTGCCATCGGGCTAAACCCACCCATTCGTTCAATGGTCGACGTGATTCCGTCTTCCGATGCGTTCAACGCAATTTTCGTGATGGCATCATTATAGATGGATTCGTCCTCGGGATGGGTAAAACGAAGGTCGATTTCGCATGTCGACCATGGCGCCACAGTGTTCACTGACTGACCTCCATTCACCAATCCGACGTTGACAGAAACATCGCGCTCCACATTGCTCAGCCGATTCCATGCAACGATCTTGCGCCCCAGCTCGTGAATAGCACTGCGACCATCGGCAGGATTCAGACCCGCGTGCGCTGCCAATCCGGTGATCGACACGCGATAGAATGCCCCCCCTCGGCGTTGATTGACCACGTTTCCGCTCAACCGACCAGGTTCGGCATTGAAGACGGCAATGGCGCGCTGGGCAGCATCCAGAATGATCGGCGCCGATCCGGGGGATCCGATCTCTTCATCGCCGGTGAAGAGGGCTTCAAGGGTGAAAGGGGCAGTTCCGGTTTCGGCAAAAGCGCGCAGGATAAAGGCGTTCATCACAAGCCCGGCCTTCATGTCAGCGCATCCGGGACCATGTCCGCGACTGCCCGAGATACTGAACGGGCGCCTTGCGGCTTCGCCGGACGGAAACACCGTATCCATATGCCCCATGAGCAAAACGCGCCGGGACGCATCACCGCCCTGTTGGGCTGGCACAACAGCATGCATTGCATCACCCCGCCCCTCCAGCCCACTGATTGAGCATTCGATACCGAAACCTTCGAGCCAAGCGCGCAGGTGCGCACCGACGGCATCGACTCCGGGCTTGTCGAGCGAATGGCTGTCAATATTCACAATTTCGCGCAGCAGCTGGGTCATTTCGTCCTGCCGCGTTTGCAGCCATTCGGTTGCAGGATGCTTGGTCATTTTCTAGTGTTCTCCGGTTTGACGTTCAAAAAAAGCTTGACCTATTGTGAGGTATATATCAAGACTTTGTCTAAGTGTCAGACAATCCGGGCGAAGAAACGGGTGTATGAACACCCTCCGGACGACGGCCTGAGGGTATGTGTTTGGGCACCACACACCAACAAGGAGAGATGGGAATGAAACGCTTTCTAAAATCATTTGCCGCTACAAGTGCCATTGCATTGTGCTTTGCGGTATCCTCTATCGCGCCAGCAAACGCGCAGTCCAAGGATGAACTCGTCTGGGGCGACACCCTGCCCAGCGGGTTGGATCCCCACGTCGTTTATGACGTCTACATGCAGACCTTCATGCTCAATACATATGACGGACTCTACCGGTACCTCGGCAACCCGATCGAGCTGGTCCCGTGGCTGGCTACCTCTCACGAAGTCAGTGACGACGGTATGACATGGACCTTTAATTTGCGTCAGGATGCGACCTTCCATGATGGCAGCCCACTGACAGCCGATGACGTCGTTTATTCGTTCAAGCGCCTTCTGGAGATTGGCCGCGGACCGTCAGGTGCATTGGCACCCGTTCTAAAGCCCGAAAACATCACCAAAGTGGACGACTCGACGGTTCAGTTCTTGCTCAATGAACCCTACGCACCCTTCCTCGCTACCCTGCCGCTTGTGTCCATCGTTAATCAGGAACTCGTGACGGCAAACGAGGTCAATGGTGACAACGGAACTGCATGGCTGGCCTCCAACGAGGCAGGCTCGGGCGCTTATATCTTCGATCCGGACACTTACGTCCCGCAGGAAAAGGTTGATCTGAAACGAAACAAAACGCATTTTTATGGCTGGAGCGACAACGCAGATCCAATTGACGTGGTCCGGGCTTACCCGGTGAAGGAAACATCCACCCGCGTTCTGGCGCTGATGCGCGACGACATTCAGGCCACCGACGGATATCTGCCGCCCGATCAGGTCGCCAAGATCGATTCCACAGATGGCGTCAGTGTCCGCCGCGACGAATCCATGCGCGTCATGGTGATCCGCATGAACAACTCCAAGCCGCCCTTTGACAACATCAATTTCCGCAAATGTGTAAGCTACGCTTTTCAGTACGATGGTTTTATCAACGTCGTGCTCAAGGGGCTGGTTTCGCGCAATTCCGGCCCTATCCCCAACAATTTGTGGGGCGTGCCGGAAGACGCGACCGGGTATACCTATGACCCGGATGCGGCCAAGAAGTACTGCGACAAGGCGCGTGAAGAAGGCGCACCGCTTGATCGCACCCTGGAAATCCACATCCAGTCAGAACTCGACCAGACCACCCAGGCCGCCCAGTTATTGCAGCAGGGCCTGTCGGAATATGGCGTGAACGTCGAACTTGTCGCTTCAACCTGGGCCAGCCTGACGTCCAGCACCGGCTCTGCAGAGTCGTCCCCGGACATGTGGGTGCATTGGGTATCAACCTATTTTGTCGATCCGGAAAACTGGATCGGTCAGATGTACGATTCCTCATTCCACGGCACATGGAAAGCATCTTCCTGGTACAAGAACGCCAAGGTGGATGAACTGCTTCGACAGGGCCGGAAGGAAACGGATCGCAACAAGCGAAACGCAGCCTACGGTGAAGCCTACAAGATAATCGTCGACGAGGCTGCGGATCTGTGGATCTACAACACCATCGCATTGCGTGGCGTCAGTGACCGGCTTACCGGCATCAAATTCTCGCCGGTAGGATCGGGCGCAGAATTCCGTTGGATGTCTCTAGCCGACTGACCCAATCCCGCGCGGCCGGCATGAGTGTTGGCCGCGCATCCCTGATCTCTTTGACACCCGAGGTATGATGTTACGGTTTATCATCATCAGGCTATTGCTATTGATCCCGGTCTTGCTGGGCTTGCTGCTCATGACATTCGTTCTGCTCGGACTTGCCGAGGGTGACCCGGCTGCGGCGATCGCCGGTGACAATGCCACCCCCGAACAAATCCAGCGCATACGCGAGGAACTGGGAATCGACAAGCCGGTGATTGCGCAGTTCGGAGCTTACGTCGTGAACGTCGTGCAGGGTGATTTCGGGGTCTCGGCCTACTCAAACCGGGCCGTGGGAGCCGACATCGCCCAGCGGCTTCCGGCGACGCTCGAACTGACGTTCGTATCGTTACTGATCGCGGCGGTACTGGGCATCGGGTTTGGCACATTGGCCGCCTTGTGGCGCAATTCGGTCTTTGATTACCTCGTGCGGATCGTGTCGGTGGCGGGCTTGGCGATGGCATCTTTCTGGATCGCGATCATGCTACAGCTTCTCTTCTCGATGCAGCTCGACTTGTTGCCGCTGCGCGGACGCCTGCCCTCGGGTATGGAGGCACCTGCCGTGCTTACGGGGTCATATCTGCTGGACAGCCTCCTTACGGGGCGTATCGATGCGTTTGTCCAATCCCTGCGTCACATACTTCTGCCCGCGCTGACAATTTCGCTGGGTGGCATTGCGACCATCGCCCGCTTTACCCGCTCTGCCGTAGTCACCACCCTTCAGACCGAATACACCACCTACGAGGAAGCGGCAGGCTTCCCGCGGCGGCGCATCGTGTTTCCCTATGCGCTGCGCAACTCGCTGGTGACGCCGGTGACACAGATTGGCTTGTTGTTCGGAGCATTTATTTCATCCGCTGTCGCGGTCGAAGCTGTTTTCGACTGGCCCGGCATCGGATCCTATCTGGTTCAGGCAATCTTTAATTCCGACTTTCAGGCCGTATTGGCTGTGACCCTGGTGATCGGGGCAGTCTATGGTCTGGTCAATATCGCGGTTGATCTTGCCCACGCGCTGCTTGACCGGCGCGTTGCTGAAAGGCTTTGAGCATGTTGATTTTCCGCAAGCTGCTGCAGGACGTTCCCGCAGTCATCGGGCTACTGATCCTGATTTTCGCGACTTTGATCGCCATTTTTCCCGAACTCCTGGTGGACAACCTGGTGGCGGCCAATCGTGGCAACATCCTACTACGGCTGCAACCACCGGGAGTCGACCACTGGTTCGGCACCGATGATCTGGGCCGCGACCTTTTCGCCCGCGTGGTGCTCGGCACGCGATCGGCCATCATTATGGCAGTAGTCGTGGTTCTTGCCGCAATGGTGATCGGGGTGCCGCTGGGGCTGGTTGCGGGATATTTCGACGGGGTCGTTTCCGGTTTCATCATGCGGGTGACAGATGTCGTTCTGGCAGTGCCGCAACTCATTCTTGCCATCGCAATTGCCCAAATTCTTGGCAAAGGGCAGGAAAGCGCGATGATTGCACTGGCCGCCACCTATTGGCCGTTCTTCACCCGCACCGTCTATTCCGAAGCGCGGAGAGTCCGGTCTCAACTTTTCATTGAGGCGCTAGAAGGTCTGGGCGCAAGCCGCTTTCGGATCATGGCATTCCATATCCTGCCCAATGTGGCGGCGCCGGTGTTGATCCGGGCGACCGTTGGCATGGGCTTTACAATCCTGACTGCCGCGGTTCTGGGATTTTTGGGTGTCGGCGCCACACCGCCGTCGCCCGATTGGGGTCTGGCCATTTCAGAAGGTCGCAAGTACCTGCCAGAATTCTGGTGGTATGCCACCTTCCCCGGCCTTGCGATCCTCCTGCTCGTGTTGGGCTTCAACCTTTTGGGTGACGGATTACGTGACCTCGTCGATCCCAAACTGAGGCGCTCAAGATGACCGATACCGCACTTCTGGAAGTTCGCGATTTGTCATTGTCAGTCAAGACAGACGCAGGTGTTGCACGCATTCTTGATCACATCGACTTTTCGATCCGGCGCGGAGAGATTGTGGGGCTTGTGGGCGAATCGGGGTGTGGCAAGTCCACGGTCGTGCGCGTTCTGCTTGGCCTGCTTCCCAAGGGCGCCCAGATCGACAGTGGCAGGATTCTCTTCAAGGGGGTCGACCTGCTTACGCTTCGGCCTAAAGACGTTGCCCGGCGCATCCGGGGCCGGTCCATCGGATTCATTCCGCAGGATCCTTATCAGAGCTTCAACCCGACTTTCACGGTCGGTAAGCAGATGCTTGAGGTTCTGCGCTGGAGCGGGCTGCCGGATGAGGCGCCCGACACCCGCTGGACCCGTGCAGTGCAGGCACGTCACCGCGCAAAATTGATCGAGATGCTGGAAGCGGTGAACATCGCTGACCCAGCAGGAGCGCTTGAGCGTTACCCCCATCAGTTTTCAGGCGGGCAGCGGCAGCGTATCCTGATCGCCACCGTACTGGCCTGCCAACCTGATCTGCTGCTGGCAGACGAGCCCACCACTGCGTTGGACGTGACCACACAGATGCAGATTTTACATTTGCTGCGCGATCTGGCACTGGATTTTGGCGTTGCGGTGATGATGGTCACCCACGATTTCGGAGTAGTGGCACAGCTATGTGACCGGGTGTCGGTGATGTATGCGGGCCAGACAGTCGAAACCGGCACAGCGCACGCGGTCATCCATCAACCCGCCCACCCGTACACCGAACGGCTGATTGCCTGCCACCCCGACCTTTCAGAAACGATTGTAGGCATCCCGGGTCAGGTATCTTCCCCGATCAATCCGCCGATGGGGTGTCGGTTTCATCCTCGTTGTTTGATTGCAACCGACGCCTGCGCGGATCAGCGGCCTGTTCTCAGGACGTTGGAGGGGGCTCATCGCGTCGCCTGCCTCATGAGGGAGGCCGCATCATGACCGCGCCATTGCTGCAAGTCCGCAACCTTGCCAAAACCTTTGGAGGAACGGGCGGATTTTTCTCGCGCGCGCAACCGCTGGTTAGCGCCATCGACAATGTTTCTTTTGATCTTCACGATGGCGAAGTTCTAGGAATCGTTGGTGAATCCGGTTGTGGAAAATCTACACTCGCAAAGCTGCTTCTGGGACTTCTGCGTGAAAATGACGGATCCATCACTTTGGACGGTCGCCAGGTATCCGGGCTTCCGCCACGTGAGGCGCGGCGGTTACGCTCAGACGTGCAATATGTGCATCAAGATCCCGGAGCAGCCCTAGATCCGTGGTGGAGGGTCGGCAACACGCTGCATGAAACCATGCGCATTCACGGAATATCAGACGCCAAAGAACGCGAAACGCGTATTTCGGAAGTGTTGGAAGCCGTTGGCCTCTCAGGCGATTTTGTTAACAGATACCCGCATGAATTGTCCGGCGGCCAGCAGCGGCGCATCGGATTGGCGCGCACTCTTGCCTTGAGGCCGCGGATTATCTTGCTGGATGAGCCCACATCCGGGCTTGATTTGTCGGTGCAGGCAACGGTCTTGCGGCTGATGAATGATCTGCGGGAACGCTACAAGCTGACCTACATTTTGATCAGCCATGATCTGTCTGTCGTGCACAGGATGTGCGACAGGATTGCGGTTATGTATCTCGGGCGCATCGTCGAACTGGGTGAAACCGAAGCCGTCTTTGGCAGCCCTGCACACCCCTATACAAAGGCGCTGATAGGGTCAGCCCCAAAACTGGTGCGCGACGACACCTCGGTTGAGCTTATCCAGGGAGATCCGCCCGATGCGACAAACATACCTTCGGGATGTGCGTTTCGAAGCCGGTGCCCCCTTGCGATCGATTCTTGTGCTGCAACGAAGCCGGAACTGGAGGAGATTTCAGCCAGCCATCGAATCGCATGCCCCCCTGAATTACGGCGACTGACCAATGGCCCAGCCGCATCTGTCTCTTCACTTTGAATCCGGAGTTCCAAATGCCCAAACATATCGCCTGCCTGACCTTCGATTTTGACGCCATGTCCGGCCTTGTCTCGCGCGGATTGACAACCCCGACGCCGGTATCGCGCGGTGAATTCGGCGCCGTTGCAGTTCCCCGGATCTTGAACCTGCTGGAAAAGCACACGATCCCCAGCACTTTCTTCATCCCCGGCGTCGTGCTGGAAACCTATCCTGATGTAAGTCGTTCGGTACATCATGCAGGTCACGAGATTGGCAATCATGGCTGGACTCACGTGCCGCCCGCCAATTTAACTCCCGAAGAGGAAGAGACAGCCCTGCTTCGGTCAAGTGAAGCGATTGCAGCAATTACGGGACGCAACCCCACGGGGTACCGCTCTGCCTCTTTCGATCTTTCTCCGGTGACCGCCCAGCTTCTCTCCAAACATGGTTTCGCTTACGAAAGCAGCATGATGGGGCATGATCATTCACCCTACCGCCTGCGCCTGGGCGATGTAGTGGACCCCAGTGGACAGGTCACGTTCGGTCAGGAATGCGATGTGATCGAAATGCCTGTCAGTTGGAACCTGGATGATTTTCCCCATTTCGAATTCCTGCGGATGCCCAACTCAATCATGCCCGGCTTGGCGCCGGCCGATGCCGTTCTGGAAAACTGGATCAACGATTTCCGCTATATGTGTGAGACCGAGGAATGGGGAGTCTTGACCTTTACATTCCATCCCTATGTGATTGGCCGTGGACATAGGATGATCTTCCTGCAACGACTGATAGAAGCAATCTCGGACATGGGCGGCGTTTTCATGAACATGAATGACGCGGTGTTGGAGTTCAGGGGCAAATAACACTCTGAATGACGTTGGTGCGCGGATAAGATTTCAACGTTTTGCGTCTATTCTGCCAGGATCGAAAATAGCATGATTGGTCCCGCAGGCATTGCCAAGTTGTTCAGCCATACTGACCTGGCTACAGGGTGGTGCATGAAAATACCGTCTGCAATGCCGCGCCTGAAGGGCTATCGTCACCCTCGTGAAATCATCGCCTACGCGGTCTGGGCTTACCATCGGTTCGCGCTGAGCACGGCTGATGTCGAGGATCTGCTTGCCGAACGTGGCGTGTTTATCAGCCGGGAAACAATTCGGCTTTGGGTCAATCGTTTTGGTGCGCATTTTGCCGCCTGCATCCGACGTGACCGGCCGCGGCCGAACGACAAGTGGCATCTTGATTCCCATGTCGGTAAAATCCGACAGCCCCAACCGACCGGGTTCATGGCTTTGGTTGAAACCGTGATGGGTCGATACAAGGGCGTCATTCGACCGCGTTTGCGCGCTCGGTCATTCCTGGCTCAACAGACAGAGGCTGCGATCGGCGTCACGATTTTGAAAGCGGACAACCCAGATCGATCATTCGGGTGGCCGCTTCCCAAAAAATCTCAGCGGCTGCGAGCATGCAAAGGGCCCGTGCAACACGGGCCCATTATGGAGGTGTTCATTGCCGCAACCACATCGGGCCGCCGACACTATTGATGATGCTAATTGATCATCACGCTGGCGCGCATTCCCGCTTCCAGATGTCCGGGAATTTCGCAGGTGATTTCTACCGGCTCTTCGGTGTTTTGTACCGGCACAATAAACCACTCTACCACTTTTCCCGGCCCGACTTCGACTTCGCGAATGGTGCCTTTGATTTCGGCAAACAAATTGCCGTCCACATCGGCGACTTCAACCTTGCGGGTGAAAATGCGTTCGCCCATTTCATTGAGCGCCAACTCATGCTTGATCTCGTCGACATTGGTCAGAATCAGCTTGTAAGCCTGTCCGGTGACGAACTCGAAGCTGTCTGGCTTGAGATACATTCCGTCGTCATTGCTTCCCATTTCAATCGTGACGTCGATCACATTGGCACGGCTAAGGTCGCCATCCGCTAACGCGGGACCTGTGAGAGCAAATGCAACGGCAGCATAGTAGATAGGGGATATCAATTTCATTGTCTTTTCCTTCCAAGGTTTGAAGTCTAGACGTCTGCAACGACGGTGCGTTGCAATTTATCGTAGCCAGCCTGCAGGCGTGGCGCTGTGATCTGCATCAACCGACATCCCCCAGATGGGGCTCTTCGTAGCGAGACAGTGGCATGGGCCGCTCCCTTTTTGTTAATTTTCTTTCGGTTTGGCGCGGCATACGGCCTATCTTCCCTGGATTTGAAACACCGGCACGCCGCCGGGCATCGATGTAGGCCCTAAGCTCGACTACAACGCTGTCGGGTAGCGGCAGTATCCGGGTCTTGAAGAACTTGGTCTGCCGGATGGTTATCGTACCGCCCTGCAGGTCAAAGTCACCAAGATCGAGACGGGCAAGCTCACCACGCCGTAAGCCCGCGCAATAGGCCAGCAGCAGCATCGTGTATATGCTCAGCGGTCGAAGTGGCACTCTTGGAGACGGATAGCTACGGGCAACCTCGAGCATCCGCCGCACGTCGGCAGGCGAGTAGATATGGGGCTTTCGCCATTGCCTGGCGACCTCCTTCCTCGGTCTCGGGTCCGGTCGCCGCACAGGCATCGACGGGTCGCGGTGACGAAGGATTTTCGCAAAGACCCGCTTGAGCTCTTCACATTCCTCCGCGTGGTGACGCGTGACATTTGTTGCCGCCCATCGATCGATCATGGCGTTCAGCGGTTCGGCTTCCGGCCCCGGATGCAACTGCAGGAACCGGTCGAACCGCAATAGCAACAGAGGCTGCGAAGTGTATTTGTAACCTCTGCGCCGCATCATCATGACATGCTCGGCCATCATTTCGCCCAGCACGCTGGCGAACGGCTTCGGCTGGCGCAGTTCGGCAAGAGCCTGTTCTGTATCCTGCGAAGCCAATGCTCGCCAAATCGGCATACACTGCTTGATATTGCACTCATCACGCAGAGCGACGACGGGATTGCATTCGATCGCGCTGATTTCCACCAGGCGTTCGAGGAACCGGTCAACGATGCGGGTGCGATGCAAGAGCGTGGATGTCGCCCGGCGATTTGCTGATTCTTTTAGCCAGGCTAGCAGCACCTCCTGATCGAGCGCCTCGTGACGTTCGGCGACATCCTGGAAGCCATGCAAGACCTGCCGATAACAGGTTCGACTTTTCATGCTGCGCAGATCAAGGCTCGCGACATAGCGGTCAATGGTCGCGCGGTTGGGATCGGGCCAGCGGGCGGTCATGCCAGCACCTCCATTCCCGGCACGTCAAGCGCAATAGCCCTGAGGTCCTCGGTGGCGAGCTTCAGGTAGGGAGCCGTCGATCCTGTCGAACGGTGTCCTAGAATGTCGCCGATGACCTTTTGAGGCACAGCGACCCGCAGCATCTCTACCGCGCGCGCATGACGGAAGATATGGGGTCCACACTTACCAGACGGTTGGATGCCGGCGTCACGGAGCCGTCGGCGAACCACGCTGTATAGCTTGTCGAGCTTGCGATAGGGCGCGCGCGTTCGGAGGAAGATTTCCCTGGCATCCGTCATGGGCCGCCCGGAACGCAGATAAGCAAGCACCGCTTCGCCGACCGGCTCCATCAGGGGCAGCGATGTGCTGGCTCGCGTCTTGTGGTGGCGAACATGGATGGCTTCCGTCCGCCAGTCGATGTCCTCAATCCGCAAATTGCGGATTTCTCCAGACCGTAGCCCATATGTTGCAAGGAGTTGCAGGATCGCATGGTCGCGCAGCCCCGCCGATGTCTCGTCCTTCTTCGTGCTCTCCAGCACAGCGACTATCTGGTCGCGGTCCAGGACTGACGGTACTCCTTCGTACGCATAAAGCGTCGGGGCTATCACGTGCCCTGACAGGTCCGTCGTGACGCGACCTGTGATGTGGAGATAACGCAGCAGCGAGCGAAGCCGCTCTGCGACAGACTTCAGCGAGCAGCGCGTCAGTTTCGGCGCGCGCAGATCCATATAACGGTCTACGTCAACGACGCTCAGCCCCGTTAAGCCGCCGCATCCGTGATCGATCTGCCAGGCAAGGAAGTTCCGGGCTTCCCACATTAACGCTGCGACGCTGGAGCGAGCCAACCCGCGTTCCTCACGCAGCCAGATTTCGTATTCGTCGCAAATCGCAAACCGGGCCATATCGGCCGCGCAGGTAGGCTCGATAGCTGGTGGCCAGTCACCGTGAGCTAGCCGCAACAGGGCATGAATTCCGGAGCGCGGGACCTCGTGCCAGCGCGCGCTGGGTCGTCGACCACGCTCCCGTTCGAACATTACGATCGCGTGCCGCAGGTATTGCTCTACCTGCACATCGATCACATCCACGACCGGAATGCCCCGCTGTCCCAGATAATCGAGAAATTCAGATGCGTAGGTGCAGTAGTTCCTCACCACGACCGGGCTGTATCGCTGGCTGATAAGCGAGGAATTGAGTGTGGCAATTAGTTCGTGACGGTTATCGGGCATTGGCGGGTCCTCTGTTGGTCGATTGACCAGCAGAGGTTCGGCACCGAATAATGCAAAGCAAGCCGATTCGAAAACGGCGAAAATCCACCGATCAGGCCGCGCTCCTCCGCATTATGGGAACCTCGTGATTAGTCAAGTTATGCTCACCTCGTCATAACTTGACGTAGGCTTTCACATAGGCTGGCGGCATCATCCTCACCGTGTGCCCGAACTGGCCGATGACGTTCGCCCAATGATGCGCACTTGCACACGCCTCAAGTCCAACGAGGCACGGCGGGACGTTGCGGAAAAACTCCAACAACTGGGACCGCCGCAAGGCTCGGCGGATAACGACGCGGCCGTCTTCGGCGACACCGTGAACCTGAAAGACCGACTTGGCCAAATCCAGGCCGATCGTAGTAATCTTCTCCATGGAACGGTTCCTTCTGTTTCGTGGTGATGGACATCACCACAATAGGCACCTTCGATGCCGCTTCGAAGGGCCGTTCCACACCATCACTTTATGTGGAGCGGTGGTAGCATTCGTGCCCTCATCAGTTCAGGACCTGCCCGACCATACATTGCGCGCTTGAGGGTCTTGAGGCGGTTGATTTGACCTTCGGCCTGCCCGTTGCTCCAGGGGAGCTCAATTGCGTTGTTGACGGCCTCAATGTCTCTGCGCAAGACGCGAGCGAACCGCATGATCGGAATGAGGTCGGAGTCGATCCACGCATCCAGTGGTTCGGGTTTCTTGCCGCGAAGGATCCCGTTGAAGCGCATCGCCAGGCGTCGCATCTCGGCGAACGCATCAGATCCCTGCTTCAGGACATCGACCTTTTTGACCTGTCGCTCTGTCAGCAGGCTTCGCGGCTTTGATGCAGAGCGCGGCGGCAACCACTGGCGAGATTGCATGACCGGTTTCCGGATCTCGAACCGGCTCCGACTTCAACGCGGTGGGCGGCACTTCATCGGCCTGCCCCCTTTCGGCCCGCCGCCAGGCTCCCAGCAGGCGCTCGAGATTGGCGAAGCTGCCAGTGTAGCCGCGCTGCTTGACGTCATGAAACAGGTGCCGGCCGCAGCGATTCCCATCCTTCCAGCATTGGGCGAGGAAGTTTCAAAATACCATGGTGATGTGGGTTTCAACGCTGCTCGCCGCCTGTCTGGCGGAGCCTCGAACTTGAGCCACTTTGCTACACTGCGACGTTCATACCCGGTCTGTCTGGCGATCTCGCTGTAGGATAGCCCTTGCTGGCGCAAAGCGTGGAGCATGTCGAATATTTCCTGGCGGGATTGCTACGCCGTAGGATCGCAGCTTGTCTGTGATCATCACTCGCGGTGATCGTCCTTGGCCCTTCAAAAGCTTGCGCATCAGGCGCTTGGCGGCCTTGGCATTTCGGCGGCTTTGAACGAAAACCTCCAAGACGAAACCGTCCTGATCAACTGCGCGCCACAGCCAATGCTTCTTGCCACGGATTGAAACAACGGCTTCATCTAGATGCCACTTGTCCCCAAGCCGACCGGATGATCGACGACGGATGTCGTTGGCAAAGGTGCGGCCGAATTTCTCCGCCCACAGCCGGACGGTTTGGGGTTCTTCCTCATTTTGTGTGATTCATCGGCTGTTAGCGACAATGTCGCTATGGGCGGGCATGCAAAAGAAATCGAAATGGTCACCCGGCCCAGGGGTTAAGATTCTGGGTGCCACGCTCACTATTGACGACGGGTGGGTTGTTTCCACTGCTGGATCCGCGATCGGCATCTGCCCAGATTGTGGACGGCGAAGCCGAAGTCGGCATGGTTGGGCCCGCCGCAACCTCCAGGATCTGCCGGTCCAGGGCAAGCCGGTGACAGTGAAGCTGCTGCTGAGCCGCTGGCGATGTGCACATCGGGAATGCCCACGACGAACGTTCACCGACCGACTGCCGTCGGTAGCTGATCCATACGCGCGTCGGACGAGAAGGGTCGGAGAGATTGTCGGCCTGTTCGGCCACAGCGCCGGCGGCCGTCCTGGCGAGCGGTTGATGCAGCGGCTCGGCATGCCGGTCAGCGATGACACCATCCTGAGGCAGTTGAAGCGGGATGCCGAGGTTGATCAACGCAATTCCGAGATACGGGTGGTCGGTATCGATGATTGGAGTTGGCGGAGGGCGACGAGCTACGGAATCATCATGGTCGACCTCGAGCGCCGCTCGGTTGTCGACATACTGGATGACCGCAGCGTCGAGAGTGCGGCCAAGTGGCTGCGTGACCGTCCTTCCATCGAAGTTGTCAGTCGGGACCGCTGCGGTCTGTATGCGCAGGCGGCTCGTGAAGGCGCACCGCAGGCCCAACAGGTCGCCGATCGGTTTGATCTGGTCAAGAACCTTCGCTCGGCCATCGAAGAACAGATGAGCCTTTCCGGGCGCGCCACCGGCAGGGCCATTCTTTCGGAGGACGCAATTGTTGACGCTGCCACACATCGCCGTCGCGCCCGTCTTGCGCATAGGCAAAGCGAGAGATCATGCCGGGTGTCGAGCATCGTTCCCACAAAGGGTTGAATAATCGGGCGGAGAATTCTCACCAGCCAGTCCGGCGACGAGAGCGGATCATGAAACGCTTCAAGTCACAGCAACATCTACAACGTTTTGTCTCAATCCATGACCCGATCGCCAACCTATTCCACATCCCCCGCCACGACATCCCTTCCAAGCATTATCGCGAACTGCGTTCAGCGGCGATGAACCTGTGGGCGAAAATCGCCCGAGCATGATCGGCGAAATAGGCCGGTGGCATTGTCTGCCCTCGTTGCCGTTAAGTTTACGATGCCGTTCAGGGCAATAATGCCTGCCAATTTTCCACGGAAAGATTGGTTTGCGCGACCTGACGCCGCCGGTCGCGGCCGCACGGGCAGGCGCGCGAGGAATCGGTCCGAGCGGCACCGCCGACGGAGGGATCATCGGGGGCGCGATCAGCGCCCGGGTCGCGGGCGCAAATCCCTGGATTGACAGCACTTGCCTGCCCGGTTCGGTGTGCGGAGGAACGAGCCCGGCCGCAGCCGGGCTGGGGGTGACGTGGCGGCCTCAGCCGGCCGGTTCGCTGTCCCAGCGCCAGAAACCGGAGCCTTCTTTCTCAAGCAGCCGGTTCAAGACCATCTTGTGGACCTCGTCGGCGCCGTCGACGAGCCGGGCCTGGCGGGCGTAGCGGTAGACCCATTCCAGCACCGTGTCGCGCGAATAGCCGCGAGCTCCGTTGATCTGGATCGCCGTGTCGGCCGCCTGGTGCAGCAGATTGGCGACGTGGACCTTGGCCATCGACACTTCCTTGCGGGCGAAGCCGCCGCGATCGAGTTCGACGGCCGCCTTCATGACCAGAAGCCTGCCGATCTCGATCTTCATGGCGAGGTCGCCCAGCATCATCTGCACGGATTCGCGGTGGGACAGGCGCTGGCCGAAGGCGAATCGCTCGGCGGCATAGATGCGGGCGATCTCGACACAGCGCTTGGACAGGCCGAGCCAGCGCATGCAGTGGGTCAGACGCGCCGGGCCGAGGCGGATCTGCGTCGCCTTCAAGCCGTCGCCTTCGCTCATCAGCACGTTCTCCAACGGGATTTCCAGGTCCTCGAACAGGAGTTCGCAGTGGCCGCCGTGCTCTTCCGGCCCCATGATACCGATGCGCCGCTCGATGGACCAGCCCGGCTGGTCGCGGTCAAACAGGAAGGCGGTCAGCCCCTTGCGCTCGTCGTCGGAGGTGCGGGCGACGAGAATGAAATGCTTGGCTTCCTCGGCGCCGGTGATGAACCATTTGCGGCCGCGCACGATGTAGCGGTCGCCCTTGCGGGTGGCCGTGGTCAGCATCATGGAGGGATCGGAGCCCCCTCCCGGATGCGGTTCCGTCATGACGAAGGCGGAGCGCGCGTCGCCGTCAACGATCGGCTTGAGCCAGCGCTCCTTCTGGGCCGGCGTCGCCGTCTGTTCCAACAGCATCATGTTGCCGTCGTCGGGCGCCGCCGAGTTGAACACGACCGGACCGAAGATCGACCGGTTCATCTCCTCATAGCAGACCGCCATGCCGACCTTGCCGAGCCCGGCGCCGCCGGATTCGGGCTTGAGCTGCAGGCACCAGAGCCCTTCGGCGCGGGCTTCGACGCGCAACTGGTCTGCCAAATCGAGCCGGATGTTGTCGTGCGCATCATAGGCGGAGCGGTCCGCCTCGAGCGGAAGCACCCTGTCTTCCACGAAGCGTGAAATTCGAGTGCGATAGTCTTCGATGTGTGCAGAAATGGTGAGATCCACGGAAATCTCCTAGAGCGAGGACACGAGATGGCCGCCGTCGACGGCGATGGTGGCACCGGTCATGTAGCTGCCGGCGTCGGAGCAGAGAAGCAGCAGCGCTCCTTCGAGTTCACGGGGCGTGCCGAGCCGGCGCTGCGGAATGCGCTTGATCAGCGCCATGCCGGCTTCGGACGCGAAGAATTCGCGATTGATGTCGGTCTCGATGTAGCCCGGGCACAGCGCGTTGACGCGGATGCCGTGCCTGGCCCATTCCAGCGCGGTCGAGGCGGTGAGCTGCACCACGCCGGCCTTCGCCGCCGCATAGGCGGACACTGCCCCTGCCACCCGGAAGCCCAGAATTGAGGCGATGTTGACGACGGCCCCGCCATTGCCGTCGGCGATCATCCGCCGGGCTGCCGCCTGCGCGGTGATGAACACGCCGGTCAAGTTGATCGCGATCTGCCGGTTCCAGTCTTCTAAGCCGAGGTCCGTAGCGTTGCCAGGGATTGAAATCCCCGCATTGTTGACGAGAATGTCGAGCCTGCCGGGAACTGCGGCGACGGCGGCATTGACCGAGCCGGCATCGGTCACATCGAGTTCGACGACCTCCGCCCGTCCCCCCTGGGCCCTGATCCCGTCGCAGGCCTCGTCGAGCGCCGAAAGCCGCCGCGCGGCAAGCGTGACAGTCACGCCCTGGCGCGCCAGTATCTGCGCAAATGCCAGTCCGAGCCCGCCCGAGGCGCCGGTGATCAGCGCCGTCTTTCCCTGGAGATCGTAAAACATGCGTATGCAAAACCCCTGTCTCTTCCTAGAGTGCCTAGCACCCGGAAGAAATGAATACAACTACCTGTCAAACGCTTGATTGATTCATTTTCGTTTGGTATCGGTGATCCATGATGGACCGTGGATGGAGGATTTGCCTTGGCCGGAACTTATGAAACCGTTACCGTGACCGAGCTCGATGGCGGCAAGGTCGTCCGGCTCGGGTTTGACACCAAGACCCGCGGCAATGTCATCACGCCCAAGCTGCTGGAAGAAATGCACGACGCGCTGTCGGCGATCGAGCGCGCCGCGCCCCGCGTGCTGATCCTCAAGGGCACCGACAAGAGCTTCAGCCGCGGAGCGGCCATCGACGACATCCGCGACATGGGCGATCCCTTCCGCGATTACATCGCCTCCGAATTCAGCCTGTTCAAGCGCATCGACGAACTGCCTTTCGTGACCATCGCCTCTCTGACCGGGATCGTCATAGGCAATGCCGCGGAGCTCTCCATCGCCTGCGATTTCCGCATCGCGACCGACACGTCGAGCTTCTCGCTGCCCGAGGTGGCGATCGGCTTCGTGGCCCCGGCGCAGCGGCTCTGCCGCTTCGTGGGCATCGGTCGGGCCAAGGAGATCCTGCTCGGGGCAAAGATGCTGCCCGCGGCCGAGGCGCTCGAACTGGGCCTGTTCACCCGCACGGTTGCCGAGGGTGAACTTGACGCGACCGTCGACGCCTGGGCGGCCGAATATGCAGACAAGCCGCCGATCGCGATCCGCGTCACCAAGGAAGGCATCGCCCGCGCCTTCGATTTCGGCGGCGCCGACTTCCTGCGCGAAGAGGAAGCGGCGTTCATGACCTACGGCACGGCCGACGTGAAGGAAGGCTTCGCGGCGCTCGCCGAGAAGCGCAAGCCTGTCTTCACCGGCAACTAGGCACCAGCATTCAGCATCCGAAGGACGACCGACATGAATTTCAACCTACCCGCAGATCTCGTTGCCTATCTCGCCGAGCTCGACAGGTTCATCGAGGCCGAGATTGTGCCGCTGCAGGCGGCGGATGACAATGAGCGCTTCTTCGATCACCGCCGGGAATGGGCCCGCACCGATTTCGACCGCGGCGGCCTGCCGCGTCACGAGTGGGAAGAGCTTCTCGACAAGGCCAAGCGCCGCGCCGACAAGGCCGGTCACTTTCGCTTCGCGCTGCCGGTCGAATTCGGCGGCAAGGGCGGCTCCAACCTGTGGATGGCGGTGATCCGCGAGCATCTGGCGGCGAAAGGCCTGGGCCTTCACAACGACCTGCAGAACGAGCATTCGATCGTCGGCAATTTCCCGGTCATCATCATGCTGCGCGATTTCGGAACCGAGCAGCAGAAGGAAAAGCTGATCCGCGGCGCGCTCAATTTCGAGGTCCGCCTGGCCTTCGGCCTGACCGAGCCGGAGCACGGCTCGGACGCCACCCACATGGAAACGCGCGCCGTGCACGAGACCCGCGACGGCGTCGCCGGCTGGCGCATAGACGGCGAGAAGATGTGGACCACCGGCATGCACACCGCCACCCACTGCGTCGTCTTCGCCCGCACCGAAGGCAAGGATGGCGACGCCAAGGGCATCACCGCGTTCCTCGTGCCGAGTGAGACGCCGGGCCTTAAGGTGGAGGAGTATCTGTGGACCTTCAACATGCCCACCGATCACCCGCGCGTGTCGCTCACCAACACCTGGGTCCCCGACGACGCGCTGTTCGGCGAACCCGGGAGCGGCCTCGCGCTGGCCCAGGCCTTTGTCCATGAGAACCGCATCCGCCAGGCGGCAAGCTCGCTCGGCGCCGCGGTGTTCTGCATCGAGGAAAGCGTCAAGTATTCCCGCGAGCGCATGCCCTTCGGCAAGCCGCTCGCCGTCAACCAGGCGATCCAGTGGCCTCTCGTCGAACTCGCCACCCAGGCCGAAATGCTCAGGCAGCTGATCCGCAAGACCGCCTGGGAAATGGACCAGATGCCGCATCCGGAAGTCGAGAAGCGGCTCTCCGACAAGGTGTCGATGTGCAACTACTGGGCCAACCGGATGTGCTGCGAGGCCGCGGACCGCGCCATGCAGGTGCATGGCGGCATAGGCTATTCGCGCCACAAGCCGTTCGAGCACATTTACCGGCATCACCGCCGCTATCGCATCACCGAAGGCTCGGAAGAGGTGCAGATGCGCAAGGTCGCGGGCTACCTGTTCGGCTTCATGGGTCCGCGCCGCACCCTGTTCGGCGAGCCCGCTCAGAAGACGAAAGACTAGACCCCGCCATGGCCCCCGCCCCCGCCCAGCAACCCGACGAAACCCACCTCGCCGACGTGCTGCGTCCCGCGCTCGGCAAGGTCGAGCGGATTTCCGGCCTGCGCGCGCTTTCGGGCGGCGCGGTCCAGGAGACCTGGGCTTTCGAGGCCAGGATCGGCGGCGGAACCATGCCGCTGATCCTGCGCCGCGCCCGCGGCAGCCTGCGCGAGCAGCGCAGCCACGGCATCGGCATCGATGCGGAAGCCGACATCGTGCGCCTGGCCAGCGACGGCGGCGTGCCTGCGCCCAAGGTCCACTGCGTGCTCTCGCCTGAAGACGGTCTCGGCGCGGGCTTCGTCATGGATTTCATCGACGGCGAGACCATTCCACGCCGCATCCTGCGCGACGCGGCCTATGCGGATCTTCGCGACGGCATGGCGCGCCAGTGCGGCGCGATCCTCGCCGATATCCACCGCCTCGACCATTCCGGCATTGCGAGCCTCGAGCGCGACCAGCCGCAGGCGCGGATCGCCCGCATCCGCGCCGACTACGAGGCGCTCGACGCGCCCTCCCCGATTTTTGAGCTCGCGTTCCGCTGGCTCGACGAACATATGCCCGAAGACCTCAAGACGCTGTCGCTGGTGCATGGCGATTTCCGGCTCGGCAATCTGCTGGTCGGGCCGGAGGGCATCCGCGCCGTGCTCGACTGGGAGGGGGCCCATGTCGGCGACCCGCACGAGGACCTTGGCTACATCGCGATTACCTCCTGGCGCTTCGGCGAAATCGACAGGCCCGTCGGCGGTTTCGGCAGCCGCGCCGATCTCTACGAGGGCTACGAGGCACGGTCCGGCACGCAGGTCTCGCCTGCCCGCGCCCGCTTCTGGGAAATCGCCTTCACGCTCAACTGGGGCATCCAGTGCGCCCAGATGGCCGACCAGTTCCTGACCGGCACCGACAGTTCGGTCGAGCGCGGCTCGATCGGCCGGCGGCGCTCGGAAACCGAACTCGACCTTCTGACCATCCTCGATGGAGGCGACCATGCTTGACAAGCCATCCGGAGATCTTCTTGTCGAAGCCGTCGCGAAATTCCTGCGCGAGGAACTGCTGCCGCAACTTGATGCCACGACCGCCTTCAAGACGCGCGTCGCCGCCAACGCGCTCGACATCGCCATCCGCGAGATGCGCAGCGGCCCTGGCATCTACGGCGAGGAAGCGCTCAGGCTGAGCCAGTTGCTTGGCCACGACGGTGATCTTGCATCTCTCAACCGCGAACTCTGCGACGCCATCCGCGCGGGCGAAGTCACGCTCGAGACGCCCGGCCTGTCCGATCATCTCTGGACCACGACGCTCGACAAGCTCGCTGTCGAACAGCCGTCCTACGCGTCCTACCGGCGCGCCCTCGAGACCAAAGGCAAGGAAGAGGCCTCATGATCACCATCGTCTTCTGCGTGCGCAAGCGCCCCGACATGAGCATGGAGGAGTTTCGCCGTTTCTGGTGGGAGGAGCACGGGCCCTATGTCAAGGAACGCGCGGTCACGCTGCGGATGAAACGATACGTGCAGATGCCGCGCCTTCTGGCCGAGGGCTTCGACAGCGTCGCCACCGCCCGCGGCGCGCCCGAGTCCTATGACGGCATCGCGCAGGTGTCCTGGGGGTCGCTCGACGACCTCAAGGCCACCTTCACCGATCCCGCGGCGCGGCGGGCCGCGCGCGAGCTTCTGGAGGACGAGCGCCGCTTCATCGATTTTTCGCGCTCGCCCATCTTCTTCACCGAGGAAAAGGTCGTCGTCGGCAACTGAACACCGGTCCGGGAGGAGGACACAGTGGGTAAATTGACAGGCAAGGTCGCACTCGTCACCGGTGGCGGCCGCATGCTCGGCATCGGCCGGGCGACGGCGTTGAGACTGGCGAGCGAGGGCGCGGACGTCGTCGTCTCGGCGCTGCCGCGCGACCCGTCGACATTCCCCTCCCATGAGCAAGACGCCGGATGGCGCGGCGCCGAGTCGGTCGCCGACGAGGTCCGCGCACTCGGCCGCCGGGCGCTGACCGTCGATTGCGACATCACCGACGCGGGTGGCGTCCAGGCGATGATCGCGCGCATCGCCGAAGAATTCGGCCGCATCGACATCGTCGTCAACAATGCCGGCGTGCCAGGCGAAGCGGGGGCGGCATCCATCGTCGATCTCGACGACGCGGTCTGGGCGCGCACCATCGACGTCAATCTGAACGGCGTCTACTACGTCTCCAAGCATGCCGCACGCCGCATGCTCGACCAGGGCGAGGGTGGCGCGATCGTCAATCTCGCCTCGCTCGCCGGCCGCTTCGGCATTGCCAATTACGGCGGCTACAGCGCATCGAAATTCGCCGTGATCGGCTTCACCCAGCAACTGGCCCAGGAACTCGCGCCGCACGGCATCCGCGTCAACGCGGTCTGCCCGGGCGTGACCGAGACCGACATGATGCTGGGCACCTATGAACGCCAGGCAAAGAGCGCCGGCATCGAGGTCGGCCGCGTCCAGGGCGGCACGCGCAAGGCGATCCCGATGAAGCGCGCCGGCACGACCGAAGACCAGGCCGCGGCGATCGCGTTCCTGTGCGGACCCGATGCCGGCTACATCACCGGCCAGTCTCTCAACGTCGATGGCGGATTCCGAATGGATTGACGGGCACCGCCCGTCCCGAAACGAAATGAAAGGCTAGACAGTCATGAAAGCAGTGGTCTGCAACCGGCTCGGCGATCCGTCGGTCCTCGAAATCGAAGAGCGTCCGGGCCGCCTCGCCGGGACCGGAGAAGTTCGGGTCAAGCTGCATGCGGCGGCGCTCAACTTCCCCGACATCCTGATGATCGCCGGAGGGTACCAGGTGAAGCCCGCCCGGCCCTTCATCCCGGGCATCGAGGCGGCGGGCGAGATCGTCGAAGCCGGCGAGGGCGTGGACGCCTGGAAGGCCGGGGACCGCGTCATCGTCACCGGCGCCGGAGACCCGCTTGGGCTTTTCGCCGAGGAGGTGACCTGCCCTGTGTCCGCGCTCAACGCCATCCCCGAGGGCATGGGTTTCGCCGAGGCGTCGGGCTATCTCGCCACCTATGCCACGTCCTATCACGCGCTGGTCGACCGCGGCCGGCTCCGCGCCGGCGAAACGCTCGTTGTGCATGGCGCCACCGGCGGCGTCGGCACCGCGGCGGTCCAGATCGGCAAGCATCTGGGCGCAACCGTGATCGCCACCGGCGGCGACGACGGCAAGCTCGAGGCCGTCAAGGCGATGGGCGCCGATCATGTCGTCAATTATGCGCGCGAGGACATCCGCGAGCGGGTAAAGGAGCTGACCGGAGGCCGCGGCGCCAACGTCGTCTATGATCCGGTCGGCGGGACCGCCTTCGAAGCCTCCATGCGCTCGATCGCGCTCCAGGGCCGCATCCTCATCATCGGCGCGACCAGCGGCACCTATGCGCCGGCCAAGACCAATCATATCCTGATCAAGGAAATCGAGGTGATCGGCGTCCTGCATGGAAACTGGCGCGACCGCCATCCCGACCGCTTTGCTGAAAACATGCGGGTGCTGGGCGAGTGGTACGAAGCCGGCCACATCAAGCCCCATGTCGGGCGCACCTACCCGCTCGAGAAGGCCGCCGATGCACTCGTCGCGCTCGCCAACCGCGAGATCGTCGGCAAGTGCGTGCTGACGATCGACTGAGGCCAGGAAACGGGACAGGAGCAGGAGGACATCATGGCGGGACACAGCGATCCAAGAGTGCCTAAGGCGGATGATTGCGTGGTGCGCAACCTGCTCGACCGCCGTGCGGAGGCGCATGGCGACCGCGTCTTCGTGACGTTCAACGACGGGCGCGCCGACTGGACCTACCGCCACCTCAGGGATCGCGTCGTCGAGACGGCGAACGGGCTCGCCGCGCTCGGCGTGAAGCAGGGAGACCATGTCGTGGTCTGGCTGCCCAACGGCGAACTGATCCTGCAGACACTTCTGGCGGTCAATTATCTCGGCGCCACCTTCGTGCCGCTCAATGTCGCCTACAAGGGCCGCCTGCTCGAACACGCCATCGACCTGTCCGACGCCGAGGTGATGATCGCGCATGCGCAGCTGGTGCCGCTGCTGGCCGATATCGGAACCGCCCGTCTGCGGCGCATCGTGGTGGCGGGCGAGACGCTTCCGGCGTCCATCGGCGCCCTCGAGTTCCATCCCGAAAGCGCACTGCGCAGCGGCAATCTCGTCTCGCCGCCGCTCGACCGGCCGATCGCGCCCTGGGACATCCAGTGCATCCTCTACACGTCGGGCACCACCGGCGCCTCGAAGGCGGTGATGTGCCCCTATGCCCAGGTCGCCGCCACCGGGGCCAACACCTACCCGTTCCAGACCGAGGAGGACCGCGGCGTCGTCTATATGCCGCTGTTCCACATAGGCGGTTTTTCCTTCGTCGCCTGGGCGCTCCTGAAGGGCGGATCGCTGGCGCTGTTCGACCAGTTCGTCACCAGCACCTTCTGGCGCGACGTGCGCAAGACCGGCGGCACCTTCGCCATCATCATGGGGGCGCCGACGACCTTCCTGCTCAAGGCCGAGCGCACCGAGGATGAAGAGAAGACGCCGCTGCGCTACGCCATCATGAATCCGCTCACCGAAGAAGCAAAGCTGCTCGCCAAGCGCGTCGGTTTCCATCCCTACGGCATCTTCAACATGACCGAGACGTCGTCGCCGCTGGCCACGCCGCTCGATCCGGTCGAGACCAATCTCTGCGGCGTGCCGCGCACCGGGGTAGAGTGCCGGATCGTCGACGAGCACGACTGCGAGATCGAGGGCGGCGCGATCGGTGAACTGATGATCCGCAGCGATACGCCCTGGACGATGAATGCCGGCTACTACCGGAACTCGGAGGCCACCGCCGAGGCCTGGCGCAATGGCTGGTTCCATACCGGCGACGCCTTCCGCCGCGACGCCGCGGGCAACTTCTATTTCGTCGACCGGATCAAGGATTCCATCCGCCGGCGCGGCGAGAACATCTCCTCCGCAGAGGTCGAGTTCGAGGTCAACGGCCATCCCGACGTCAAGGAAACCGCGGCGATCGCGGTGATGAGCGAATTCGCCGAGGACGAGGTCATGGTCGTGGTGCGCCCCGTCGAAGGCAGGAGCGTCGATCCGGCCACGCTCTTTGCCTATTTGCAGCCACGCATGGCGCATTACATGCTGCCGCGCTTCATCCGCGTGGTCGAGGATTTCCCGCGCACCCCGACACAGCGGGTGCAAAAGCACCTCCTGCGCAAGGACGGCGTGACTGCCGACACCTGGGATCGGGAGAAGGCCGGAATCGTGATCAAGCGGGAAAGGCTGGCCACCTGACATGACCGATACGACCGAACGCCGCGTCTTCCGCCTGATGCGCCGCCCGAGCGGCGAACTCGGCGACGGCGACCTTGTGCTGTCGCGCGAGGCGCTGGCGGATATTCTGGACGACGAGGTGCGGATCCGCACGCTGCTGTTGTCGATCGATCCGAGCAACCGCATCTGGATGAGCGACGCCGACCAGTACATGCCCCCCGTCGCGATCGGCGCGCCGATGCGCGGCGTCACGCTCGCGGTCATCGAGGAGAGCCGGTCGAGTAAATTCAGCCCCGGCGACATCGTCACGCCGCTCGATGGCGAATGGGCGAGCCACCAGGTCCTGCCCGCCTCGCGCCTGGCCCGCGCCCGCCCGCGCGAAGGCATTCCGCTGAGCGCGCTGATGAGCATCTTCGGCCCGCCCGGTCTCACCGCCCATGTCGGCATGGTCGAGATCGCCGGGGTGAAGGAGGGCGAGACCGTCACTGTCTCCGCCGCCGCGGGCGCCGTCGGCTCAGTCGCCGGGCAGATCGCCAAGGCGCGTGGCTGCAGGGTCATCGGCATTGCCGGGGGTCCGGAGAAATGCGCCTGGCTCACCGACGAGCTCGGCTTTGACGCGGCCATCGACTACAAGCGGTATGACGTCGGGACGGAACTCGCCCGGCTCGCCCCCGACGGCATCCACGCCCATTTCGAGAATGTCGGCGGCGCGATCCTCGACGCGGCCATCGCCAACATGGCCGAAGGCGGCCGCATCGCGCTCTGCGGTCTCGTCTCCACCTACAATGAGGGTGGCCCGGTCCCCGGTCCGCGCGAGTTCCAGCGCGTGCTGATGCACCGGCTCACCATCCGCGGCTTCATCGTCCTCGATCATTTCGCCCGGGCGCGGGAGGCCTTCGCCGAGATCGAGGAACTGGCGCGCAGCGGCCGGCTGAAATGGCGCGACCACATTGTCGAGGGGCTGGAGAACGCGCCCGACGCGCTGTCGCTGCTGTTTGCAGGCAAGAATTCCGGAAAGCTGATGGTCCGCGTCTCGGACCGGTGAGGCGTGAAGCAGACCCCGCCTGTCGCGCCCCGGCGGACAGGCCATTGCCGGCGGCCTCCGTAAACGGAGCCGCCGGCTTTTTTGTCAGGCGGCCGAGCGTGCCGGCGAGGGATAGAATTTTTCCTTGCCGCGGGCCATAAGCTCGAGTTTCTCGGTCGGCCTGAAGCGCGCGCCGTGGGCCATTTCGAGCCTGTGGCAGGCTTCGACGAACGCCTCGATGCCGACTGTGTCGATGTAGGAGATCGGGCCGCCGGTCCATGGCGCGAAGCCCCAGCCGAGATAGGCGCCGACATCGGCGTCCTCGGGCGATCCGACAACGCCTTCCTCGAGGCAACGCACCGCCTCCAGCGCCTGGATCGTCAGAAGCCGCTCCTTCACTTCGGCCGCTTCGGGCTGGGTCTCCGCCAGAGGCGCGATGTCGGCGAGTCCGTGCCAGAACCGCTTCCTGGCATCGGCCGGATAATCGTAGAAACCCTTGCCGGCCTTCTTGCCGACACGGCCCTGCGCCACCAGCCCGGCTATCAGCTCTTCGTTCGGGGTGGCCGGGAAATCGCGGCCGGCGTCGGCCGCTTCCTGCCGGCTCACCCGGTCGATCAGGTCGAGCGCCACTTCGTCGCACAGCGCCAGCGGTCCGACCGGCATGCCGGCCAGGCGCCCGGCATTGTCGATCAGCGCCGGGGTCACGCCCTCGGTCAGCATCAGGCAACCTTCGCGGGTATAGGTCGCAAACACCCGGCTGGTGTAGAAGCCGCGCGAATCATTGACCACGATCGGCGTCTTGCGGAGCTGCCGGGTGAAGTCCAACGCCAGCGCCAGCGCCTCGTCCCGGGTCTCCTTGCCCATGATGATCTCGACCAGCGGCATCTTTTCGACGGGCGAGAAGAAATGCATGCCGATGAAGCGGCTGCGGTCGGTTGCCGCCTCGGCAAGGCCGCTGATCGGCAGGGTCGAGGTGTTGGAGGCAAAGATCGCGCCGGAGCCGGCCGCGGCACTCGCGGCCTTCGTCACGTCGGCCTTCACCGCCCGGTCCTCGAACACCGCCTCGATCACCAGGTCGACGCCGGCGAGCGCGGAATGGTCCGCCGCCGGCGTGATACGCGCGACGATCTCGTCCGCCGCGGCCGCGCTCAGGCGGCCCTTGGCGACATCGGCGTCGCAGAGTGCCTTCGCGTGGGCCACGGCGCGGCCGGCGGTCTCAAGGTCGCGGTCGATGACGACGACCGAGACTCCCGCGCGGGCGGCGACATGGGCGATGCCCGCGCCCATCATGCCGGCGCCGAACACGCCGAGCCGGGCCACCTTGCGCGCAGGCACGGTCTTGGGCCGGCCGCCGAGCTTGGCCGCCTTCTGCAGATTGACGAACTGCGTGCGTACCATGTTGCGGGCGATGTCGGTCACCATGAGATTGGCGAAATAGCGCGTCTCGATCTTCAGCGCCGTGTCGAGCGGCACGTTGATGCCGTCATAGACCGCCATCTGGATGGCATCGAGATTGGGGAAATTGCCCCAGGTCTTCTTGCGCTGCAGGGCGTTGGCGGCGGCGAAGGCGAGCGAGCCTTCCATGGTGCGCGGATCGTCGCCTGGCGCCTTGTAGCCCTTCTTGTCCCAGGACTTGATCCAGTCCTCGGGTTTGGACGCAAGGATCCAGTCGCGGGCGCGCTGGACGAGCTCCTCAGCCGGTGCCACTTCCGCGATGATCTCGGCCGCCAGGGCCTCGCGCGGCGTGAAAGAGCGCCCGTCGAGCAGGTAGGGCAGCGCCGTGAGCGGCCCCATGATGCGCGAAAGCCGCTGGGTGCCGCCGCCGCCCGGAAGCAGACCCACCTTGGCTTCGGGAAGGCCCAGCTGGATGCGCGGATCATCAGCCGCAATAATGCGGGTGCAGGCGAGGCAGAGCTCAAGACCGCCGCCGAGAACCAGCCCGTTGACGGCCGCCACGAACGGCTTGCCGCCGTTTTCCGTGCGCCGCAGTAGGAGTTGCAGCTTCATCGCCGTGGCGTAGACATTGCGCGCCCGCTCCTTGCCCGGCAGGTCGGCCTGGGCGAGCGCCAGGATCCAGTCGAGGTCGGCGCCGGCGATGAAGGCGGGCTTGCCGCTCGTCACCACCGCGCCCTTGATCGCCGGATTGGTCAGCACCCTCTCGACTGCTGCCTCATACTCGGCGATCGAGGCTTCGTTGAGCACGTTCATCGTGCGTCCCGGCATGTCGAAGGTGATGAGCGCGACGCCGTCGGCTCCTACGTCCAGTTTCACATTGTCCATTGTCTCATACCCGTTCAATGATTGTGGCGGTTCCCATTCCGGCGCCGACGCAGAGCGTCACCAGCGCCGTCTCCTTGCCGGTGCGCTCCAGTTCGTCGACCATCGTGCCGAGGATCATCGCGCCGGTAGCACCCAGCGGATGGCCCATGGCGATGGCGCCGCCATTGACGTTGAGCCGTTCGGGATCGATGTCGAGGAGCTTCTGGAACAGGAGCACCACAGAAGCGAAGGCCTCGTTCAATTCGAAGAGATCGATGTCGTTGACGCTCATGCCGGCGCGCTCGAGCACCTTGCGGGTCACCTTTTCGGGCCCCGTCAGCATGATGCTCGGCTCGCTGCCGATCGAGGAGAAGGCGCGGATGCGCGCCCGCGGCCTTATGCCCATGCGGATCCCGGCTTCCTTCGAACCTAGCAGCACCGCGGCCGAGCCGTCGACGATGCCCGACGAATTGCCGCCGTGATGGACATGGTTGATCGCCTCGACTTCCGGATAGCGCTGGATCGCCACGGCGTCGAAGCCGAGCGCGTCGCCCATCGCAGCGAAGGCGGGCTTGATCGCGGCGAGGCTCTGCATCGTGGTTCCGGGCCGCATGTGCTCGTCGCGGTCGAGCAGGACCATGTCGAGCTGGTCGCGCACCGGAACGATCGAGCGGTCGAAGCGCCGTTCTTCCCAGGCCCGCGCCGCGCGCCGCTGGCTTTCCACCGCAAAGGCGTCGACATCCTCGCGCGAGAAGCCCCACTTGGTGGCGATCAGGTCGGCGCCGATGCCTTGCGGCGTGTAGTAGGTCTTGAACGCGATCTCGGGGTCGGAGAACCAGCCGCCGCCATCAGCGCCCATCGCCACGCGCGACATCGATTCGACGCCGCCGCCGATGGTGACGTCGGACTGGCCGGACATGATCTGGGCCGCGGCCATGTTGGTGGCTTCCAGGCCCGAGGCGCAGTAGCGGTTGATCTGCACGCCGGCCGTCGTTTCGGCGTAGCCGGCGTTCAGCGCGGCGACGCGGCCGACATTCGACCCCTGCTCGCCCACCGGCATGACGCAGCCGAGCACGACGTCGTCGACCAGCGACGTGTCGAGACCGTTGCGCTCGCGCAGCGCCTTGAGCACATGCGCGGCGAGATCAAGCGGCGCGACCTCGTGCAGCGCGCCGTCGGGACGGCCGCGGCCGCGCGGCGTGCGCACGGCATCGTAGATAAAGCAATCTTGCATCTTTAGGCTCTCCTTGACTTGGCCGCGCTCAGAGAGTGCGGGCGATCAGTTCCTTCATGATTTCGTTGGTCCCGCCGTAGATCTTCTGCACGCGCGCATCGGCCCACATGTGCGAGATCGGATACTCCTCCATGTAGCCATAGCCGCCGAAGAGCTGCAGGCAGGCGTCCGCGATCTCGTTCTGCTTCTGGGTGCACCACCATTTGGCCATTGCCGCGGTGGTGGCGTCGAGTTCCTCGCGCAGCAGCTTGGCCACGCAGTCGTCGAGGAAAGCGCGGGCGATAGTGATTTCAGTCTTGGCCTCGGCGAGGACGAAGCGCGAGTTCTGGAAGTCGAGGATCCGCTTGCCGAAGGCGGTACGTTCCTTTGTGTAGGCGACGGTCACGGCGAGTGCGGCCTCGGCTGCGGCGATCGCCTGCACCGCGATGATCAGCCGTTCCTGCGGCAGCTGCTCCATGAGCTGGTAGAATCCGCGGTTCTCACCGTCGCCGATCAGGCTTTCGGGCGGCAACGACACGGCATCGAAAAACAGCTCCGACGTATCCTGCCCGTGCAGGCCGATCTTCTTGAGGTTGCGGCCACGCCGGAAGCCCTCGACCTCGTCTGTCTCGACGACGAAGAGCGAGACCCCGCGCGCGCCGGCCTCGTGGTCGGTCTTGGCGGCGACGATAATGAAATTGGCGTTCTGGCCGTTGGTGATGAAGGTTTTCTGGCCATCGAGAACGTAGCGGTTGCCCTCGCGCCGCGCCTTGGTGCGGATGGCCTGCAGGTCCGAGCCGGTGCCGGGCTCGGTCATGGCGATGGCGCCGATCAATTCGCCGGTGGCGAGCTTGGGCAGCCATTTTGCCTTCTGCTCGGCCGAGCCGTAGCGGGTGATGTAGGGCGCCACGATGCCGTTGTGCAGCGGGATGCCGAAATCCAAAAAGCCGATCGCGCCGAGCTCGTCCATGACGACGGCCTCATGACGGAAATCGCCGCCGGCGCCGCCATGTTCCTCGGGAATGCTGACGCCCAGGATCCCCATCTCCCCGGCCTTGCGCCAGGTTTCGGGCGAGACCCGCCGTTCCTCTCGGAAGCGCGCCATGTTTGGGACCACTTCACGGGCGAGGAACTTCTTCACCGAATCGCGGAACGCCTCGAGTTCGCCTGTGATCTCGCTGTCTGACATGTGGTCTCCAATCAATCGTTTGTTTCTCGTCGGCGCGCGCCCATCTCTGGGCATGGCGCGTCAGTCGGGTGTGCTGAAATCGGGTGTGCGCTTTTCAACGAAGGCAAGTGCTGCCTCTCGCGCCTGCGGATTGCTCCGGAGCGAGGCGATGATGCCGCATTCGAGCTCATAGGCCTCGCGCAGGCCCATCTCCTCGACCCTGTTCGCCGCTTGCTTGGCGAGCCGCATGACTTCGGGACTGTTGGCGGCGATCTGCCTGGCGATGTCGCGCGCCTCGTCCATCAGCCGCTCGGGCGCGACCACGCGTTCGACCAGATGATGGTGAAAGGCCGTCGCAGCATCGATCCGGCAGCCGGTGAACGACATCAGCCGCGCGATCCCCTGCGGCGCGATGCGCATGACGTGGCGAATGCCGCCCATGGCGCCGACCTTGATCTCGGGCAGCGCAAACACGGCCTTCTCGGAGGCGATGCGAATGTCGCAGAGGGCTGCCAGCACCATGCCCGTGCCCATCGCCGCGCCGTTGACGGCGGCGATCACCGGAACGGGGCAGTCCTGCAGCGCGTTGAAGGTGATCCGGATCAGCGCCAGTTCCTCGTCGGCCTCGTCCTTAGTCTGGTCGAGAAATCCGTCGATCTCGCTTCCGGCGCAGAAGCAGCGGCCCTCGCCGGTCAGGATCACAGCCCGGCAGGACGGATCGCGGGCGATGTCGCCAAGCGCCGTGCACAGCGCCGTGAACATCGCGCTCGTGAAAGCATTGACCGGCGGACGGCGCATTGTCAGCACCGCCACGCCATCCTCAATTTCCACACAGATCGGCGACCCGTCCAAGCGCCCACTCCTCATGTTTCAATGCTTGACCGATAGCAGGATGAACCGCTCTTGACAATCAGCTAACAAATGTTTGATTTATTCGTGACGAGAAGGAGACGATCATGCATGAACCAGCTGTCACGGTCGCGGTGGAGGCGGGCATTGCAACGCTTTCCATAGACCGGCCAAGGGTGATGAACGCGCTTTCGGGCGGTGCGATTCGCGAGATGCGGGCCGCGCTCGCGACGCTTCGCGCCCGCCAGGACGTGCGCGTCCTGGTGCTGACCGGCATGGGACGCGCCTTCTGCACGGGCGCCGACCTGTCGGATCCGGAGATCGCGCTCGACGGAGATCTCGCCGACCGGCCGAAGAAGCTCGAGTCGCTGATGCGCGGCGAGATAAATCCCCTCATGCGGGAAATCCAGGAGTTTCCGCGCCCCACCATCGCAGCCGTCAACGGCCCGGCGGTCGGCGGCGGCATCGGCATCGCGCTCTCGGCCGATATCGTCATCGCGGCGCAATCGGCCTATTTCATGCAGGTGTTCACGCCGAAGCTGGGTCTGGTCCCGGACATGGGCGTCACCTGGCATCTCGAGCGGCTGGTTGGGCGCGCCCGGGCCCGCGCGCTCGCCATGCTCGGCGACAGGATCACAGCCTCCCAGGCTGCCGACTGGGGCCTCGTTTGGAAATGCGTTCCGGACGAGGCCTTTAGGACCGAGATCGCCGAGACTGCCGCGCGCCTTGCTGCCACGCCGCCGCTCGCGGTTACCAAGCTGCGCGGCCTGCTGGACGAAGCGGCCGACGCGAGTTTCGCCGACCAGCTCGAGCGCGAGCTGGTGACCCAGTGCCATCTCGTGGGCACCGCCGACGCTCAGGAAGCGGTTGCCGCCTTCCGCGAAAAACGCACCCCAACCTTTACAGGCTCCTGACATGGCGAACCTCTCATTCCGCAAGCTCCAGGCCGAAAGCGGCACACCATGACGGCCGGAAAACCAGGGCCGCTCAGCGATCTGCGCGTCGTCGAATTCGCCGGTCTCGGGCCCGCGCCCTTCGCCTGCATGATGCTCGCCGACATGGGCGCCGACGTCGTGCGCATCGACCGCAAGGGCACGACGACACCCCGGCCGACCGACATCACCAGCCGCGGCCGCCGGGTCGTTGAGCTCGATCTCAAGCAGGCCGATGATGTCGCCGCAGCGCGCGCGCTGATCAATTCAGCCGATGTCCTGATCGAGGGATTCAGGCCCGGCGTGATGGAGCGCATGGGCCTCGGGCCCGACGATCCCGGCATCACCAATCCCGGCCTCGTCTATGCACGCATGACCGGCTGGGGCCAGACCGGCCCGCTCAGCAAGGCCGCCGGGCACGACATTAACTACATCGCCATCACCGGCGCCCTCGCCGCCATCGGTACGGAGGAATCGGGCCCCGTCCCGCCGCTCAACCTCGTCGGCGACTATGGCGGCGGCGCGCTCTACCTGATCGCGGGCATCCTCGCCGCCCGCATCGAGGCGCTGCGCTCAGGCCGCGGCCAGGTGGTCGACTGCGCCATGTGCGACGGCGTGGTCTCGATGATGACCCTGTTCCATTCACTCAAGGCCGAGGGACTCTGGGACCAGAACCGCCGCGGAGCCAACCTGCTCGACGGCGGAGCGCCCTTCTACGGAACCTACCGCTGCGCTGACGGGCGCTTCGTCGCCGTCGGCGCGCTCGAGCCGCAGTTCTACGCGCTGCTGCGCGAGAAGGCCGGCCTTGACGACCCTGCCTTCGACGCCCAGAACGACCGCGACAACTGGCCGGCCTTCCGGCGCGCAGCCGAGGCGGTATTTTCGACCCGGACGCAGGCTGAATGGTGCGACATCATGGAAGGCACAGACGCCTGCTTCACCCCGGTCTTGACAATGGACGAGGCGGCGGAGCATCCGCACCTCGTCGCGCGCTCGACCTTTGTCGAGGTCGGCGGGGTCCGCCAGGCGGCGCCGGCACCGCGCTTCTCGCGAACGCCGTCAGCAGTCAGCTCACCGCCCAACGCGCCTATCGAGGCCGCCACGGTGCTTGGCCAGTGGACGGCTACGGCAAGCCAACCCGACTTTCTCAGCACAGGCACAAAGAGGTAGATCATGGATATCCAGGGAGTAGCAGCACTCGTCACGGGCGGCGGTTCGGGTCTTGGCGCTGCGACCGCGCGCGCGCTCGCCGCCAAGGGCGCCCGCGTCACCGTTCTCGACATCAATCTCGAGGCTGCGGAAAAAGTCGCCGAGGAGATCGGCGGCATCGCCTTCAAATGCGATGTGTCCGACGAAGCCGCGGGCGAGGTGCTCGACCAGGCAGCGGCCAGCCACGGCCATGCCCGCATCCTGGTCAATTGCGCGGGCATCGGACCGGCCGGCAAGACCGTCGGCAAGGACGGGCCGCTGCCGCTATCCGAATACCGCCGCGTCATCGAGGTCAACCTGATCGGCTCCTTCAACATGCTCAGGCTTGCCGCCGCGCGCATGGGCGGCCTCGAGCTCGCCGGAGAGGAGCGCGGCGTCATCGTCAACACCGCGAGCGTCGCAGCCTTCGAGGGCCAGATCGGCCAGGTCGCCTATGCATCGTCCAAGGGCGGCATCGTCGGGATGACGCTGCCGGCGGCGCGCGATCTCTCGCGCTCGGCGATCCGGGTCAACACGGTAGCACCCGGCATCTTCCTCACACCGCTGCTGATGACTGTGTCGGAGGAATATCGCCAGAGCCTGGGCGCCCAGGTGCCGTTCCCCTCGCGGCTCGGCGAACCGCGCGAATTCGCGGCCCTTGTCGTCCACATCGTCGAGAACACGATGATCAACGGCGAGACGATCCGCCTCGACGGCGCGATCCGCATGGGTCCGAAATAGGGCGACGCGGCTTGGACCCGGGCGGCATGCCACCCTGGTCCGCCCGGAGGCGGGCCTTCGGGCGCCAAGGCGGACGCGCTCAGTCCTAGCGCCTGAGCATCACGACGAGCTGGCGGCCGATCTCGGTCGCCGTCATGCCGCTGTTGGGGCGGTACCAGGTCGGAAGCCAGTTCAGGGCGCCGAGGAAATGCAGGCGGAAGATGCGGCGGTCGATCTCGGGCGGCAGGTCGAGCTTGTCGATGATGCTGGCGATGATCTTGTCGTAATGGTCGCGCTGGGCGACCAGCTCGCCGCGCAGCGACGCCAGAGAATCGGAAAAAAACGGCGAGACGATCACCGGCAGGTCGCCCGACGCGAGCAGCGCGTTGGCATGGGCGATGGCGGCGGCTTCGAGCTGGTCCCAGGGGTCTTCGTGTTCGGCGATCGCCGCCAGCACAGCCGTGGTAATGAACTCCATCCCGGCCGAGTGCACGGCCAGGAAGATGTCGTCCTTGGAGCCGAAATGATAATAGATCGAGCCGCCGAGGATACCCGCTGCCGCCGCGATGTCGCGGATCGTGGTGGCGTCGAAACCGCGCGTGCCGAACAGGTGTGCCGCCTCCTGCATGATCAGGGAGCGCCGCGCGCTTGAACTCACGTCCTCACCGGACTTACTCTTGGTCTTGCGTGTCGGCTTTTGCTGAACTGTCGCTTTCGGCCGGCTCATGGCTCGTCCCTTCATACTGGTGCTCCGATCTGCAGACCACACGTTCAAATAGCCGGAGTGCAACCGAATTGGAAGCAGATCAACCGCTTGTTAGTGGCTTGTCCTCATTTCCCTTGCGCGCCGGCGCCTGCTCGGGCCGGAAGGGCGGTTCCTCGAACCAGCCGCGGGCGAAGGAAAGGTCGCGGTCAGGGCCGGAGGTGAACTGCGGCGGGCGCTTTTCCAGGAAGGACCGGAAGCCTTCGTCGTAATCCGGACCGCGATAGGCCGCCACTAGGCCCATCGATTCGAACATGTGCGCGCGCATCGGATGATCCTCGCCGAGCATCTGCCAGAGCAGCCGGCGGATCAGGCCGACGGAGGCGGGCGACGTCTCGTCGATGAAGGAGGCCGCAATGGCGCGCGCGCGCGCTATCAGGTCCTCCGGCTCCACGATCTCCTGCACCAGGCCCGCGGCCTTCGCCTCCTCCACGGCGACCATGCGGCCCGAGATCATCCAGGACAGGGCGGTGGCGATGCCGACGAGGCGCGGCAGGAACCAGCTCGAGCAGGATTCTGCGACAATGGCGCGCCGGGTGAAGGGGAAGGAGAATTTCGCCGTCGAGGACGCAACCCGGTAGTCCATCGGCAGCAGCATGCTCGATCCGAAGCCGACGGCGGCGCCATTGATGGCGGCGATCACCGGCTTGTGCATGGCGAACAGCCTGAGCGCCACGCGGCCGCCGGGATCGCGGCCTATCTCCTCGCCCGTCGCCGGATCGCCGGTCTTGGGCACTTCGAAGCCGCCGGAAATGTCGGCGCCGGCACAAAAGGCCCGGCCCTCGCCGGTGACGATGATCGCCCGGATGGAATCGTCGCGGTCGAGCGCGTCGAGCGCCGCCTCGATCTCATCGATCGTGTCGGCGGTGACGGCATTGAGCTTGGTAGGGCGGGCGATGGTGAGCGTGGCGATGCGCCCGTCCGTTTCGATGCGAATGTCGCGGTAGTCTGCCATCAGATCCTCCCCGGTGCGGACCGTCCCGCCACCTTTTTCAACTCCGCGCGCCCGATCTGGGCGCGATGGGCTTCGTCCGGACCGTCGGCGATGCGAAGCGCCCGCGCCCAGGCATAAAGCAGCGACAGCGGCACGTCATTGGTGACGCCCGCCCCGCCATAGACCTGGATCGCCCAGTCGATGACCTTGCAGGCCATGGCCGGGGCCACGATCTTGATCAGCGCGATGTCGGTGCGCGCCGCCTTGTTGCCCTGCTCGTCCATTTTCCAGGCCGCATGCAGCGTGAGCAGCCGCGCCTGGTCGATCGCCGCGCGCGCTTCGGCGATGCGTTCGAGCGTCACCGACTGTTCGGAAATCGCCTTGCCGAAGGCCACCCGCTCGGTGGCGCGGCGGCACATCAGCTCAAGCGCGCGCTCGGCGGCGCCGATCTGGCGCATGCAATGGTGGATGCGTCCCGGCCCGAGCCGGCCCTGGGCGATCTCGAAGCCCTTGCCCTCGCCGACGAGCAGGGTCGACGCGGGCACCCGCACGTTCTCGAACACCACCTCGCCATGGCCGTGCGGCGCGTCGAGGAAGCCGAAGACAGGCAGCATCCGCACCACCTTCACGCCGGGCGTGTCGCGCGGGATCAGGATCATGCTCTGCTGTGTGTAGCGGTCGGCCGACTCCGGCGAAGACTTCCCCATGAAGATGATGAGCTTGCAGCGCGGATCGCCGATGCCCGAGGCGAACCACTTTCGCCCGTTGACGACATAATCGTCGCCGTCGCGCAGGATGCTGGCTTCCACATTGGTGGCGTCGGAGGAGGCGACCGCCGGTTCCGTCATGGCGAAGGCCGAACGGATCTCGGCGTTCAGGAGCGGTTCCAGCCAGGCGGCCTTCTGCGCCTCCGATCCATAACGGGCGAGCAGTTCCATGTTGCCGGTGTCGGGCGCCGAGCAGTTGAAGATCTCGGGCGCGAACGGGCTGCGGCCGGTCATTTCGCAGAGCGGCGCATAGTCGAGATTGCTCAGGCCGGCGCCGTGCTCGGCATCAGGCAGGAACAGGTTCCACAGTCCCTCGGCTCGCGCGAGCTTTTTCAGCTCGTCGAGCTTGGCGATCGGCGTCCAGGATCCCTCATGGGTCCAAGCGGGCTGCGTGAGCGAAGCCTGCATAAGGTCGTCCTCGGCGGGATAGACATGCCGGTCCATGAAGGCTGCGAGCCGCTCGAGAAGCTCCATCGTGCGTGGCGAATGCGAAAAATCCATTGTCAGTCTCCCCGTGCCGCACGCACGCCAGCCTCGGCGATGGTGCGCGCATGACCCAGAAACTCGTGGGCATCGGACGACGTGGCGCTGCCGCGCTTGCCCCTGATGTAGATGCCTGCCGAAATGGCGGCGAGGCGGAACAGCGAAAACGCCATGTAGAAGCGCCAGCTGTCCTCGCCGACCGACCGTCCGGTGAGGACGCGGTACTGGTCGACATAGTCGGCCTCGGACGGAATCCCGTCGGGCACCCGGCCTTCGAACCCCGGCTGCATCGGGATCGACATGCGGTAGACCATGCAGTTGTAGGCGAGATCGGCGAGCGGATCGCCGAGTGTCGAGAGTTCCCAGTCGAGGATGCCGATCACACGCGGCTCGGTGGCGTGGAACACCAGGTTTTCCAACCTATAATCGCCATGCGCAATGGTCGTCTCGGGCGCCGCCGGAAGATGCGCGGGCAGCCACTCCATCAGGAAGTCCATCGGCTCGACATCGGTGAGGCCGCTTTCGCGGTACTGCCCGGTCCAGCGCTTGATCTGCCGCTCGGCATAGCCGCCGATGCGGCCGAAATCACCGAGACCTGCCCCGGCCGGGTCGACGGCATGGAGCCGGGCCAGCACCTCGACCATGTCGCGGTAGATCGCGCTCCGCTCCCCGGGCGCGAGATCGGGCAGGCGCGGGTCGCGAAACACCCGGCCGTCGAGATGGTCCATCACATAAAAGGGCGTGCCGATGACCGCGGCATCGTCGCAATAGACATGCGGCCGGGCCACGGGAAGTCCGCGCGGATGCAGCGCCGCCATGATCCGGTACTCGCGGTCGATGGCATGGGCGGATGCGAGAAGCGTGCCCGGCGGCTTCTTGCGCAGCACGTAGCGCCGCGACGGCGTGATCAGCTGGTAGGTCGGATTAGACTGTCCGCCGGCATATTGGCGGATCTCGAGCGGGCCCGCAAAGCCGTCGACGGCGCGGGCGAGATAGGCTGCAAGCTGCTCGCCGTCGATTGCGTGGTCCGGGCGCGGCGCACCGAGCCTCTCATCCGCGGAATGGGCGACAACCACTACAGATCCTCCGGTACGAGAACGATCTTGCCGATCACCTCACGGTTGCCGAGATGATCGAGCGCCGCGGGCGCCTCAAGCATCGGCAGCGTCTTCCAGATATGCGGCACGAGCCTGCCCGACACCGCCATGGCGCAGAGCGCCGCCATGTTCTTCGCCGCGAGCGCCGGCTTGCGCGCCTTCCAGGCGCCGTAGAGAACGCCAACGACCTCGGCTTCCTTGACCAGGAGATGGTTGGTCTTGACCTGCGCATAGGCGCCGCCGGCAGCGCCGATGACGAGGATGCGCCCCTCCTTGGCGACCGTGCGCATCGAGGCCTCGAACGAGGCGCCGCCGACCGGATCGTAATGCACGTCGGCGCCCGCGCCGCCGGTGAGTTCAAGCAGGCGGTCGCGCAGGTCGTCGCCCGCGACGATGACGTCGCTGAAGCCGAGCGCCTGAAGCGCCTCGACCTTGGCTTGGGTGCCGACGGTCCCGATCACGCGGGCGCCGAGCGCCTGACCGATCTGCATGGCGGCAAGTCCCACGCCGCCGCCCGCGCCGTGAACGACGAGAGTCTCGCCCTCCTCCAGCCGTCCGCGCTGGACAAGGCCGTGATAGCCGGTGGCGTAGACCACCGGAAAGGCCGCGCCCGCCGCATAATCCATACCGTCAGGCAGCGGAATTAACAGGTCTTCCTCGACCACGCATTCTTCGGCGAACAGTCCCTGAAGCACCGAGCTGCCATCGATGATGACCCGGTCGCCCGGCCTGTAGCCCGCGACTTCCGTCCCGACTGCGACGACATCGCCGGCCGCCTCGAGCCCGGGCACGTAAGGCGGGGGCGTGGGGATGTGATAGCCGCCTTCGGAAGCCAGCCGATCGGGAAAATTCACGCCCGCCGCACGGATCCGGACCTGCACGTCGCGCGGCCCCAGAGCACGTGCCGGCCACTCCCGCCACTCCCATTTCGCCGGCTTTCCCTGCTCCACGCAGACCATGGCCTTCATCGCATTCTTCCTAACGTTTGTTCGAATTTCATTGACATGGTGCCACGGCCAAATTACTAAATCAAGCGTTCGTTAGATTTCTGGCGGCCGGTCGACGGTCAACTTGGAGGAGGACACCGCGTGGCTGGAATGGCTGATAGACATCCTTCACCGAGGGCATCACCCGAAGCCGGCGCGCCCGCGCTCGACTGCTCCGGCCTGTCCCGCGCCTTCGGTGGCCTGATGGCGCTCAACGATGTCAGCTTCCGCCTCGGTGCCGGCGAAATCGTCGGCATCCTCGGCCCCAACGGCGCCGGAAAGACAACTTTCATCAACGTCCTGTCCGGGTTGCTGCGCGCCAGCGCCGGCTCGGTGCGCATTTACGGCGACGATGTCACCGCCCTCTCGATGGAAGATCGGGCCCGCAAGGGCCTGTTCCGCACCTTTCAGAACACACGGCCGAGCGAGGAACTCACCGGCCGCGAGATGCTGCGGCTGGCGTCGCTGACGCCCAACCGCACCGGGACCAGTGTCGGGCTTTCTGCCGACGAGTTGCTCGCCACGTTCGAGCTTACCGCTTTTGCCGACGTGATCCTCTCCGACCTGCCCTACGGCGTCCAGAAGATGATCAACCTTGCCGCCGTCTCGCTCTGCCGGCCGAGGGTGCTGCTGCTCGACGAACCCTTCCAGGGCGTGGCCGACGCTGAGATCGCGCGCCTGTCCGACCTCATCCGCCATTTCGCCGCCTCGGGCGTCGCCATCGGCCTTGTCGAGCACAATGTCCGCTCGGTGATGGCGCTGTGCGACCGCGTGCTGGTGCTCGATTCAGGCGCGCTCATCTTCGAAGGCAAGGGGCCCGACGCGATTGCCGACCTGCGCGTCCAGGAGGCCTATCTCGGCCAGCGTTTCGCGAGGGAACTCCATGGCTGACGCGCTGCGCATCGACAATCTGTCCGCTGGCTACGGCCACGCCACCGTGCTTCGCGGCGTCACCATCGCCATCGAGGCCCAGTCGACGGTCGCCATCGTCGGGCCGAACGGAGCTGGCAAGTCGACGCTGCTCAAGGTCATCTCCGGCCTGGTCCGGCCGACTGCGGGCGACATCCGTTTCAGGGACGAGGACATGTCTCGCTGGCCGTCGGAGAAGGTCGTGGCCTCGGGCATCGTCCACGTTCCGGAAGGCCGCCAGGTCTTTCCCGGCCTCTCCGTCGCCGAAAACCTCTGGCTCGGCGGCTATTCCCATCCCGAGCGCCGCCAGGAGCTCCTGGAAGACGTGCTCACGCTGTTCCCGCGGCTGAAGGAACGGCTGTCGCAGGCAGCCGATTCGCTCTCGGGCGGGGAGCAGCAGATGCTCGCCATCGGCCGCGGCCTGATGGCCGCGCCCGCCGTGCTCATGCTCGACGAGCCGACGCTCGGCCTCGCCCCGGTGATCATCGACCAGATGACCGAGGCGCTGATGGCCCTGCGGGCCCGGTCAAGCCTGTCGCTGATCGTGGTCGAGCAGAACCTGCAGCTCACGCGCGCCCTCTGCGACGCGGCGCACATTCTCGTCGACGGGCGCATTGCCGCTTCCGGCGCAACCGAGGAGCTCGTCGGCTCCGACGTCATGAAGATCTATCTCGGGTAAAACTTTAACAGGGAGGTTCGAAATGAGTTACATGACATCATTCAGGCAGTTTGCCGTGGCGGCGGGGTTTGCAGCCGCTACGTTTGCTTTCGCGGGTACCGCCGCGGCGCAGGAAACACTCACCATCTTCGATCTGGAATCGCTGACCGGCCCCGGCCAGACCACCGGCGTAGCCCAGGCCAATGCCGTCCAGCTTGCCGTCGAGCACATCAACGCGGCGGGCGGTCTTAAGGTCGGCGACAAGACCTATACGGTCGAACTCGACACCCATGACGACCGCTCGCAGGCGACCGCCGGTGTCACCGCCATCCAGAAGATGCTCTCCTACGGCAAGCCCGTGCTGATGGTGGGGTCGCTGTCGAGCGCCGTCACCGGCGCCTATCTGCCGATCGTGCGCGAGCGCGAGGACTTCATCAGCATCGTCATGGGCGCGGCCCTGTTCTTCACCAGCGAAGACAAGGCGATCTACCATCCACGCGTCGCCGTCGCCCAGTACACCGAATCCACGGTCACCTTCATCAAGGGCCAGGAGGGCATCAAACGGGTCGGCATCATGACCGACAACAAGCATGGCGGCTTTGTCCAGCAGACCCCGCGGCTGAAGGAGCTGTTCGGCGAAGCAGGCATGGAAGTGATCGGCGAGGAGGAATTCTCCTTCGGCGCCACCCAGTTCGGCCCGCAGCTCACCGCAATCCTGCGCGGCAACCCCGACGCCATCAACATCCGCGGCTATGGCAGTGATGTCGCCCGCGCCATCAAGCAGGCCCGGGATCTGGGCTATACCGGCCTGATCGTCTCCTCCTCGGGCATCGTCGCCAAGGACGTGGTCGAGGCCCAGGCCGACGCCGCCATGGAAAATGCCCGCGATCTGTTCGTGCCGCTTGCGGGCGACCTCATCGAGGGCGACCGCAACGCCGACAAGGCCAAGGCCTTCGCCGACGCCTACAAGGAGAAGTTCGGCGAGGAAAGCGGCGCCACCTCGCTCAGCGCCTATGGCGGTTTCTACATCCTCGCCCGCGCCATCGAGAAGGCCGGCACAGTCGACGACATTCCCGCCATCCGCAAGGTTCTCGACGACATCACCGTTGCCGAAGTGCCTGAGATCATCGAGCCGATGATCCCGCAGGAAGGCGGACGGGCATTCCGGGAGCACCAGTCCTACTTCGCACTGGTGGTGCGGGAATGGCGCGACGGCCGCTTCGTCCCAGTGGGCTTCGTAGACTGATGCAGGACATCGTCAACGGACTGGCCCAAGGCGCCATATACTCGATGGCCGGGGTGGGGCTCGTGCTGATCTTCAGCGTCGTGCGGGTCCCCAACTTCGCCCATGGCGAGCCTTTGATGGTCGCCGCCATGCTGCCGCTGACGCTCATGACTTTCTATGGCGTTCCCCTGCCGCTCGCGCTCCTCATCGGGATCGCGGCGGCGACCGCCATGGGCGTCTTCTTCTCGGCCGCGGTGTTCGCGCGGCTGAGCCGCTATCCCGAGGTCGCGCTGCTCATCGTGTCGCTCGCCCTCGTGGTGCTCATCAGTTCGGCGGCCGTCATGCTCTGGGGCGACAGTCCGCGCCAGACCCCCGGCGGCCCCGACATCATTCTCGATTTCCTCGGCGCGCGCATCCCGATCATGTGGCTGGTCATCCTGGTGACCGCGCTCGCTTCGACAATCGCGCTCGACTTCTTCATCAGCCACACCTCGCCCGGACGGATCATGCGCGCCATGGCGCTCAATCCCTTCGCGGCGCAGCTGATGGGCATTCCGATCAAACGCTACCATGCGCTTGCCTTCGCCATCGGCTCCGGTCTCGCAGGGCTCGCGGGCGCCCTGTTCTCGCTCGCCTTCGCCGTGCAGTCGACGATGGGTGCGGCACTTGCGCTCAAGGCCTTCATCGTCATCATCTTCGCCGGAATGGGCTCGATCTGGGGCGCGTTTGCGGGTGGGCTGCTGCTCGGCCTCGTGGAGTCCTTCGGCGCGAGCTACATATCCAGCGGCTATCGCGACACCTTCGGCTTCGTCTTCCTGCTTGCCGTTCTGCTCATCCGCCCGGCCGGCTTGTTTGCGAGGAGGACCAATGCATAGGCTCATCGCGCTCCTGCCCTGGCTGGCGCTGGTCGCCGCCATGGCCGCCGTTCTCGCCACCGGCAACGGCTATTACGTGACCGTCGCCATGCTGATGATGCTGTGGGCGATCCTCGCACTCGGCCTCAACTTCATCCTGGGCTATGCCGGCTATTTCCATCTCGGCCTCGGCGCCTTTTATGGCCTGGGCGCCTATGGGGCGGCGGCGCTCAGCGTGAGCTACCAGATGCCGATGTTCGTGGCGCTGCTGGTCATGCCGGCCGCCGGCGCCCTGATCAGCGTCGTCATCGGGCCGCTGATGCTGCGCACCAGGGACCTGCACTTTGCTGTCGCCACGCTTGCGCTGGGCATGATCGTCTCGGACGTCACCAACAACTGGGTTGCCGCCACCGGCGGACCGATGGGCATGGGCGGCATCACCCGGCCAGGCGAGATCGGCATCGGCCCGCTTGCCATCGACGGCGCCACCACATCCGGCATGTTCCTCATCACCGCGGCGATCTTCCTGGCGCTGATGATCGTGGCGGCCATTGCCCGGCGGTCGGATTTTGTGCTTATCCTGCGCGGCATCAAGTCCGATGACATGATGACCCGCTCGCTCGGTTTCTCCACCACCCGCTACAAGGTCGCGGCGTTTGCCATCTCTGGCGCGATCGCCTCGATCGGCGGCGTGCTCTACGCCCATATCGTCCAGTACATCTCGCCCGAGCCCTTTACCTTCTTCGCAGCCTCTTTCCAGGCCTTCGTGGTGCTCGCGGTCGGCGGGCTCGGCTCACTCTGGGGACCGGTGCTCGGCTCTGTGCTGCTGACCGGCCTGCCCGAAGTCCTGGAGATGGACCCGCATGTCAAGCTCCTGGTATACGGCGCGGTCCTGCTCATCGTCACCATTGTCCTTCCCCGCGGCCTCGCCTCGATGGGACAGGTTCTCTCCGCCCGCGCCCGCGCGCGCGCATCCGCAAACGCCAAGATCAAGGAACACCAGACATGATCGTTGACGCCATATCGAGCTTCGTTCCCTCGCCCGAAGCCTTCGCACACGCCCAGCAGACGCTTGCCCGCATGGATGGCTATCTCGAGCACTTCAACCCGGCCGCAGTTGCAGGCAAATCGCGCGCCCAGATCGAGGCGGAGGCGATGGAGGCCGGCCGCAAGATGTGCCCGACCGACGCCGCGTTCTACGCCATGCTGGATGAAGGCAAGGTCGACAAGGCGGTCGTCTACAACGAACTCTACGCCAAGTCGGTCGGCGTCGAGACCAGCACCAATGAAGCGGTGGCTGAATTCGTCGCCAAGGATTCCCGCCTGGTCGGCATGGGCGGCGTAGACCCCTGGGACGACGCCTCCGTCGACGATATGGAGCGCAGCGTGCGCGAACTCGGCATGCGCGGCTTCGTGCTGTCGCCGTTCAAGCAGAAGCTGCTTCCGACCGAAGGCCGGCTGTCGCGCGTCTTTGCCAATTGCGAGCGTCTCGGCGTGCCGATCCTTATCCATGGCGGCATCAACTGGTGGAAGGTCGTTCCCTACGACATCGGCCATCCGCGCTACATCGACGCGATGGCCAATGCGTTCCCGAAGCTCAAGATCGTCGTGCTGCACGCCTGCTGGCCCTGGGTGGCGGATGGCGTGATGGTCGCCTGGCGTCATCCCAACGTCTATCTCGACATCTCGGCGCACCGTCCCAAGCACTTCACCGCCCCCTCCTCCGGCTGGGAGCCGCTGCTCTATTACGGAAACCGCATGCTGCAGGACAAGGTGATCTTCGGCTCGACCTGGACGCTGCTCGGCACCACGATCGCGGCGCTGATCGACGAGGTGCGCGCCCTGCCGCTCAAGGATGCGGTCATCGACAAGTGGCTGGGAGGCAACGCAGCCCGCGTTTTCGAACTTTAGGACAAGCCATGAGCGACACGAACAGACTGATGACGGTTGGCGACATTGTCCGGCTCAATGCCCGGTCGATCCCGGACAAGCTCGCACTGGTGAGTGAAAGCGAGCGGCTGAGCTACGATGACGTCAACCGCCGCACCAACCGCCTGGCACATGCGCTGCTTGGCGCCGGCATCGGCCATGGCGACCGCGTCGCCGTGCTCGGCTACAACACGGCCGACTATTTCTGCCTCTACTTCGCCACTGCCAAGATCGGCGCGATCCTGCTGCCGCTCAATTTCTGGCACCGGGCCGAGGAGCATCGCCACATCATCGAGAACGGCGAGCCGTCGCTAATCCTGAGGCAGGCGAAGTTCGCCGACGTGATCGCCGAGGCGCTTGGCGACCGGCCGATGCGGGTTGTCGAGTTTCCGGTCGCGGGCGAGGCGCCTGGCCCCGACTGGCAGGCTTTCATGGCCGGCGCGCCCGACAGCGAACCCGACATCAAGGCCGAGCCCGACTGGATCCACATGATCCTTTACACCTCCGGCACGACTGGGCGGCCGAAGGGCGCGATGCTCTCGAATGCCCGCAGCGTTATGGACGGCCAGGCAATGGCGGGCGCGCTCGGCATCCGCCAGAACGACATCTTCGCCAACTATTTCCCGCCCTTCCATGTCGGCAACTGGGATCACCAGAAGCTGTTCGTGCTGGCCGGCGCGACCGTGGTGCTGTCGGCCCAGTTCGAGCCGGGCCGGGTGCTCGACCTGATCGCGAGCGAGAAGGTGTCGGTGATCCTGACCGTGCCAACCATGCTCAACGCGCTGCTGACGCACGAGAAGTTCAAGGCCACCGACAAGAGCTCCGTCCGGCTGCTCTACTACGGTGCCTATGACCCGAGCGGCATTCTCGACCGCGCTGCCGATGCATTCGGCGCGCGCGAAGGCAGGATCGAGATGGCGCATTGCTACGGGCTCACCGAGGCCGGCACCTTCGCCACACTCTGCCGACCCTACGAGGTGTTCGAGAACTGGGGCTCGATCGGCCGCGCCATTCCCGGGGTGGAACTCGCGCTGCTCGACGACGACGGCCATCGCGTGGCCCGCGGCGAGCACGGCGAAATCTGCCTGCGCGGTCCGCAGATGTCGGGCTACTGGCGCAATCCCGACGCCACCGCCGAGATGATGCGCGGCGGCTGGCTCCACACCGGCGACGTCGGTGTCATGAACGAGCGCGGCTTCCTGTGGATCGTCGACCGCAAGAAGGACATGATCCGCTCGGGCGGCCACAATGTCTATTCCAAGGAGGTCGAGGATGCGATCGCGCAGCACCCCGCCGTCGCCGACAACGCGGTTATCGGCCTCGACGATCCGGTCTACGAGGAGATGGTGTGCGCGGTCCTCGTTCTCGCGCCCGGCCATGCGCCGGGCCCAGAGCTTGCCGCCGACATCCAGGCCTTCGTGCGACAGCGCAAGGCCGGTTACAATGTGCCGAAGCGTGTCGAATTCATCGACGCCCTGCCGAAGAACGCGGTGGGCAAGATCCAGAAGCATCTTTTGAGGGACAGGTTCAGCGCTCCGGCGCAGAAGCCCCGCTGATAAGGTCCCGCGGCAGGCGTCCGCCCTCCGATGCGGCAAGACAGTTCCTGCCAGGTCAACTCCGCCGGCGGCTTTTCCAGCCGCCGGTCTACTTTTCTGCGAACGGATCGGAGGCCGCCCCCGCCATGGCGAGGGCATAGTCGGATCGCAGCCGGGCGATGAGGTCCGAGACTTCCGGCAGGTCGTCGATGGCGCCCACGCCCTGGCCCGCCGACCAGATCGTCTTCCAGGCTTTCACTTCATTGTCGACCTCGAGGGCGCCGTGAGACACCAGATTGTCCGGATCAAGCCCCGCAGCGACCAGGCTCGGGCGCAGGAAATTGGCGTGAACGCCCGAGATCGCGTCGGTGTAGAGAATGTCCGCAGCCCTGCTCTCGACCAGCATGCGCTTGTAGGCGGCGTCGACCATGGATTGGCGCGTGGCCAAAAACCGCGTGCCCATATAGACAAGGTCCGCACCCATCATGCGCGCGGCGGCGATCTGCGCTCCGGTACCTATCGAGCCTGAAAGAATGATGGTCCCCGAGAAGACTTGGGCGATCTCGGAGATCAGCGCGAAGGGGCTGAGCATGCCTGCATGCCCTCCCGCCCCGGCCGAGACCGCGATGATGCCGTCCACGCCTGCCTCGGCGGCTTTTTCCGCATGGCGGCGGTTGATGACATCGTGAAAGATGAGGCCGCCATAAGAATGCACCGCATCCGCCACCTCGCGCGCCGCGCCGAGAGAAGTGATGACGACGGGCACCCTGTGGCTGACGGTGAGGTCGAGATCGCGCGAAAGCCGCGCATTCGAGCGGTGGACGATCAGGTTGACGCCGAAGGGGGCCGCGGCGGGTGTGTCCGCGAGCCGGGCTTCGATCTCCTCGAGCCAGGCCTCGTAGCCTTCGCTGGTGCGCTGGTTCAGCGCCGGGAAGGTGCCGATTACGCCAGCCTTGCAGGTTTCGACCACGAGATCTGGGCCGGAGGCGAGAAACATCGGCGCGGCGATGGCGGGCAGACGCAGGCGTCCGGACAGGCTTTGAGGCAGAGCCATGAGGTTCAGTTCCACTCTGGATATTCTAACAATCGTTCTATAGAATCGCGCCCATGAGGTAAAGAGCTTCCGCCAGCTCGCGGGGAGGACGAGGATGACTGAGACCCTTGAAGACAGCGGTGCGCGCACCCTGGTGGATGTGCTGGCCAGCCATGCCCGCAATCGTCCGGATGCCGTGGTCTTCGAGTTCGAAGGACGGCGCACCAGCTTTGCCGAGTTCGAGCGCCTGACCAACCAGCTCGCCCACCGACTGACAGGCCTTGGTGTCGGCGAAGGCGCGCGCATCGTCTGGCTGGGCAAGAATTCCGACGCCTATTTCGTCGCGCTGTTTGCGGCCATGAAGGTCGGCGCCGTCGTGGTTCCGGTCGGCTGGCGGCTTGCCCCCGCTGAAATCGCCCACATCATCGCCGATGCGGCGCCCTCCCTCATCATCCTCGGGCCGGATTCGGCGGCGTTCGCGGAACTGGCCGAACGCCATGCGCCGGATGCGCCGGTGCTGCGATCCGAACCCGGCGGCGCGCATCCGGGCCTGGCCGAGTTCCTCGCGGGCGCTGCGGACACTCCGGTCGGGCGCAGGCCGCAGCCCTCCGACCTGGCGGTGCAGCTCTACACCTCCGGCACGACAGGCAAGCCCAAGGGGGCGATGCTGACCCAAGGGTCCTTCGCCGTCCACCTGGGCAACATGGCGCGCGCCGACGTCGCCTGGAACCGCTGGTCGGATGACGATGTGAGCTATCTGTCCATGCCGATCTCCCATATCGGCGGCACCGGATGGGGGATCTGGGGCGTGTTCTACGGGTCCCGCACGATCATCGAGCGCCAGTTCGAGATCGACGCCGTGTTCGACCGCATCGAGCTCGACCGGGTGACCAAGATGTTCGTGGTGCCGGCGGCGATGCAGATGATGGTCCGCCATCCCCGCGCCCGGAGCATCGATTATTCCTCGATCCGAACCATGAACTATGGCGCGAGCCCGATCTCGCCGGCGCTGCTGCGCGAATGCGTCGAGGTCTTCGGCTGCGGCTTCACCCAGATGTACGGCATGACCGAGACGATCGGCACCGTGGTGGCGCTGCCGCCGGAGGATCACCTCGATCTCGACTCCCCGCGGCTGCGCGCCGCCGGATTGCCGCTCCCGGCCGTCGAGCTCGCGATCTTCGATGCGGACGGCGGCAGGCTTCCGGCCGGCGAAATCGGCGAAGTCGCCATCCGCTCCGTCGCCCAGATGGAAGGCTACTGGCAGCTTCCCGCGGAAACCGCGCGCACCATCGACGCCGACGGCTGGCTCCACACCGGCGACGCGGGCTATCTGGATCAGGACGGCTATCTCTACATTCACGACCGCATCAAGGACATGATCGTCACCGGCGCGGAAAATGTCTATTCGGTCGAGGTCGAGGCGGTGCTGAGCGACTATCCGGCCGTGGCCGAGGTGGCCGTGATCGGCATCCCGAACGAGACCTGGGGCGAGGAAGTCGCCGCCTTCGTCGTCCTTCGTCCGGGGATGGACTCAACGCCCGAGCAGCTCACCGGCTTCGCCAGGGAACGGCTCGCGGGCTTCAAGGTGCCGCGGTCATACCATTTCGTGGGCGAATTGCCGCGCAATCCGAGCGGCAAGGTCGTCAAAAAAACGCTGCGCGCGCCGTTCTGGGAAGGACGTGACCGCCAGGTTTCCTGACACTCGATCTGTCACGGCCAGAGTCAGCCAGCTTGGCTCCGATAGGCACAGGACTCGCCGACCATTTCCTCAACCAATCGTCGCCGACCGCGCAGCAGATTGACATGCGCAAGGGTCTCGGTCATGGCGAAGCCAAGCTGGCTCTCGCGAAACGCCCGCCCGAAAACATGCGGAACGAGTTCATTTGCCGTCAGCGCAACGTTTTCACAAGCCATCACTATGGCGCGGCAACGATCTTCATGATGGGCGATCAGTTCGTCGATACGCTGGTGCAGGCCGTAGAAGGGAAGTTCGTGACCCGGCAGCACCAGCACCCCGGCAGGTACCATCTGCCTCAATCGCTCCAGTGAGGCGAGATATTGGGCGAGCGGATCGGCTTCGGGCTGCATCGCGAGCACGCCTACATTGGGAGAGATGCGTGACAACACCTGGTCGCCACAGATCAAAATACCTCTCTCCTTGTCGTACAGCATGGCGAGCTGTGGTGAATGGCCGCCGCCTGTAATCACGGCATACTCGCGCTCGCCGATCGTCATGATGTCACCATCGACAATATAGTCGCAATGCGTTGGCAGTCGCCCCATGCCGACGCGGTAGTCATAGCTCAGCGAGAGGACTATGTCTGTCGTCACGTCGCTCAGCCCGTGCCGCTGGAAGAAGGTCCGGTAGGTGCCCCGATCGACTTCCGCATTCTCCAGCATCTCGATGGCTAGATGATATTCGCGCTTGGTCATGACTAGCGGCGCGCCTGTCAGTTCGCAGAGGAAGCCCGCTGCGCCGACATGGTCGGGATGCGAGTGCGTGACGATGATGCGGGTGATCCTGCGCGGCTCCGGCAACGCTTCGAGAAGCAGGGGCCAGAGATCGCGCCCTGCCTGGGTGTTCGCACCGGCTTCGATGATAGCCCAGCCATCCGCTTCCTTGATCAAGTAGATATTCACATGATCGAGCTGATACGGGGTGGGCAGGCGCCCCCAGAGAATGCCGGGCACAATCGGGTGAAAAGCGCCGCGCTTCGGAGGCTTGGAATGGGGAAATTTCATTGCTATGAGATCGCTTTTGACAGGGCTCTGGGTGACGGAACGGGTGCAGTGTGCCAGCGCCGGCAACTGCGAGTCAAACAAATATTTGGTAGAATTTGCGGCAGTTAAATTTCTCCGTGTTGACAAGCTCGGGGGGCTTCAGTACCAATCAAACAAGCGTTAGAATAATGATAGGGCCAGCCACCTCCGCCACTCGAACGGGAGGTTGACATGTGCCTGCGCAGGGAGGGATCATGGTACACTCTACCCCGAAGTCCGTCGGCATGCGGCCGCTCGCCGGCATGCCGGAATGTTCCCGCCCAGGCTCTCCGGCATTGACGAGCCATTGCTCCGGGCGACTGTGATGAAGCCCGTCGCCCGCCTGGTCGGATACCTCGTCACATTCTCGACACTTGTCGGCGCTGCGGCTGTCACGCTCATGATGGTGCAGATCATCATTGACGTCGCGCTGCGCAACCTGTTCCAAATCGCGGTTCCAGGTACGACCACCCTTATCACAAGCTACTACATGCTCGTCGTCGCCTACCTGCCGCTGGCGGTGGCCGAGCGGACCGACAGCCACATCGCCGTCGAAGTGGTGAGCCAGCTGCTTGGCGAAAAGCTGCGGGCTTGGCTCTTGGCGCTGACCTGGCTGGTCTCCGCGATTGTCGCCGGCACCGTCGCTTACGCGCTCTGGCTCGAGGCCATGAAAGCCTACAGCTACGGCTCCTTTGTCATCGAACTCAACCGGTCGATCCCGATCTGGCCGGGATATTTCATCCTGCCCGTCGGATTTGGCCTCTATGCGCTCGTGCTGGCCGTGCGGCTCGGCTGCGCCGTTACCGGCACGGACGAAGCCGAAGCCTTCGGCGCGCCGGCGGCGCCCAAGGGCGACCTTCCCCTGGGAGAAGTCTAAGTGCAGAACGAAATCATCGGTCTTTACGGGATCGGCGCGCTGGTGGTCATGCTGCTGCTGCGCATGCCGATCGGCATCTCGCTGATCGCGGTCTCCTTCTCCGGCATCTGGGCGACAGTCGGGCTCAGGCCAGCCTGGGGCCTGCTCACCGCCGTTCCCTATGACTTTGCCGCCAAGTGGACGCTGTCCGCCATTCCGATGTTTCTCCTCATGGGCTACATCTGCTTTCATGCCGGATTGACCAAGGGGCTGTTTGAAGCCTGCAGGGTCTGGCTGGTGCGCCTGCCCGGCGGCCTCGCCGTGACCTCCGTCTTCGCATCGGCGGGCTTTGCTTCGGTCACCGGCTCCTCGATCGCATGCGCGGCGGCGATGGGACGCATCGCCGTGCCGCAGATGATTGCAAACCGATACGACCCTGCCCTGGCCACAGGCTCGATTGCCGCCGCCGGCACGCTTGGCGCACTCATCCCGCCGTCGATCCTTCTCATCCTCTACGGCATCTTCGTTCAGGTTCCGATCAACCAGCTTTTCGTCGGCGGCGCCATCATCGGCATCATCACCGCGCTGTCCTATGTCTTCATCATCATCGCCCGGGTGATGTACAATCCAATGCTTGCCCCGCGCATCGACGAGACGCCGCCGATGCGCGAGCGCATCGCCAAGCTCCTCGACACCTGGCCCATCATCATTCTCGTTACGCTCGTTCTGGGCGGCATGTTCTCGGGCCTGTTCACGGCCACCGAGGCCGCTGCCGTCGGCGCTCTTCTGGCACTCATGTTTTCCGCGCTGCGCGGCCAGTTGACTAAGGAGGCAACCTGGCGCTCGATTGTGGACACGCTCTCGACCACCGGTACTCTGTTCATCATTTCGGTCGGCGCCAATCTGCTCACCCGCTTCCTGGCGCTTACAGGCACCAGCGAACTCATCGCAAGCACGATCATCAGCCTCGAACTCAGCGGCGTGGCGTTGCTCGTGGGCATTACCCTGCTCTACCTTCTGCTGGGCATGTTCCTCGAACCGCTGGGCGCCATGCTTCTCACCTTGCCGGTGCTGCTGCCGATCCTCGACAAGGCCAATATCGACCTCATCTGGTTCGGCATATTCCTCGTCAAGCTCCTGGAGGTGGGGATGATCACGCCCCCCATCGGCATCAACGTCTTTGTCATCAAGAGCGCGGTGGGCAATCTCGCCTCGCTCGGCACGATTTTCCGTGGCGTTATCTGGTTTATTGTCGCCGACCTGGCGGTGGTGGCATTGATCATCGCGGCCCCTGAAATCATCACCTACCTGCCCTCCCTGATGCCAAACTGAACCCCCGGCACGCGCCCGACCCATGGCCCGCGAAGCCTGTTGAAAGACAGGCACCGAAGGTTTTGGCACAGCGGAGTCATCGGTTCAGGTGCAGCCGGAAGGATATATTTATCTTTCAATATCATATGGATGGGCACTTCCCGGCGGGACTTGGGAGTGTCGCGCAACGGACCGTAAAACGGGCTCACAAAATTCAAACAAACGCTTGCAAGGTATCCGGATTCATCGGATAGTTCGTCATCTGGACATCCGCGCAGTCGGCGGCGGGTTTCCGTGGAGGCCGGCTTCAGAGGCGCGCCGCTGATGTCTGGATCAATGCCGACAGGAGGAGAATCGCCATGCTTCGAAAATTCTGCATAGCCAGCAGTGTCGCCGCGCTGACGCTCGGGGCGCTCGTCGCCACACAGGCCGCTCGAGCCGAAGACCAGAAGGTGCTTCGCATCAATGTCGGCCTGCCGCCGTCGCATACCTGGGTGACCGCATACACCTATTTCGCCAAGGAACTTCCCGCTGCCACCAACAACACGATGAAGGCAGAAGAGTATTACGGGACGCTGCTCAACTTCCGCGAGACCGTGCCCGGGATCCGCGATGGCGTGGCCGATGTCGGTCTCGCGGTGATCGCCTATTTTCCGGCGGAGTTCCGCGAATCCAACATCGTCGGCGAACTCGGCATGCTCGGCGAGGACGGCATCACGATGTCGGGCGCCGTCTCCGAGTATATTTTCAACTGCGAACCGTGCTTGGCGGAGTTCGAGCGCTTCAACCAGGTCTATCTCGGAACCACGGCCTCTCCGGTGTACCGCCTGTTTTCGACCACTCCGGTGACGACCCTGGCTGATCTCAAGGGCTTGAAGATCCGCAGCGGCGCCGGCGTCTACACCCGCTGGGCCGAGCATTTCGGCGCCTCCCCGTCCACGCTGTCGGCCACGGAAGTCTATGAGGGCTTGAGCCAGGGCGTCATCAACGCCAACCTGCATCCCACGACCGAACTCATCAACCTCAACCTCTCCGAAGTGGCCAAATACGTGACAGAGCTTCCACTTGGCACCTTCAACGCTGTCTCGGTCTATTCGATGAACCGCGACGTCTGGAACGGCCTCACCGACGAACAGAGGGCTGGCATCCTTGACCTGACGGCCCGCGGCAACGCCCACGTCGCGGTGCAGTACGAAATAGCAAACCGCGCAGCCAAGGAGGCGGCCATCGCCAAGGGCGTGACCTTCGTCCAACCGGATGACGAATTGCTCGCGGCCACCCGCGATTTCGCCACCAATGACGCGATTTCGGCGGCCAAGGCGATGGAATCCACCTACGGCGTCCAAGATGCCGAGGGCAAGATCCAGAGATTCATGGAGCTTGCAAAGAAATGGACGGAACTCACCAAGGACATCAAGACCGATGAGGCCGCCTTCGCCGAACTGATGAAGCGCGAGATCTGGAGCAAGATCGACGCGACGACATACGCCCGCGCCAACTAGGCTTCCGCGCTCCCGAACGGAACCCAGATAATCTGGTTCCCATGGCACCAAAGCCAATCCGACGACTGTTCGTCGGGCCACACTGCCGGCAAACCCCGTCATTCTTGGCGGGGTTTTGTTTGAGACCGGTAATTTCTCTGGGGTCGGATACCGGTTGTTAGGTCAGTGCAGTCCATCAGCATCGCTTTGTTCGGAGAGGCAGCGATGGCGGTGGAATGGACGATCACGATCGAGGGGAAGAACGAGTTCGGCGACGTTTGCCGGAAGGCGGTTCGTATCGACAAGAGTTGGGAACGTCTGTTTGACGGCGACATTGGCCTGTCGATTGAGGACGGCAAGACGATTATGACGGCGCTGCAAAGCGCAGTCGTAGCCCATGAGGCGGAGACCTACTCCCTCTTCCGTCGGGTCTGCCCGGACTACCACACGTTCCGGCCGGTCAAGGACTACACGGCGCGCCAGATCCGAACCGTCTTCGGCACCGCGGAGGTTCGCAACCCCCGCTGGATGCTGTGCCGGGATTGCTGTCCTGGCATGGACGGCACTTTCGCGCCGCTGAAGGAAATCTGCCCCGATCGAGCGACGCCTGAGCTGATGGAACTGACGGCGCGGCTGGGGAGCATGATGCCTTACAGGCAGGCGGCGAAGGTGCTGGCTGATTTTCTGCCCGTTGAACCTACCGAGACATATACGACCGTACGCAAGCGGACCATCAGGATCGGCGAACGTCTCGACGACCAGATTATGCGGGAAACATGGAAGGCGAGAGCTCAAGCGGATGACCGTCGCCAGCTTGCGATGCAGCTTCCCGGCGATCGCCGCAAGGAATTCGTCATCAGCATCGATACCGCTCATGTTCGCAGCGCCGAGCCCAACGCAGCTCGAAACTTCGAGCTCGTCGTTGCCCGATGCGGCCGCGGAGGACGAGGCGAACTAGGTGGCCGCTATTTCGTCACCGGTAGCACCGCCCAGCAAGCAATTCGCGATCGCGCCCTCCACGCGCTCGAAGGAGTCGGATATCGCGGCTTTGGCGATGTGACGGTGATTTCGGACGGCGCAGAAATTCTCAAGCGGGTGCCCCGAGCCATGCCGAAGCCGACAACCCACATCATCGACTGGTTCCACATCGCCATGAAGATCCAGCGGCATCGTCAACTTAACGGAATGTGGCACTTGATGTGCGAATGTCGGGCTATGACAGACCGTGATCCACTATATCGCCGCCATCGCTTCCCCCCTGAAGTCATTGCCCACGCCGTGTGGCTCTATTTCCGGTTCCCTCTCAGCCTGCGAATGGTCGAGGACTTGCTGGCTGCCCGCGGGATCATTGTCTCGCACCAAACCGTCCGGCTGTGGGCGGAGAAATTCGGCCGCACCTTTGCCAACGACATCCGGCGTCGATCATCCGGTCGGCTTGGGGACAAGTGGCATCTGGATGAAGCCGTTGTTTGAATCCGTGGCAAGAAGCATTGGCTGTGGCGCGCAGTCGATCAGGACGGTTTCGTCTTGGAGGTTCTCGTTCAAAGCTGCCGAAATGCCAAGGCCGCCAAGCGCCTGATGCGCAAGCTCTTGAAGGGCCAGGGACGATCGCCGCGAGTGATGATCACAGACAAGCTGCGATCCTACGGCGCAGCAAAGCGAGAGATCATGCCGGGTGTCGAGCATCGTTCCCACAAAGGGTTGAATAATCGGGCGGAGAATTCTCACCAGCCAGTCCGGCGACGAGAGCGGATCATGAAACGCTTCAAGTCACAGCGACATCTACAACGTTTTGTCTCCATCCATGACCCAATCGCCAACCTATTCCACATCCCGCGCCACGACATCCCTTCCAAGCATTATCGCGAATTGCGTTCAGCGGCGATGAACCTGTGGGCGAAAATCGCCCGAGCATGATCGGCGAAATAGGCCGGTGGCATTGTCTGCCCTCGTTGCCGTTAAGTTTACGATGCCCGCCGGATTTATAGCGCCTGGGCGTCAGGATGTGATCGACGATGATCTTGGTCGTACCGCCAGCGGTGCTGTAGACCGCCCCGGCCTTAGAAACACAATGCCCACCCATAAGCTGAGAACGTGAATCCGTCCTTAATGCTCTTGCGGCCAGCTCTCGGCTTGCCAGTCCCGAGCCGTGTGGATGACACGCACGATCACGACACTTTCACCGCCAACGATCGGGCGCACCTCATATGCGATGATATAGGGCAACCGGGCGAGGGATTTTTCATAGGTGCCTGTTACCCTACCTGGGCGGCCCGTCACCATGTCGCCAAGGGCCTTGCCCACGTCTCGGATGCGATCCGCAACCTGTCTCGCGGCGGCCGGATTATCCTGCGCGATAAAAGCGACCTGTTCCTTGATGTCGTCCAGCGCCTCGCGGGACCAAGTAACTGGCCGTCTCACGCTTTGCCTGCTCGCTTCGCTTCGGCCGCGTCGATGACGGCATAGATCTCGGCCATGGCATCGTCGTGGGATACGACGCGGCCAGCCGCCGCGTCGGCCATGCCGCGTTTGATGCCATCGATGATTTCAAGCTCACGCTCAACATAGGCCGCGACGGCCTCGCCGGCGAGGAATGACTTGCTGCGCTGCGTGTCAGCCGCGATCCGGTCGAGCTTTTCTTTTACATCGGGCCGAACCCGAATCGTCATGGTAGTACTGGTGGTCATCGAACAAACCTCGTGTTGAATTGTGTACACTCTAGCACGTTTTAGACTCCTGCGCCATTCGCTTTTGGCGCGTGGATCGATTCGGCGGTCTGGATTGCCTTCCTGCATCAGCAGATATTTTGGCTATTCCACCAACTCGTCATCGTCCGGTTCGACCGAAAGCGTTTCCGTGTTTACCGCATGTCGGCTGAGCAACCCTGCATCCTCAAGCGCTTCCATGTCGGGCAGGTCGCGCAGCGTCTCCATGCCGAAGGCCGACAGAAAATGCCTGGTTGTCACATAGGTGTACGGCGCCCCCGGCGTCGGACTGCGCGGTCCCGACGAAACAAACCCCGCGCCGCGCAATGCGCTGATCGTATCGCGGGAAACCTCCTTGCCAAAAATCTTACCGAGCTCACTCCTCGTCACCGGCTGGAAATAACCAATCGCCATCATCACCATGGACTCGTGCTCGGACAGAACCGCAGCGGCCGAGCGCGTCGGCGCCACCGAGGCCCGGATCGCGGGCGCGTAAGCTGGACGGGTTCGATGCTGCCAGCCGCCGGCGACCGAAACCAGCTCATACGGCCGGGAACGAAGTTCCTCGCGCAGATCATCAATCAGCAGGTCAATGCTGCAATCCTTTCCGACGACCCGCGCCAAAATCTCGCGGGTGA
>Ga0209643_1000591_pt1 | contig 57198 bp, 60 predicted proteins | sample AutmiccBRH37_all_FD_187383 | JGI IMG/M metagenome (GOLD analysis project Ga0209643, IMG submission 187383) | Deep subsurface microbial communities from Mt. Terri, Switzerland - Autotrophic microbial communities BRH/37_all (SPAdes) (version 2) | ecosystem: Environmental > Aquatic > Deep...
AGATATCGCCGCCTGTGCGTTCAGCGATATCCCTGAAGATATCGTAGTGCTCCACCCAATTTCCCCTCCTTTGCTCCTGGGTTTGGTTCATAATATATATATGAGGGGGTTGGGTGAATATGCCCTTCCGGGCAAGAAAAGTTTACAAGCCCTATTGCTCAAGGGGCTTGAGAAAGGCATCGCCGCGCACAACTTCCTCTAACTCGCCTTTGCTGCCCCTGGTCATCAGGTTGTTAACGGCTACCGCTGGGGCTAGTCCTTCGAAGAGAACCTGGTACAACTGGTCAGCCACGGGCAGCTCAACCCTGGCCTTCCTTGCCAGAGACCGCGCCGCCTTGGTGGTGCCTACTCCCTCAACAACCATGTTTGTGGCAGATAGTATCTCCTCTAGGCTCTGGCCCTCTCCCAACTGCAGTCCACACCGTCGGTTTCGGGAGAGGTCTCCTGTGCAAGTCAAAACCAGGTCGCCCATGCCCGCCAGGCCCGCAAAGGTTAACGGCTCTGCTCCCAGGGCGATCCCCAGACGAGCCAATTCCGCCAAGGCACGGGTGATCAGCCCCGCCCGGGCATTGTCACCAAGCTCAAGGCCGTCAACCACCCCTGTGGCAATGGCGTAGATATTCTTAAGGGCGCCGCCAAGCTCAACCCCGACAATATCGGGGTTGGTATAGACACGGAAGGAGGGGGTGGAGAACAGCTCCTGGGCTACTTCAGCCTGCTGAAGGTTGGCTGAGGCCACAACAGTCACCGTGGGCTTGCCGCGAGCGACCTCGGCAGCGAAGTTAGGGCCCGACAGGACGGCAACTCTACTAGCATGGGCCGGGAGTTCCTCCGCAATTACCTCTGACATGCGCTGCAGGGTTTCGGGGTCGATGCCCTTACTGGTACTGACAATCACTGGCTCGTCGCTAATGTGGGGAGCGGCCTGGCTGCAGAGGGAACGCATGGCCTGAGACGGTGGGGACAGGACAATCATTCTGGCGCCTACAAGCGCCTGTCCCAGGTCGGAGGTGGGCTCAACAGTCTCAGGCAACCCTACCCCAGGCAGGTACTCCCTGTTCTCGCCAAGTCTCCGGATCTCCTCCACGCACTCGGGCCTTCTGGCCCACAGGCGGACTCGGTAGCCTTTGGTGCCAAGCAGGGCTGCCAGGGCAGTACCCCAGCCGCCTGCTCCCAGTACCGCAATGTTAGTCCTATTTTCCACTGTCACCCACCCCCGTTTTATCCCAGGACAGTCTCAACTCCTGTCCTCTGATCAGTCTTCCAATGTTCATCCTGTGGCGATAGAGAATGAGCACAACGGCCAGAAAGGCAAAGAACCTAAAGGCAAGGGGCTCCCCGAAAGCAAAGGTGCTGGCCAGCACGGCAATAGAACCCATGATGGATCCCAGGGACATGAAACGGGTCAGGCCAACGGTCAAGGCCAGTATTGCCACGCCAAGAAGGGCTTCCCTCGGTATAAGGTAGAGCGCCACGCCCCCACTTGTCGCTACACCCTTGCCGCCCTTGAAACCAAGGAAGATCGACCAGTTGTGTCCGGCAATTGCGGCTAGCCCGGCCCCAACCAGTAGCCAGGGGACCGCATCGCCAGTAACCCCCAGAAAACCTGGGCTCAACAACCCCGAGGACCTTACCACAGCTAACGTCCCATGGACGGCCACAAGACCCTTGAGAGCATCAAGTATCAGGACTACCACCGCCGGCCCCAGGCCCAGCGCCCTGAAGGCGTTGGTGGCCCCAGGGTTTCCGCTTCCTGTTGCCGTGATGTCCACGCCCAACAGGCGACCGGCAATAACCCCAAAGGGGATTGAGCCCAGGACATAGGAGGCCGTGATAATTGCCATTAGCACCAGAATGTCACCGTGTACCCCTGTCATAAGCTATATCCCTTTCTCTATCAAGAATTCTTTAACAGCCTACTGGCCCTCATTTCCACGCCCCCGGAACTTGATCCAGATGGGAGTTCCCTCAAACCCAAAGGCCGCCCTCAGGCGGTTCTCAAGATAGCGTTTGTATGAGAAGTGAACAAGCCGGGAGTTGTTAACAAAGAATATGAACGTAGGCGGCTTGATGGCAGGCTGAGTTGCATAGTAAATCTTCAATCTCTTACCCTTGAAGGCCGGTGGCGGATGATGATCAAAGGCCTGGTCCACTACCTCGTTAAGGGCAGCTGTTGCGACCCGCTTCTCCTGTTGATCCACTACCCCCAACACGACCTCAGGGATGCGGTTTACTCGCTGCTTCGTCAGGGCAGAGGTAAAGACCAGGGGCGCGTAGTCTACGAAGGACAACTGGTGGCGGATGTCATCTGTAAATTTGGCCATGGTGTATGTGTCCTTCTCGACCAGATCCCACTTGTTGATAACAATCACCAGACCCCTGCCCTGCTCGTGGACATAGCCAGCAATCTTTGTGTCCTGCTCTACGACTCCTTGAGTAGCATCAAGGACAAGAACGGCCACATCGCAGCGGTCCACCGCCCTGAGGGAGCGAATTACACTGAAGCGTTCCAGGGGCGCCCTTACCTTCGCCTTCCTGCGCATGCCCGCCGTATCAATAAAGGTAAATCTGCTGCCATCAATCTCACAGTGAACATCAATGGCGTCTCGGGTTGTTCCCGGTACATCCGTGACAATCACCCGGTCCCATCCCAACAGGCTGTTCACAATGGATGACTTGCCTACATTGGGTTGGCCTACCAGGGCCACTGCGGCTCGCCCTTCTTCGCTCTCCTCTGTTCCGGCATCAGGAGCAGAAGGCATAACTGAGACAATCTCATCCAGGAGATCCCCTGTGCCACTCCCGTGCATGGCTGATACGGCCACCGGCTCGCCTAACCCCAGTCGATAGAGGTCATAGACGTTCTCCTGAAACCTCGGGGAGTCTACCTTGTTCCCCACCAGGATGATTGGCTTCCGCGCCTGCCGGAGCCTGTCGGCAACGGCTTCGTCGCCAGCGGTGACCCCTGCCTGGGCATCAACAACAAGGAGGATTATATCGGCCTCTGCCATGGCAACCTCTGCCTGTTCAAGGGTAGCGCTGCTCATGATCTCTTCTTCACCAAAGAGCAGTCCCCCGGTATCCACCAGGGTGAACTCCTTGCCCAGCCATTCTGTGTCACCGTAGAGTCGGTCTCGAGTGACTCCAGGAATGCGGTCTACAATGGCCAACCGCTTCTGAATGAGCCGGTTAAACAGAGCAGACTTCCCCACATTTGGCCGCCCAATAATCGCAACAATTGGCTTCATGTCTTGTCTCCTGACCCAAGCACTGCCCGCACAAAGCTTCTCCCGCTGGAGTCAATCACTCTCAGGGGTTGGCTGCAACAGGCAGCAATCTCACCCACGGTCTTGCCATCGAGGAACCTATCTGTTCCCTGTTGGAGACAAACCCCTGGAATCAGGATCTCATCACCCAGAGACCCCTTCCCGTCATTCAAGGTATCTAGCGCATGCTTTATGTCAACTCCTGTTAACAGCCCCGTTACCGTCACGGAGTCACCGAAAAACCTGTTCTGAACCCTGGCCATCGTTGCCCTGACACCGAAGGCCCTCTCCATGTCATCAACAAGAGTTTGAAGAACCGCCTGCCCCGATACACCAGTCACAATGGTAACCCTCCGTCTGCAACCAATGACCGCGCCTTCGTTGCCAACGGACCGATCCTCACTGGCATTCTCCTGGATCATCTGCAGCTCAGCATCGGCCTCCGCGAGAAACAACCGAACGATCCCCACACCATTAGACAGCTGCTCAAAATCCTGGTAGTGATCATAGGCAGGTACCTCTTGGCCGGCCCTCAAGTAGAATTCATCGGCCAGGAATACGAATCCGGGTTTGCCTGTCTCACTCAACTGGCACTGCCACGCCGTTACTTGGTCCACCACGGCCCTGGCCTCCTTCGGTGTATAGGCATTGATAGGGGGTAACCCCTCTCTATGCCTTGTAAGCCCGATTGGTACGATGGCCAAAGTACGCAGGGCTGGCCCAAGCGCTGACAGGTCAGCAATAGTCTTGTCAAGCTCGGGCCCATCGTTCCAACCCGGACACAGGACGACTTGGGTATGGACATCTATTGCCGCGTCGATCAGTCTCTGCAGTTGCGCCAGAATCCCCCCAGCGTGGTGACTACCCATCATGTCTTGGCGCAACTCAGGGTTTGTCGTGTGCACCGACACATAGAGGGGTGAAAGCCTCTGCCTCTCGATCCTACCGAAGTCATCATCAGAGAGATTGGTGAGAGTTATGTAGCTGCCGTGTAGAAAGGAATGCCGGTAATCATCATCCTTAACATACAGTGTGTCTCTCAGGCCGAGGGGCTGCTGGTCAACGAAGCAAAACACACACCGGTTCCTGCAGACCTTGAGGCCGTCAAAGGTTGGGCTCTCAAATTCCAGGCCAAGGGGTTCATCAATCTCCTTCTCTATCTCAACAATCCACTCTTCACCGTTGGCCTTCACTATGGCGAGCTCCAGATCTTCTTCAGCAATCATGTAGCGATAGTCGATGACATCCCTGGGGACCTCACCGTTGATGCGGAGTACCCTATCACCGGGCTGAAGGTCAATCTCAGCCGCAATGCTGCCATCGTGAACCGCGCTAATCCGTGCCGTTATCATCTTTGGAGAACCTCTTAACTCTAGACATGGTTTAATTATGGGTTAAGCAGCAGAACAAGTCAAGAAGTGGCACCGGGTGAAGGATTTCCCTGAGCCCCAGAAGGGCCCTGCTTAATCACCCTCACAAGCTCCGTGAAACGCTGGTAATCGCGGCAAATCCCCCGGGCCGCTAGAGGGCGCCCCAACCTCACAAGCCCCAGTCTCCGGGACAGGAACCCGCCCAATCGCGTCATCAAACCGGCATGGGTCAGGGTATCAGCAAGGATGAACTCGTCTTCCGCCACATCGTATAGGTTGAGGAAGCTCCGCAGTCCCTTCTCAAGCACATCCTTGCCCCATCCGACACCAATGGCATATACCTCACTGCCCTCATCGTCCACATCGACGAAGATTGGAGTTCCGATTTGTGACTGCTTAACCCGGTCGAAGTAGTCAAGACCCAGGATCTGACGGCTTGGAGGCACTTCATCCAGGGGCAAGAGCCCTACGTGAATGGCCGAAGATACGATGGATGAATGGGTCGACCCATAGCAGTGGTAGAACACCTTGGGGCTTCCCCCTCTTTCCTCGCGCTGACCAGGACCGGCCCCTTCTCCAGCACCCTCCGCGCCCCCTGCGCGCCCCTCCGCTGTAGGGATCAATCCTGGCGGGATGGTTCTCTCCATCTCCACATTTAGGGGCTGGCTTACTTCCAATGTCCCGTCTGCCAGCGCCACCTGGCCGGGAGTCCCTTCCAGGGCCCTGCGTTTTCTGGCCCCCTGTTCTGGCACCCCCTCAACCGGTGGTGAATCGTGTGTCTCGCCATGCTGTTTCTTGCTGCCCTTCTTGCCCACCAGTTTCGACGCGATTTCAAAGGACCCACCTGAGGCGCGGCCGGACTTCACCTTCTTGATTCGCTCAATTGTCTCCTTCACTAGCTCTGCCATCTGGGGGTGGGCCATAATGACGCCCCGATGAACAAAGGGACGCCCGAAGTCAGAGATCCCCAATCCCCTTGACATAAGCCCCCCCATTTTCATCCACTGGTTTACAAGGGGTAGGGTGTCTACAAATAGGTATGAGCGGGGATCAATGTCATAAATGTTGGCTACCCCCGTAATGGCGCGGTTCAGGATAGGGGCAAGGTTACGGCGGCCGAGGACGAAAACCCTGTTGCCCTCATCGTCTTCACCCATGGGCCACAACCAGCCGTGGTCCCTGGTTTTCTGACGATCAAAGTAAGGGCATCTCTCCAGCTCGGCTCCTGTAGGCTTCCTCTCTCGGGGAAGATAACCCAGGTGAATGGCGGCTGCCAGCACTGAAGAGTGGGCACCACCGAAGCAGTGGTAGATTATGTTCATAGATGATACTCCCTCAGTGCTTGATTAGGACATAGACCCCATTGCCCAGATCATGAACCATCGCGTCCATGGTCCTGCTCAGAACCTCTGCCATCCTCTCTCGCTCTTCCTCACTCTTAGCATAGACAATTGGGGCTCCACCCCCACCCACCGCATCTCGATCCAGGGTAATAACGCAGACGATGGTCTCGACAATCCTGATCTCCAAATTTCAACGCCCTCTCATGCCCGTTATATTTATCTCAGTCTGCCGCCTTTAGACCTGGCTCTGACTGGAGCGGCGCCCTCCGGGCCGCCTCCAATACAGGAACCCGCTCAACCGCGGCAAGGATCTGCCTGCGATCAGGCTCCATCGGAACGATTGCCATTACAACCCTTCCCGTCTCAATGTCACGGCGCACAAGTGGCGTGAACTCCGGCAATCCGAAATCCTTCGTTACTCCCATGATTGCCGCTGTGTCATGGGCTATGGCCTGCCGTTGACCCAGGGAGGCCAGGGTTGCCCGGGCATCATCATCCTTGGGCTCAATTATCACGCCGGTACCACGGTTAAGCCACCATTCCCGTGATTTCTTCAATCCGACCTCCATCACGATAACGTTGGCCACCTTCAGTAGGGTTCCTTCAAATTCAACATCAACCGCCTTGAGCTTGGCTATGTCTCCAACCCGCTGACCGCGCTTGACCATAAAGACCAGGAGAAAGGTGACAACCCCACCGGCAACGCCCGCCAGGATGTGACCAGTGAAGGTGATAATAGTGCTTGTCACCAGAGACACAGCTATAACCAGGTAGCTGCGGGCCTCGAAGGTGCGAGCGATTCCCTCGATGTAGTGGGGACCCCGGGGGACAAGCTCCATGCTCTCCACCAGGTCCAGGCTGGCCCTCTCCATTCTACGAATGTCGCGAAACTGCTGGGCCACCAGCACCAGGAAGGTGGCGGCAGTGAATTCCTCGGCTACCAGAGCCGGAACCACCACCGATCCCACGAAGGCAGCAATAACCCCCCACGCAAAGTGGATCAGCCAGCCGTGGGGGTAACTGGGGTACATCCGGTAGTCCACCTGCAGCAGCGCTATCCGGGCCAAAACCCCAAGGATCAGGCCGCCGGCAATGGGCGCCAATAGCTCAGCCCCCGCCATTAAAGTCAATCACTCCTGTCATCGTCGGCATCTTTCTTAACGGGGGTTTCCCCTTTGGGCTTCCTGTCATCATCCTCTCGGGCCGGCCAGTTACGGCGCCGCCGGTTGCGATTGGTCCGGGTCCTCTTCAGCGCCCTGTCGCCAAGGAAGTTGGTAAACTCTGACGACACGAACTCCCTTAGTTTAACCTTGGCCTGCTCAACTCCGCCGGCGCTAACAATCAAGTAGAGAGCGCCGCCAATCAGCGTTATGGCCAAGATCCATCCCAGAGCCCGTAGCCCTCCGGCGGTCTCAAAACCAGCGCCAGGTTGCTGCCCCGCCTCCACCCCCAGCAGGTCTGGAATTGCGTCTGCCAGCAGCGTGATCCCGGCCTGGGCCTGCTCCAGGCTGTTTGTATGTGCTCCTACCTCAAACAGAAGCGCCCGGGGGCTAAGGTCCTGATTGTAATCGCCCTTACCTTTGAATATCCCCCTGATTACGCCTGGATGAACCTTGTCAACAAGGCTCTTCAGCCTCTTAGCAAAGGCCAGGTTCGCCTGAAAGTTAGGATTCTGACGGCCAACAACAATCATCACCTGGTTGATGGTCTTTCCCTCGACAACCGCCTCATAGGCCTCTTTTGGCGTTGTGTCCCGGTGGATATCAAAGATGGTTGCCGCATTGCTCTCTCTCAACAGCTTCTGCGCTGTGGGCCGGGAGCGGTCATAGGATTGATTATTGTGGGGGTGATGAAGGGCCTCATCATGGACTACATCAAAGCCTAGCTTTTGAAGGGAATCCTCAAAGCCGGCGGCAACTGCGTAGACATCCCCCTTGCCCTTCTCATTGGATACCCCCGATGTTTGTTCGTAGGATTCATCGCTGTGGGTATTATACAGCCCAATCGTCTTCTGTTCAGATTGGACCAGCGCAGCAGTGAAATCTCCCATCAACCATCTAAGCCAGGCAGCTGCGGGAGATCCTTCGGTGGGCTCATCCTCCCAGCTCATATCAGCCTCACCAATGAGATTGGCCTTGGCCGTGTTCTCCCCATGGTTCACATTGACAATCTGATAAATGTGGTTGTCCTGGGAGATGAACTCATCACCAACAGAGACCACAAGCCCAGTCATGAGGAGCAGGTTTCCGTCTTCATCGTGCACCGTGTAGTGCCCATAATCATCTCTCTCAAAGAGCCCCTCAAAGGGGTTAGAGACTGATAGGGCCTCTTGAGCGCCACTGGCACTATTGGGGGCGGCGGCTTCTGCACTAGTGGGTCCACTGCCAATCGGCGAAGCCGCCAGAACCACTACCAGTGAGAGCACCAGTGCCGCACCGCTGAGAACGCGCCTGGTGCCGCCAGCTCTTCCTGTAAAATTGGCGTCCTTACGCATCGTCATCACTCTCCTTTGCGGACTGGCGTCGTTTGAGGAACTCTTTTGCCTCTTCTTTTGCAGAAGCAAGCTTCTCCTGGAAGGTGTCTGCCGTGGCCCTGGTGGAACCCAGCTTACCCTGGAGCCCCATGCTGCTCTCAACGTCGTGTTTCGGGTGGGCCTTTTCCTTTCCTTCATCCCGAGATCCAGTTTCCTTGTTGGGCGCTGGGGTTCCTAGAGCCTCCGTAAACTCCACGTTCTTTAACTCATCCGGCCTTCCCTGACCTTGCCTCGGGCCTCCCTGAATCCTCTCGGCCGTCTCTCCCACCACTTCCGCGAGAGCCACTGCCAGCAGCCCTGTTATGACCACAGCGTCAAATGCCCCCGCTCCGCCAATCCAGAACCGACTCCGCTGGCCCGCCATGAGTACGTGGATCAGGTCAAGAAGGTTCGCCAGTACTACCCCAGTGATGCCGGCAACAAAGGCGGCCCGACGCGAGCGTCCTAACAGGTAGGCGGTAACCGCCCCGATGATGGCGAACATGTAGATGGGCTCAATGAGGGTTTCTGTCGGCTCTGAGGGCAGAATCTGGCTGCTGAGCCAGATGGCACCGCCTGTAAGCAGCGCAGCCCCTGCCCCCCGCCATTTCTCCCGTACAGTGTCGGCGGTGGCTAGAAGCCAGATAGCTAGACCCACCGGAATTATCGCCCCGCCAAGGTTAAGTATCACCTCGACAGGTTGCCTGGCTACCGTAATATCGACAAAGCCCCCGATGAAGATCAAGAAGAGCATTAGTAAGGCAGTCTTGTCTGTTAGACGCATTCGGTCCAAAAGGCGCTGCGCCAACCCAAAGTAGACCAACACAGCCGCAATCACTAATACTACCATTCCAAATGGCATGGGCTACCCCCTTATCAGATAGGTTTCAAATATTGCCTACTCTGAGTATGTTGCCCTTCATCGTCGGAGGCTTATACCCTGCCTGAAACAGGAAAGCCCCCTCTGGGGGGCTCTCTCGAAGTCATTCTCATGTGATATCGAAAGGCCATTACCGGGCAGCAAAGTGCCGTAGGTCAATACCCCTGGCATCCAACCACTGCCGGGTCTCGCCGGTAATAACCATGGGAATAGTAATCATACCATCGGGCTTCTCGCATCCGCAGAGGGCCATAGCCAGTTTCAGTTCCCATAAGAGCGAGTCAGCCAAGCGCTCTATTCCGCCCAGGCCACCCTCAACATAGGCCTGATAGAAGGGCTTGGCAACCCCGCAGAGCGCAGCGCCAAGGGCCAGGCATTTTGCGGCATCAAGGCCAGTTCTGATGCCGCCAGATGCCACCACCTCAAGTCCAGTCTTGGCTGTCACTACCTCGATGATGCTCACAGCGGTGGTCAGCCCCCAACTGAGAAGGTCAGATGGCAGCCTACCGGCTTCGCGGCGCCAGTCCTCGATCGCAAGGAAGTTGGTCCCGCCCTTACCGCCGACATCCAGAGCCGAGGCCCCTGTGGTGGCGATTCTACCCGCGACCTCCCGGCTGATGCCAAAACCCACTTCCTTGACGACCACCGGAACAGAGACTGCCTCGGAGATCTCTCGAACCCGCCTTGTTGCTGAAGAGAAACTCCGGTCTCCCTCAGGCATGACTAACTCCTGGGGCGTGTTGAGGTGTAGTTGGAGGAAATCGGCGTCTATCATCTTAACGGCCTCATGGGCCTCTTCCGGAGTCGCATTAACGCCCAAATTAGCAAAAACAACCCCTTGGGGGTTGTTCTCACGCACAACTTCGAAACTGTCTCGCCCAGAACTGGACCCCAGCGCAACTCTTTGGGAGCCTACAGCTAGTGCCAATCCCCTACTACCTGCGACTTTTGCCAGGGCCTTGTTGAAGGGGCCAGATTCATCTCCGCCGCCGGTAATGGCGTTTATCAAGAATGGAGTGGGAACACCCTTCCCGCAGAACTGCGTTTTGAGGGAAATCTCATCCCAACTCGCGTCTGCCAGCGCGTTGTGTACAATACTTATGTCACCAAATCCAGGCAACGCCGGACCGTCTGGCAAGGCAACTGCCCCTCTAAGGTGTTCCCCTTTCCTCCGCTCTCTCATTCCTGTGATGCTGATTTACTGGCCGTCTTCGGGCTTCTCGTCTTCGTCTTCATCCTCATCGTCGTCTTCATCTTCGTCTTCATCCTCATCTGCGTCTTCGTCACCGGCGTCTGCAGGCTCGTCGTCATCCGCTTCTTCTAGCTCTTCTGCGGATTCTTCTTCTTCGACTGCCTCTGTATCCTCGTCGCCATCCTCTGGGTCTTCTTCAGTCTCAACTACAGGGGCATCGTCAGCGTCAACAGCTGGGGCTTCCTCATCAACTTCCTCAGCAGCATCCGCTGCACCCTCAGCTTCTTCGGCTTTATGGTTCATGTTGTCCTCGAAGAGCTCCCCAAAGACATCACCAAGAGTAAGGGCTCCGCTCTTGGCTTCATCGTCGTCATCCTGCTTGGGACCGCGGGAGACGAAATTCATTTCGGCATCACGCAGACTAAGGCTGATGCGGCGCTCGTCAGCATTAACGCTGAGCACCTTAACCTTAACCTCTTCGCCTTCTCCCACTATCTCTTCAGGGGTTGCTACCCTGTAATCAGCAAGCTGAGAAATGTGGATCAGCCCGTCAACCCCAGGCTCAAGCTCAACAAAGGCACCAAAGCCAACCAGACGAACTACGGTACCCTCTACCAGGGCGCCCTCAGGATACTTGCCTTCAACGTCATCCCATGGGTCTGGCTGAATCTGCTTGTAGCCGAGAGATACTCTCTCCCTCTCTTCGTCAACCCTCAGGATTAGAACCTCAATCTCTTGGCCCTCTTCGAGAACCTCTGATGGGTGCTCTACTCGACCCCAGGACAACTCGGAAACGTGCAATAGCCCGTCGACGCCCCCAAGGTCCACAAAGGCACCGAAGTCTGTGAGCCGCTTAACTGTACCCTTAATGACCTTGCCCTCTTGTAGTCGATCCCAGGTCTCTTCCCGCTTCTTGGCATGCTCCTCTTCCAGGACCTCCTTGCGAGAGAGGATGATCTGCCTCTTCTTACGATCGAGCTCAATAATGCGACAGGTCATGGTCTCACCAACAAACTGGCCCAGGTCCTTTACAAAACCCCTGGAGACGTGGGAAGCGGGCATGAAGCCTCTATCTCCAACATCGAGAATAAGGCCACCCTTGACCTCACGAGTAACCGGAGCTTCAATGGTCTCGTCATTCTTGAAGATCTCCTCAAGCTTGCCCCAGGTTCTCTCAATGTCTGCCCTGCGTTTGGACAAGAGCAGATCGCCTTCAGCCTCGATGCGCCGCACAAAGACGGAAATCTCATCGCCTACGTTGATCTCCTCTGCGCTGTACTGGAGCTCGCGACGGGGGATGGTACCCTCTGTCTTGTACCCTACATCCACAAGGATCTCATCGTCTGTAAGCTGAACGACCTTTCCCTTAACGATATCGCCAGGGTTCAGATCGGTGAAGGACTCCTCATACATCTCATGAGCCGACATGTCCATTGTCTCATCGAAGTCCTCGTCGGCGACTCCCTCCATGGCCCTCTTCTCAGCCTCAGAGAGCTCTTCTGCGGGCTCTGCTTCAGGAGCCTCTTCTTCAGCGGGCTCTGCTTCGGGAGCCTCTTCTTCAGCGGGCTCTGCTTCGGGAGCCTCTGCTGCAGCAGGCTCTTCTTCGGGAGCCTCTTCTACCACGGCCTCTACTTCGGTGGCCTCTTCCTCAAGCTCCACTTCTCCCCCAGCTTCTGCCGGATCAACCGGCTTCGCTGCCTCCTCGGCTACCTCTTCAGTAGCCTCCTCTAGCAGTTCCTCCTGCTCCTTCTTTTCTTCTTCGTACATGGTTGCCACTACCTCCTCTATGATCCAATCCGGTGTTGAAGCACCGGCTGTAACGCCGATTCTATGCTTTCCTTCCAACCAGTTCCTTATGATTTCATCAGCAGTTTCAATATGGTGGGTCTCGGTTCCTGTCTCTTTACAGATCTCATATAGTCGCCGGGTATTGGCTGAATGCCTGCCGCCGACAACCAAGACCATATCACATCTTTCCGCAAGCCCCCTGGCAGCCGTCTGCCTGCTGCCTGTCACATGACAGAGAGTATCAGCAGTCTCCACAACCTCATAACGCTGGCCAATGGCCTGAACTATCTCCTGGAACTCCTTCAACCGGTAGGTAGTCTGCGCTATGATACCGACGGACTCAGCCTCAGGAAGCCCGGCGACATCATTGGCGGCTTGAACTACAACAGCTCTCCCCTGGGCAGCCCCCACTATTCCTTTAACCTCGGTGTGCTCGGGGTCACCGACGACAATCACAAGATGGCCTTGCCGGGCAAAGTCCCCTGCCCTTTCTTGAGCTCGGGTAACCAAGGGGCAGGTGGCGTCCACAGTGCTAATGCCTAGCCGTCCTGCCTCGGTCCTCACTGCTGGTGACACACCGTGGGATGGCAGCACAACGGTCCCACCCTTAGGAACCTCGGTAAGGTTGCTAACCTCCTCCACACCCCTGGCGGCAAGGGCAGCGCTCACCTGCCGATTGTGGATGAGGGGGCCCAAGCAAGCGACAAAGTCTTTGCCATTGGCGGCCTCACTGGCTAGTTTCACTGCCCGGTCAACTCCGAAGCAAAAACCGGCATGCTCAGCTACTATCACTTCCAGTGCCCTCACCCCCCTGTCCCACAAGGTGACGAATGCTGTTCATGATGGTCTCTGTGACCTCAGCAAGAGTGCTTCTGGTGGCGCGCCGGCCGTAATACTCGTTGAAGGTAAGGGAATCACCGATAATTATCTCCATGGGATGAAACAGCCTGTAACGTCCCTTTATACCGACGGGTACCACAGGAGCCTCGCTCTTGAGGGCGATTAGAGCAGTTCCCGGTTCGCCCTTTCGTACCTTGCCCGGCTCACCTCGCGTGCCCTCAGGGAATATGGCAAGCACCCTGCCGTCCTCTAACAGCTGCAGCGAGCGCCGCAGGGCTGAGCGGTCTGGTTCGCCTCTCCTGACCGGAAAGGCATGCATTGTCACCCAGAGGTGCCGAAACACCGGGATTTCAAACAGCTCCTTCTTTGCCATGAAGTGGAGCGGTCTTGTTGTCATAGCGGCCAACAGCAGCGGGTCAATCCAGCTGAAGTGGTTAGAGCACATAATCACTGGCCCAGATGACGGCAGGTTATCGCGGCCTGAAACGCGCCATCTAAATATAACCTTGAGAGACACCCATGAGATGAACCGTACTATCCAATAAACCATTACTCCAACCCTCCCCCGCTAATCCTGGGCACTGCAGGCAATGGCCAGCACCCGTTCAACCACCTCTAAAACGCTAAGCCCGGTGGTATCAACCTCTACCGCATCGTCGGCCTTGCGCAAGGGCGCAACCCGCCTCCCAGAGTCCAGCTTATCCCTGGCTGCCAGCTCAACCCGGACTGAGTCTCGGTCAACATCAATGCCCCTTGAGACCAACTGCAGGTAACGCCTTCTCGTTCGTTCCTGGAGACTTGCCGTCAAAAAGACCTTGAGCTCGGCATTGGGCAACACCGTTGTGCCGATGTCCCTGCCATCCATAACAACGCTACCCACCTGCGCCAGCTCGCGCTGCATCAAAAGCAGCCGCTGCCGGACCCCTGGCACCTTTGCCACTAATGATACAGCCTTGTCAACAACCGGACTCCGGATCTCCTCGGTCACCTCACGGCCGTTAAGGAAAACCCTTGGACCTTCCCCGCTGGGGTCTGGCAGGAGGGTCACCTCTGTCTCTACAGCAAGTCTTTCTAGGGCTTCTTCATCAGTCCATTCAACTCCAAGCTCGGCGGCCCGTAGGCAGATCGCCCGATACATCGCGCCGGTGTCAATATATAGAAAGCCAAGCCTCTTGGCAACCAGTCGCGCCACGGTACTCTTACCGGCGCCAGCAGGACCGTCAATCGCTATCTGCACTGTTTTCATTCACATCCCCTGCTGAGTCTGGCAGGTCTGGCCTCAGGGCGGCGGCCTCGCCAAGATATACGTGATTGATACTCTGGGACTCCAGGTCCGTGTTTACCAGCAGCATCACCCTGATACACATGGGCAGACTGCCTGGAACGGCAATTTCACGGGAGCACATCAGCGGAACCCATTTCCACCCAAGCTCTCTCGCAGCAGCGGCCGGAAAGGCTGCATCAATGTCATCTGTAACCGTAAAGAAGGCGGCGGCGATGTCTTCTAACATTAGATCATTGCTGATCAAGAGTGCCTCCAAGAGCCTTCTGGTCTCTCGAAGAATCTCCTCGCGCGAGTTCTCGCTAGCGGTTATGGCTCCTCTGACACCTCTTACGGCTCCCACGATAAGCAATCCCCCACACTCGGTCCTTGTTGACCCAAACAAATGAAAAAAGGACTCACGAGGAGTCCACGTCAAGCAGCTTTTTGCTAAATACCGTCCCTGGGATGAAGGCCTTGGTCAACACAAGCACGAGCGCCAACAAACAATCCTATGGATCAGTACGTCCTCTAAAATCTGCCTAACCGTCTATGCTCCCCGTCGTCTGCAATTCGTCCAACGCATCCAACGTCGTTAGATTCTGTTGCTCCACCTAACTAGAGTTCTCCGTCAGTGTCGGTTTCCCTCTTCAATTCTCCTTTATTCTCGACATCACCTAAGATTCCTGCCTAAGGACTAGGTCCAAGTCTGACCCTACCGAAGGACTCAATAGACTTCTTGGTGGTTAACCGGGTTCCAGCCAAGGGAGCAACCACTTTGGCGGAGGCGGCCATAACCTCAAAGACGAGGTCCCTTCTGTAGGTGGCGCCGTCAATCTCCAGCAGATCACCGTCGCGGACTGCCGCAGTGACCTCCCGGCGCCGAAAAGAAGCGACTGCTTCTCCATTTACCAATACCACTGCGAAGAAGGCCCATCGGGCGTTCATTAATCGAATGGTAACATTCCCGGCGCTGTCCCAGGAGCTCTTCCCATCTCGGTGACCAGCGCCGTCAGGCCCCTCATCATCCTGAGGAGTTGTTCCAGCACCTCCGGTCTGCCCCGGTCCGTACTCCAACGCGTCGCTGTAAACCTCGAAGAGCTGCACACCTTCCAGTCGGTCTACAGCGCTCAGGAAGAACCGGGTGCCCTGGTTGGCCAGTAAAAACTGGCCAACAACCAGCAGGGTAAAGCAGATAACGGCAGCGCGGATGAGAAATCTCTCTATCCCTCTTGCCAACCCCTCAAATCGATTGAAGTAATCTTGGGACATCCCTATTGGCACCCCCTGGAGGATGTTGGCCAACGGTATGGATGGCAGCGGCACACCAGAAAGCCAAGGCAGCCGCTGTCTACAGCATTGGCCTCACTCAACCAAGATATGCCAATGGTCACGCTTTTATCACAATCCACCGCTACCGGCAGCACAGTCGGCATTGGCCATGGCGGTACCTGCTAGAAAACCTGTTGTGAATGCAACTTGCAGGTTGAAGCCCCCGGTCAACGCATCGACGTCCAGAACCTCTCCCGCCGCGTACAGTCCCGAGATGATCTTGGACTGACAAGATCTGGGGTCAATCTCGCTAACCTCTATCCCACCGCAGGTCACCACTGCTTCAGCCAGGGGTCTGGTCCGTGTCACTGTCAGTTTCAACCCCTTGAGCAGCCTGGCCAGGACCAGACGTTCGTCCCTGGTAATTGAGTGTACCCTCTTTGTCGCCTCAATGCCGCTTAGGTCAATAATGATCGGGATAAGCGACTGGGGAAGCAGAGCGTCAAGAGAATTGCGAAAGTAGCGGTTCTGGTTCTCAGAGAAGTCCCTGAGCAGGCGTTCGTCAAGCTGTTCCTCAATCAGGGCAGGTTTCAGGTCAACCGACACCGTCACACCGCTGGCTCCATTACCTGGTTGGCGCTGGCGGCCGCTATCCCTGTTGAGCAGGTGGCTGATGTCACGGCTTAGGGTCAGGATAATGGGACCGCTGAGACCGAACTTGGTAAAGAGCAGTTCGCCAAATTCGCGGCCGACCTCACTACCACCGCTGATAACGGAGGCCTCAATGTTTCTCAAGCTCAACCCGCTGACCTGGCTGACCCAGGCCTCACGCGTCTCCAGGGGTACCAGGGAGGGGATGGGTTCATGAACCACGTGTCCCAGCGCCGATGCCAGGCGGAAACCGTCCCCTTCCGAGCCAGTGCCCGGATAGGAAGCACCCCCGGCAGCCAGCAGAATGCAGTGCCCTTTGATAACAGTGCCGTCGCGCAACTTCACTCCCTGAACTTGCCTTTCGTGCGCGATTATCTCTGCCACAGCGCTGTTGAGACGTAGGTCAACGCCGTGCTCTGTCATCTCTCTGCAAAGGGCGTCGACAACGTCTCTAGCGCGATCGCTCCTGGGAAATACCCTGCCACCGCGCTCAACCTTTGTGGGTACCCCTATTTCTGCAAAAAACCGCACCGTATCATCAGGGCCGAAACGATGCAGGCCAGGAAACAGGAATCTACCGTTGCCAGGGGTGTTATCCACGACAACTTCAACAGAAGCTGCATTGGTGAGGTTGCAGCGGCCCTTACCGGTGATTAGAAGCTTCCTCCCGGGGCGCCTCATCTTCTCCAGTAGTGTAACCTGGGCCCCGGCTCGAGCCGCGGTAATGGCCGCCGTCATCCCGGAGGCGCCGGCGCCAACAATCAGCACATGCCTGGTCACAGTGACACTCCTTGCTTGGCCGTCAAGCGCCTAGCCCTCAAGCGCCTTGGCCAAGCCAGCCTCAAGGTCAGTGAGAATGTCAATGGGGCTCTCAATCCCCACAGACAGCCTGATCAGACCATCCTCAATTCCCAGCTTTCGGCGTTGCTCAGCTGGTATATCCCTGTGTGACGTTAGCGCTGGATGAGTGATAGTTGTAGTTACATCAGCCAGGCTTGGAGCGAAGGTGATCAGTTCAAGGCCGTCTATAAACCTCTGCGCGCCCTCAAGGCCCCCTGGAACCACGAAGCTCAACATGCCGCCATAGAGGCCGGCGAACATCTCACTGGCCACAGCGTGCTGCGGGTGGGTATCAAGGCCGGGATAGTAAACCTCCCCCACCTCGTTCCTGCCAACAAGCCAGCGCGCTACCGTCTTGGCGCTGCTGCAGTGCCGCTCCATCCGCAGTGCCAAGGTTCGAACACCCCTCGCTATGAGCCAGGCGGCAAAGGGATCGAGGGTCGCTCCTGTCATAACCGAGGCCGACCTCACCCTCTCCATGGCCTCCTTGCTCCCCGCAACAACCCCGCCAAGGACATCCCCGTGCCCGGAAAGATACTTGGTGGCGCTCTCAACCACGACGTCCGCCCCCAATTCCAGAGGCCTACACACAACCGGTGAAGCAAAGGTATTGTCAACCATGAGCAGGGCTCTCCCTGCATGGGCCAATTCTGCCAGTCCAGACAGGGGGGCTACCCCCATCGTTGGGTTTGAGATGGTCTCAGTATAGACCAGCTTGGTGGTGGGCCGAAAGGCTCTCTCCACCGCCTCCAGGTCTGCGGTGTCAACCATGTCTACTTCAATCCCGTGTCTCGGCATTTCCTCGTTAAAGATGCGGTAGGTTCCGCCATACAGCTCCCTGGCAGCAACCACGTGGTCTCCGGCCTCCAACAGTGCCCCTAAGCTGGTATAGATTCCCCCCAAGCCCGATGCAAAGACCCTGGCGTCTTCGGCTCCTTCAAGGATCCTGATGTCTGCCGCAAGTCCCTCGGAATTGGGATTCGCGAGACGGCTATAGACATAGCCCTCTTTGCCAGACATGGCCTTGTCAACCTTGTCCAAGTCTTGAAAGGTAAATACTGAAGCCTGATAGATTGGATTTACCAGCGGCGGCGTCCCTGCTACAACCCCACTATCTGCGCCAGTGACAGTCCCGCTGTGGGCTGAAAGGGTGTGTAAACGCTCGCGAAATCTCTGTCTCTCGCCCTGATCATTAGTCTTCATCACAAGTCCAACCCCCGATTATGTCAAGTACCGTTACTTAGCAAGTACTACCAGGTCGTCGGCAACCTGATCCACATCACCTGCTCCCATGGTCAAGACAAGATCGCCAGGGCCAACATCGCCCTGCAGAGTGGCGACAATCTTGCCAAGAGAGCCCACGTAAAGGGCCTTGGTGGTGCCGGCATCAGACCCATTATTGATCGCCGCCACAAGGTCCTTTGAGCTCACTTCACCAGTGTTAGCCTCACGGGCCCCATAGATATCGGCCACGTAAACTCTATCAGCCAACCGCAGGGAATCGGCGAAGCCCTGCATCAAATCGCGAGTCCGGCTGAACAGGTGGGGCTGGAAGACAACCACGAGCCTCCCGGGTCGCTGTTGCCTGGCGGCCTTCAGGGTTGCCCGGATTTCAGCCGGGTGGTGCGCGTAATCATCATAGATCCGCGCTCCGTTGTAACTCCCCTTTAACTCGAACCGTCTCTCCGTATTGGAGAACCTTTGCAGCGCCCCCCTAACATCTTTAGGCCCTACCCCGAAACAGCTGGCAGCAGCAATGGCCGCCAGGCTATTTGACACATTATGTTCACCCGGGATCCCTAGCTCTACTGACGTAAAGACCTCACCATCCTTCAGTACCATGTATTTTGGCAAGCCTTCTTCACCGACCTCCAGGTCAGTGGCGATCCAGTTACCTGGCTGATGGATCCCATAGGTGATAACCTCAGCTTCCACCCCTTGCGCAGCTCTAACGGCCCCTGGATCGTCGGCGTTCACAACCAGGCAGCCATCGGGCTGAACCCGGGCAGCAAATCTTCTATAGGCCTCAACAACGTTGTCAAAATCCTTGAAGTAGTCCAGGTGATCATTGTCAACATTGAGGATAATGCCGACAAGTGGACGGAACTCCAGAAAAGCCTCCTTGTACTCACAGGCCTCAGCCACGAAGTACTGGCCCTCACCGCGCTTGGCATTCCCGCCAATAGTGGAGTAATCGGCGCCAATGAGGACAGTTGGGTCAAGCCCCGCCCCCTGCAGAATAGAGGACACCATGGCGGTGGTTGTAGTTTTTCCGTGGGTGCCGGCCACCCCGACACTGCCAGGATACCGCGCCATCAGCTCCCCCAGGAACTGCGCCCGGCTCATCATTGGAATGCCCAGGTCCTGAGCTCGTAGAAGCTCTGGGTTGTCATCTCTGACGGCAGTGGTATAGACCACAAGGTCAGCCCTTTCAATGTTAGAGGCGCTGTGACCAAGATGGAACTGCAGGCCAAGACCCTCAAGGCGTTCCGTCAAGGGAGATGCTTTGAGATCAGAACCTGAAGTAGATACCCCTTCCTCCATCATCATCTGCGCAAGGCCGCTCATTCCTATGCCGCCAACACCGATGAAGTGTATATGTCTAATGTTATCCAGATTAAGCAGGGCCTTTGCTGTGACCATATTTCACTCTCCCTCGACGGTTATTTTGACCTGGCGCAATGCATTGTATTCCCTCCAGATGTGGTTGGTTCCCTCTGTAACCACACTGTACCAGAGGGTGACAACTCTACATTTCCTTCTAAATGCTGCATATCCTTCACACCGGGAGTAACCAGTTGCCGGTGCCAGCCCCAATAACACTGCCAGCTCCTATTATCGCGCCTTTAAGGTGAGAGTTGGTTCCAACCAGGGTACCGTCCTGGACAATGGACGCTTCGATGACAGCCCCCTTCGCCACCCAGCAGTTGTCAAGGATGACGCTCTCACTTACCACCGTCTCAGGGTCTATGCTGCATTTGGCCCCAACAACAGTGTAGGGGCGTACCTGGGCGTGAGCGCCAACATAGGCGTTTCTACCCAGAACCACTGGGCCTGTGATCTCGGAGAGCTTGTGTACCTTGTGCTGGCGCCCCGCCCAGACACCAGGGGCAATCTCTTTCCCCTCTATCACCGTTTTGTAGACACCATCCAGGATATCCCTGTGAGCCTGCATGTATCCTTTCAGTGTCCCAATATCCAGCACATAAGCATTCTGGCGGGCGACATAGATGTCCTCTCCACTCTCGATCAACGCGGGGAGCATATGGTCTGTCAGCGACAGGCCTTGCCTTGAGGGGAAGCTGCCGATGACCTCCCGGTTGAGGATGTAGATACCTGTGGCTGCCAGGATCTCCATATCTCCTTCGTCCTGCCGAGTTCCTTCCAGTGTCAATTCATCATCCCTGGAGATAAATCGGACGACCCGACCGCCATCGCCCACCGCAACCCGCCCCTGAGACGAGCCAATCTCCACGGTGTCTATGCCTTGGTCGTCCACTGTCACAAGGGTTGCCACACCCCCTAAGGCCCGATGACAGGCTATCGCCTCCGTCAGATTGAGGTCTGTCAATATGTCCCCACAGATCACAATCACCTCTGAGGCCATCGGGTTTACGGCTCGTTTCACGGTGTAGCGCAACCCACCTGCAGTACCCAGGGTTTCCTGTTCAACCACGGTTTTGACTCTTAGATCCCACTTTGACCCGTCGCCCACGTGCCGCGCCACAGCATCTGACATGTAGCCAGCACTGAGCGCTACCCTGCCTATACCGTGCTTCTGCAGCAGCTCCAATTGATACTCAATAAAGGCCTTGTTGACCAGCGGTACCAGGCAAGTGGGGTAAAAATAGGTGAGGGGCTGCAATCGCGTACCGACGCCACCGGCCAGGATTACCGCATCCATCCACTCCCCCCTCTCATGATCTAGAACCCACGGCTATTTGCCATTGTATACTATGCCTGCAAAGTTAACATTGTCAAAGAGGGGAAGTTGCCCTGGAGCCAGAATGTATCGCTGGTACGGGATTATACTGAGTACAGACGCCAGAATCCCATGAGCCTGGTGACAGTTCTGATGGCTCTGGCCACACTAAAGGAGGGAGACAGCATTGGTTAACACCAGTGAAATCATCAACTTGACGGACAAATATGGGGCCCGCAATTATCACCCGCTTCCCATCGTTATAGACAAGGCTGAGGGCGTATGGGTTGAGGACCCTGAGGGCAACCGCTACATGGACATGCTCAGCGCCTATTCAGCATTGAACCAGGGCCATCGACATCCGAAGATCATCTCAGCCCTCAAGGATCAGGCTGATAGGGTTACCCTTACTTCACGGGCCTTTCACAATTCCACCCTGGCATTTCTCTACAAAAAGATTAGCGAGGTAACGGGGAAGGATATGGTGCTGCCCATGAACACCGGGGCCGAAGCGGTGGAGACCGCCGTCAAGGCCATGAGGCGTTGGGCATACCGGGTCAAGGGCATAGCAGATAACTCTGCCGAAATAATCGTGTGTCAGGGCAACTTCCACGGCCGCACCACAACAATTATCTCCTTCTCTTCGGACGAAGACTATAGAGAAGACTTCGGTCCTCTCACCCCTGGGTTCAAGATTATCCCCTATGGAGACATTGATGCCCTGAAGGCGGCGATCAATGACCATACCGCTGCCTTCCTGGTGGAGCCCATTCAAGGAGAGGCAGGGATAAGGATACCCCCCAAGGGTTACCTGCGTCAGGCCTATGACCTCTGTAAGAAGAACGATGTCCTGTTTGCTGCCGATGAAATTCAGACTGGGTTTGGTCGGACCGGTAGAATGTTTGCCTGCGATTGGGAGAGCGTGGTTCCAGATATCTACATCATGGGCAAGGCCCTGGGCGGTGGGGTCTATCCTGTCTCCGCCATTGCCGCCAACGAAGACATCCTTGGCGTCTTTGAGCCGGGGTCCCACGGCTCAACCTTTGGCGGTAACCCGCTAGCGGCAGCTGTGGGCGTGGCATCTCTTGAGGTCATCATTGAGGGTGACCTCCCCAGGCGATCCCTTGAGCTGGGCCAGTACCTGCTTGAGCAACTGAGGACAATTAATAACCCTGTAATTCAGGAGATCAGGGGACGCGGACTCTTTGTCGGCATTGAGCTGAAGACTGATGCCCGATCCTATTGCGAAGACCTGAAGCAGCAGGGGGTCCTTGCCAAGGAGACCCATGTCAATGTCATTCGCCTCGCTCCCCCACTGGTCATCACGAAGGATGAGGTTGATTGGGCCCTTGAGAGAATTAAGGCTGTTCTCTCTCAGTAGAGAAAGAACCCTCTTGCCACGGCTTCTTACAAGATGCCGTAACTAAAAACTCGAGCCGGCAGCGTTGCCTGCCGGCTCCTTGTATTCTCATAGTCCTGGATTGACGCAGCGGACTCCCTTAGCTGGGCCAATACCCTCCTGCGCGACCTCTATTCTGCGCTACCGTTGGCTCCTACTTCGTTGAGCTCGCGGAGAAGTACGTCGGGATCAACCTTGTGGGCTCGGGCCGCCTCTTCAACGGTCTCAGAGGTAGAAATGTGGCACCCGAAGCAGTGCATGCCATGGCGGAGAAACACCTGGACTGTTTTGGGGCTGGTCTTCAGAACATCAGCGATGGTCTGGTCTTTGGTGATGGCCATCTACACAAACCTCCTAATCATCTCTTGGGTACTGATCCATCATAGTTCACGTTGGCATTATACCTCAAAGTCTCTTCAATAACAACCGCTTGATCCAACCCATTCCCTGTAGGTGTTAGAGAAGCCGCTCAAGCCCCTCAGTGCGCGTCACCCCTGGAATCCTTCCGCGCTTGGCCATTGGCTTTCCCTCAATCTCCTTCAGATCCATCGTCATGCCTATAGGCGACGCCCCGGAGATATAGCTGCCAACACCAAAGGCCTCGGCGCCAGCGCCCTGTAAAGCCGCGATCCGCTCCGGGTTAAGCCCACCAGATACGAAGACCTTCACGTCGTTATGCCCGGCCATATCCAGCCGCGTCCTGACCTCGTTGACAAGGGCTGGCGTTACCCCGCCGCGCTCGCTGGGAGTATCAAGCCTGACTGCCTCTAGCCTTCCCTTCATCTCTGCCGCTAGCCGTAGGCTCTCCACAACCTCATCCTGAAAGGTGTCAACCAATACTATGCGAGGCTCAGCCTCGGGCATGAACCTGTCGTAGGCCATCGCCGCCTCAAGGGTGTCTCCAAACACCAGAATCAGGGCGTGAGGCACCGTGCCCTGCGGCGCCTTTCCGGCCAGGGCCGCGCCAAGAACACAGCTGGCCCCATTGGCCCCGCCGACGATGGCCGCCCGTTCCATAACGGGAGCAACGGCGGGATGAATATGCCGGGCGCCAAAGACAAGGAACCCGCTTTCCCCAGCGGCCTGACGGCATTGCCGGGACGCTGTTGTCCAACCGCTAGAACTAGCTAAAATCCCAAGGAGCGCGGTCTCAAGGTGTGCGAAGGCGCCATATGGCCCCTTGATGCGGAGAACAACCTCCTTGCGATCTACCGGTGTGCCTTCGGAAACACCCCACACTTCAAGCTCCCTCTCCTTGAGGAGGCCCTTCACCTCCTCGGTCCCCGCCAGGATGCCGCTGCGGCCGGCGAAAACCTCAGCGGTGACCGCTGTGTCTAGAAGCCCGGCTGCCTCAAGGATCTCCCTGGCCTTGATAAAGTAGACATCAGCCGTGTCACCCCGAAGCACCTCTTCATGGGTGGCCGAGAAGAGCCTTCGGTCCGAGCTGATGGTATAGTCATAAACGTCGCTATATTGGATTGTGCTAATATCCTGGCTCTTTAGTCTCTTATCCATTCTCTCCTCCTCGTTCTCCAGACGCGAGCCCCCGCAGGCGCTTCACCTCGGATGGCTTCAGTCTCCTGTACTCTCCCTCCAACAAGCCCGTCAGAGTCAGAAATCCTATCCTGGAGCGGAGGAGCTTCACCACTGGGTGCCCCACGGTATCCAACATCCGGCGAACCTGGCGGTTGCGGCCTTCATGAATAGTCAACTCCATGACCTCTGCCCTTACATCGTCATCATACCCTAGCGACTTGACCCTTGCGGGAGCAGTGAGCCCATCTTCAAGTTCTATCCCGTCTCTCAGACGGCGGACTGCCAGGCCATCGGGCCTGCCTTCAACCCAGGCCACGTAGGTTTTTGGGATCTCATGCTTGGGGTGGGTCAGCATGTACGTCAGGTCTCCGTCGTTGGTAAGGAGCAGGAGCCCGCTGGTATCCATATCCAGACGCCCCACTGGGTATAGCCGGGTGCTGATACCACCGGGTATCAACTGGACAACGGTGGGTCTTCCCTGTGGGTCCTGAGCGGTTGACACATACCCTGTGGGCTTGTGAAGTAGGTAATGAACCTTGGGCTCCTTGAGGAGAGGCCGACCATCAACGGTTATCTCGTCGATATCAGGGTCAGCTTTTGCGCCCAGGGCCGCTACAACCTTGCCATTGACCCTTACCCTGCCCTGTTCAATTATCTCCTCGCTGCGCCGCCTTGAAGCCACGCCGGCTCGAGCCATGATCTTCTGCAAACGGTCTCTACCCACTGTGCCCTACCTCCCTCCAGTTGTGAACTTGTGTTGTGATGAGTCTATGAGTCTGTCCAGAGCCTGTCCACATGTGATGTACTGTTTAGTCTTCCCATAGGCCTATCCCTGCAAAAAAGGGCCGATCATGGACCCTTTTGTGGTCAGCCATGGATTCTCTGTGCCCGGGCCCTTCAGGTGAGGTCCTTGTCAAAGATGCCGCTGATGCCTGCCAGGGCAACGCGCTTCCTGATGACTTCAGTATCCAATGTGTAGAGATCCCTCTGTTTCATCCTGCTGAAGAACTCGCCCCCCGCAAAGGTGAACCTCCGCTCAGCCCCCTGAGGCGAAGCCATTGCCTCCATGGTGATGGCGAGAAATTCACCGACGGCAAGCGACCGGGGCAACTCAATTACCTCAAGACCCAGGGCTGCCCGGGCGGCGTTGTGGCCTGCAAGGGCCCCAGCAATAATCGCCTCTGTGTGCCCTACCTGTTGTCCCGCCTTCTCACCGGCGCAGAAGAGGTTCTCAACCCCCTGCACCCTCAGGGCTCCATCTCTGGGCGCAACTGCGAGAAAGCGGATGGAGTTGCCAACACCACCGCCATAAGGGTCTTCATACCTGGCGTTTTCGAGCCCCCGCACCTGCCGGAGTTCATCGACGGGCATGTATGGGGTCATTAGCTTGGCATGGCCTGTATCTAGCAAGACTATGTTATCAGCATACTCCGCGATAGCATACTGCACACAGGCCTTCATCCCCAGCTTCTGTTTCCGGATCAGGTCTCTAGGTAGAGGCAGCACCACTACACCCTTGTTGTTGAGGCCCTTCCTGACCTCAGCACTCAGTGAATCCTTGTTAAGCTTGCAGGAGCCTGAGAAAGTCCCCAGCGAGCCGCCGTCTCGCTGGCCTACTCTCTCTTGCACTCCACAGCGGGAGGCAACACTGACCCTGGGCCCAAAGGTCGGGCATCTAAGGATGCACATGGCACATCCATTCCCCCACTGATAGCAGTTGCCCATCGGCCCAGCAGAACCTGTGGCATCAACAAAGGTATCTGCCCCAAAGGCCTCTCCATTCTCGCAGATAACCTCTTCAAGGGCGCCAGAGTCGTGGACAACCTCCACCACCCGCCGCATGGTCTTAATCTCCACACCTGCCCTATTCAACTGGCGTCTCACGGCTGGCTCAATGGTTATGACGTCATACAGACTGGCGTGAGAGTGCCCTGGAAAATCCAGATTGACATGCCTGGCCTCGGCGTCGGCTGTCTTCAGCAACTGACATCCGCCCCCAAGGGCCAGGCCCTCTTCAGTGGCGGTAAATCGCCCGTTGTTGCGCATGATGCCACCAACAAGCCCCAGGCCTAACAGCATGTCGGTACGCTCAATCAGTGTGACCTCTGCTCCTGCTATTTTTGCCGACAGGGCAGCGCTACAACCTGCCCAGCCGCCTCCTACAACCACTACTTGAACCACTCCACACCCCTCCAATTGCTAACGCCACTCCAGGCATCATCTGTCATATAGTTCGCTGGGTCCCGGCTGGCACTTGCATATGGGCACCTCGACCCCGTCTACCAGGGAGGTGTGACAGCTGCCGCAAAGACCTTCCCCACAGCACAGCACATGATTATTAGATACTGCCAGGTCAAAGGTCAATCCAAGCTCCCTCTTCAGCTGAAACAGCAGGCCATACAGCCAGTCAGGCCCAGCGGCGTAGATCAGGTCAAAACAATCATCCCCAAGGAGCTCCTGCAGAAACCGCTCACCGGGCTCTCGACCCAGACGCGCGTTACCCACAAAGCACCCGGATTCCTGGAGCCTAGAGGAGATGTTCAGGCCTGGTGTCTTGTCATCGTCTACGATGGCTGTGACCCGGTTGTCTCTGCGCAAGAGGTATTCAACTACCTTTATTACGGATACCTGGCCGATGCCGTAGCCTAATACAAGGGTCTCGCTGTGCTCACTGCGGGCAACTGCCTCTCTACCCAGTATTCCACCCCAGTAGGGCCCTCGAACAATGACCTGGTTGCCCTCGGGAGCTTCATTGGCCAGCATCCTCGATTTGGGACCCACTGTTCTGACCACCGTGGCTATCCTTGGTGGATCGTCAAATGTATCCATCACACAGTAGGGGGCCGACGAAAAAGTGGGGCTTCCTGCGGGCCGCGCGAAGATGTAGGTCCCGGGGAACCTCAATAGCGGTAGAATACCTGGGTCCATTTGAAGGGTAAGGCGCACCAGATCAGCGCCTATTACCTGATGATTCACAACAGGCAGGCACATTTCGGGTCGGGTCCGGGGCGCAGCTAACGCCCTGCGGTAGTTCAACAGCACACAGACCCCCTGCCACAGACAGTCACACTCTTCAGCCCCCTGCAGTATTGAGCAGACCAGGCACTCACCTACCACCCCCCGATAGCAGGGACAATATTCACTGGCAATATCAACGCAACGTCTACTGGTACCCCAAGGGAGCTGCGTTTGGTTTCTCACTGGCAGATTCCCTCGTCGATTAGTGTTGCCCGCATGGTCGCTGTGTTCTCCGCTATTGCCCGCGTCTTGTCTTGATGTCACCCATTACCCCACCTTCCCGGTGCCCCCTATCAGGCGCTGCCAAGCGCTCCATTACGGCCAGAAGCAATACCCAAAACAGGAATCCCGCCACGTCGTCCGACGGCGAGCTGGCTGTAATGGAGAGCAGTCTGGCAAGATGCATCGTTTACACCGCCCATCGCTCAAGAGAGCAAATGCCTTCGCGGAACCTTGGTCAGTCCTCAATATGGTATGCATTGACGGTGTGGTCGGTGATAGGGTTGGTGCCCATAGAATGGCGACCGGAAATGAGAGGTATAGAGATAGGGATCGCGATAGGGATGGATAAGGCCCCGCGAGGAACGCGGGGCCACAAGTGTTAATCCTGGCCTACCTGATCTAGTTCACGAAGCCACAGGATGCTGGCTGGCTACTCCTGGACCTCCACGATCATCTCTACTTCACAGGGAACGCCCAGGGGCAGGGAACTGACTCCAACGGCGGCCCTGGAATGTTTGCCGACTTCGCCCAACAGGTCCACCAGGAACTCTGAGGCGCCGTTAATTACCTGTGGCTGCTGCTCAAAGTCAGGTGTGCTGTTCACGAAGCCCGTTACCTTGACTATCTTCTTTACCCTATCAAGGTTTCCTACCAGCGACTTCACCACTGCCAGGCAGTTCAGGGCACACAGTTTGGCTGCCTCGTAGCCGTCCTCAACTGTAACATCGGCACCCACCTTACCCTTGAACTTGACCTCACCGCCGGCAGCGGGGAGTTGGCCTGAGGTAAAGACAAGGTTTCCAGCCCTCACACCAGGGACATAGGCCGCAACTGGTTGTGGAACCGCAGGTAGCTCAATACCCTTTTCAACTAGTTTGGCTTCAATGCTCATTGACATGACCTCCTTGTTCTAGGCTCTATAATGCCTTGACCGTCCAGTAAGATACACCCATCACCGTGAATTCTGGAAACCCTGCTGATCTCCTGCCCCACCTAAGAGCCAAAAACAAGAGAGGTTATAAAAACGGCAGCGATGATACCACTCAGGTCGCCAATTAGCCCTGCTGCCACCGCGTGCCTGGGACGGGTAACCCCTACTGACCCAAAGTACACTGTGAGGATGTAGAAGGTCGTGTCGGTACTACCTTGCATGGTGCTTGCCAACCGCCCAATAAAGGAATCGGGGCCATAGGCCGTCATCAGGTCAGCGACAATTCCTAGAGACCCAGCCCCTGATAGGGGACGCATCAGTGCCAGGGGAAGCACTGGCGCCGGCACCCCAACCCGGTCAGTCGCAGGAGATATCAGGCCAAGCATTAACTCCCAAGCCCCGGATGCTCGGAATATCCCTATCGCCGCCAGGATGGCAACAAGGTATGGGATGAGACTAACGGCGGTCTTGAAGCCGTCCTCCGCTCCTTCGATGAAGGCCTCATAGACCTTGACCCCGCGAAGGTAGCCAACAAGGGGGACTACTAGAACCACGAAGGGAATGGCCCACGAAGAAATAAGAGTCAGTGCCTCAACCATTTTGTCTTCCCCTTAATAGACGGTCGGCTGTAAGGGCCGCCAGGGTTGAACAGAGGGTGGCAAACAGCGTCGTACCGACGATCTCCGCCGGGTTGGAGGAACCAGCGCTGGCCCTGAGGGCGACTACCGTTGCTGGGATGACGGTGACGGCCGACGTGTTGAGCACCAGGAATGTGCACATGGCGTCTGAGGCTGTCTTCTTACCCTTGTTGAGTTTTCCCAGTTCATCCATGGCCTTGAGCCCCAGCGGCGTCGCCGCGCTCCCCAGACCAAGCATATTCGCGGCCACGTTAGTTAGCACCGCGCCAACAGCTGGGTGACCTGGCGGGACCCCTGGCAACAAGTGGCGAGTCAGTGGCCGCATGATCCGCGCCAGGAGGTCCACAAGTCCTGCCTTCTCCGCAATCTTCATCAGGCCCAGCCAGAAGGTCATGATGCCAATGAACCCTATGGCAAGCTGAACCGCGTCATTGGAGGCTGCGGCCAGCCCCGTTGTGACTGCCTCAACCCTGCCCGTCAGGCCAGCTGTTACCACCCCGGCCACAAGCAACAGAAGCCAGATCGTATTCATCATCTGTACCGCCTCCGCCCAGTGAAAAGCCCGTATAGAACCCTACTAGGGTCTATTCATAGCTTGGCGGCTCTATGCTGGTGGCGACTATCAGTCTCCGGGAAGAAGGTGCTGAGCCATGTCTTCCAATGAAAAGGCCTGCGTAAGGAGGGGCCTAAAGAACCGGTCAGCTCCTTCGATGTGTTCACTGAAGTTCTTCATACTGAAGCCCTCCGGCTTCACGCCAGGCAGCTGGGACCAGGAAACTGGCATAGAAACCGGGGCGCCAGGGCGCGGCCTGGGGCTGTAGACCGATACGATTGTCTTTCCGAAGATGTTTTGGAGATGATCAATGTAAACCTTGCCGCCGCGAGCACTGACCCGGCGCTCTCGCGTCGTGGCCCCTGGATCTGCTCTATGAACGAGATCCGCCACGGCTCCTGCCAGGTCGGCAAGATGGCGGTAGGGATAAATTGGTCTAACCGGGACGTAGATGTGAAGCCCGGTAGCCCCAGATGTCTTAGGGTAACCCTTTAGCCCGAACTCCTCAAGGATCTGCCTAACCATAAATGCCACCGGCACTGTGTCGTCAAAGGAGGCCGGGGGATCTGGGTCGAGATCAAAGATGAGAAAATCAGGTTCCTGGGGTGTTGCTATCCGTGAGGCCCAGGGATGGAGTTCAATGGCGCCCTGGTTGGCCAACCAGATCAGGGCGGCCTCACTGTCACAGAGGATGTAGTTTATCTTCCTGCCGGCGTTTTCATGGTAGTAGGACCAGGTCCTAATCCATTCCGGCGCGTAGTCCGGACAGTCCTTTTGATAAAAACCTTCCCCCCTGATGCCCGTGGGATAGCGAGTCAGCACCAGGGGTCGATCCCTGAGATACTTCAGCAGATAGGGCGCAACAGCATGGTAGTACTCAAGGAGATCAGATTTCGTCAGGCCGCTCTCTGGCCAGTAGGGCCTGTCAAGGTTGGTGATCTCCAGTTCTCGCCCGGCGATCTTAACCGGTACCCGTTGGGTCAAAGGCAATCACCCTTAAGACTGGTCAGGGCGGCAACGACGTCAGGCTCAAGCCGGTCTGGTATATCAGTGAGACTGTAATCATCGGGGCTGGCAGCCACAAACCCTTCAAAGACGGGTGAGCGCAGGCGAAGGTGCGGTGTCCACTCCAAGAACCGCACAAGGGCGGCTGGTCCAGGCGCTGTCCAACGCAGATCCTCTGACCTGTTGCTGTCGATCCCTATGAAAGAGGGTTCCTCGCGGTGGAGACCGGGAAGAACCTCCATCAGCTGATCGATCTGGGCTGTTGTCAGACCGGTACGAACAGCCCCGACAAAGACCAGGCTACCGCCAATCCTGACCCCTAACAACAGGGCGCTAAACCGCCCGCCCTTGAGAGAGTAGCCTCCTATAACGCAGATCTGGCTCTCAAAGTTCTTGATCTTAAGCCAGTAAGAGCTCTTTCCACCAGCGATATAGGAGGAAGAGCGCTCCTTAGCAACAATCCCCTCTAGACCATGTTCCTTGGTTGCCGCCAACAGGGCAATACCGTCGGCGCAGTTCTCAACAACCCGGCAGTGCTTGCCCGAAGGCAGCACTTCGCTGAGGATGCTGTATCTCTCCATAAGAGGCCTGTTTCTTAGGTCTTCGCCGTTATGGGCCAGGATATCAAAGGCCAAAAACACCACAGGCTGCGCCTTTACCAGGGCCCCCTCGTTGAATGAACCGGTGGCCGCATCCCTTTTCATCACATGATGAAAGCTCGGCTTTCCCTTCCAGAAGGCAACCACCTCCCCGTCAATGATGGCGCTGCTGCCCGCAATGACCGGGCCCAGTTCCGCAAGCTCAGGATATCGCCCCGTCCGATCCCGCAACCTCCTGTTCTGAAGACGAACAGCGCCTTCGTGAACAAAGGCAACCATCCTCACCCCGTCCCACTTGACCTGGTAGATATGGCTTCTGCTCTCCAAGGGATCTCGGCACGGCTCTGGCTCCATTGGCACAACTTCGCTGAAAGGAAAGGGTGTGTCACAACTCATCAAGCAATCGCCTCAATCTCATTTTGACGCCAGGATCAGTGCACAGCCCTGTCCTCAGTCTTATCCTTCTGCTTCGTCAGTTCGATACTGGTCTTGAGGGCCTCCATCAGGTCCACCACCCGAGCGGTAGTGGGTTCTTCAGGGCGATACACCTCTTCCCCAGTAATCCTCTCCTGGATCATGGCCTTCAGGGCCTCGCGATAGCGGTCATGGTACTTACCTGGGTCGAAATCTGCAGCGAGGTTCCCAATCAGGCTCTTGGCCATTGTCAGCTCGTTCTCGTGGATCTCCTCCTCGGTCTCAGCCCCTACCCCCTGCAGGCCTTCCCATCCCCGGATCTCATCGGGATAGAACATTGTCTCCATTGCCAGTACTCTGCCCTCGTACACCCTGATACAGGCCAGAGATTCCTTGGACCTGATGGTAACCTGGGCTACCGCCGCTCGGCCCGTATCCTCCATTGCCCGCCGCAGCAGGGCATAGGCCTTTGCCCCTCCCTCTATAGGCTCAAGGTAGTAGGTCTTGGAGTAGTAGATTGGATCAATCTCCTCCATGGTGACGAAGTCGACAATCTTGACAACCCTGGTGCTAGGGGTAGGGAGGTTGTCAAAATCCTCATCCTTGAGAACTACAAAGGCTCCTTTCTCGTACTCGTAGCCCTTAACAATCTCGCTCATCTCTACTTCCTTATCACACTTTGGGCAATACTTCATGTACTTAACAGGAGACTTGCACTGGCTGTGAAGATAGTTGAATTTCACACTCTTGCTTGAGGTGGCTGTATAGAGCCTAACGGGAATGTGCACAAGCCCAAAACTGATGGCTCCTTTCCACAGTGATCGCATAGGCCGCTGTCCTCCTTCCACTCCCGGTGATTGGATCCATTACGTCCGCATTCATCTGGACGCCAGTTTATCCCTGCCCTAGTAGTGCCCTAAATACCCTGAAGAAGCTCCTGAGAAAGGCGGTGAGCAGTGTCCCTTTTGGGATTGCTTCCGTCGCCACCAGCGGCGCTGACCCTACCCGCTCACCATCAAGGTATGCCAATAACTCTCCCACTCCAGTTCCCTCTTGCACCGGTGCCTCAATCCTCTCAGGTAGTGACAGGGCCAACCGTATCTTACCCGCTTCCCCTGGTAGCAACGGAACTATCAGATCCTGGCCCACTGCCACTGTCACTCGTTGCTGCTCTCCTCCCCTGACCGTGACAGTTCTCACGAGAAGGCCCTCGGCGGCCACCACCCCAGGACTGTAGGTGCCAAAGCCATAGTCAAAGATCCTTTCAGCATCCTGGTAGTGATCACCGCTTTCGAGGATGACGGCTGCAAGCTGCCACCCTGCCCTGGTCGCCGAGGCCACCAGGCAATTTCCGGCATTTCTTGTGTAACCCGTCTTTACACCGTCAGCGCCCTCATAGCGCCACAGCAACCTATTATGGTTATAGAGGGCCCTATCCCACTCCCTGTCTGGCCACGGTATTACTGATGCGCGCTTGGCCACAGTCTCCCGGAACATCGGGTACTTCGAAAGACCAGCCCTTGTCATGAGGGCCAGGTCGTGGGCGCTGGTGAAGTGAGCAGGATCATGGAGTCCGTGAGGATTGCGAAAGTTGCTGTCATTGGCCCCCAGGGCCAGGGCAGCCCGGTTCATCAATAGGGCGAAATCCTCCACTGTTCCTGCAACATGCTCAGCAAGGGCTACAGCGGCATCGTTGCCTGAGGCAAGGAGAAGGCCCTGAAGTAAGTCACCGACTGAGAGCACCTCTCCTTCAGTCAAATAGATGGAGGATCCACCGATAGAGGCCGCCGCCTTGCTGGTAGTAACCGGTTCATCGGGGTCTGCCTGGTCCAGGACCACCAGGGCGGTGAGGATTTTAGTGGTGCTAGCCGGATAGAGCCGCTTCTCCGGGTTCTTCGCAAAGAGAACCCTACCAGAGGCCACATCGATGAGGACTGCGGCTTCGGCCGCGACTAGCGGCTTGGACGATAGATCAGATCCCCCGGGGAGGACCGCAGCCTGAGCCGGGAGGGGTACCATCATCACTGTGATTACGGACAGGAATATCGCCAGGCATAGCCCTGTACTCTTAGTAGGAACCCCGGTCACTAACGCCATCGCGGCCATAGACAGCTGTTTACCTAGCCCCGAGTTGTGGCCGCTGGGGTTGTGCCCGACTGCTTGTTCTGATACGGGCTGCTCTCGCTCTTGCCAATAATCTGCTGCAGGTGATCGAGAATCTGGGGGGCGATGTCGATCAATCGGTCGTACACTGCCTTGCCGCCTACCGGTAGCAGCCGAATCTGTCCCTGACCCACCACAAGGAAGCCAACAGGCTGAACACTTACCCCGGCGCCGCTTCCTCCTGCAAAGGGCGGCTGTTCCTTTCCATCGCTTCCCTTCATTCCACCCTGGTCCACCGCATAGTCTCCGCCACCGGCTGCGAAACCGAAGGTGACGCGGGAGATCGGAATTATCACGGATCCATCCGGGGTCTCTACCGCATCGCCAATAATGGTGTTGACATCCACCATTCCCTTGATGCTTTCCATTGCCGTTGTCATTAGTCCCTGTATAGGATGCTCTTCAGCCACACTGGTCCACCTCTCTTCGTAAATACCGCTGACGCCCCCTTAAGTAGGGCGCGTATGACGGCAAGCATAATATGACCGACTCGAATGGCAAATATTCCAGAGACCGTAAGTTCGGTACGGCGCTGGTCATAGACGGGAACGGCCTCAAACCTGGGTTCACCAGGGGAAAAGGAGAAATATCGTAGCAGAAATGGCAGGGTGCTACCCCAGAGGGCCCAAGCAACCCCATGGGCCATTGCGGTGATGGCCGCATCTCCTAGCCCGAGCACTGTCCTGACCTCAAGGCTGGTGACTGTGCCGATCCTCAGGGTCTCATGAACAACCGGCACAAAGGGCCAGATGACCTTGAGGGAGTGGCGGAGCTTATCAAAGATCTCTTCCAGGGCTTCAGCGAAGGGGAGGTCCGGCCAGGTTACTGGCTGACCTGTACTGGGGCTGACACGAGAGCCCCAGCTAAGAAGGGCTTCAATCAGGGGGAAGCGGCCCGAGTGACACCTGCGAACAAGGGGTATCTCCAGCCGTGCGGCCACTCCAGGGATTACCTGGACACCAAGCATCAACTCCTGGTCTCCTTCGTGCCACCTGAAGCGCAGACAGAACCTCAAGGGCCATAGAAGTAGCAGGACCAGGGAAAGGACCAAAACTACGCCTTGCAGATCGTGTCCACTCATCGCTGCCGGCACCCCCTGCCAATAAGGACCTCTGAATCCTTATTGTGCCACCGCAGCAATGATTTATCCCACTATGCCCTATTCATTCTTGGGAATCTCCGCCGCCACCATCATCGTCGGCAGTGATGGACTGAAGCTCAAGTAGTACATCTTCGCCGTCGGGAAGATCCACACCCTCGGGCAGGAACTCGGCTAATGGGGGAAGATCGGATAAGTCGCGCAATCCAAAGTGCTGTAGAAAGAACCTTGTGGTGCCATAGAGAATGGGCCGTCCGAGGGTATCCTTCCTGCCCACCTCCTCTATCAAGCTGCGCTCAAGCAGGTTTCGGACAACACCATCAACCTTTACCCCGCGGACCGCCTCAATCTCTGCTCTGGTCACAGGCTGCCTGTAGGCAACAACCGCCAGGGTCTCCAGGGAAGCCTGGGTCAGGCGACTGGGCCTGTTGACAGAGTCCAGTTGATCGACATAGACAGCAAAGGCAGGCGGGGTGCAGAGCTGGTAACCCTCAGCCACCTCAACGATGTCCATGCCCCTGTGCCCCTGGTGGTACTCCTCTTGCAGGCGGCTGATAATCCCCCTTACCTGACCAACATTGATCTCCAGGATCTCAGAAACCTGAGCCGGCGACAGCGGCTCGGGGCTGGCCACTAATAGTGCTTCAACAATTGCCTTAGGCAGTAGGCCGCGCTTCTCCATTATTGCCCCCTTGCCCCCCCTTAAAGACTAGCTGTATCTCGTCAAAGGTAGCGTCCTGCAAAACCCTGAGCTCGCCCCGTCTCACTAACTCCAAAACAGCAAGAAAGGTTACAACAACGGCGAGGCGGGTAACCCGGCTCCCGGCAAAGAGCTGGCTAAAGCTGATTCTTCCACCCGCCTCCTTAATTCGATCGCGTACCTCACCCATCTTCTCTCTCATTGTAATCGCTTCCCGATAGACCTCCCGCGGGTCCTCCGGAACCAAGCTCTCCAGAAGGTTCCCAAAGGCAGCAAGGAGGGCGTCCAGGGTCACATCATCGGCAAGCAATGGAGGCTCAAGGCGCTCCCGGTGCGGTGGCTGCCGAAAAAAGCGCAGCTCTTGACTGCCCAGCCGTTCGTCTAGAACCCTTGAGGCTTCCTTGAACTTCTTGTACTCGATAAGGCGAGCAATCAGTTCTTCACGGGGATCTACATCCAGCTCCTCCTGATCGCCGGCATCAAATCGGCGCCGGGGCAGGAGATTCCGCATCTTGATCTCCATTAGGGTGGCGGCCATTACCAGAAACTCGCTGGCGATCTCCAGGTCAAGTTCCTGCATAGCCCAGATGTATTCCAAATACTGTCGGGTCACTTCTGCAAGGGGTATATCATAGATATCGACCTCATGCTTTCTTATGAGGTGGAGCAAGAGGTCCAACGGGCCCTCAAACTTCTCAAGCTGTATCTTGTAGTCCATTTCTTCGCCCCCTAGATCACTAGCCCGGTGAGAAAGTTCAGGAGGCCTTCCAGGAGTGATATCAGCGGCCACAAGACGCTGCCAATCAGACCCGTAAATATCAGGATTAGCAAGATTACCCAGCCATACTGCTGTAGTTGGGCAAAGAACCTTGCCTGCCTACCCGGCAGCAGGGCCATAAGGATCTTGGAACCGTCAAGGGGTGGCACGGGGATAAGGTTAAAGGCTGCCAGAACTAGATTGTAGAAAACCATCCAGAAGAACAGTTGGGATACGATAGAGCCCTGGGCAGGATCAACCAGCCGCCAGGCGACATTAGCTACAAAGGCTAAAACAAGGTTCATGGCCGGTCCTGCCAGGGATACAAACAGCAGCCCACGACGAAAATCCCGGAAATTGCGGGGGTTAATCGGCACAGGCTTGGCCCAACCGAAGCCAAATATCCACAGCATCAAGATGCCGATTGGGTCCAGGTGAGCAACTGGATTAAGGGTCAATCTACCGCTGTATTTAGCTGTCGGGTCTCCCATACGATCCGCAACATATCCGTGGGCAAACTCATGAAACACAATACCGACCACCAACGCCGGTATCCTCAATAGCAAGCTCCCGCCTAGCACAGCCCTGTCCTCCTTCTGATCCTGCTACCGTCAGATCTCAAACCGCTTCCAGGCATTACTGAGTAATTATACCATGCCCTCAGATGGCTAACAACTTCGCTGCTGGTAGGGGGCTTCCAGGCCGAGACTTGTCAGGATCACCGCCGCCCTTCCATATAATGTAGCATTGTCATGGATGTGGTATAATGTACCTGTTGGGTCCAGTTTGCTTCTTCGAAAGGAGGGGACTGACACGTGGTGGTTCTCGCGCTGATTGGGGTTCACCTCTTACTCCTGTTGTGGCAGGAGGTATACTCCCACCTCTTCACCGTACTTTCCTGGCTCGTCCTACTCTTCATCAATCCCGAATGGGCCATCTGGCTGACTGCTGCCACCTTTACCATCTGGGGCATGATCTTCGGCCAGCAGGGGAAACACATTCCTTTAGGCTACCAGGAGGTGGCACCTAAAGCGGCCTTCTTTGACCACAGGCTAATCATGAAGGCCGTCAGCCCGGATTCACCGACCAAAATATCCCCCGTCCTGCCCTTGGCCCTCTATGGTGGGCTGTGCCTTGTAGCCATGGCAGTGGAATACATTACAAGAGTGATGCGGACTTAGCTGTTTCCAGCTACTGCGCCACGCCCCTTCTGCCTCGAGATTAGTTGGTCTCGAGCGACGATATCATCATAGGTTTCCCTACGCACCACAAGTTGAGAGGCCCCCTCAGACACAAAGACCATGGCGGGCCTTGGGAGGCGATTGTAATTACTGGCCATGCTAAAGTTGTAGGCGCCTGTTCCAAGAACAGCGACAATATCCCCCGGTGCTATCCCTGGCAGGTGGGCATCCCTTACCAGGACGTCACCAGACTCACAGTATTTTCCTACCAGGGTGACAACATCGGCGTCGGACCGGCCGTCGCCCGGATATGGTCCTCGCTGATCCCTGCCCACCAGGACCGCCTCGTATCTGGCGTTGTAAAGAGCAGGTCTGGGATTGTCGCCCATACCACCATCAACGGCGGCAAAGCGAGTGCCATCAGATGATGCCTTAATTGACCCCACGGTGTAGAGGGTTACACCAGCGGGGGCTGCTATGTAACGGCCAGGTTCCAAAGTAACCAAGGGGGTAGACGCGTAGCCCATCTCCCTGGCGCCCGCCGTGACCCTTGAGACGATCCCCTCAGCCCAAGAGGTAAAGGAAAGCTCCTCCTCTGAGGCGGTGCTGGGAACCCCTAGCCCCCCTCCCATGTTGAACTCGGCAACCTCCATCCCCTCTTCTGCCTTGAGGTTTCGGGCAAAACCCAGTACCTTACTGAGGGCGGTGAAGAAGGGCTTAGTCGAGGTGATCTGCGAACCTATGTGGCAGTGAATTCCGCCAAAGGACAGGAACTCCGACTTGCGTACCCGCCGAACTGCCACAATTGCCAGCCCACGGGAAATGGAGAGGCCAAATTTCGAGGAAGCGCCGCCTGTCTCGATGTGGGAGTGAGTTCCACCCAAGACATCGGGGGTTACCCTGATCAGGACTCGGACAGGAGAAGCCAGGCGAAGCTGAGATGCAATCTGGTTCAGGTCCTCAATCTCTTTCAGGTTGTCAACCACAATCTGTCCAACCCCAGCCGAGAGGGCGTAAACAATCTCATCAGAAAGCTTGTTGTTACCGTGAAAGTAGATGCGCTCCGGCGGAAAGCCAGCCCTCAGGGCAGTATGCAGCTCGCCTCCAGAGACAACATCCAGGTGCAGGCCCTCTTCAGCTACTAGTTGGCACATGGCAATATTGAGAAATGCCTTGCCAGCGTAAGCCAGGCGATTACAAGGGTTGAGCCCTTGAAGAGCCGTTAGGGCATGACTGCAGCGCAAGCGGATGACCTGCTCATTAAGGACATAAAGGGGCGTGCCAAACCGCTCAACAAGCGACAGGGCATTGACACCCCCCAAGGTAAGGACACCGGCAGTGGTTCGCGAGATCCCTTCGTACATGGTTCTCCCCCATCGTAGTCCCTGCGTCTGCAGGTAGTCGCACGTGTCGTAGTCCCATCTATTCTCTAACTTAAGGTTCAACTTGAGGCCGCGGTTTCCCTCTCGTTGCTGCGAATAACAGCCGTTTGATTGCCTTCAGTCGTCAGTTCCCACCGGGGACAACGGCCACCCCAGCGCGCTATAAGGTCATTATCGATATATATCTGGATGATCTCGCATCGGTTCGGACAGTGATCGCAGTCAAGGCTCCGGGTTGCTACCTCCACGTCACTGACGCCAAAACCGCGAAAGGCTGTGCTGCCGGATCCTACTTCACTATGGGCAATGAGCGCTGCCCCCAGGGCTCCCATGACCTTGAAGTGCTTCGCCACCATCACCTCGATGCCGAGGGATTCCTCGAAGGCCTTTCGGATCCCCACATTGGCAGCCACCCCACCTTGGAAGGCCACAGGAGGTCGAATCTCCTTGCCCTTGCCCACATTGTTCAGGTAATTTCTGACAAGGGCCTTGCACAATCCCCTGGTGATGTCTTCTGGACCGTGCCCCATTTGCTGCTTGTGAATCATGTCAGACTCCGCAAACACAGCACAGCGTCCTGCAATGCGAACAGGGTTCTCTGACCTTAAGGCGAGTTCCCCAAACTCCTCAATAGCGATGCCAAGTCTGGCAGCCTGCCGGTCTAGGAAGGAGCCGGTACCAGCGGCGCAGACGCTATTCATGGCAAAGTCCACCACTATTCCATCGCGCAGGATAATTATCTTCGAGTCCTGTCCCCCAATCTCCAACACTGTATTGACACCTGGGAGCTCATTCAGTGCTGCCACAGCGTGAGCTGTGATCTCGTTCTTAATGGCGTCTGCTCCCACCATAACCCCAGCTAACTGGCGGCCGCTGCCGGTTGTTCCTACCGCCGCAACCCTGGCTGTAGGTGACAACGAAGACTGGATCCGTTTCAGCCCTTCCTGCAATGCGCGGACAGGGTTACCAGCGGTTCGGAGGTAGACGGTATCAATAGGTTTCAGATCTCTATCAAGAGCAACCACGTTGGTACTGACGGATCCCACATCAATTCCTAAGACAACTGGACGTTCAGTGTCATTAGTGTTCTCTTTCAACTGGTCTCGCCCCCCTAAGTCAGTCGCTGAGTTTTCACTGAGTTCACAAGCTACTTAACCAATGGCATTCAGGGCCTTGTCCTGTCCCTTTGCGGAATCAGATGTCCCTCTGTGGAACTTCCTGTGATGGAGCAGGTCAATGAAGGCCTCCAAGCGCGTCCTGAGCCCCGCCTCTCCTGAATGCTCATCAAGGACCAGGGTAAGCACTGGTATGGAAAGGTCCTTACTGACAAGGGGCAGAATACTTTCTGCCACCAACTCAGGCATGCAGGTAAAGGGGGCAACCTGGATCACACCGTCAAAGCCCCGCCTCGAGTAGTTCACAGTCTCACCAACGGATTCGAGCCCGTCACCTCCAACGAAATAGTTGAGATAAGGTTTTGCGGCCTGTTCTACATGATCTCGGTCTCGGTCTGACACCCTCAGGGTCTTGAGGAAGAGGTTTGATCGCATCCAGTCCGAGATGTATATCGCGCTCTCCACCTCTGCCCCCAGCTCCCCTAGCTGCTGCACCAATCCTTGATTGGCGAATGGCTCCAGGATCATGTATACTTCGCCCACTATCCCCACCTTCAAACCCTTTCTCTTACTGTCAGGGCATCTTGGAACTGCTCCGATGGCCTCAATGCCGTCGGAAAGCGCTCTCTTGATCGCCTCCATAGTTCCGGCAGCGTCAACCCTGGCTACGGCCTGCTCAAACCGGGCCTGGGTGGTACCACCTTTGGCCTCCAGGTGTCTAACCTTGTTTGCAGTCCTATCAAGGTTATCAAGGGCTTTAAGCTTCTCCCACCCAAAGCGAAGAGCCCTCCAAATCCGCGACCAGGGCTTCCCTCCAGATAGGTCCCTTATCAGTTTCAGCAGTTCGCTGACCCTCCCCTGTGGCGGCTCCAGCAGAACCATGTCGATTTCGTATCCCGCATCAAAGAGGATCTCCCGCTGCAGCTGGGCGTAGTAGCCGAAGCGGCAAGGCCCAACCCCGCCGGCCATAAGGATGGTATCTGCGCCAAGCTCAGCCGCTTCTATGAAGTTGCCGACATTGACTTTGAGGGGGAAGCACACAAACTCTGGAGAGTGGAAGACCCCCAGATCCAGGGTGCGTTTGCTCGGACGTGGTGGCAGGATCACCTCCAGACCCAGGTCCTCTACGGCTGCCTTTACCCCAATGGCCACATTACCCATATGCGGAAAGGTGATCTGCCTCATGGTGTGCACCCCTCCGGCTTTCCGTTCGATTCGGGCCCGGTCCGTCGCCAACGAAGCATATCAACAAAGGCCTCCAACCTGGTAATCAAGCCCGCTTCACCGGAGTGTTCATCAAGGGTCAGCAGAAGAAACGGCAGGTTTGAATCACGTCTAACCCAACGGGCCGCCAGCTCACCCACCAACGAATCCGGACCGCATCCAAAAGAGACAACGTGAACTATTCCATCGACCGTTCCCCTTTCTTCCCCTCGCGACCAGGTTAGGGCAGCGGTCATCAAGCGTTTTGCAGAGGTCCAGAAGAGGGGCTTAGGCAAGGACTGATTGCAGGCCTCAACAGCCTGGTTGTCCAGGGCTTCAGCCGTGATCAGAGATACCCCCATATCCCGAAGTTTACTGGCCAATCTGAGATTAAGCTCACCATCGTAGAGATTGTAGCTGTGTCCCAATAGTCCTACAGTAAGATCCGCAGCTGAGCCACGGTCTGAGGTTCCCAATGAAGGTCTCACGTCATCTGGCGCCCTGTCTTTGCTGGCCATGTCTGCACCTGGGTTGTCCTCCCTGTGCCCCTCAAATCCGGGAATACCAAGCTGCGCCATGGCCTCTTCAGGCCACAGGCCCTGGCGTAGCAGGTCCTCGAATCGGTGCTGCGAAGCCTGGGCCCTGTCATAGGCGACCCTGATCCGCAGTGGGTTCTTGGTTAGAGGCATGGCCGTCTTGACCAGAGCTGCTGCAAGCTGACGCCTGCTCTTACTCATGTCCACACATGAATCGATGACCCCTGCCCTCGGGGAAAGGTTGCTCCTGATCATATCAGGGAGGCCCATAAGTTTTGGGCAGGTATAAGCCCGGGGCTCAACACTCACCAACCGCGGTGCAAATAGAATGTCGACACCCTGCTCCAACAGCCACATTGCGTGTCCGTAATACACCTTCACCGGTAAACAGACATCATCTAGGGCCTTCCCCAGACCACTGTTAATTGTGTGTCTGGTTGTCGGGGGGGATAAGACAATCTCTGCCCCAAGCTCCTTGATGAAGGTCGCCCAGAAGGGATGGTAATCATAGTAGAGAAGCGCTCTTGGTATACCGACGCTTATACAGCCCACAACTCCATACCCCCTTACTTCTCTTTCTTTGGCGCGCGGTCCGGATCGCCAGGCTTCAGGATGCTGGCCCGGAAAGACCTGATTGGCAATGGCCTGCGAATCAGGACGCTAGAGAGGGCCTTTCTGTCCAGCGGGATCAGGGGCCACAGATACGGCACCCCGAAGGACTTCATTAGGGCCACAAAGACAATGTTAGCGGCAACGCCCGCCAACAGTCCCGGCAGTCTGAAAAGGCCCACAAGAACCAGCAATAACAGGCGCCATAGTCTGGTGGCCATCCCAAACTCGAAGCTTGGGGTGGCGAAGCTCCCCAGGGCCGCAGCCACCGTAAAGAGGATCGTCTCATTGATGAACAGGCCCGTCTCAACGGCGACCTGACCCAACAAGATCGCCCCGATGAAGCCAAGGGCCGTTGCCAGGGCCGTAGGCGTGTGAATCATGGCAATCCGCAGTACATCTATGGCAATGTCTGCTATCAAAAACTGGACAACTAACGGGACGGCGCTGGTTTCCTTGGGCCCAATGAACTGAAGGGCTGGAGGCAGCACCTCTGGCGAGAGGGCCAGCGCTAGCCACAAGGGAGTCCCGAGCCACGAGAAGAGCACAGCCACATAGCGCACCCATCGGAACCAAGTACCGACCATGACGTCCTCTCTAAACTCCTCCGCGTGCTGGAGGTGATGAAACAAGGTTGCTGGCAGGATCATGGCGCTAGGGGAACCGTCCACAATCACGACAACGTGGCCCTCCAACAGGTGGACAGCGGTAACGTCTGGGCGCTCGGAAAACCTGACAATGGGATAGGGGTTCCACCACAGTTTCTTGTCAACAATGTACTCCTCAACAGTCTTCTCAGCCATGGGAATACCATCAACATTGATGTCATTAATGCGACGGCGGATCCTGTCTACCATCTCGTGATTGACAATGTCATCAATGTAAGCAACGACCACATCGGTCTTGGACCTTGTCCCAACGGAGAGCATTTCAAACCGCAGGTTAGGGTCTCTCAACCGCCGCCTGATCAGGGCTGTATTGAAGATTATCGTCTCAATAAACCCGTCTCGCGAACCCCTGATCACCCGTTCCAGGTCTGGTTCCTGAGGGCCTCTCGCTGGATAGGTGCGTGTGTCCATAACAACTATCTGAACTTCACCATCTATCATCAGGATTGCGGGGCCTGCCATCACCTTTTCCATGGCATCGTCAAGGCTCGCCACAAGCTCTACCTCAGTGTAATTCAGGGCCGTCTTCATGATCTTCTCAATCGGATTGGGGACCGTGTCCTCCCGCCTCATCTTCATCAGCGCCGTCATGACGCGGGAGATTATCTCGTCCTTAAGAAAACCATCTATCCACATCAGGGCAGCCTTGCGGTTACCTATGCTGAAGTCCCTGACCAAAACGTCATAGGTAACATCTACGCCCAGCTTTCCCTTGAGGATATCCAGGTTCTTTTCAATATCTTTGTCTACAGGCTGGTTAACCATTGAGCTCAATCTAAGCCGCTCCTCTTCAGAATGGTCTGGATGGCCTTGACGGTGATTGGCGCCCCCTTGTTGGGACTGTCTGAACCGTGCATCTTGCCAATGTCCCCCACACCAACAATGATGGGAACATTGAGGTCGTTAAGGATGTCAATTGTATCTCCCTGGAGGCGCTCTTGACCCCCGCCATCAAGGTCTCCGCCCTTGTCCACTACCCCATCTACCAGGTGTCCATCACGAGTGACTGAGGCATCAACATCCGCCCCCACCGCCCACCAGGTATCCGAGGCCACGGCAACGGCGCCGAGTACCTGTATGCTTGGATCTCTCGCGATGAATGCGAGCGCCGATTCACCGCGCCCCTGATAACCTGCACCCCGGTCATCTACCATCACCAACACTGGGTCAGTGGGGGTCTGATGAACCATCTCAACAATCTCTGACCCCAACAGCGGAGTAGGGTTTCCCGCTGAGTTTGATATGCAACGCAGACCAAGTTTCCCGGCGGCCGTCTCTACCGCTTCCTGGGCCCTGCGGTCGCCATCTGTTACCAGTATGACCCTCTTCCGCTTCCCTGGTCCCGATTGGCCTCGCGCCTGACCGGCGTCAGGGCCCGCCCCTGCGTCTACCCTTTCTTTCGTCACAGGTACCTCCTCGGCATCATCCATCGTCTTACAATCCATAACTGTGGCGGACTTTCTATTGTTGGGCCTTTCCCTTTGGTCTGAATATTAGGGCAACAAAGTACCCAGCCAGGATGGCCACAGTCAGAGCGAGGCTGGTGGCAGTTAAGCCTCCGGTGAGGAGCCCCACCGGACCTGTCCTCTGGAACTCCTTCAGAACGCCCTGGACAATGGCGTGCCCGAAGCCTGGCAGGGGCACCGTCGCCCCTGCTCCGCCCAGTTGCACTAAGGGTTGATACAGGCCTAGTCCGCTCACAATGGCGCCAAGGGAAACAAAGAGCACCATGACATGGGCTGGGGTAAGATTTGTAAGGTTAACTACGAGTTGCGCGGCTACACAAATGCTGCCGCCAACTAGAAATGCCAATATGAAGTCAGACATGCTGCGACACGCCTTTCCTATTCTATGAAATCCTGTCTCTAACCGCTGTTCTCGAGGGCGATGGCATGGGCAATGCAGGGTATGGATTCCCCCTGTTGAGTACTTGTGGGACTGAACAAGGCTCCGGTAGCCACCAGCAGCACCTTACTGTACTCTCCGGAGGCCATGTCCTGAAGCAACTTCGATGCCGTCACAATGGCTGAGCAACCGGCACCGCTGCCTCCCGAGTGGGCATCCTGCTCTGAGTCAAAGATCATCAGCCCACAATCAGCGTGATTCTTGCTGAGATCGATGTTATTGTCGGCACTGAGCTTAATCAGTAGTTTACTGCCGGAATGCCCCAGATCACCCGTCAGTATGAGATCGTAGTAGTCGGCTCCGCGCCCTGTATCCTCCAAATGAGCCTGGATTGTATCTGCGGCCGCCGGGGCCATAGCCCCTCCCATGTTGGTGGAATCCTTCACCCCCATGTCAATGACCTTTCCAATCGTCCCAATGGTGAGGGAGGGACCAGAACTGCCGCCGGAGGATGGAGGATCGCCGACTATCACCGCGCCTGCGCCGGTAACCGTCCATTGCGCTGTCGGTGGTCGCTGGGCGCCGAACTCTGTCGGGTAGCGATACTGGCGTTCCGCTGTGTCAAAGTGGCTTGAGGAGGCAGCAAGGACCTTGTCTGCAAAACCCCCGTCAACCAGGACCGCCCCCAGAATGAGCGCCTCCGCGAAGGTGGAACAGGCCCCATAGAGGCCGAAGTAAGGGACTGATGCCTTTTCGGCGGCATAGTTAGCGGCAATGAGCTGGTTTAGCAAGTCTCCTGCCAGCAAGAAGTCCATATCATCAATCTTGCTGTTGTCCTTACTAAGGGCCGCCTCCATGGCCTCCAGCAGGAACTGGGTCTCAGCCTGCTCCCAGGACTTCAGACCCATCAGGGCATCGTCTTTCGTTACATCAAAATACTTGCCCAGCGGCCCCTCGCCTTCCTTGGGTCCCACCGCTGATCCACCCGCCAGGATCTGAGGGCTGGACGAGTAAGATATGGACTGATCTCCCACACCATTGGTTCTCACCTGTTCGCTCCTCCTGTCTACTGTCCCAGTATAAGCTGGATGGCTGCCACCAAGGTGCCTGTAACAAGGGCAAAAACAACCACTGGCCCGGCTATGGAGAACATCTTGGCCCCCGTGCCCAACACATGGCCTTCCCGCTTAAACTCCATTGCTGGGGAGACTATGGAGTTGGCAAAGCCGGTGATCGGCAGGGCAGCCCCCATACCACCAAATCTGCCAATCCGATCATAGACCCCTATGCCAGTCAATATGGCAGCAGCCAGAACCAGGACAGCAGCTGTAGGGCCAGCAGCCCCATCCGGGGGAATTCCCATCCTGAGGAAACCATTCATTATCCCCTGTCCGATGGTGGTTATGCTGCCGCCTGTAACAAAGGCAGCCAGGACGCTTGTGGCGATATTAGGTCCCGGCTCGGACTGCTTGACAAGCTCCTGGTATTCCTTTTCTTTGGCCTGTTGCAGTTGCTCTTCAATTTCTTGTGGTACCCCTTTATCCTCTGCCATTTCCACACTCCTGCTGCCCTGGCAATTATAGTCGGCTTTGACCGGTCTTCTGCCCCCGCCGGTTACCATCGACGGCAAAGGCCACTTTGACGTTTGCCTTGTACTCCACGATCTGGCCTCCACTTACATTGGCGGTGAGATTGTACACCTCTACCCCAGTAATGTTATCAACGGTCTGCGCCGCCTCCTGGACGGCGTTCTCAGCGGCCTCAGTCCAGCTTGAGCTAGACTCTCCTACAAGCTCCAGAACCTTAACTACTGTCATGCCTGGTTACCTCCCCTCTCTGAAAATGTTGTCTTCATAATGGCTTGCATTTAGTTAATCTCCCCTGATAATGGCAGCTATATACCGTAGTGGAACTGTGTCAGAAGCGATAATTCGGGGCAAACAATAAAACGCCTGCCCTTCTGAGTTTTCCTCAGAAGGAGCAGGCGCTAAACCTGTTGTGTGCTGGCTAAGACGGCCTCCGGCTGATCATTACTGACAGAAAAAGAGGGAACGGCGTGTTAGCGGCTGGACATCAAATCTCTTCGCTGAGAAGACTGCGAATGCTCTTAAGGGCTGACTTCTCAATCCGCGATACCTGGGGCTGGGAGAGGCCTATCATCTCTGCAACCTCCGATTGCGTCTTATCTCCAAAGAAGCGCCAAATGATGACTGAGCGCTCACGGGAATCAAGGCGACTGAGGGCCTCTTTCAAGGCCAACTTCTCCATCCAGGGGGATTCATCCCCACCACCGGCCTCATCAGCCAACTGGTCACCGAGATAGACAGCATCATCACCTTCACCAAACACAACCTGCTCCAGAGATGCCGGGGCCTTCAGGCTATCTGATGCCTCCACAATCTCTTCCGGACTAACCTTCAAATCCTTCGCTATTTCAGATAGGGTCGCCTCTCTACCGTATTGGTGTCTCAACCTCTCTGATGCAGCCTTAGCTTTTGTGCCCAGTTCCTTCAGGCTCCTACTGACCTTCATTGGGCCGTGATCCCGTAGGAACCTGCGAATCTCACCGATAATCATTGGCACCGCATAGGTCGAGAATCTAACAGAGTAAGAGAAATCGAAGTTGTCCACTGCTTTTAGAAGGCCGATTGAACCGATCTGAAATAGATCATCGGGCTCAACCCCTGACCCCACGAACCTGCCTACAATACTCCAGACGAGCCGCAGGTTTGCTTCAATAACCCTGTCACGGGCCTCTTCATCCCCCTGCTGTGCCTGTTTCACACAGTCAAGGAGCTCATCCTCAGGCAAGGGAGACCTGTTGTTGCTAACGGGCGTAGTCACAGTATCACCTCAACCCTGGGCTACCCTCTTGGCCATCCAGACAACCGTACCCTCACCTGGAGCTGACTGAACATCCAGCTTGTCCATCATCGATTCCATAAAAACAAAACCCAGCCCCATGTGGTCAGGGTCCGTGGTGTAGGTGGGCTGGAGCGCTTCCTCCACATCCTCGATGCCCTTACCGCTGTCGGAGACAACCACCTCAAGCCACTCATCATCAAGGCTGGCAATAACCTCTACATTACCAAAACTATCATAGGCATGGAGGACAACATTTGAAACGGCTTCCGATGTGGCTACCTTGATCTCGTTTACCTCACCCAGGGTGAATTCTAGCTGTGAAGCAAAGGCCGCAACACATACCCTAACCAGGGCCACATTCTCGGGAACCGCCAGGACAGTAATCTTCATCTGGTTCTTAACCTGGCGGATCAGTCGCGGCTCAACAGCGTGAGGAGGCTCAGCAAAGAGCCTACGATTGGAGTCACCAGACAGCGCGGCATTTCCGCTTTGAGACATCATTGGTCACCTCCGCCTAGCTCTTCAACGATGGCTGGTTCGTCAACAATGGTAATAATCTTTGATATCCCTGCTAGTTCTAGCACCTGTCTCGCCTGGGGTGACGGAGCAGCAATCGTCATTGCCCCGCCCATCATCCGAATCTGTCTGAAGCGACCCAAGAGGGCCCCCATACCAGAGCTATCAATGAAGCTAATATCACTTAAATCAACCATCAGACCCCTGACCCTGTGCATGGCGCTGGCTCGTTCAACAACCTGCTTGAAGTCGCCAGCCGTATGGAGATCCATCTCACCGGAGACCTTGATAACCAGAGTGCCATCTTTCACGTTCCATTTAATGTCCAAAGGCGTCCCCTCCCACCTACCCATCTTTGTCCTTCCTGTTGCTATTTCTCTGCTGCCATAATAATTTCCTGCCCAGAAAAGATATGCCTGCCATTCCTGGCAGGCAGTGGCGCACGCTCAGTTGATTTAGTCTATTGTTTGAAGTGCTGTGCTATCCCAAAACGTTAGCGCGGATCGTGAACCAGTGTGAACAGCCTCCATATCAGTTGGAGATAGTTCAGGCGCTTGATAGATTTGCTGGCTACCAGATTCACCTGCCCGAGCTCGTCACCGTCCTTGAAGACGGCAATGTAGCCCAGGGGCTGCCCTTCCTCAACTGGTGCCACCACCTGTTCTGGTAGCTCAATCCGTCTCTCAAGGGATGTCTCCTGGCCCCTCTCTACGGTAACGCCAAAGTCGTCCTCTGCCACAACGGAGCAGTAATCCGAATCACCTAGATACACGGCAACTCCTGGTCTTTCTGTAAGGGAGTCCCCCTTCTTCATGACAGGCACCGTTGTGTAATTACCGAAACCGTAGTTCAGCATAGCGACAATGTCTCGTGTGCGCAGGTCAGGGGTTCTGGCCCCCATGACTACTGCAATTAAGCGGGTATCGCCCCTCTTGGCCGTCGCCGATAGACAGTAGAGAGCGGTCTCAGTATACCCTGTCTTGAGACCGTCGCATCCTGAATAGGAGGAGATTAACCTATTTCGATTAAGGAGGTCTCTCGGTTTTAATCCGTCGGTAAGGACCTCATGCCTGATGGATGACAGTCTCAGTAGTTCAGGGTGTTTTACCGCCTCCCGGCTCATGAGAGCAATGTCATAGGCTGTAGTGAGATGATTGGGGTCGTCAAGCCCGTGGCTATTAGCGAAAGTAGTGTTCTTCATTCCAAGCTCTGCGGCCCTGCTGTTCATCATGGAAACGAAATTGCCTTCACTACCACCAATGTGCTCTGCAACGGCGACAGCCCCATCGTTTGCTGAGCCAATAGCAACCCCCTTAACAACATGCCGGAAGGTTACTTCTTCATTGGCCCAGAGGTACATCTGACTACCGCCCATCTCAGAAGCGTTTGGACTTACAACCACAGTATCTTCATAGGTCACCTGGCCCCGCTCCAGTGATTCAAAGGCCAACAGTAGTGTCATTATCTTGGTAACGCTGGCGGGAGCATATCGCTTGTGCTCATCCCTGGCAAAGAGCACCTTGCCGCTGAGGGCATCGATGAGAATCGCTGAGGGCGAACTGATGTCGAGATTTGGATACTGAGATCCACCGGTCTCGGACTGGGCACTAGCCACCTCAGTGAGGCCTGCATTGACCACCATGACGGTCATGATGGAGACGATAAGGAGCCACGCTATCCGGTGTCTACCTGTTAGCGTCCCTATTAGTCCACTTATTGACAAAATCCTTTACCCCCTTTCCAAATCTGGCTTTAGTGTTTCCAGAGGGAATGGGGATAATTCTGCTCTATGCTCGAGGGTGGGACTTGGTATACACCTCTTTGAGACGCCCCTTGGTCAGGCGGGTATATATCTGGGTAGTAGAGATGTCAGCATGGCCCAACATCTCCTGGACACTACGCAGGTCAGCGCCATTCTGGAGAAGATGGGTGGCAAAGGAATGCCGGAGGGTGTGGGGTGTAATCCTCTTGCCAATGTTGGCCTCGGTAGCATATCTCTTTACAATCTTCCAGAAGCCCTGCCGGGTCATAGCCCGTCCGTGATGGTTAACGAAGAGAGCGCCGGTATCCTCTCTGCCGCCGACAAGCTCTTTGCGGGCCCCGTCAAGGTACTCTGCAACATGCCTCTGGGCCATTGACCCGAGGGGAACGATCCGCTCTTTGGAGCCCTTACCAAAACACCGCAGGTATCCATTGTCCAGATTGATATCTGACAGTTTCAGTGAAACCAGCTCTGTTACTCGGATACCGGTAGCGTAGAGGGTCTCCATCATAGCCCTGTCACGGGTTCCCGGGGCCGTACTGGCATCAGTCTGTCTCAGAAGACGTTCGACTTCGTCGATGGTTAGGATCTGCGGAAGCTTCTTGTCCTGCTTGGGAGACTCCAGGTTCTCTGTAGGGTCCTTAGCGATGATTTGCTCTACGGTGAGAAACTGGTAAAAGGACTTCAGCGCCGCCAGTCGGCGAGCGATGGTTGAGGTTGCCTTACCATCCCGCTCCATGAAGAGCAAGTAGGAGAGGATTGTGGCCCGGGTTGCGCTGCGCATAGGCCCCAGGCTGCCCTTGTCCAGGAACTGTCCATATTTCTTTAAGTCCCTTCTGTAGGACTGAATTGTGTTGGAGGCTAACCCCTTCTCGACAGTCAGAAAGTTCAAGAAATCGGCTACTAGTTCTTCCACAGCAACCCCTACCTTTTGGACTCACATCCTGGATTTGCTTCTATGGACCCACGCGCCCAACCGTCAAAAACAGCGGAGGTATAGACCATCATCCACCGCCGTTCGGTGTCCTTCAGTCCCACTGTTCATACTCCATTCTACATAACGTGGTCAAATCCTTGCTCTGCTGGCCTTATGTGCCTCGCCAGTAAAACCCTCGCAGCTCTCTAACAAACCGGCCAAACCACCCCTGCCCTTCCTCAATTCCTTGGGGCGGTTCGGGATTGAGGACCTTTGTGGCACCATCTACTGGACGGATCAGATAGTCTTGCACCAAGTAGACAATCTGAGGTATCACCACGGCCAACACCATCAAAAGGATCGCCAGCCTTAGAAGGAAACCCATGACCCGGCGGCTACGCCCCAGGGATATAACAACCATATCCAATTCACTCCTTTGGAGGAGTCCCAATCTTACAAGCAGCAGTCCCCTGGTAGAAGGTATTCCAGCAACCAAAGGCCTATTCTGCCAGATAGGGTCCGAGACCGGGTGGCCAGGGTAGAGGTGCGCGGCCCATTATGAAACCGGGCATCGAACCTCAGGGGTTAAATGCCCGGTCAGCACTGTTGTAGATTATAGCCTAACCCAAGACCTCGCTAAGGGGGGTATAGGGCAGACTATGGGCTTCCGCTACAGCTTGGTAGGTAACATGCCCTCCAGCAGTATTGACCCCAAGGGCTAGTGCCGGATCTTCCTTGACGGCTCGCCCTAAGCCCTTGTTGGCAAGGTCCAGGCCATAACGGAGGGTAACATTGGTAAGACCAAAGGTCGAAGTCCTGGCCACTGCCCCAGGCATATTGGCAACAGAGTAGTGAACCACACCGTGCTTGACATAGGTAGGATTAGAGTGTGTCGTGACCCTGTCGATGGTTTCAATAGAACCGCCCTGATCAATGGCAACATCCACGATAACGGAGCCTGGTTTCATGGTCTTGACCATTTCCTCTGATACAAGGTGGGGGGCTTTTGCCCCAGGAATGAGAACCGCACCGATCAGGAGGTCAGCGCGCTTGACAGCCTCAGCAATATTGAAAGAGTTAGACATCATTGTTGTGATCTTATTTCCGAAGATGTCGTCAAGATACCGCAAGCGACTTGCGCTGACATCAAGAATTGTTACGTCAGCACCCATGCCAATTGCCATCTTGGCAGAGTTGGTTCCTACAACCCCACCACCAATTACAGCAACAGTAGCGGGAGGAACGCCGGGAATACCACCCAACAGGACCCCCCGGCCTCCCTGTGGCTTCTCAAGGAAGTGGGCACCGATCTGGGTAGCCATGCGTCCCGCGACCTCGCTCATGGGAGTCAGAAGAGGTAAGGAGCTGTCTGCAAGCTGAACGGTCTCATAGGCAACTCCGTCTACCTTCTTGTCCACCAACGCCTGGGTAAGCTCAGCCTCTGCTGCCAGGTGGAGATAGGTATAGAGCAGGTGACCCTCTTTAAAGAGGTCATACTCTTCCGGGAGGGGCTCTTTTACCTTGACAATCATTTCTGCGTCTTCGAAGAGCCTTTCTTTTGACTTGTAGATCGTCGCCCCTGCCTGAGTATACTCCTGGTCTGTTATGCCGCTGCCAATGCCAGCGCTCTCCTGAATGATCACACGGTGGCCCGACTTGACAAAAGCAGTAACTCCAGCTGGGGTCATGGCGACCCGGTTCTCGTTGTCCTTGATCTCCTTTGGTACACCCACTATCATGATAAGCTCTCCCCTTCACGGTATTAACACCAGTTTGTAGTTTGGCACAGTAGGCCCCCATGTACTCCAAGAGAGAGTTATATACCTCTTTCCCCATTTCCTGCTAGCGTTGGTGCAGATTCTAGAGAAAGTCCATTTGGGGGTAGGCCAGAGGAGAGATTGTGATGTGCAAAGGGCAGCAAGCAGACTGCGGTTTAATGTCATCGGGAGGGCTGAGGACTACAGTAGTTGACCGGCTAGTACCCTCATTAGTACCGGCGTGATGTAGCCCTCAACGAAGGCAGCTCCGACCAGGACACCACACATGGCCAGCACCAGTGCTGTATAACCGGCAAACTCGTCCCACCACAATACTTTACGCTTTGCGAAGAAGCGGCTCGTCAGGACCAGCCAGCAGAATGAAAGGGAGGCAGCCCCAACAATGATGAAAGCCGGAACCGCGAGGATGCTGTGAGGCCAAATTGACACAAGGGAGAACAGTACACCCCGGAATCCTAATTTCTCCACGAGAAAGGTCACGGCAAATCCGATTATGAACCCCCTAGTGAACACCAGGGCTACTATCACAGGCAATCCTATGAGGGTGACACCTAACACCCAGAAGAAGGCGGCAGAGCGTAGATGCGTATGGAGGGAGTCCTCCATTATCCGGGCCGCCTCGACCTCCTGGTTGCTCTGAAGGCCGCGGACAAAGACCTCAAGGTACCGGGCCAGTTCTTCTTTCTCCTCAGCAGCTAAAACCTTTACGCAGAGGGACCCCAGCAGTACGCCAACAACGAAAACTCCGATGACGAAGAAGTAGACCGCTGAATTAGACTGGAAGTAGCCTAAAAGGCTACGCGAGACTGATCCTCTGTTCACCGAACCCCCTCCTGTCCACACAGACTATATGTATGTCCAACAAGAAGGCTCTATGCCGGGCCGTGCGCCAGCACCTTTCCGTATTTCCCTCCGCCACCCGGCTGAATAGGAAGCGCTCCGGCTCTGGCCTCCATTATCAGCCTGGTCAGGCGCGAGCCCACCACATCCACCAACTGCGTCTCAGGGGTCTTGTGAAGAATGGTCATCTCCGAACCAAAATGGGCCAGCAAACGGCTGAGGGTCTTCGGCCCAATCCCGGGCATGAACTGGAGAGGAACCTGCCGGGTGTAGGTTGGCCTGAAGGGAGGCGACTCCGATTGCCAGCCCCCTGCCAGATGCGCCACTCGGTCCCTAACCCCCCTTATAACCTTGCCACTGCCGCACTTGGGACACTCCTCCCCCATCACTGCTTTCCGACCCTCCGCCAGCCAACCGCAGTGGCGGCAGCAGGTGCGATAGTACTTACCCAACCTGGGATCAAGACCAAAATTTCCCGTCAACGCGGGGGGGTGACCATCAGGGACAGAGTCGGCCGGGGAATCAGTACCAACCCTGATGCCAGTTCCAGTGCCGGTTCCAGTGCCAGTTCCAGCCGTCAGGGCTGCTAACAGCCCTGCAAAAGACTGTTCAAGCATGAGCATCTCATTATACTCGCGCCCGATCTTGGCCAGGGAATGGGCATCGGAATTTGACACGAAGCTGAAACATCGTAACTCAGGGATGGAATCAGCCATCTCGGTATCGGCACTAAGGCCAAGCTCTACAGCGGGGATGATTGGCCGTTGATCTACACTAAAGACCTCCCATATGCTCGAGGCGCAGCTGCCATAGAGGCTTTTGTAGGGGGTGAAGATGTGAGCTGGGATGAGAAAACCCTCCACCAGATCAACAAAGCCTGCCAGTTCAGACCCTGACAGTCTCGCTCGTTGGGTACTCAAGTTGATGTTAGACACCCTCCCGGCCAACCAGCGGGAGAAAGCCTTGGTGGTCTCCAGGGTCGGTAGGTAGGCAATGGCGTGCAGGGCCCCAGCTGACTCAACGGCCTCCACCTCGGAGGCCGGTATGACGGTGACCTGATCACAGTACCGGAAACCCCCTTGAGCCAGCTCTGTTAGTCTTCCATCAGCAAGGAGCTCCTCAATCTCTTCTATAACCTCGGGAGCGTGGCAATCAACTATAGCCACCATTGAGAGCCCTTTGCGCTCACCACTCTCCCTGAGGACATTTTCAAAGGTCAAGTCAGCGCCGGCAGGGATCTTAATCCACTGTCCGTTGCGACTCCTCCCAAGATGAATGTGAAGGTCAACAAGAGACCGAACTGCTGCCACCCCTACTCCTTGACGCTTCGTAATACCATATACACTGGATACAACAGCATCAACCTTCCTTCGAACGTTGTAACATTCCCACACTCTAGCAGGTGCTGACCCTTTCTATAAGTTCACTGATGGCGTCCTCAAGTGATCCATCGAAAAGATCCTCCGATGCAAGTATATCGGCAATGGGGTGATACAGCTCCAGCTCTCTCACGGTAGGAATTGAGTCAACACTGACCTCTGTGTCGTTGACTTCGTCTTCTCCTAACAGGCGTAGGGCTCCTTCAGACATCACCTGGACCAGACAGGTCTCAAAAACCTTCGCCCAGGTGAGTTCTGGACTGTAGGACCAGAATCCCATGGACTGTAAACGCTGTTCCATGAACTCATGCCCCTTAATCTGGGCGGGGATCTCCGGTATGTGAGCTGCTATATGAGGTCGAATCATCCCCTTAATGATCAGGGGCAGCAGCCCTCTCACTGTCGCCTCAACGCTTGACCTCAGGGCTAGATATAAAACTGGCCCTGCCAAGTAGGCTCCAGGCACCGCGGCCACAGAAGCAAAGGTGGGCACAAGAACGATCTTCCTGAAGGGGAGACTACTTGAGCGAACATAGTCCTGAACACCTTGCCAAGCTAGCTGGCCCTCCGAAAGCCAATCCTCAAGGGGGTGGGCCGCATGGTCAGTGGCGACGGCGTGGATCTCCTCAATCTTGGCCTCACCATAGAACAATTCCAGGTATGTAGCCAGTCGCCCCAACCAATCCAGAAAACCCTCTTCCACCTCTTTGTCTGCGAATGGGGCAGATATCCGGAGGATCTCTACCGCATTCTCCCACAGGCCCTGGTCCTCCAGATCAAATTCTGGTGCAGAGGATAGATGAAATACGTAATCTGTTGACCAGGCCAATGCTGGCCGAATCGGTCCCATTCCCGGGAAGAATCCCTCGTATTCCGGCCGGTACTTTAAATCTGAGTTCCTCAGTCTCCTGACAACTGCATCGGTGAGTCGCTCTTCAAAATCCAAGTCTCCCAGGTCGTTATTGAGCCTGTAGTAACAGGCCATGGCTATATTAAAGGTAAAATACCGCTGAACATAATCTACTGATATGTCCATCTTCTTCGGTGGATTGCTCACTAACCTCAAACCTCCTCTCCGCCTACCATTCTAGAGCCGTATAGCCCTGCCAGAACCGCTGCTATGAAGAATTCTCGTTCCTCGTCCAGAGTCCTCCCCATAGTAGTCAGGTTAAGGCCCACCTTTGCGACGGTCTCCAGGGCCCTAGCAACCCATTCCATGTCATCTTCCGACGCCCATAGGACCTGATGATGGTGGTCCAGCTGGTTCTCCCTAACCTGTTCTTTAAGGGCCTTCTCCTGCCAAGCGCCCCTCTCGCCAAGAGTGCTTAAGGACGGTAACACCACCATCGCCCTGGCCCTGGTTATCCTCGTCAGGACCGTTAGGGTATGGTGACTCAACCCCCGGTGGCGGTCTCGTTGGTCCGAAAACGAGATCCGCGGCACCACCACCGGTCTGCCGCCAAGACTGGCCACAGCATTGACCACCTCTCCCTGCTCGATTCCGGTAAAACCAAATGCTGAACCGGTACCCACTATGCCGGGACCCATTCCACATACGCAAAGCTTTGCTCCAGCTGCGACCTTCGCCACCAAAAGCCCACTGTAGTTGTTAATGGCCTCATAGTCACCGCCGAATGAATGGCCTGTGGTCACTGTGGAATTCAGCCACCCACACTCCCTCAGGGCGCGGACAGTATCACTGAGGTACAGCGGCAGCGCGCCCCCATCTGTCATCAGGTAGGTGATGGCGCTGGTGGGATCGGCAGCGCGCGCCCCTGCCAGGACTGCGGGCAGGTGACTGTGTAGGAGGCAGGCCACCACCGGCATTCCATTAAGGTCTTCACATTGCTTTATCCTTTCACTGTTAGGGTGCGCCTCTTCTTCTGCGGATAGGACCTTCAGCTGGAGCGGAGTATACCGCAGCTTCATAATGTGCCCCTGACCCCGATCATTGCAGTCGGCTGGCATCCCGGGTGGGTTGAAGGTTTCCTTGCCAGCCACCGAGAGGACAAAATGCTTCCCCCCTGTGCCCAGACCAAGGTGACCGGCGGTTGTGTTCAGTGCCACCGTATCACCCTCTTCTGGCTCCGGGAGTAGATCAGTGTAGGCTATGGCTTTCACGGGGCGACCTTCACAGTCCACTTCGATCTCAAGATAGCCCCTCTCTCTAACAAGTACTCTTCTGACTGTCCCTGGTCTGAGCCTGATCACCGCTGCAGATCATCCCCCATTCCTGTGGCCTTTGTGTTGGCGTCTCCTGAAGGATTTGCCTTTGCACTATTCTCTCCACACTCCTCAGGGATAAATCGAGTAGGGTGGTGCCACAGTGCTTGCTGTGGCACTATCCCTCTCACAGAACCGTGCGTACGGGCCTCGTACACGGCTCCTGGTAAACCTCATCCCACATAGTAGTGGGACAAAATGCCGACATT
>Ga0209643_1000593_pt1 | contig 56950 bp, 54 predicted proteins | sample AutmiccBRH37_all_FD_187383 | JGI IMG/M metagenome (GOLD analysis project Ga0209643, IMG submission 187383) | Deep subsurface microbial communities from Mt. Terri, Switzerland - Autotrophic microbial communities BRH/37_all (SPAdes) (version 2) | ecosystem: Environmental > Aquatic > Deep...
CGCACATCGAATTTAGTCGACTCAGGTTTGATCGAGCCATCCTTGTTCCACTCACCACGGAGAGCGGAAATGGAGCAGGCGAGGAACGTTTCACCTTTGTTGGGCTTGACCATGCGAACACGGTTCAAATAGCCAAGGCCGGTGACATGAAGATCGTAGAATTTGGATTCAGACATAATGCTCTCCTTAATAAATAAAAAAGGGGAGCACTTTCCCCAAAGGGAGCGTGGCTCCCCATGGGGTGGTTGAACTGCGATGGAATTCCAGATCCGAGGACCCGCCGTTTTCAGGAACTGAACGGCATTTATGCGCGCCTTGCGGCAAAAAGCGGCTCCTTACGGGAAGCCAATCGGGCTGCATGAGCCAACAAAACAGCCCTTAGCCTGCCAAAGTTCAGTTTGTGTGTCAATCCGCTAACGATTCTGAGGCCAGCAGTGCAAGATCAGACGAAGCCTGCATGCCAGATTCCGACCATACAGATTCTGGCAAGGTAAGAGGTGCCGCACGGAGCGGCAGACCCACACACAACAACTGACGTTCATGCGCGAATGCTCTATGACGCTTGATCGGCCGCTGACGGATGAGCTGCAGCACCCTTGAGGGCAGCTTCTTGCTGCTGAGCAGACGTTTCTCAGCTACCAGCTATAAACCGCCGCTTTCACCCTGCGCGGGTAAGTGCTCTCGACCCGTTGCAGTCGTACGGCCTCTGCGGGCGATAGATTTACTGTCCTTAGCAAAAGCTGAAGTTGATCATTCGCGCCTACTGCCATCATGGCTGGAACCAGTTGCTCGCACTCAACTATAAGGAATACGGTGAGCATCATTATGATGCAAGCATCGGCCGTCCAGAGGATGCCATCAGGCGGATCAAACGGGCTGTGCGTTCCGACGCGGCTGCTGATTTGTCCAAGCTCACCATTTTTACTGGAGTCTCACCTCTTAGTTGTTGGATCATGTTGGTACCAAGCAGCAGCGCAATCCTTTCTTCCGCCTGGAATCCACCTCGGAATAGACGCCGAATGCCGCTGGCAAGAAGGTCGGCAACTTGAATTCCCGGTGTGGTGGCCGAGTCAGCCAGCTTAAAGTCCTCGCGGACCATCTTGCCAATATTTGACTCTCCTTTCGAGCCTCCTTTACTTTCGATTCCGTAAGCGTCCTTCAAGTAGGTAGGCACCTCACCTGGCGGGTAGTCAAATCGAGAGAAATGACGGTAATCGGCACCCTCAAGCATAATCATCGGGTCAGCCAAGGACATTGACTGAAGTATCGCCGGCAGAATCTTGCGAAAAGCTTCTTCGTAGGAAGTTGGAGCTTTTGCCTTGCGATCCAAACGCCATCGAAAGTTCGCTAGCGCTGGGGGGTGCCGTTGGACGAAATACAATGGTGCCCGAGTCAGAATCTTGTGAAACAGCTCCAACTGGCAGACCAGCTGAGTGTAGAGCTGAACAGGTAAAGAACGAATCTGGTTAGATAAGTCATCAAGTCCTCGACGTGCAGATTCATGAATCATCTTGTCTCGGTGTTCAACGACTTTGTCGGCCTGTCCATCTCTATGCTGCGCAACTTCCTCTGGTCGATGTAATCCGACGTCGGCGGCCACGGCGAATGCCAAACCTTCCAGCTTCCTGAGTTCAGTGAGGAACCACACATACTGGTCTTCTGAGAGATGCTTTAGCTTAGTCTCAGCCCCGTGATTTCCAATCGCTCGTACCCGGCACATGAGTTCATGGGTGTCTCGTCTCTTATGTTCTAGTGCTACGTAAGCTGCAACGACACACCAAGAATCGAGATTGCTTGAGTGGGTGAAGGTACCTGATTCATCAACAAATATATGCATGCAACGGTTTCACATTCACGAGGTTTTCTTCTATGGTGTCATTGGACGGTCAGGGTAATTTCAACGTCTGAATTCACCAGCCTGCGCGGCTTATTGCGCAGGTCCGGTGGAATGATAGGTTGAGTCTCTGACAAAACTGAGGAACTTCACTGTATGCCTCCAAAACCCTTCATGCGACCGAGGCCGATAGCTGCTAGGACGGGCACGAGTGTTGTGCCAATGATTAGCCCCTCTTTTTCTTTGAATGAATGAACAACTCCGACGAGACGCGGAAGTGACCAGTCATCGGATAGTTCAGCACCAGGAGGCCACGCAAATATCCCCCCGCCACTGGAGCCCTTGAGGCTAGGCGTGGGAAATGCATTCATGGTTCCAGGATGAACTGCCCGTTTCTTGTGGAAATGAATGATGATGGATTGCTCAGGAGACAGACCGAAGCAGTCATACGTTTCCTGGCTCGCTGCAACGCCACGAAACGAGAAGATTTCCGAAGAGTATGTTTCGCCGTTCTTCTTGCCTTTGCTGGCGGGATACCCGGACGCAGAGCATACGGTCAGTTCAAGGGCCGACCGAATGACTTCGCCACCTCCTTGAGGTAGCGGCTTAAAGTGATATGAAAGTTGCGCCGCAAACTCGGTAGAAAGCCTGTAATACGCGATGTCGACATCGTCTTCGAGACGCGAGATTTCAGGCGGCAAGTCGATATGGGCCATGTATCCGTCGATTGGGCTAAGCCCCTGCACGGTTGGAACGAGCAGTACGCCATTTCTTAGTTCATCGGTTACATGCGCAGCGGTAATGAGAAAAGGCTCGCCCCAAAGCTCGCGGAAAATGGCAGTGCCCATCTGACGTATGCGCCTCGGAATTTCCGTTTCAAGAAACACGGGAACTAGGGAATCGTATGGGTCAAAGTGCGTCATAAGAGGCCTACTGCGCTGAATGCAATACTGAAAAGTGGTCTATCCAATCCTGACTACCTGATCGCCCTGAATGAATCCATAGGACATGCGCACAAGCGGATTCGACCGTTGCTTCAGCGGGAGTTCGAGCACCTGGATGGGGAACGGCGGAAAGGGCGGGACATGGGCATTGCAAAGGTAGGCCATAAACAATTCGGCCACGTTCGCGATATCGTCCGTTACCTGCGACATGAGCGAAGTCAGAGCGCCTTGTGATGCTTCCTCGCCAAGCCGAACGATTTCGATCGACGGAACCATGACCTGCCCACCGGGCAACAACCGGAAGTCGGATACCTTGATGTGCAAATCAGGTTTCGGATGCTCGATCATGTTCCGCATCTCACGTAGCAGCAGCAGGAACGGGCGCGCCGCCTCGACGTACTTGGTAAATGGATCCTCGATGCCGTAGCGTTCCTTGGTGAGGTCCGCAAGCGAATCGATCCATTTTCTCCGTAGCGCCTCGCCATAGAAGAGGCGCGCCATATCTCGCAGAATATCGACTGCGTGCCCGACCTTCTGGGCGAAGGCATCGCATCGCGCTTCGGCGTCCCCAATGGCTGGCAACGTGAGGTGACGTCCCGCCGCGATCTCCTTATCGAAGCTTGCGATAGCAGCATTTTGCGCATCCTGCGTAGCGCTCAGCATATCGGCCATGGTGGTGATATCTTTCAGTAGGTCGAGCGCGAGCGTTAGGCCTCGTTCCTCGTCGAAGTCATTTCCAAGATGTGTTTTCTTGAAGAGGACTTGCGCGGTGAGCAAAGTTTTCGCGACGATGGGATCGTCGGCACCCCGACTCAGCAGTCTTTGCTGCGTATTCGGGATGGAGATGTTGGTGCGACCAGGGTCGATACTATCGGCCAGTTGCATGACATGAATTGCCCGTTCCATGACGACCAGCATGCGGTCGCCCAAGCTCACCATTTCTGTGATCTTGCCGTCGTCTGGCGCGCCGACCTTCATCGACATTGCAGAATTGCGAATTTGGTCGATGTCGCGGCCGCTAGCTTTGTCGTCTCTCATGGCTGGCTAGAATACCGGAAGTGGCATGACATATCGTTCCAGGTACCAAGACATTACAAACAATCAAATGCGAGTAGGACAGGAATATGCCGCGGCATGACGATGACTTTGAAGCACAATTCGCCTGCCTTCAGGCCGACCTGCACGCACATCTGGACCGAGATCCCGCTGCGGCAATTGCGCGGCTCGACTCGATGGATGATTCGGAGTTCGGCAAAGTCAACCTTGCCGCTTTGCGAGCAGGCTGCTACATCGAAGGCGGTATGCTACTGAAACATATAGGACTTGTATCGCAAGGCGTGGGGATTTTCGAGCAGTTGGCAACTGAGTACCCTGACAAGGTTTATTTCAAGTACAACTTGGCCAACGGGCTCACTGCTCTTGCCGATCTCGATCCATACGAGGGGCGCAGTTGGTACTTGAAGACATCATTGTGGCGACAACGCGCCAAAGGCCTGTACCAATGTTGTGCTGAAGCCGACACGGACCGAGACCTAAGGGCTCGCGCCCAAACCAATCTCGGAAATGCACTGCTCAAGGCCTTCCGTTTCATTGAGGCATATGATTGCTATTCTCGAGCGCTTGAGTTCGATTCGACCAACACGGTAGCCGCTGCTGGAGCAGCTCGAGTTTTGCTTTCCTATGCCGCCAGCGGCATCGGCGATCAGGAGACGCTTCTGGTAGCAGCCAATGAGCATCTGCACTATGCACGAAGAAACCCCGAGCGCTTTCGGGAACTTGCGGGTGAGCGCGCGTTTACTGAGTTTGCTCCGCTGCTCCAGCATTCATTTCCAACATTGCAGCGGGCGGATTTAAAGAAGGCAACCGCCTACCAGCGCTTTGTGCGAGACCATCGACTTGCACTCTCACCGACCATTGAAGGGTTGGATATTTCGCTTAAACGCTGGGACTCGCTGAGGCTTCCGGGGATATTCGAGCCGCAGGGAACCCACTATCAGATACCCACCGTCTTCGCGACCTTCAATGTATTGAAGGCAGACTACTTGGCTGTTCGGAATCTGGCATTCACGGCACTTCAGAGACCTCCTCCGGAAAGCGGAAGCTACGCGGATACTCTGGACTATGCTTGCTATGGTGTCGCGACAGCCGGCCTCACATTGGCGCAGCGTGCCTGCGTTGATATCCTGGATAAATTGGCGGTAGCGCTCCTGCACTATCTGGGAGAGACCAAGCCAGATCGAAATGCCACATTCCTAAATTCATTTTTCGAACGCGACGCTAATCCCAGAACATGGAAGACACGAATCCGCGAGGAGATCGACAGCGGAAATCGCGGGGTTCTCGCTATTGCGGAAATGGCGGCTGATGTCGCCCACGCCGGCTACCTCCAGTCCAAGCGCCAGTTGCGCAACGCCTCCACTCATCGGTTCGTCATCCTGCACGATATCTCGCTTGCGACGACGTCCGGCGCCGACATCATCGAACGCTATGATGCCGATGAATTCCGCCGCCATCTCATCGAAACATTGCAGCTTGTTCGCGCGGCGCTGATCTACTTTGTGGAAGCCACCGCCGACCGAGAAAATCGCACGCCAACGGAGTACATGGTAACCATGGATGTACCCGATCACGACTGGATTCGGGGACGTCACTAATACAGATCGTCGTTCTTGAAGCTTTTATTCGTTTGCAGACCGTCCGCTACCAGAGGCCGCTTAATCGACCGCTTTGGGCTTGAAAATAACCGACCGTCCGAGGAGAGGTCCCTGTCTGCTAAGGCCTGCGGTTTTAACCAATCTATTGCATCCCCCGGTTGAATTCACAGTGCAACACCGGCCTTTCAAATGAGCCAACGCCACCGGCAGGATTGGCCGACGACCTGCCTGTCATGCTTGGAACATTGACCGTCGCGTCCTCGGCCAAGGGCAACGGAGGGCTCTCGGTCCGCTCCGGCCACACAGCCTCGACCCAAAGCGGAAGCTGGCCGGTTCGAAAACCAACCGTTCAACGTTTGACTTAGCCATCGCTCTCACCTAGACGACAACAAGTTCTGCAATGTCCTTGAGGCTACCGACTTCAACATCCACGTGGGGCAGGTTTGACCTTGGCTGAATCGGCCGCCAGACAAAGCGGTACTCCTTCTGGTACTCGTAACGGAAGTGCTTTGACATAGGCACATCGATGATGGCCGTCCTGGGTAGAAGTGGATCGACATAGATGGCGTCGCCGTGCCGATGCCCAGTATCGGAGAAATGCTGCGCGCCCTGCAGCGTAACAAGCCTTTGAAAGCGTTCGCGATCCTGAATGATGACGCAGGCGTCGGCTTGGAAGTCAACAAACAGGCGTGGCTCGACTGCTGTGGTAACGCAATATAGCCAGTAGTCTGTTCCGGCGCTGTACGTGATATCGAGCCGTTGATCGAGTGGTTCGTTGGGTACGTCCTGCGGGTTGAGCACCATTTTGACAATATCATCGCGAGTAAGTGAAAGCGACAGCGGAAGCGAGAGCTCGTCATCCAGGATTGCGCCGTTGTGGCTGGGCGTGGCGTAGTAGCTCGCGGATTGGATTCGCATCGATCCACGTTCGAAGAGCGCCTGCATATGTTCGGCTTTGCCGAATTTGATAAAGACTTCAGCAGGTTTCAAGCCTCTAGTTGAAAGGATCGAGGCTGCCTTCCGCCCTAATGCACCGACGAGGTCAGGGAACGGCTCTGAGTGCAGGATGTCTCGGGTGAAGCCATTCGGGTAGGGCCCATGTCGAAGAGCCATCTCTTCGAGCACATGAGTCCAAAGCTCCATGCCGCGCAAGCCGTCGGGTCCCATAGGTGGGAGGCCGATCTTCGCCTCAGGCGTAAGCCGAAGGTTGTTGAGGAATACATCGCGAACTCGCTGATTCAATTCCATTTGGCTGAGGTGTCGACAGTATCGGTTGGCCTGATACATTCGGCGCCAGGCTTCGTGCCGCGGGATTCGCTCGGTGCTCATGTGAGGGTGTTGTTAGGTATTCACGGTATCAGTCGGGACTGCATACAATGATTGCAACATAGCCATAGCTTCGTCCATGAGAACCGCATGATCATCGCGCATATGAAAGTTAATGTGATGCCCTTGATCATAAATCTGAAAAATTGGAAATGCGCCGTTGTTAAGCTGATAGAAATTGAATGCCATAGCGTGCATTTCTTGCAATTCGAACGTTTCGTTTCTCGGATCGTCAATTGATCGGTGTGCCGTGTGTTTGTTGCGAAAACTTATCAGCTCTTTTGCTCGTGTGCACATGGCTTCCAGCTTCATCGCCTTCGCAAAGGAAATGAATTGGCCAAGTCTATTGATATAAGCAACAGCTACATGATGAAGAGCATCCAGATGGTCTCTCTCTATCTCTGTGGGAAAAATATTTTGAGGTGAGACAGAACTGTCATTCGGCAATTCACAGATGTGCTCCAAAAACTCTTTTTTTCTTGCGTAATAAGGTGAAAGTTGCTCGATATGACTCATGAACTGGCGATGATGGTAATCAAGCCCGCAAAGCATATAGATCGCACCAGCGATTTGTGTAGATGGTTTGTCTAAAAAGTCACTTCGCTTTGACGCTCGGGCAAGCCAACTTTGGGCTCGTGCAGATAACGGATAAATATCGGCGAGTGGCAGCGATGGAAAGGCATCTTGGAAATTGAATTCCATCATGTTGTTAGCCTAACAGTTATTCACCAGACCGGTCGGTCAGTATTATTGAAATTCGAAGAACATGCTGATGCGCCGTAACTGTTTGATTCATAGTCGGTTCGTCGAGACTGTCTGTGCGCATATGTAATGGTAATCTGGAGGGAATGTCCGTTGTGGGAGAAATGTTGAGATGACTGCTTCTGGCCGGGAACAGCTGACTTTACTCATCCGGACTTCAGTTCCGTTCCGCTGGATTGCCACGAATACGTCATTCGCCAACGCAGCGGCCGTCGGTTTTTCGACGAACATCCGCTCGAAGGGAGTTCCAAGCACGGCAATGTGGGATTGGAAATGGCAAACGCAGGTCAGCCCGACGCGAGCCCTCTCCGTCGCCTGACGCCGATATCATCTGTCGCTTGTGCCCTGGTTTAATGACATACGCTAGGATTTGCGTTCAAATTCTGATCTGAAAATAAAAGGGCTCCCCGTGGCACGCACTGATTCGATCCGTGCGCGACACTATTGAGCCTCGCATAGATGAGGCCGTGCAAAGCGCGGTCGATCAGTAATGGATAGGCTAGATCATGACCGAAAAAGCAGCTGTTGTTCCAAGCCAGGGAAGCGTCACCCTCCGATTCTTGGAGCTTTGCCAGTTCCGTCGACTTGGCAAGGTTCAACTGGACATCGACGAGAAGACCACCATCCTCGTCGGCGCCAACAACAGCGGCAAGACCTCCGTGCTCGCGGCACTGCGGCACTTCCTGTCCGATGGCTCGGCATTCGGCGCCTTCGACATCAGCCTGTCGCAGTGGACGAAGCTGCGGGAACTGGGCAAGCAATGGGAGGCGCTGGCCGAAGACCCGGCGACAGCCGCAGGGACCGACACCACGGACTGGACGACCCAGCTCGCCACGCTGCTGTCCGCAATGCCGACACTTGACCTGTGGTTCAACGCCGAGGCGGGCATGTACCACTTCGTGGCGCCGTTCCTGTCCAAGTTCAACTGGCAGGGCGGCGCGGTCGGTGTTCGACTGCGCCTGGAGCCGGCGACCGATGTGGCCTCGCTCAAGGAGCTGGCCTGGTCGTATCACACGGCCCGCCTTCCCGTGAAGGACATGGGCAACGACTCGCTGGCCTGGCCTATCGACCTGCTCGACTACTGGCTTCGTGAATCGCTGAAGATGGGTCAGGTCATGGCCTACAAGCTCGATGCAGAGAACAACCCGTTGGAAGGCAAGGCGGCCTACACGACGCAGGTCTTGCCGGCCGACGCGGTGCCCATCGAGCGCAAGCATCTTGCAAAGCTGATTCGTGTCGACTTCGTGGCGGCCCAGCGCGGCCTAGGCGGCGAAGAGGTAGACTCGCGGTCGGCCTCCGGCCCCCATCGCGTGGGCATGTTCTCCAACCAGCTGCTGCAGTTCGCACGGCGGCACCTGAACGTGGCCGCGACTGGGCACGGTCACCGCGCCGATCTCATCAAGGCCGTGGCCGAGGCGCAGAAGGAACTGGACCAGAAGATCCACGATGCGATCGCGCCTTCCGTGGAGGAGGTCAAGGAGCTCGGCTACCCGGGGCTGCATGACCCTCAGGAGATCCGCTTCCGGACCCGCATTCACACGGCGGACCTGCTCGACCACGGCACCGCAGTCCAGTACAGCATGAAGAAGGACTCCGCAGAGGACTTGCTGCCGGAATACTCCATCGGTCTGGGCTACCAGAACCTTCAGTCGCTGAGCTATCAGCTGGTCTCCTTCAAGACCGCTCGCCTGAATCCGGAAAAGGGCTCGCCGACGCCGGTGCATCTCGTGATGATCGAGGAGCCGGAGGCCCACCTGCATGTCCAGGTGCAACGCGTCTTCCCGGACAAGGCGCACAGGCTCATCAGCCCGAACGACCAGGAGGCGACGGTACTGAAGAGCCAGCTGCTCATCAGCACGCATTCGAGCCATCTCGCTCACGCCGAGGACTTCGACCGGCTTCGCTATGTCCGGCGAGTCGCCAAGTCCAAGGACCACCCGATGCCGACCACCGAAGTCGTTAACCTCGGGCAGATCTTTGGCAGTGATGATGCAACGCGTCAATTCGCCGAACGCTACTTCCGCGTCCAGCACACCGACCTGCTGTTCGCCAACGCAGCCATCTTCGTTGAGGGCGTGGCCGAGCGCATGCTTGTGCCACTGTTCATGGAGCGCGACTATGAGTCGCTGAGCAAGCGCTACGTCTCTTTCCTGGACATCGGTGGCAGCCATGCCCATCGGTTGAAGCCCCTGATCGAGCGGCTACGAATTCCCACCATCGTCATCACCGACATCGACCCCGTGGAACTGAAAGTCGGCGCCAAAGGCCAGCCGGTCAGGGTGGCGGTGGCCAACACCGGCCAGGCGGGATTGGAGTGCGGCAATGCGACGCTGCGCAATTGGCATCCGAAGCTCGTGCAGTTGGACGACTTCAAGGCTCCCACGCCAGAGCACCTTACGTGGACCGAGGTAGCTGAGTGCGTAGTGCGGTTCGCCTGGCAACTGCCGGTAGCGGAGGCTGGCGGTACCTGGCCGAGCTCCTTCGAAGACTCCCTCATCCTTGGCAACATCGAGTGGTTCAAGGCGCTGTCTGACGAGAAGTTAGGCGAGGACGGCAAGAAGGTTAAGCCCCCGACCGGCGCGCTGGGCGCGGCAGCCACGATGGTTGCCGAGGCCAAGACACATCCCGAGCTGGCAAGCTCTCTGCACGCGCTGATGCACGACTCCTTCAGCAAAGGCGACTTTGCCGCGAGCATCTTCGAGAAGGTCGCCGCCGGCGAGACCATTGCTTGTCCGAAGTACATCGCGGACGCCCTCGCCTGGCTGCAAGCGCAACTCGAACCGAATGCGGACGTCGTGCTATGAGCGGCGCCGTGGTTCGTGAAGGCAACGACCGAGATGCCGGCGTTGTCGAGGAGATTTGCGGATACCTCACCGAGCAGCCGCCGCGCAGCTTCTTCTTGTTCGCCGGTGCCGGTTCCGGAAAAACACGGACGCTCGTCGAGGTCTTGCGCCGGCTCACTGGGGTGGTGCCTCACGAGGCCGGCGGCGTTCTCGGCCGTCGCCTTCGCCTGGGCGGCCGATCCATCCGTGTCGTCACATATACGAAGAACGCAGTCGCAGTCATCAACGGGCGCTTGGGGCGCAACGACCTGGTCAGCGTCTCGACGATTCATTCTTTTTGCTGGGAGCTCATCGACGGCTTCGACGAGGACATCCGTGAAGCGCTCGTCGCGGTGAAGAAGATCGAGCTTGAGAAGGAACGCGAGAAGGCTGCAGCCAAAAAGCGCGGCGTCAGCGCCACCGACCTCGCGAAGTTCGCCGAGATCGAGGGGGAGATCGAACAGCTCTGCAAGACTGAGAAGTTCGTCTACCACCCGGACCGGAACACCTACGGGCCTGGCGCGATCCAGCATCGACACGTTCTCGACGCCACGGCCTGGTTGTTGCTGAACCGGCCGACGCTCAAGACCATTCTGCGGGACCGCCACCCGATCATCCTCATCGACGAGTCCCAGGACACGATGAAAGGCATGCTGGATGCGCTGATGGTGCTCGCGGAGCCCCGGGGCAGCGGACTCACGCTGGGCCTCCTGGGCGACCACCGGCAGCGCATCTATTCCGACGGTCATTCCGACCTGCCGGGCTTGGTGCCCGAGGGTTGGGCGAAGCCGGAGCTGCAAATGAATCATCGCAGCCAGCGCCGCATCGTCACCCTCATCAACAAGATCTGGGAATCGAAGATGCAGGGTCGTACGCAGCCAGCGACGGGCGTCACGCAACATCCCCGAACCGAGAAGACAGGCGGCGTGGTGCGCCTGTTCGTCGGGGATGCATCCCTGTCCCCCGAGGGGAAGCGCGATCGCGAACGCTGGTGCGCCGACCAGATGCAGGCGCCGGCCCAGGCCGACGCCTGGAAGGTCGGCGACTATCAGCTGCTGGCGCTCGAGCACAAGCTGGTCGCAGCCCGTGGTGGGTTTCTGAGGGTCTACGAGGCGATGGACCTGATTGACCCCAACGCCGCAGCGCCCGTCGGGAGCGGCGAGAACAAAGGGCCTTCGGCTGCGCGCCTGGTTCTGGATGAACTGGCGCAGCTCGAGGCATGTGTCCGTCCCGATGGCACGGTCAACGAGTTCGCAGCGACCGATGTGCTCAGGCGCAGCGGAAGCCTCGACCAACTGCCGGTCGACACGGCCAAGCGGTATGCCCGAACGGATGAAATGCTCAAGGCGATCCAAGCATTTTCCAAGGCGTGTGTCGACCAGAAGTCGACCGTGGCTAAAGTGATTGAGCCTATCCTTGTTGCCAACCTGTTCGAAGTGCACCCTCGGCTGACGGAGGCGTTTGCCGATAAGTCGGACCCCCCTCCCCCACCGATTCCCCGCAAGGAAACGGAAACCACGCAAGCGAGGATGCGCCGCGGCTGGTGCGCGCTCTTTGCGGCACCCTGGGAAGAACTCGGAAGGTACCGGCGCTATCTCGCCGGCAACTCTGAACTGGCTACCCACCAAGTGGTGAAGGGCTCGGAGTTTGCGCACGTCATGGTTGTGATGGACGACAGCCAGGCGGGCGGCTTCCAGATTTCGTACGACAAGCTCTTCGGTGGCAAAGAGTTGAGCGACACGGACATGTCAAACGTCGATGCCGGCAAGGAAACCACCATCGATCGCAGCCTGCGCCTGCTGTACGTCACCTGCAGCCGAACTCGCGAGTCTTTAGCGCTAGTGCTATGGTCGACACAGCCGGCCGCGGCACTCGAACACATCAAGGAAAAAAGTGGCTGGTTTGCTCCCGAGGAGATCCTGGCCATTCCGTGATGGCGACGGGAGGTAAAGGGGCATTGGCGAATTCCGTCAGTGCAATGGCTGCAATCGCTTTGCGGACACTCGGTTGACAGATTCGAAGGCGGCACCGGGTCGGTTGCCGTCCCTCGCCGCTGTCGAAAGCAGACATTTAGCCCGAACTTCGTGCCGGAGTCGGCAAGCTGCTTCACACCAACCGCTCGTTGTCTCCAGTGTCAGCAGCAGCAAATGCCGAGGAGTCAGCGGCCAATTTGGCGATAGCCGTCGATCAGCGCGGTTGAATGAGGCCGATCCCTGTACCATTTGCCTCTGCCAGTACGCTATGAGGAACCCCAATTGCCGAACATCGCATCCGTGCTCAAGGAAGAAATCGCCCGACTCGTCCGCAGGCAGTTTCGCGGCGAAACCGAAAACCTCAAGAAGGCATCGAGCCGCTACCGCTCCGATATCGCCGCTTTAAAGCGGCGCATCGATGCCTTGGAAAAGCAGGTATCACGCCTCGAAAAAATGGCGCCGAAGAATGTCGCACCTACCGCCGACAAGGAATCCGAAACGAAACTGCGGTTCAAGCCGCAGGGCGTGCGTGCGCAGCGGACGCGGCTCGAACTGTCGGCGCGGGAGATGGGCGCGCTGGTGGGCGTCTCCGCCCAAACCATCTACAACTGGGAAGCCGGCACGTCGCGCCCGAAGGCCGAGCAGCTCGCAGTCTTCGCGGCCGTCCGGAAGATGGGCAAGCGCGAGGTCAAGGCACGGCTTGACCAGATGCAAGCGGATTGATGGACCAGAACACTCCGGAGTAAGCGCTACGGCGCTGCCAGACTGGGAACTAAGAAAAAACTTTAAAAAACCATCAAGATATCCATCCATGACGGCCGTCCCTATATTAATAAATGTCCGGACCCATGGGTCACTTGATTAACTGTTGGGCGCATTAGCTCCGAGGCTGAAAAATGGAAAAGTTCGTAGAGGTCACAAAGAAAGACAAAGGCTTCGACAAAGAAAATTCTTGGTATAGGGTTTGCGAGAAACAGCGCATCCCGTACATCACCATCAAGGCACGCTCGAAGCTCGCAACTGTTCAGTGGGACTATATGTCTTATCCACCGAGCATTGACGAAGCGCTATTTGCCATGCATGAAAGCATCAGAACCAAAGTGTCTGCTATTTATGACCGCTACCCTTCAAAGAACACTTGGCTTAGCGTCGGACATGGGGTGATCTCATTTGGGAATCTTGAGGTCACCGATGCAAGAGAAGTAGCTACGGAGTTATTTGACGTCATATCTGAGGCTGCGCGTATCTCAATGGAATTGTCTCAAACAGAGCAGTAGTGCACCATGCGCCCAACCCATCATTGCACCGGACCTGCGCGAAAAGCCGCGCAGGCCGGTGAATTCAGACGTTGAAGGGTCCGGTTCGCGGCCGTCAGCGGACATTGACTATGATTTTCGCTATGCCTCCAATGGCCGAGGAGCGGATGCTCTTGGGGTAAAGCACGACAGTCTCTCCAGGCCGATACCCGCCCGACGACCTTGGTGACCTACTTCCTACGAGCCTTCCACCACTCCCAAGGTGGCACTGCCCCGTCATCGCTCCATAGCCCAACCCTACTCGCCCGAGCAGCTTCCTCCGCCCTGCAATAGCTCAGCCGTTCGGCATCCTAGAGGTAATGCCATGAAACACGTCGACCTCAGTTCAGTCGACAGTATCAAAGAGAAATTGACCACGCTTTCGCAGGCTCTCGATGTCTTTCGCAAGATCCGCCTCGGCAAGCTCGCGAACATGAACCCATGCCTCACGCATTTCGATGTGCTCAGCAAAAATCACGTCATCACTCTCATGGGCAAGGCTCAATTCTTCATGGTGTTCATAGACCACACCACGCATCCACCCATCCTGGGAAAAAACCTCAACCAGGCCATACACGGAATGCATGGTTATGCTGCCAACCGGACACTGAAACCCCGCAAGGTCCACCACATTACTCATATCCGGCTCCATGACAATTCATCCACATTTTCTGTGGATAAGACTTTAGCATTTCACCCAAAATCTCAGTCCGATCAAGCGTCCTTACCGCGCGATTATTTTTTCATCACTCGGTCGCGATCAATGCAAACCATTCTGAACGCGTGCCAGCCATTCAAAGGCCGTGGCCATGCCACTTAGCCACCCCGCCCCTAGCGCCCGCGGCCCAAAATCGTGCACCGCCCTATCCCATGAACTCGCTACGGTATCGAGCGTACCGATTTCATCGATCAACCCGATCTCCCTGGCTTGTACCCCATCCCAGACTTCGCCTGTGGTGTAATCCACTCCGTTCTGCAGTTTCGTACCCCTGGCAGCCTGAACCTCGGCCTTGAATCTTTCGCCCATCTTTTGGACCATTTCCTGCGCCTTGCGATCGGCTTCTGGCGTCATGGGCATATAGGGATTAAGCATGGATTTCAGATTGCCGGATGCATACACCCGCTGGCTGATCTGGAGCTTCTCAAGCGCCTTGTGGAAGTCCCAACCTGTCAGAACCGCGCCAACGGATCCGACAAGCGAATAATTCGCAGCGTAGATTTTGTCAGTATGCAGCGCCACCATGTAGGCTGCAGACGCACCAACGTTGTTGATCACCGCAACAATCGGTTTGGGATGCTTCTTTCTGAAAGCCTTGATCGACTGGTAAATTCGCTCGGCCTCAACCGGAGCGCCTCCTGGGCTGTCGATACTCAGAACCACTGCTTTGACGTTCTTCGCCTCGAATGCCTGCCTGAGCAAGGGAACCACTTTCTCCGCCGATGCCGTGGCGCCGGCGGAAATCTCTCCATCGATGTGAATCACAGCCGTGATCTCGTTGTTGGGGATCATCTTCCATCCCATCTGCTTCGCGTAGCCGAAGAGATACAAGGCAAAGAACACCACGCCGGCCGAGACCATCATTCCGCGCTTGATCAGTCGCCAGCGACGTTCTGAGCGGCGCTCACGAAGCACATCCCTCACCAGCTCGTCACTCACTGCGTGGCGGATTTCACTTTCTGTCATTTGCAATTCGGGCTCCATCGTTGAGTCTTAATTGGGGTGAATCCTTCGTCGTGCGTCAGCACTCGAACAATTTGGTAGTCGTCGCTCATGTGGGTCATTTCACGCAGCTCATGAAGATCGCACCAGGTGCCGTCCGGCCATTCGGCAACCAGCCATACCGGCTCGGCGCAGGGAATTTCGACCCGTGTGGTGTGCATCACTCGCGCCCGGCTATTTCGCTGGCCATGCAAAGAATCTGCAGGCAGGAAAGCGATTGCATCCCACGAATGCCTTGCCGGTATCCTTCATGGTTTTGCTGACGAGCAGGCCAGTCTTGCAGTCCGGGCAGGCTGAACCTGCCCTGGCGGTACGCATGGGTGTACCTCGCGACACGGCCGTCTCGGTACGCCGAACCTTGCCTGCCACCTCGTCAGTCCGCACGCCCGGCTTCCCGTCATCATCCGGCTGGCTGTGCTTGCATTCCGGATAGCCTGTACATCCCCAGAATGGGCCCTTGGGGCCTTTCACCAGGCGCAAGGGCTTCTGGCATCTGGGGCATGGATAGGAAGGCCCTGCCTGCGATTTTGGAAGCGACGTCTCCCTGGCGGCGCCGGGCTTTCCATCGACATCAGGAAGCGTCGACTTGCACCCTTCCCGGTACGCCGTACAGCCCCAGAAGAAGCCATTCGAACCATCAATTCTGCGCATTGGCTTGCCGCATGTTGGGCACGCCACGACCGAACTCCCCATGGTCGGCAAATCACGAGTCTTTCCAGACGTGGAGATCTGCCGTGTGCCCTTCTGACTCTTGATGCCTTCAATCACCTGCACCAGCCACTCGCCAAGACAGAGCTCAAACTGCGACAACTCGATCTCGCCCTTCTCGATCTGGCTCAGTCGATCTTCCCACTGAGCAGTCAAGACTGGATCTGCAATTTCTGGCGAGACCTCCTCGATCAGTCCGATCAGCGCGACAGCTTTCTCGGTCGGCAGCAGCTCCTTCTTTCTTGCGACGATATAGTCCCGCTTGAACAGCCCCTCGATAATGGCCGAACGCGTTGCATCCGTTCCGATGCCCGCTTTCTCCTTGTTCTTCATCACTGCCTTCCAGCGCGGATCCTCGATCTCCTTGTCGATCGATTCCATCGCCGCCAGCAGCGTGCCCTCGGTATAACGCTTGGGCGGTGAGGTCTTTCTGTCCTGCACCTCGCATCGCAGGTTGCGGGCATCCTCGCCGACACGCACCTTCGGGAGCGTTACTGCCTCAGCCTGGTCATCATCCTTGTCCGTTGGTGCTTTCGTCGCCTCGGGCATGGTCTGCCGCCAGCCGGGGACCAGCGGCGTCTTGCCGCTCACCCTGAATTTCTCTCCCTCGCAGATCACTTCGATCACCGTCTTGCTGTACTGGTAATCCCCCAGGAATTGCGCCAGATACCGTCGACAAATCATGTCGAAGATCATCCGCTCGGTCGGCGTCATGGCCGACACATCGATGCTCGGGTTTCGCGTCGGAATGATCGCGTGGTGGGCCGTGATCTGTTTGTCGTTGAATGCCCTGCCCCGGAAACGCTCATCGGCACCCTTGAGCGCCGACTCGGCAACCGTGGCCAGTGTTGCCAGCTCGGGCTTCGCTCCGGCGATGGCATGCAGCGTCTCGTTCGATTCGGCCAGCATCGAGCGTGGAAGGTATTCGCAATCCGTTCGTGGATACGATGTCGCCTTGTGTTTCTCGTAAAGTGCCTGCGCAGCATCGAGTACGGCCTGCGCCTTCATACCGAAGCGCGCCGAGGCCTCCCGCTGGAGTGATCCCAGGCTGTACAGCAACGGCGCGACTTCGCGTTCCTGTGTCGTCTCGACAAAGCTCACCTTCCCGGTCTGCCCAGCGACCTGCTTGACCACCGCCTCTGCACTTGCGCGGTCAAGGAGACGCCCCTCATCGTCGAGAAGCGCTGCTCGCGCCATCCAGGCCATCGGTACGGATGCTCCGCCCATCAGGAAGGTCGCATTGACCCCGAAGTGCGCCTTTGGAACGAACGCGGCGATGGCCCGTTCGCGCCGCACCACCAAAGCCAGCACAGGCGTCTGCACACGACCACAATGCAAGGTACCGTCTTTGCCGCCGGCACCGAACGCCTTGGTCAAGGCCATGGTGAGATTCATCCCGGCCAGCCAGTCCGCCCGGCTTCGGCCCATCCCGGAGAAATACATCGGCAGCGTTTTCTCGCCCGGCAGGATGTTAGCCAGAGCCTTCTTCATTGACGCATCATCGAACGCTGAAAGCCAGAGGCGCGAAACCTTGCCGCGGTAGCCGTTCAGTTGCATCAGCTCCCGTGCGATCACTTCGCCTTCACGGTCGGCATCGGTGGCAATGACAACCTCAGTTGCCTGCTTCAACAGCTTCGCGACGATCTTGTACTGATCACGGGTCTGGTGCTTCACCTCCATGTGCCACTCATCCGGCAGCACAGGCAGGTGCGCGATGTCCCAGAATTTCAATGCCGGGTTGTAGTGCTCCGGTTTCGCCTGCTCAACCAGGTGGCCGATGCCCCAGGTTACCGTTACACCGTTACCAGTAATGCATCCCTCGCCACGTGTCCTAGCACCGATGTGGCTGGCGATTTCTCTGCCTTGTGAAGGTTTTTCGCAGAGGTAGAGCTTCACTCAAGCCGTCCTGAAATCGCAGACACATCAATGAGAACGGCCAACGCATCCAAAAGCATTCGGCACCAGATCGAAAGGAACTTCATTCCATCCTCCCATTGGTCCGCCATAGCATCATCGCCAGATTGGCAATATCCACTTCCTGCCCCTTGGCCAGCGGTACCGCAGCGCCTTGGGCAAGCATGGCATTCCATATCTTGATACCCGATTCAGGCTTGTCCCACCCGGTCCAGCCCTCATGCGCCTTCTGCGAGAGCTTCGCCTTCATGGCGCCGGCAAATTCATCGACTGCCTCATTCAGGCGAGCTACTTCCTGCCGCACCCAATCAGGATCCGGGGCAATTTCCTGCCAGTTCTTGTCTATCACTGCATGACCTCCCTGAACCAACGTTGCTCTCATGCCAGATAACGATAACGGGGTCACCCTCAAACGTCGTGTTGAAATAGTGCCGGCTCATATAACCTCGACTCAACCCGGCCGCGGCCTATAGCGGATCATTCAGGACATCGAGTAATCGTGATTCGATCACCTCGCCATCCTGGCTGACCACAATCTTCACTCTTGCCATTGCACCTGGCCGGCCACGCCGTCCAAGCCTCATGGCCTTGAACTCGAACCCATGAAAACATCCCGAGCCCATCCCATGCCGGCACGCGTCTTCCGACACCGATTGCAGCACCGCTGCAATCATGTTTTCCTCAGGCTGGGTTGGGTGTCTCATGAAGCCTCCTATTTCGGGGCAGGTGAAGCGGGACCGGATGTCGTTGTCCGGTTCAACAGGAATATCACCGTCGCCTCCCCGGATGAGCTCGCAGGGTAGGTCGACATGGACTCAACCCTCCAACCCTGGCCGTACAGGTCCGTCAAACTCGTAGTCCAGAATTTGCTGTAGCCGCGAGCATCCGGTTCGCCTTCGCACTTGAGGGTTCTGCCCTTGACGCTGACACCGCCGCCCCCCGAATAGGTGTTGCACATCATCAGCTCGTGACTCTCAGCAGCAAATGCTGAGGAATTGAGCACGAGCGCTGATGTAAGCAGCAGAAAGTGAGTTGTTCGCATCAAGCACCAGCTTCCTGCGCCTTCGGCCTGAATTTCACTTCCTCCAGACGGGACAGCGACAGATAGACATCGTCGGCATTGAGCTGCATGGTCTTCCGCACTTCGCCAGATTCCTTGTCTGTCCATTCCTGCTCTGCAAGGCGGCCGGCGACATGCACACGCGCCCCCTTGCGCAGGTGCTGGGCAACCTCCTCACCGCGCTTGTCCCACACCGAAGCATTCATCCAGAACCCACCGGACTGCTCGAAACCGCCCTGACCATCCGGCTTGTATTCGTCGAAGAACACCCGAATCTCTGCGACCTTTCGATCCTCGCCCTTGACCAGTACGGTCTTCAGCGTAGGGTTGTCGCCCAAATTGCCTGTGCCACGAAATTCATTGCTCATTGCCTCTTCTCCTTCAGTTGATTAAAAAAGAACCCACGCCATGGGCGTGGCGTACCCACTTCAATGCTTCAATCCTCACCGTTCAGTTCCTGTGCCATGCGTATTGCCTTCCTGGTCACGACTTCCTTCGCATTCAGCAACCGTACTGCCGCATTGACCTCCTCAAACCAGTCCTGCTGTGACCGTGTCATTCGGCCCAGCGCGGGCTGGATGCTGCTCCATGTCAGGTGGACATGCTTCTCGCCAAAGCTGCGCCACATCAGGAAGCGTTGCCCAGTCGATTTCCGGTGATGCAGATACACATACCAGGCATTGCCTGCGGTACTCTTTGAGTGCTCGGACAATTCCTCCATCTCAAACACGACCTTCCGGTAGTCACGATGGAGCCGCGCCAACCACTCATCCGCCCCCTTACCCTTAAAAGGCCTTTTATCCATCTGGATTGATGACAAACCACTCATAGGAGCGTGTTTTCCTGGTTCAGATCACTTCCGGCCGTATCCACTTTCCCCTGCGCCACATCCACCAGCAATCGCATCTCTGCCTCACTCACATCCGCCCGACGTCGGCTATGACGCGGTCGCACTTCACCAGTGAAGATCGGTTGCGGCACAGCCCCGAATATTCCAATGGCAGCTTCAACCCGCTTCCTTGCTTCATCGCTGGCGCCAGGGAGGAAATCGCTCCTGGATAGCAGGCGCAACTCCTCTCGGAGGAGATACTTCTGATAGGGCAAGGTGGACTCGAACAGCGCCCGAATCCGTTTGGTCATCTGGTACAAGTCTTCCTTCCCTTCGATGTCACCCAGACGATTCTTCTGCACCATCGTCTTGACCACACGCGCATACCAATCAAAGTCCAGGATCAGATCCACGATCATGTAGCCGTAGGGGCTGCGGAAACCCAGTTCCACTTCCACTGGCGCACGACTCTTCAATACGGACACGCGAAGACCACGCGCCTGCAACTTGTCCAGATCGTCCTGGAAATGCTTTCCGGCATGCTCAAGCTGTTGGCGCAGTTCGCCGACCCGATCCGTCACCTGCACCAGAATCCAGTCCGCATAGGGATTGTCATTGGCCGACAGATTCCAGATTGACCGGAGCACTGCTGCAACCTTCTTCCCGCTGGTGATTCCGTAGCCGCGCGGGCTTTCATCACGCGTCCTGCCGATAAACAGTCGGTAGGCCTCCTTGGTATGGATTGCCATCACATCCGTCTCATCAGCAACGAGGCTGCCGATAGCCTTCAGTGCGCGTGCCTCATGATCGGGAACGATCGGGTCAGCGTATTGGCGTTGCTGGCGATTAGCCTGTTCCTGCCGCAGGCGCTCTTCCCTTTCGAGCAGATCCATAAAACGCTCCCAACGAGGATCTTTCTCGTCCGGTTCATCTGCCTCGACTAAATCCTTCAGAGCATCTCGCTCTCCAGCAATGTCGTACCCATCCTCGAACGGCGAATCCGCCGAGGTCGGGAACTTGATTTTCGATTTCGGTGTTGCCATCAAATGTCTCCGTCTAAAGTCATCACTTCCTGCTGCGCCACCTTCCGGCTGGCTGGGTCTGTTGGCACTACCAACAGAATCCACTTCCTGCTGCGCCACCTTCCGGCTGGCTGGGTCTGTTGGCACTACCAACAGAATCCACTTCCTGCTGCGCCACCTTCCGGCTGGCTGAGTCTGTTGGCACTGCCAACAGAAACCACTTCCTGCTGCGCCACCTTCCGGCTGGCTGAGTCTGTTGGCACTGCCAACACCCACACTTCCTGTGGCCGTGGCTCTGGTCATTCCTTTCCCCAAATGCTCTGGCGCAGTTCGGTCAGCTTGATCCGGGCGGAATCCCGGTTTGTCGCAACCTGTGTTTGTGGCTCCTCGATCAGGCGCTTTCGCTGTTCCAGTATTTCCTGCCGACGCTTTCGATCTGCTGCAACCCGATGGGCATACTCAGGTTCAAATGTCCCTGCCTGTTGTCTAGTTTTCAGGGTTCGCAGGTAGCCGATTGCGTTCTTGACGTGGCCGTCCTGCATCTGGCCTGCCAGCTCGTCGAGGATGATTTGAGGATTGGGGCTGCCGTGCAGAATCTGCCGTGCGGTCTGTTTCTCGCCGGGAAGCAGCTTGTCCGGATAGATCAGGTTTTCCAGATCAGCACTTGCTGGCGCAGTTCGGATGGTTTTGGGGAAATCGAATACGCCCACCCCCTCCAGGCTGTTATGGAGGGGGTGGTATGGAGTATTTATTTCCTTATTAGAGTGAGTTGCTGTTTCCGCAGAACTTGTTTCGCGGAAAGGTGAACTGTTGTCTTGCGGTTCCGGCAACTCTTGATTTACGGTTCCGGCAACTCTTGTTACGCGTTTTGAGCAACTCTTGTTTGTCGGATTCCGACAATCCAGTTTGTTGGATTCCGACAAACTGTGGAATTCATTGGCTTCCAGGCTGATTTTTGCCGGCAGTGTTGTCAACATAATGCGTGACAACAACTGGGATTGCATACGGCTTTCCCGCACCTCTTCCATCATGCCGGACTCGATCAGTTTGGCTCGGGCATTCATCAACATGCGACGGCCAAAATGGAGATGGATCAGTGATTGGCTGGTTGGGCTGCTGAACCAGCCTTCCTCGTCAACTTCGTTCCGGGATAATGTCTGCCGCAGCCGATTGAACAGGCTGGACATGTAGAGACCCGCCAAGGCGCTGTCCGCCGTCCACGCAAAAGGGGCGTAGAACATCACCGGTTTACCGAGCAGCATTTTCAGCACCCGGTCTTCCCATGACCAGGGACGGTAGGTGGTATTGGCATACTGGCACAGCTTCAAAGCCAGACGGTCAAGATCAACCCTGAACCAGAGTTTGGCTGGCATGCCGCGTCTCGATTCCTGCAAGATGCCGTCTTTCAGAAGCACTTTCCGAGATGTTTCAATCTCCCGGACGCTCAATCCGGCGACCTGCTTCCATTCCTTCGAAGTCTTCCAGAACCACCCTCCGCGATTGGGCTGCTTGTCCAGGACCACACGGGTCATGAACATCGCGTGTCCAAGCATCAGGGCGGCTTTGGGAGAACCCGTCAATTCGGCGAGGGAGGGGTAATACGCCACGTAGCGGTTACCAAGCGCCGACAGGAGGTCTTTCACCCCTTGGGCCAGGTTTTCGTTCACCCGGCTCGATTCTGCGGCTATGGCGTATGCGTGGGGCATCTTCTGGTCCTAGATGACCTGCCCCCACTTGGCTTCTGCCTGATCCGATAGCAACTCAAGAATGCGATCCACTCGAATCTTGAACCAAAGCTCGGCCGGCAAGCCAGCCCGCCGCTCAATCAGAACATCCAGCTCACGCAGGATGCGGCGAGCTGTTTGCTGCTCGAAGCGGGTCAGCCCCGTTTCAGCCTTCCATTGATCTCCGGTCTTTCTGAACCAGCCTTCCGCGTCTTTCGGAAGGCGTTCTGTCGTGTAGATCGCATATGACAGGAACAGTGCCGCCACTGCGCTGCCTGTCAGACTCACATAGGCACGCTGGAACACAATCGGCTCATCGAATATGTCCAGCAACATTGCTGGGCTGATCGTGTTGTAGACGGCCTGATCGTCTGTCGATGGATTCATTGGCAGACAGTCCGGAGGAGTGGCACGGGTTTTATTTCTGGCCATGGTGCTTCCTTTTGGGTTAGCTGAACTCATTGACGGTGGCGTACAGCCCGTCGAGGGAATGGCTGCTGAAAAACCCATGCAGAAGAATGAGTTTTTCGCGGAGAGTGGTGATCTCGGGGTATTCCTCATTCATCCCGAACCAGCATTGGTGGATCAGATCGCGGACGCTTTCATCTGGTAACGCGACACGGCCGGTTTTGCGGTCATTCTTGAGGAGCTTGCGGTAGGTCTGGATGACACGCGGGTCGGTCGATGGGAACAATTGGTTCAGCATCGACTGGCTGGCGCCATTCTGGATGCAATACACCAGATGCTCGGTTTCCTGCTTGCGCCGAAACAGGGTTTCGATTCCGAGTTCGAAACCGCCCTCATTGATCGAGAAATGGATGTCGGGATGGCCTGATGAGGCCAGGTGCAGAATTTCATTGATGGCGAGACCTCGCAACCGATCCATGGACCGCGGACAAGCGCCCTTTTCCAGCAGCACGGCAAGGTCGCCACGCTCAAGCTGCTCGATCAAGTGCATAAGCAGCGAGGCTCTCAGCGTATTGTCGGTGACGCGAACCATCATCATGATCAAGCGCCTCCTCGAATAACCGAGAGCAACTCAAGGCACACGCCCGCAATAGGGTTGTCCGGGTTCAGCAGCCATGGAATCGGCAGAAACTCACCTTGGCCACCAATGTTGTGCTGGATGGCGAGCTCCAGGCCCCCCAGCGTTTCCTGACTGCCTTCTTCCATGATCAAGGTGCGCCACTCATTGGGGTCGTCAAGGCCAGACCGGCACACGTCCGCTTCAAACTGCCCGCTTGCCATCGCAAGCACCCACCAGGCAGCCTGGCGGCTTTGCGCGTTCTCTTTCAAATCAAGCGGGCCATCCTTGGGGAATCCCATGCAATACCCCATGGGCATGCCGGGTGCAGGCTCATAGCAGGAGCCAAGGCCAGCGGAGACGAGCACTTGCTGAATCAAGGTCATCAACCGGTCAGGCCCTCCACTCTCCGTTGAGATTGGGGGGAGACTGACTGTGGAATGAGGAGCCGGTGAACTCACTTTTTGGCTGCGCTCACCGGGTTCTGTAGCGGCCGGAATGGAGGGTGTGGCCGTCCCAGGCAATCGTGAATCGGGGGGAATTGGCTCTGACGATTTCCCCTGTTCCTGGCCACCAGACTCTGCTGTGGATTGAGTCTGGGTGCCGCCGACAGAAGGTTCGACCGGGCGCTGGGGCTTGCATATCCGCTGCAAACCTTCCAGAGTCATGTCGGGAAAGCGCTCCATGGCAGTGAGCATCTTGCCGATGTCCCGCTCGTTCACTTCCAGCCGGACAGACATGCTGGCTTCGCATCGACCCAGAAATAGATCTGAGCTAAATGCATGGGCATCTTCCGAAACCATGCCGGCTATGGCCTTTGCGGTTGGCGTGACCACCTCGGCGTAGAAAGCGCTTTCCTCGATATCGTGATGATTGGCCAGCTTCAACAACAGGTTCAGCCGTGGCTGGATGGTTCGCACGGATAAACCGGATAGCCACGGGCCAACATCGGCAATCTTTTCGACTGCAAATCGGTACATGCTGAGTGTGCGCAGATCAGTCTGGAGGCCGAATTTCTTGATCTCGGCTTCAAACTCCCTGAAGGTCAACGCTGCCCCGCGTTCATCCTCGATCTGACGTTTGATTTCCAGCGTCCCGTTGGCACGATCCCAGAAGGTCATGTCGTTTCGCTGGGTGTTTTCGGCCATGTGGGCCAGCAGAACGAAAGCCTCGCCTCGCCAGGCTTTGATGATGACGCGGGTTTCGCGAAACTTCGGATCCGCGGTTTCTTCCCACAACTCCCGGATAGCCTGCAGGCGGGTATTGCCACCCGCGTACAGGATGTAATGGGTTTCTCCCGGCCGCTTGGTAACGGTCAATGGTTGAAGGATTCCGTTGGCCCGGATGCTCTCCTTCAGTTCAGCGTAGGCTTCGTTGTTCGCCTTGCGGGGATTTCGCTCATAGAAATGGACGGCGGTTACGGGAAGACTCGCCCACGAATCATCCACTTCAGTGTCATGCTTGAGGCCACTCCCGCTGTTTGGCGCCGGGACGTTCAGGCTGTTGGACACCTCCAGTTTCAGGCGCTCCCGTACTGTTCGCTTTTCCGAATCGGACTTTGGGGTAAACCCATGCTTGGCAGCCAAGTCCACCATCTTGATCGAACTCGGGATATTCATGAGCGGGGGCTTTTTCTTTCCGCCCGCCATCATGCTTCAGCTCCGTCACGGCCTTTGTCTTGTGCTGCCTCCGATCCGGCGTAATGCCCTGCGAGACTCGGCACCAACTCCCAGAGGAGAGCGTGCATGGTTTCATAGGCAGATGGCATCGTGCCCTTTCGCGACGGCTCGTGCCGGTGCGCGGGGATGCAAAGGGTGGCTGATTCCTTGTAGGACTTGGCGTCAGGAACTATCGTATCGAGGACCGTGACCCGTCCGCCAAGCTTGATGAAGTCCTGTCTGATCGACTCCGCAATGATTCTCGCGTCGGCAGTCCGGTCCTGCATCGAAATGACTGCTTTGACCGGCCCTACCCTGTATTTCGAGTTTGGGGAGGGCTCAAGCCGCGCCAGCAGTTCCATCGTGCCCGTTTTGAACTCACGAGCTGACAGAATTTCCGGCTTGATTGGTGAAATGATCTGCGTGGCAGCGAGTGCGGCAGTGTCCTGCAGTGGGCCCACGGTCCCCTGCGTGTCGATTAAGACACAGTCGTAATAGTCTTCGGATACGGCGGGGGAATTCAGGGCATTGCCAAGTCGTTCGCCGCGATCAATCCGATGCAGGAGCCAGGTTTGGAGACTGCCATCTGGATCGTCCGACCGGATTACATCGAGCCCATCGATTACCGTCTGAGAGATGCAATCCTCAGTGACATATCCGGTGGTGATGACTTTTGTGAGCCCAAACGGAGCTTCACGTTTTATACGGTAATATTTCGAGAGCGCTGGCTGCACATCGGCGTCGACAAGCAGAACTCTCAGCCCCATGTCCGCCATGAGTGCGCCAAGATTTGCTGCCAATGTCGTCTTGCCGACCCCGCCCTTCGTACTCAGTACAGTGAACTTGATCATATCCCTCCCCAGGTTTAACGAGGGACATGGACACAACCAGTCTGAATGCTGCGGAACCCGCAGCAGGCTTGAGTTAGCGCGTTACTCCAAAGAGTGGTATATCAGAAACCGCTAATATACATTATGCGAAGTCGCTAAGCTGCGTCCCGTCGTCTGGTGTCTCAACTGACTAGCAGTTCAAGCCAATTGACTACTTCATCTCCCAACCAAAAGCAGCGCCCGGTTACCTGATTTGCTAACAGTCAAACGCTACCTGGCAAACTGTCACTGCTGTTATGCGCGGGAAAATGAATAGATGAGTCGTGCCGGACTTTGCCTTTATGATTCAATCTTTGTTCAATGACACCTTGGCGGATCCCCCTTGGATACTGATATACCCGAACCCAGTCGCAAGGCACTGATCGACGCCCTGCTTTGCAAACTCCCTGGCGTTAGCGCAAGAAAAATCAGTGGCCTTGATGCCTACTTCGTCAGCGACAAGATGTTCGCCTGCATCAGCGGTAGCGGCGTCGGACTGCGTCTGCCCGCCGCCACCGCGACCGAACTGCAGTTCTCGAGGGGTGACGTTGTCCCGTTTCAGCCCGGCGGTATGGCCAGCACCAGGGAATGGGTACAGATCGACCGCGCCGATGCGGCTGAGTACGAGAAGGATCTCGAACTGTTTCAGGCTTCGCTCGAGTTCGTGAAATCCGCCCGGACCCGCAGGGTCGGCTGCGTCGTTTGACAATCATCTCCGATCATCGGCCGTAGCCGGCGATCGACATTTGGGTATGAGAATGTCGTCAGACCCGAGGCGATTCACATCGCTACGCAAGAGGACCCAGGAAAATGAAAATATTCACATCCGCAGTCATTCAGGTCGCCAGCCTGCTGCTAGTTACCTCGTCCGCCCTGGCCGACAACGTAGGGTGTGTCACAACCGCGTGGAAACTCATCGGTGCGAACCACAAGGTTTGTGTCGACGCCTTCCAGGACCCCAAGGTGCGGGGCGTCACGTGTCACGTCAGCCAGGCGAGGACGGGAGGCGTATCCGGGTCTCTCGGCCTCGCGCAGGACCCCTCGCACTTCTCGCTCTCCTGCCGACAGACCGGGCCGATCGTGCTGCCGGCCAAATTGCCCAAGGAGGAAACCGTCTTTAGCGAAGACACGTCCATTCTTTTCAAGGAAACCCGCATCGTTCGCATGTGGGACGACGTGCACCGAACCCTCGTTTATCTTGCGATTAGCCGAAAGTTGATTGAGGGCGCGCCGGCAAACAGCCTATCCACGGTGCCCGTAATGCCTTGGGGAGGTAAGCCGTAACCGGCTGGCACCTAGCCAGTAACCCAGGTGACGTAGCGATGACCTCTTCGCGAACATCTGTTTCGTATTTTTGCCGGCGCCGCCTTCTGCATCCATCTTGCTCTGATTTTATTCCTGGCCGCCAGAACTGGCCGCAAGCCTGTCGGCCTCATCCGCTGCTGCCGTAATGTTCCTGGCGACATCCGTATCCGGCGGAAGAAGCTTGAGCAAATGCCGCCAATACGAGGCCGCCTGGGTAAAATCCTTGCGCTGATAAGCGGCGGATGCAGCAAGATTCAATGCTTTCTCATTGTCCGGATTTAATGTGAGCGCCCTGTTGATAAGCTCCAGCGGTTTGCCCTGCAGATTCTGTCCCTGCGCCATGGCGAGCACATCGGCATAGTCCGCCAGAAGTCTGGCATCCTCCGGCACCAGTTCGCTCAACCTGGCGAAAGCGCGCGCCGAATCAGCGTAACGCCGGGTCGTGGCATAGGATCGTGCCAGCGTGAACCAGCCGGCAGCATCATCCGGATTAGCCTTTAGCTTGGCTTCCAGGCTTGCAATCATGGGCGCCGCATCATGCTGGCCTTGCTGCGTCGCCACAGGCGCTTTTGCGCGTGATTCGAATAGCACTTCGGGATTGCCCAACACAATGTAAAGCGCAATTGCGGCCACCGGCAACGCCCCGGCCACCACAAACCCCGGCCAGCGATCCATCTTGTTGGCTGTTACTGGAACGGGTTCCGGCGGCATGTCCTCGCACAGGCGTTTTTCGAGTTCCCGCCGGGCATCTTCGTATTGCGCTGCATCCAGTTCGCCGCTGCCGAGATCCGCCTTTAATTCAGACAGTTGATCATGATAGATGGCGACATTGGCCATTTTTCTATCCACCTCCCCCAGCCTGACATCGCGCCGCAGCAAGGGCGGCAGCACAAAGGCCAAGGCCACCGCGACAAAAAGGAAAAGAAGTGCCCAGAACAGCGAAATCGTCCAGAAATTGCTCATGATTTATTTCCGTTGTTAACATGAACGTCGCACAGCGACACGATAGATCCCCCCGGGACGGCAAACGGCAGCCATGGTGCAAATGCCATCATCCACGGCCTCCTTGCTGCAACGCCCTCGCCAGGGGAAGAATTTTCTTGTCCAGAATGTCCCGGGTCAGCGGGCCGGTGTGCTTGTAGTGGACGATGCCGTTCCTGTCGATGAGATAGGTCTCAGGAACCCCGTACACCCCGTAGTTGATCCCTGTCCGCCCGCCGAGATCGACCACAGTCTCCACATAGGGATTCCCGTAGCGGTTCAGCATGGCCTGCGCCTCGCCTGGCTGGTCCTTGTAGTTCATGCCATAGATCGGCACGCTGTCCTGCCTCGACAAGTCCAGCAGCAGAGCATGTTCCTGCCGGCAGGATGCGCACCAAGAAGCCCACACATTGAACAGCCAGACTTTGCCGCGCAGATCCGCCGGGCTCAATTTCGTAGCCGGATCGGACAGCAGAGCCAGCCTGAAATCGGGTGCCGGCTTGCCGATCAGCGGCGAGGGTACTTCGCGTGGGTTGAGCTTGAGGCCGATGGAGAGGAAGCCCGCCAGCACAATAAAAAGGCCCAAGGGAATCAGGAAGCGCTTCACTCTTCAGCCCTTCCCTTCCTGCGCGAGCTGCGACAACGCCGGTCGGCGATCGTCATAAGGCCACGGGATCATTTTTCCGGCGAGACCGCTGAAAGTCGCCGGAGGGCTTTGTCCCGGATTGTCCATTTGGCGACTGGTAGCGCATAGAGGGCACTTGTGCACCGATTGACGTCTGAAGGTGCACGGAGTGCACCCTACTCCAAGCATCTCGCGCACGAATGGCACAAACCTTCATGACATTACTGCCAAAACTGGCTCCTGCGCAGTAAGATTATTCAGCCTTGACCACCTTGTTACGCCCGCCTCCCTTGGCGCGGTACAGTGCCTCATCGGCCTTGCGCACCAGATCATCCGCATTGTCCGCCTTGATGTCCGGAAATCCAGCGACCCCGATGCTGATGGTCAGGCGTTGCTCGCCCATACCCTCCACCGGCATTTCACTCACGGCCTGGCGAATTTTCTCCGCCACGTTCAGCGCCTTGTCGAGACCGGTATGCGGCAACAAAACCAAAAACTCCTCCCCGCCATAGCGCCCCACCAGATCGGATTCCCGCACTGATTTCTGCAGCGCCCGTGCCACGGCGATCAAGGCATTGTCGCCAACCTGGTGGCCGAAGCTATCGTTCACACGCTTGAAGAAATCCACATCCATGATCAGGATGGACAGCGGCATTTCATAGCGCACCGCCTTGGAGTACTCCTCCTCCAGGCGCTCACTCAGGAAGCGGCGGTTGTAAAGGCCGGTCAGTCCGTCCGCAATGGAAAGGCGCTCCACCTTCTCGTGCGTCAGGGCATTGTCGAGGGTAATCGCAATCTGGTTGGCCAGATATTCGATCAGGGGCCGCTCCTCGACCTGATAATGCCCGAAGGCACCGAGCAGCATGACGCCCAGCACCTTTTCCTTGTACATCAGCGGAAAGGCGGCCACCTCACTAGGCACAGCCTCGGCGAAGCCCAGATCGATGGTGATGTAGCAATTTTCGGGGATATGTTCCAGCACCACCGAATGGCGCTCCTGGGCGGCAAACCCGGCAATGCCCTCGCCCAGTTTCAGCGGCGACAGGGCGGCGACATCGAAACCATGCGTAACGAATGGCGCCAGCACCCCGGTCTGTTCATTCATTAAATAGATTACGCCCAGTTTCGAGTCGGTCAGTTCCAGCACCTTGTCGAGCGCATTCTTCAACAACTCCTTCGGGTTCAGGGTGGTAATCAGCAACTTGGCCAGGGAATTGTATTTCTCGACCCGCGTCTGCTGCTCGCAGATGGCGTCGGCCATGCGATTGAAGCCTTGGCCGAGTTCTTCGAATTCGTCCTTGGTCACGATCTCGGTGCGCGCTTCCACCCTGCCCGCCGCAAAATCGTCCATCGCACCGACCAGCGCCCGCATCGGACGGATGGTATCGCGGTGGGCGAGAAAAGCGATCACCAGCGAGAGCAGACCGCCCATCACCATGAAGCCATACACAATCATCATGTTTCGGTAAATAAAGGCATCGACGGCGCCAGTCTTGCTGCTCGCCACCAGCGAGCCGATGACGTGCTTCTGCGCGTTCAGTATCGGCTCCGCGCTGATGAAGCATGGCTCGTTATTGATCGTCGCCTCCCCTCTGAAAGGTCTGCCCTTGAGCAAAGGATCGTTCACTTCCGCCGGCAGTAACTGGCCCTCGACCCAAAAATTACCTGGGCGACGCGATGCCGCCACCACTCTGGATTCCTGAACCAGCGCCCCGAACAGGCGGGAATCCTCTCCCGATCCGTCGTGGATCAGGTTGGGCAGCCAGTCATAGCCATCGAGCAGCACCATGCCGACAAGCACGCCGATCACGCCGCCGTCCTTCATCACGGGGACGGCCACCACGCTGGCCATCACCACCCGCTCCAGGCGCAGATAGCGCTCCGGATTCTCGCGCAGGAAAATATCGCGTGAAAGGATCTCGGTCGAAACGATCGCATAGCCGTTGCTCACCACCTGAGGCAGGATGGTGTTCAGCGCCACCTGATCGCCGAAACTTCCGTTACGCCGGGCAATCACATTGCCCTTGGTGTCCATTGCCAGCCACGCATCCACGAACGGCAGATTGAAGGCATAGTCCTGCAACAAGTCCACCAGGGGTGCCTTGTTCTTCTCCGCCAGCGCCTCCTTGACCGCCGGAGAAGAAGCGGAGTGGCTCAGAATCACGTTAATCGTACCCAGGCGCCCGGCGTGCGCCGCCTGAGCGCTATACAGGCTGGTGACCAGTTTGTCGTAGACGTGCTGTCGCGCCACGCTACCCAGAATGTTCTCCACCAGCAGGGTGACGCCGATCAGCGGGATAAATGCGACGATAAAGAAGGCGATCAGCGTTTTCCAGCCGATCGACAGACGAAAACGCTGCGCCCCCCACACTACGCGGTAAGGATTTTCTTTTTTAGGCAATCCGGAAGTCGTTTTATTCATTTCAGGCCGCAACGGAAAATCATGCCACGCCCCCCCTTTAAATGGGCAAGGCCCCTGTCGCAATTGCCACCAGAGTTCTGATAGAATTGCTCATAACTTTTGCTTATAGTCGCATACGCAAAGCATACATCAAGTGGATACATTAAGTAGCGTCCTGTAGTCACCTACCGTCGCAAACATCACGAAATCAGAGAGAAAAATCGCATGCACACCACTCCATCCGCTGCCCGCCTCGTTTCCGCCGGCCTGATTCTAACCTGCCTCGTGGCCATCGGCGGCTGCAAACAAAGCCCCCCTCCGACTGAAGAAACACCTCCCGCCGCGGCCCAGACCAGCACGGCGCCCGCCAGCGACATGATCTCCAACGTCCCGGTCAAGGGCGATGAGGCGCTCCCGCCCAGCCACCCCCCGCTGCCGTCCGCCACGCCACCCCACCCGACCGGAGAGGCCGGCAACCAGCCCGACCTCAACCAGCAGCTTGCCGCCCAGCACCCCCAGTCGGACGGCAAGAAAAAACCCGCCGTGGTGGTGCCGGACAGCGTAAAAGGACAATGGGCCTCCGCCACGCTTGCCGTCACTGCCGGGAGCAGCGAAAAAGAACTCAAGCTGGCCCTTGGCGACAAAATCGCCCTCGGGAAAAACCTGCAGCTGCATCTGCTCCATTATCTGCCCGCCTACACCAGCGATTTTCAGACCGTGACCAGTTCGTCCAACGAGCAGATAAACCCCGCCGTTCAAGTTCAGGCCACCTTGAATGGGCAGGTGGTTGCCGAAGGCTGGGTTTTCCAGAACCTTCCCGAATTCAATTCGTTCAAAAGCGAACAGGTCAAGGTGCGGCTGATTTCCGCCGAACGCACCCAGAAAAAATGAGGCCATCCGCAGGCCAGGCTTCTGTCAGACAAATTCAGACTCAAGCTCGACCGACTGTTGCCATTTCAAAGTGACTGAACCCATAAGGGCCTGCTTTATGACCAAACCCCGCTTCCTCCCCCTGGTTGGCGCGCTGCTGATCTGCAACGGCGTCATGCTCGAAGCGCGGGCAGCCGACGATGCGGCACAAAAAGAGCAGAAACTGAGCCAGGCCATCCAGCGCCAGATTCTGACTCTGAACGTCAATCAGGCAGACAAGTACCTGATCGATTTTTATTTTTCTGGCTTTCACGGCATGTATGCCTACCGCGAGATGCTGCTCTGGGCGCAGGCGGCGCCCCAGCAACAGCGCAGCGAACTCATGGCACTGACGCGTGCCGGACTGGAGGCCGTGGTGCGCGACTCCGGCATGGGTCTGCCGCTTGGCAAGGGAAATGAACAAGCGGTCGGGCTGCTGTTCAGCCGGGGGCTGCCGCGCTATACCGTCCAGCCGGATTTCGCCCAGTCGTCGACGCTCAAATGGGACCCTGCCAGTTTCGAGCGCCAGACCGCCCCGGAATACGTCGGCCAGTCCCTGGCGGCCAAGGCGCTCTACGTGCAGGAAGACGCCTCGGATGACGGCAGGAAGCTCAGGGAAATATTGCTCACATCGGCCCTGCACGAATTCCGGACCGCCCTTCCCCTGCTGGAACTGGGCGGAGACAAGGGCGCCAACTACATGCCCGCCCTGCTCAAGCTGGAAAACGACAATTGGTCGGCCGTCAACACCTCCAGCCAACTCTATGGCCAGATGTCCCTGGTCCAGGGGCTCACCCGCCTGCACGCCCTGCTCTCGCTTCCCGCGCTGGAAAACGAAACCATCGAAGGCAAGCGCGTGGCCGAGTGGCGCAAGGAAGTCCGACACGCCCTGGAAAAGATGTACCACACCACCATCAAGCTTCATCTCGACATCAAGGCCGGCAGCCTGGTCGGCAGCCATGAGCGCACCAAGGGCGCCTCGGAGCGGCTCAGCGCGGAAGACGCGGGCTACACGCTGGAAGTACTGGCCGATCTTGCCGCCACCCTGCAAAAGGGCGACCCGTTGCGCGAGGCAGCGCTCAAACAGCTGACCGCCCAGGCCGACTATGTGGTGGCGCGCATGGAAGGAAAGAACGCGGCGCCAAAAACCTTCCTGATGAAAAACGGCCAGACTTTCGACGGCATGCTGTTACTTCTCGAAGATCAGCTGTCCGTCATAAACGGCCTGCTGGCTGCCGAACAGGCCAGTGGTCGGGAAGCTTATGGCAAAGCCGCACTGAACATCTTCAATGCCGTGCGCCCGACGCTCTGGTCCGCCCCGGCAGGCATCTTCCGCTCCGCTGCAGGCCAGACCGTAACCGCCTACGATGGACGCCTGTTCGGCATGGCGCTGGCCACCTGGCGGCGGCTGGAAAATACGCTGCCGCCTGGCGAGGCCAGACAGCATGGCGAGAAACTGATCGAAGTGGTGCTCAAACAGGGCGGGCTGCAACAGGCCGAAGGCCCTGCCACGGGTGAACCGAAGCAGCCTGAAGACTTCTTCCGGGACGAACTGCCGCAACTGGCAAGCAACATCGCCGCCCTTAAAAATGAAGAACAGCCGGAAAAAATCGCCGCCGCCATCAAAGCGCTGAGCGACCAGGATGGCGATGGCATACCGGGCATCCGCTTCGCAGGCGGCCCCTTCGGCGCAGCGCCGGTCATCATCACCCAGACCAGCATCAAAACGCCATTCGACCCGCCGCCAGCCACTGAAACCCCACCCGCCACAGCCACCCCGACAGAGAGTACGCCATGAAATCACCCATGATTGTCGCCCTGCTGCTTCTGTGCAGCACTCCTGCCGCCCATGCCTTCGGCGGCATGGGCAACCCGGATCGGGGGAAAATGATCTTCATCCAGCGCTGCGCCATGTGCCACGGCGAGGACGGTCGCGGCCGCGACGGCATGGCTGCGGATATGGTGGAAGAATGGCACCGCCTGACCAAATCCGACCAGGAGCTGAGCCACAACATCCGCTCCGGCGGTCTGCGCACGCCGGGCAAGATCTATACGGCCGGCCAGTGCCCTCCCCAGATGCTCAATGATCGCGACATGGACGACGTGCTGGCCCACCTGCGCAACGCCTTTGGCACGCCCCAACTTGATTTCGGCCGCTAATGTAATGCTGCAGACTGTCTGGAACGTATGCCAACGGTCAGTCCTGCGTGCAGGTTGAAGCCCGACCTGCAACGGTTTTTTGCCAATTACGAAACACCACACCAACCCTCACCTTACGGAACCACCATGCCACGCCTCTCCGCCCACATCGTATTGTCCGCCCTGATCCTTGCCATCGCGCCAACCGCGCCCGCCCTCGGCGCCGAAATGACGCAATCCGCCCAGGCCACGGTAAAAATCGCTTTCCTCGGCCTCGAGGCGCACGCGCCAACGGCCTGGACCATGGTGCCGCCGGCAAGCGACAAGCGTCTGGCGCAATTCAAGATCACCACGGCGGGCGAAGGCATGACCGCGGAAGTCATCGTCTTCCATTTCGGCAAGGGCGCGGGCGGAACGGCGGAAGCCAACATCGAGCGCTGGCAGGGCCAGTTCATCGGCACGGAGAACCGCCCCGTCACCCCCGTCGTCAACCGATTCCAGTCGAACGGCATGGCCATCACCACCGCCGAGCTGCATGGCGCCTACGCGCGCGGCATCGGAATCGGCCCGACGGGCGAGGCCAAGCCCGACCAGACCCTCCTCGCAGCCGTGGTGGAATCGCCCGAGGGCAATCTCATCATCCAGCTTCACGGCATGGCGGCGAGCGTAAGCGCACAGAAAGAGGCCTTCCTCGCCTTCATCCGCTCCATTCGCGGCGAGACCATCTAACCAGAATTTCCCTGTCCTCAAGGAAAGCAACAAAATGCCCAGCGAAGCCAACATCAACTCCAGTGGCATGTACGGAACCAGCCCACGCAAACCCCTCACCGCGCTGCTGCTATCCGCCTGCCCCGGACTGGGGCAGCACTACGCGGGCCACATGAAGCGCGGCATTCTGCTCTACATCGCCCTGATCATCGCTTCCTGGCTGGCAGCGATCGCCTTCATGTCGATCGGGAGCAAGCTCAGCATCATTTTTCTCTGCCTGCCCTTCGTCGGAGTCGGGCTGATCGCGCTCGACGCCTGGGCCTGCGCCCGCCGCCAGCCGCGCGACTACCACCTGCAATGGTTCAACCGCCCCTGGATTTATGGCGCGGTATTCCTCTCCCTGCTGTTCACGGCCAACCCGCTGATGGATTATCTGGTGGGAAGACAGGTGGTGAGAGCCTTCTTCATGACCTCCTCCAGCATGCAGCCAACCATTCTTGACCGCGACATCGTGCTGGTCAATAAGCTGGCATTCCCGAAAAGGGGAGAAATTGCGCTGGTTAAATTCGGCGAGAGCAAGTCAAGTGCAAAGCTGACCCGCCTCATCGACGACCAGCTCATCAAGCGCATCATCGCCATCCCCGGCGACACGCTGGAAATCCGCAACGACGCGGTGTGGGTCAACGGCCAGAAAATCGACGAGCCCTATGCGCACTTCGATGGCACGTTGCGTTTCAGCAGCGCGCAAAGCTCGAATTTCGGCCCCGAACGGGTTCCCGCCGGAGCCTATTTCGTCATGGGCGACAACCGCAACGAAAGCATCGACAGCCGCATCCTCGGCGTCATCCGCAAAGACCAGATCGGCGGCACAGTCACCAAGGTATTCTGGTCGTGGAACTTCGACGAAGGCGGCATCCGCTGGGACAGAACCGCCAAGAGCCTGAAGTAATCCGGGATATCCTGGCAAGTCGGGCTGAGGCCCGCCCCCCAACACCCCGCCATTACCTACACCCATCCCCACAAAGGTGCAGATTCTCCCAAGCAGGGATCGCGAAGGCCCCTGGATACGCACTGGGATAACGAAAGTGGTGCGCATCAGCTCCCAGGGTCTGCATGTTCCCGAAGCTTGATCGCCCAGTGCTGGAGATCAGCTCCTCAATTATGCATGGCGACTCACCAGCGCCAGGTGAGAGCCCGTTGTCTACTCTATCCAAGGCCACGGATAGGGTGTCGGCGCAAATTGCCAATAACGTATATAATTATTATTTATGCGGCCATAAACAAAAATCGAGACAGGCCATGGCAACGCCTCCGGGCAGCGTCCGCCAGTCGAAGGCTGGCGCAAGTCTCGATCAATTGAACTTGTTCCTTGATGCCGAGCACGTCCTCGAAGCATTTGCGGAAGTGGGTGTGGAATCGAGCCACGCTCATTGCTGAGCTCGGGAATGCGTCACGATACGTAGGGTGAGACGAAATAACATGAGCATCAAAATGATAAGCAAATATTTTCGTGCGGCCGCGACTTGCTTTCTGCTGTGGGCGGCAACAAACAGCCAGGCCGGCATCGTGGGATCGAAACACGACTTGACCATCAACGCCGGTGTCCAGTTGTGCGTGCACTGCCACACGCCGCATAACGCCAGCACCCAGGAGGGTCTTGCCGATGGCCCCCTGTGGAACAGAAAGATCACCAACCTCGATGCATTTACCCTCTATGCCAGCCCGACCATGACGCAGGCTTCCCCGCATCGTCCAAGCGGAATTTCACTGGTGTGCCTGAGCTGTCACGACGGCACCGCCGCGTCGGGCGCCAGCGCGGTACATGGCGGGGATCAGCACTACGTCATCAATTCGCCGAAAACCGGCGGCCCGGTCAATACCGGCAGCGACGTCGATGGCCAGGGGTGCCTCAAATGCCACATCGGCGCCGGGGAATACTCGAAGGCGCTGACGGTCATGGGGGGGCCGGATTTGCGCAACGACCACCCGATTTCCATACCGTACCCCGTAGCGAACTCGAACTACCAGACGCCCCCGGATGCGGCAAAGGGGTGGGCGGACCTGAAGCTGTTCGTCGGAAGAGTGGAATGCCCCAGTTGCCACGCCGTGCATGACCCAAGCAAAGTTCCTTTCCTGCGCATGAACAACAGCGGCAGCGCCATGTGCCTGACATGTCATAACAAATAAAATTCAGGCTCTTTCACCGTTATTTGTTGGTGTCTGCCAGCCCTGTAGGAGCGGCTTCAGCCGCGATGCGGGCTACCGCCCGCAAAGGTGGCGCGGCAAGACTCCAGCGAGCATTTGCTCTTTGCGCCTTGCGGCGCATCGCGGCTGAAGCCGCTCCTACGGCGCCGCCTCGGGATGCTGCGATCGAACGCAAGTCCAGCTCCACGGCGGACGTGGTAGCGCTGCAGCATTCCTGCTTGCCAACGGCTTCCGCCGCAGGGGGGCTCGTCACCATTTCACCCCCAGCCGTTTGCTCTGGCGAAAGTCGGTATGCTGAAGTTGATGCGGATGCACCGCCACGTGCAGGATGACGACCTGCCCGAGGCGATGCGCCTGCTGAAAAGACGTTCCGCCCGCCCCCCTACTGAAACAGATACTGCCCGTGAATGCTGCGCCTCACCAGCAGCAAACCGTAGGTGGTGAACAACATCATGGCATAAGGAAAAAGCGCAACCTCCGCCCAGCGTTTTCCCCGCCAGGCCGGTCTCTGGCGCAGGTGAAGAACAAAGGCGTAGGCCATGAGCGTGGCGAACGACCAACTCTCGATCGGGTCCCAGCCCCAGTAACGGCCCCAGGCCAGGCTTGCCCAATAAGACCCCGCCGCCACCATCGCCGCCCAGAGAAGGAAAGCCCAGGCAGCCAGCCTGCCCGCCAGCGCCGGCGTATCGGGATTGTCGATCCGGCCCGCGAGCCAGGCGAGGTGCACACCCGCCGCCAGCGTACCTGCGCCGATGGCGAGGGAGTTCAGCTGAGCATGGATAATCAGCCAGTTGGTGCGCAGCGCGGGTCCCATGGGAAAGACGTCGCGGTTATGGAACAACGCCCATGTCAAGCCCAGCCCGGCCATGCTCAGCGCCAGCAGCCCTGCCTGGCGCAATTCCGGCAGGCGCCACTGCACGGCCAGATAAAGGCCCACGATCATCAGGGAATCCACCGTCAAGTCCTCGTAACGGGTGACGATGGGAATCTGCCCGATGTCGTGCCAGCGCCAGGCCAGCAGGCCGAAGTGGATGGCAAAACCCAGCGCTGCCAGCGCGATTGCCGGACGCGCCAAACGGTCTTGCCTGGACCAGAGCAGGATGACCGCTGCCAGATACAGGGCCGCGATGCCGCCTTGAACAAGCATGACGGCGGTCATCGTCCGCTCTCCCACTCGCGCCACCGCCGTTCAAAGCGCCAGTCGTCGCGCAGGGTCCAGGCTTCGAGCAGCCACCCGTCACCTTCGCGCCGCAGGCGCAGGCGGCGCGGATGAAGCAGGAGGTGCAAGGCAAATCCCGCCAGGGCGAGGACAAAACCGGAGAATATCCATTTCAAAGCCTGGCCGGAGGCGAGGTAGAGGCCCGCCCAGGGTGCCGTGCCGATGAATTTCAGCTGATACACGCCCAGGTCAGCCACCTCACCCGGCGCCAGCACGCCGTCGAACACCGGTTTACCTCGGCGCTCCGCCGTGAGGCGAAAGCTCGGCGCATCGCCGGGGGTCAGTGCCATGCGAAAATTCACCGGGATATCCTCGAACACCATCGTCTCGTCGCGTGTCAGGGGCCAGTTGCTGCCCCAATCTTCACGCGGCTGAATGAAATTGATCAGCAGGCGGCGGCGCTGCCCGTCCGGCAGGGTGCGCTCGAACACGCCCGCCTGTCCCACGTTTTTGTCCAGATAAACCTGGGAGGAACCAATCCTGAGCGGATGATTCACCGCCAGGGTTTCCTGGCGCAGAGCCCCACCCGCCTGCTGCAGCGATACCCGCGCCTGCAATTCACGAAAACGCCCGCCCTCCATTTCCACCCGCAAGGCATCAAGGCGCAGACGGAAATCCAATTCCCCCTCAATCTGGCGTGAACCCCGCTCCAGACGCAGTTTGCCATTCGCCTGGCTGAGCACCTCTCCCTCGGCCAGCTCGAAATGGGCACCCAGCCTGTCCGAACTGTTCACCAGCGCAGCCACGATGATTACCACGATGCCGGCATGGGACAGCGGCAGGCCGGCCAAGCCCAAACTGCCGCGACGGCGCCCGTTCGTGCCGGCATCCGGCAAGGACAACAGGGCGGGAGGAAGTTTGGAAAGGTGCAGGAAACGGCCAGGCGTTTCCCCTCTGAACCAGGCAAACAGATAAGCCACATGGGCCGCCGTGCCTGCCGTCAGGTTCACGATCAGCGCCACGTAGAGGAATTGAAACCCCGTCGTGGCATACACGTCCGCCAGGCCGAGGCGTTCCAGCCACAGGGAGAGCAGCGGCCAAGCCTGGTGCCAGGCATCCAGTTCCTGTGGAGACAGTCGCACGGTCTGCGGCAAGGTGCCGCCCATCAGCACCGCCAGGAGCATCAGCCCCAACAGGGCCAGCGCCAGTACGGGCGAAGCCAGCAGCCTGAAAAAACGGCGTCTCAGCAAGAACCCACACCGGTTCCCGTGCCATGGCAATCGCTTCTTCTCCACTGGCCGCTCGGCATGGCATCGACATCCCGTGCCGAGGGAATGCCGTATATGCTGCTGCCGTTGATGGGGTATTTGCTGTGGCCGTTGTAGGGCTCTGGATCGGGGGTGCCGGTGCCGTAAATCAGCAAGGCACGGCGCTTCCAGCCGTGGGGGATGAGCGAATGGCAACCCAGGCAGGGCATGTCGCGCACCACCACATGGCGCACATGGAGGTTTTTCTTGTTTGTTTGGGTGCCTGAGCTGAACCCCGTCTTGGTCCAGGTGGTATCCGACGCCCCTGTCGCCGCGCCATACACGGTCGGATCGTGGCACTTGAAGCACACGTGGTGTGCCGTTCCCGGCTTGCCGGTGGTGAAATCATACGGCCCCCAGATGATCGGCCAGTAATCCGCCCCATGCGGCCCCTTCAGGCCGGGCAGGTCGGGGGCGCTGTCGGAGTGGCACTCGGAACAGGTCATGGTGGAAGTCGGCGTCATGCCGCCGATCAGCGAGGACTTGTAATCGTAGGTCACGCCGTTCACCGTCATCTGGAAATTGTTCTTGCCCGCCGTCACCACCGGGTGGTAGGAGGCGTTATTGGGGTTGAACTCCTGCGCCTGATCGGTGTTGACGCCGCCCGGAATGATGCCGTAGGGGTCGAGCGGAGGAGAAGCGCCGAAGGCGTAGTAGGAGTGGCACTTGAGGCAAAGCTGGTACTGGTACTGCACGTCTGGCACCACGGCGTATGAAGTCACCTGCCCCCACAGTGCCGGCCAGGCTGGCTGCACCCCCCAAACGCCCTTGTTCACCGGGGCCGCCAGATTGTTGGTGGGGTTCGGCACACTGGGCGACACCCCTGGCGACACCGCGTGGGGGTTGTGACAGTCCTCGCACTCGGCGTGGCGATTGGCGAGGTCCGCCGGGTCCTCGCGCACCATACCATCCGGCATGCGCTTTGGGTTGTGGCGCCCGTCATAGGCCGGGTTCTTACTTGGATGTGCATACGTCTTGTTCATTGCGGCATCAATGTTCCAGTAGGACACATTGCCGTTGTGGCACACCAGGCATACCCCGGCCTCGCCGTCCTGCTTCAGGATGCGGCTGCCGCTGGTGGCGGCGTTGTGCGGCTGGTGGCAGCTTTCGCAGCCGTTGGACTTGTTGGTGGAATTGGGATCGTTGGCGAGGTTGTGCCCCGGCACGTGCCAGGGATTGTCCCCCGCGCCGTTCCACTGCCGCGTCTGTTCGCGGTGCGACATGTTGGGCACCGTCCCCCAGTACATCTTGGTATGGCAGGTGCGGCACAACTGCGAGCCGTAGCCGCCGCCGTCGGTGTAGCCCACATGGAGGAATTTGGGGTTGGCCTCGCTGTGCGGGTCGTGGCAGCTGGCGCATTGCAGCTGCCCGGTGCTGTCGGGCTTGATCTTGCCGGTGAGCGATGCGGGCGTCACCAGCTCGGGATTGGTGGCCGCCAGCGCGGCGTCATAGGTGAAGGAAACCGGGTGGTGGTTGCGCAAGTCGGTGCCCAGGCTGGTCGGCCCGGACAGTAGGGCTTCCAGCCCGGAAACCGTTCCCGCCGTCTGGTGGCCCAAGGGCAGGTTCTGCACCCCGCCCAGCGCCACTGTGCCGTCGTGGCAGGACAGGCACAGTTTCGACGTGCCGCTCGGCTGCCCCGGCGCGGCCGCCGCCAGGGTATTGCTGCCATAAGGGGTATACACCACAGCCGAAAGCGCATGGTTCCACAGCGGCGCGGCGGGGTTGGTGTTGTGCGGAGTGTGGCAGAACACGCACAGCTGGGTCTCGCTGGTCGCCTTGTAGGTGCCGGGGCCGGTCGCGGAAAGATTGTGCTTGGTGTTGGCGATGCTCGCCATACCGGGCGCGGTCCAGACGAGCAGTCCCGCAATCAGCAGAGCGGCGGTTAACCAAGCGTATTTGCGCATTTTCATGGCAGAAAAACTCCGGTCAAGTGACATGGCATATTCTGTCGGGCTGAAGCCCGATCTACAGCGTGGGGTTCCACGGGCCGGGCAATGAAATCCGGCCTACTTCGCATTCCGGCCGCCGATGTACTGGAATATCTGCACCCGCTTATTGTACGAGTCCGCGACATAAATCCGGTCCTGGGCGTCGATCAGCAAGCCGGCCGGCAACCAGAACTTTCCGGCTTCCTGGCCCGATGTTCCCCAGAACAACAACAGCTTCCCGGCTTCGTCAAACACCTGAACATTGTCGAATCCCGCGTCGGCGACGTACACATGCCCCTCGCTGTCCAGCGCCACGCCCTTGGGGGCGGAAAAATCGCCGGAGCCGTCGCCGTGTTTGCCGAAGGAGGAAACCAGCTGTCCCGCGGCATCGAATATCTGGATGCGCATGTTCATGCTGTCGGTGACCACCAGATGTCCCTGGCGATCCAGCGCGATGAACGTGGGGAAATTGAATTCCCCGTGCGCCTCGCCCCGGCGGCCGATCACGCTATGCACCTTGCCGGTCGGCAGATCGACCACCTTGATGTCGTGGGCCGGCGTGTCCGCCACGTACAGGCGCTGCCGCGCACGGTCGATCGCCAGCGCGGAGGGGCGCTTGAGCCAGGCGGCGGTATCGAGCATGCGATCGAACTTGCCGTTCGCCCTGAATATGAAAATCTTGTTCAGCTCGCCGTCGGCAACATAGATATTATCTTTGCCGTCCACCGCCAGGCCGATGGGCAGACGCAGGGTTTCCCACTTGCTGCCGCGCAGGAATGAATATTCGCCCTTGCGGCGGTCGAAAATATGCACCCTCCCCCGTTTGGTGTCCGCCACCAGCAGCCGGTCCCGACCGTCCAGCGCCACGGCCATGGGGCGCACGATCTGTTCATCGTCTTGCTCGCCGCGGATGAATTCCCATGCCTTGCGGAAAAACCCTTTTTTGCGCCCGATGTCCTCCGGGCTGGAAATCGAGCCGAGATAGCGGATGCGGGGCCGCAGGGGCGGCGACGGCCAGACCAGGTCAGGCGTCGCCTGCGCCTGTGGCGCGGCCTTGACGGGCGGGACCTCATCCGCCCAGGCGTGGGGGGTCGCCAGCAGCAGGGCGATGGTGAGGGGCAGAATCATTTTTACGGCTTGTTGCACCATTGTTCTCCACAACTCATATGCGGGTTTGTCGGGATGAGTCCCGGCATGCGCGGGATTTCTTTGCATCGCCGCTTTCGGGCTTCAGCCCGACATCATGACGACCTGCAAATTTTTAATCTCATCGATAAAGCATGTGCTTTTTACGCGAAGTCTCGCCATGAAAATACTTGTAGCGGAACAGCGCATCCAGGCCGTGACAATCGGCGCACAGCGAGAAATCGCTGGTATTTCTCAGGAAGCTGCTGCGCGCATCGCCCTCGACGTTGCGGCCTTCGCCTTCCTCGGCCTTGAACGGGCTCCACTGATGGGCATTGTGGCAGGTCGGGCAGGTGATGATGCCTGATCCGGTGCGTTCCCCATCGGGGGTGAAAACGGGAAAATGCCCGCTGCTTTCACGCTGGCTGCCGGGGTTGGAGATCACGTTGACCTTGACCGGGTGGCTGCCCATAAGCGGCAACTTGGCGGCGGCCACCTTGCCGGCGGCATGGCAGGAACGGCACAGGCGCTCCATGGCATCATTGCCCTCTCCCGATGGCCGCGCCCACAGGCGTTCCTTGGCCTCGGCGTTATGCACCATGTGGCATTGTCCGCACACGCCGGATTCCTGCGCATTCTGGCCGCGCACATTGGTCGCCTGCGGCGCGGTGACGGCCAGGTCATGGTCGGTATTCTTCACCTGCTGCTTGTTCTGATGGCAGTTGGCGCAAAGCGCCGGCGCCGGCCAGGCGGGCTGGCGCAGGAAGCTGTTGGCTGCGCTGCCCTCCACTTCGGCCTTCGCCCCGGCCTTGCTGGCGGCGTCCGCCGGGTCCCACTGGTGCAGGTTGTGGCAGGTGGCGCAGGCGACCTTGCCTTTGACGTGATCCTTCTTGCCGTCGGCGGTGTAAAGCGGCAGGGTGGTCTTGCCGCCGACATTCTTCAGGTCCACGCGCAGCGGATGGCTGTTGGCGCCGGTCTGCTTCTTCTCCGCCACGCCGCCGTCGCGGTGGCATTCGGCACACAGCACCTCGACGCCGTCCTGCCCCGGCCCGGTGGCGCGCGCCCACATCTTCGCGCCGTTGCCATTGTGCGGCAGGTGACAGGAACCGCACACGCCGGTTTCGGCGGTGGTGCGTCCCTGGGTGTTCTTCGCTGCGGGCGCGGAAATGGCGAGATTGTGCTTGGACAGGGCAATCGGGCCCTTGTCCACATGGCAGTTGGCGCACAGCGTGCCCTTGTTGTCGTTCGGCAGGCGCAGGAAACTGGTGTCTCCCGTGCCCTTTGTCTTGCGCGGATCCCCGGCGGGGCTGGCCTTGGTCAAAGGCGACCAGTTGTGCGGATCGTGGCAGGTGCCGCACACCACGTTGCCGCCTTCCGCAGCCGGCGCGCCGCGATGGTCGTAGAGCGGCAGCACCTTGCCCGGCTGGGCAACGCTTTGCGGCGGCGCCGACCATTGCCCGTCCTTCGCCGTGATGCCGATATTGGCGATGGGCACATCCAGCGGATGGCTGTTGGCGCCGATGGTTTTATCCTTTGCCACGCCCAGGGAATTGTGGCAGCTCAGGCAGGTGGAAGAAACCGGGTCCACCCCAGCTAGCGGCTCGCGCGCCCACATGCGCACGCCACGGCCGTTGTGGGGCAGGTGACAACTGGCGCAGACGCCCGTTTCCGCAGGCGTCTGGCCGCGGATATTGCGTTCTGTCGGCGCCATGACGGCCAGATCGTGCTTGGTATTGGCAATGCCGGCCTTGTTCTTGTGGCAGGTCAGACACAGGCCGGCCTCCGGGCCATTGGGCTTGCGCAGGAATTTATTGCTGCCGCTGCTTTCATCGCCCGGTTTCGAGGTTTTTTCCGGGTCGCGCGGGTCCCACTGGTGCGGGTCATGGCAGCTGGGGCAACTGACCCGGCCTTTGCCGTCGCCCGTCGACTTGACGCCTTCCCTGCTGTAGCCCGGAAGTTCCACCGACCCGCCCAGGCGGGCCATGTCGCGCCCTACCGGGTGGGTGTGCTGACCCACCTGCTTGTCCTTGGCCAGCCCGCCCTCGCTGTGGCAGGTCAGGCACAGGTCGGCTACCGGATCGTCGCCGCTCTTCACCGCACGCGCCCACATTTTCGGCCCCTGCCCACCATGCGGCAGATGGCAGGCGCTGCACACCCCGGCCCGGCCTACTTCCTGTCCGCGTATGTTTTTGTCCGACTCGTTGACCAGCGCCATGTTGTGCTTGCTGCTCGCCACCCGGCGCTGCTCGACATGACAGGTCTGGCAAAGCTGCGACCGCGCGTTGGGCGCGACCAGAATCCTGGCGCCCTCCTCGGCGAAGTGCGGCTTGTGGCAGGTCTGGCAGATCACGGTGCCGCCCTCGCCCAGCTTCGCGCCCCGGTCGAACAGGGCTTGCGGAATCTTCACCCGGTCGGGCCTGATATTCACCGGATGGGTGCCCATTTTCCCCGCCTCGGCCGCGGTGTGGGCATAGCGGTCGGCATGGCAGATGCCGCACAGTTCGGAATTGGGGTTCTTCACCGCCAGCAGCTTCTTCTCGGGCGCGCCGTGGACGCGGTGACAGGACTGGCAGATCACGTTGTTGCCGCTGCCGAATTTAGAGCCGGCTTCTGTCAGCGCATGCGGAATTTCCTTCAATTTCCTGAATATCGGATGGTTGCCTTCGTCCGGGCCGGTGCCACGCTCCAGGTGGCAGCCCATGCACAGGCTTGAATCGACGTTTTTCATGCGTAAAAACACCGGGGACAGTTTTTCTCCCCACTCCACACCGTGGGCGCTGTGGCAGGTGCCGCAATAGACCTTGCCATCCTCGTTGAGTGGGAACATCAGCTTGCCTTCGACCGTCGGGATATTCACCTTCTCCGAGGGCTTGACGCCAATGGGATGGAAATTCTGGCGGTTTTTCCACGCAAAGCGGGAGTCCAGCACAAAACCGTCATGGCAGGAAAAGCACATGCGGTCGGTGCTCGCCACGTCCTGTTTGCCGGTCGCCACCGTCGGCTTGGGGTTATAGGGGATCAATGGCGTCACGTCCTCGCGGTTGAAATCCACCAGCCACATGACGTGGCAGGTCGCGCATTCGCGCTGCGGCGAAATATCCCGCGCCGCCTCAGCAGCGCACGGCAGGAAAAGGAGGAGCAGCAGCAGCCACGCCAAGAGCCATACCGCAATCACAGGCTTGGCTTCAGCCCGGCCTACGGGTTTGGGTCGGGCTGAAACCCGGCCTGCATGGATGGCCAAACACTCGGACATGCCGCTCACCGCAAGCTGAACACGGAAACCTTGTTCGCCAGCATTTCCGCCACAAACAACCGGTCCGACGCGTCAATGGCCATGCCGCCCGGCGCGGTTACCCTGCGTATTTTGCCTTTCGTCCCCAGCACATGCTGGAACTGATAATCGCTGCCGAACACCTCGACCAGGTCCATGTAGCTGTCCGTCACGTAGATGCGGTTCTTGCTGTCCAGCGCGACACCCTTGGGGCGAAAAAGCTGGCCGGGCAACACGCCCCACGCACCCACCTGAAACACGAACTTCCCCTGCGGATCAAATATCTGCACGCGCGAATTGAGCGCATCCACGACATAGACATGTCCTTCCGGAGCAACCAACACCGAGGCCGGATAGCGAAATTCGCCCTGGCTTTGCCCCTCGCTCCCCCACTGCCTCAGCACCTGTCCTGTCGGGCTGTAGGCCGTCAGCCGGTGGCTGCCTGTCACATACAGGGTTTTCCCTTCGGCATCGGGCGCCACGTCGATCGGGCGCCCATTGCCGGTCCGGAAAGATCCGCTGAAGCGGCCGTTGGCATCGAATATCTGGATACGGTGATTGCCGCTGTCAGCGACATAAACGCGGCCCCGTGCATCGGCGCCGATTCCCACCGGCTCGCGAAACTCTCCACTACCCTCGCCCTTGCGGCCAATGGCGAACAAATACTGGCCAGCAGGAGAAAACACCGCAACCCGATGGTTGCCCCCGTCCACCACGTATACCCGTCCGCCCGAGCCGATCGCCACATCGCTGGGCAGGGACAGGGCGGCTCCGCCACCGCTGGCAAGATCGAACAGATGCCGTGCCTCGGCCAGGCGTACCTCCGCCCCGGCCGCGCCGACACCAGCCAGGCTGAGGAAGATCCATAGCAAGCCCCCCCTGACTGTCCGGCGCAAGTCATCGCCAGCCATGTTACGGCGTCGCTGCTTGTGGAGCCTCGGCGGGCTTGGGCGGCGCATCGAAGGAATTGCGCCACCAGGTTCGCGGATCGCGCTTCATTTCCTCCGAGGTCGGAACCGCTGCTTCCTCGGCAGTGCCGAACAGCACGTCCTGGCGCGACTTGTTGGCTTCATCGAGGAAAATGGTGGGGATATAGAACTCCTTGTATTTCTGCACGATGCCGACAATGTTCAAATTGGTCAGGGCATTGATGCGCACGTCGGAGAAGCCGAGGGCGCGGAACGGCACGAAACTTTCCTTCTCGGCGGCGTGGCAGCGAGTGCAGAAGCGCCCGACCGGGCTAACCTGGGTGTGGAAGGCCTTCTTGACCGAGCCCAAGTCCTGATCGGAAAGCTGGCTGCGCAGCTTGATGAATTCCTGTGCTTCCGGCGCATCCTCGGTGATTTCCAGCAAGACCTCCCGTCCGTTGAGCGTGGTATAGGGAACGATCTTGGAATAATAATCGTCCGTTTCGAGCAGCGAACCGGTTGCCGGGTCAACATCGATGCCGAATGGCTTGCCCTTGACCTCGATTCCCGAATAGTTAAGCCAGCGCAGCGTCACGGTATTTTCCGGCACCTTGCGCTCGTCGGCATGGCAGGCCATGCAACCCAGAAACTGGGTATGCATGTTGAGCAATGTGCGGACCATGGGTTTTTTGGCGTGCGGGTAGTTGCTGTGGCAGGTATAGCAAATCGGTCCTTTTCCCAGCGTCAGGGGATCGACCTTGGGCGCATTGTGGAAGTGCTTGGCGCGCTCCTTCTGCCGTTCGATATCCAGCTTGGCCAGCAGCTTGGGCCCCTCGGGTTTTTTCCCGAGGTCCATCATGGAATAGACGGAAGACGCCAGCAAGGCTGCAATGACGGTCCACAGCAGAATGGACACCATCCAGGACCAGATGGGGTGGTTGCGGCGCAGACCTGAAATGCCGAAAAGGTCGCGCCTGATCTCGCCCGGGATGCGTGCCTTGTGGTCAACAATAATCAGCACCGCGATGGCGAAGAGGAGGAACATCACCACGGCCAGTGCTACAAAAATGCTATCGAGTTCAACGGTTTGATGCATGGTCAATCCTTAAATTTATCATCAGCCCTGCGCTAACATCAGCCAGATCGCGTATAGCCCGAAGACGGTCCACGCCAGCACAAAAGCCAGTGAGCCGTAGGCGAGCAGTTTCTGCCAGGTTTTAAGCTCGGATCTCATGGGAATCGTGTCCAGTCTGGATTCCGGATATCGTTCGCGCAGGTCGGGCTTCAGCCCGGCATGTCGGGCTGAAGCCCGACCTGCGCCGCGTCCATCCGTTCAGGCAAAAGATCTCATTCATGAGGCTGCGTGCCCCATATTTTCTTGCTCTCAATCAGTTTCCTGAGATAGCGGCGCTCTTCCGGCATGGACACGATGCAGCGCAGGTATTCGAGAAAATGCTCCTCAATCTGGTGTTCGCGCGTGATCTTGCCGGTCAGATAAGTCCATTGCATAGGGAAACGACCCGGTGCCAGGTGAACGTTGTACCAATGCCAGAAGGCGATCACCAGCAAGGCCAGCAACGCCTCGTGAGGATGGCCCAAGCGCATCATTTCCAGGAAATTGGAGGCCATGCTGGGGGGCAGAATGCTGGCCCAGAACGCGGGGAACAGGAAGATCGAGCCGGAAACCACCATCACCGTGTTGCCGAATCCGGCGGCAAAATAGTGAATCTTCTGCTTGTACATGAACTTGTCCATTTCCGGGCGAACATTGCGCTTTCCGCTGGAAAACAGCGCATCTTCCTTGAAGTCGCGAATATCCTTCCATACCGGCAGGATGGTGCGTTTTAATTCAAAGGTGCGGGCGCTCAACTTGGCCAGCGATCCAAAGCCAATGGTAAAAAAGTGATAAACCATGGCAAAAATCATGGTCACCGCGAGCGTGCGGTGAATGACCCGCGTTACGTCCAGGCCACCCAGCATGGCGTTGAACGGCTGCGCCCAGAAAGCGGTGTTGTAGTGGATGGGCAGGCCGGTAAAGGCCAGCAACAGGAAGGTGCTGAAGATCAGCAGGTGCTGGACGCGGATATGAATGCTGTATCGGTAGAAATCACCAATTGGATTTGAATCCACATTCTTGTAAAGCATCGAGCGGTCGTCCGGCAACAAGGCAATCACCTCCTCGATGTCGCGCTCATCCTCGGGCTTCACCCTGTTGTGGCGTTTTGCAGTCTCCAGCACATCGCGTGCTTCTTGTGACAATTCCATATTCAGCGTGTCCTTATGCGTCAATTCGTAAAAAATTCTGCATGATTTGTTTACAACCAGCAGGCCAGGCTTTCAGCCCAGCCTGCCAGTCGCCATCAGGGAATGCGATTGCTATCGCGCCTGGTACGCCGCCACCACGATGAGCCATCACGGAAGCGCCAGCTCACGCCATCGCGCAAGCGGCCCCAGGTTTCGAATGCGGCGAGTCCAACCAGCATCGCCAGTACGACGTTCCCCACAACCGTATAAGTTATCTCGGCGTAATACTTGAAGACGTTGTCCTCCTTCTTGCTGGAGGGATGAGGGTCCAGCTTGGCGTAGTTCTCGTCTGCCCTCACATGGCACTGCTTGCAGGTCTGCACCCTGTTTTCCGCGCTCACCGGCGAACGCGGATCGCGCGAAGGCAGCAGTTCGTGCACGCTGAGGTAGTAGTTCACGGTATTGGCATGGCAATCAAGGCAGTTGGCCGCATTAGTGCTGCCATATTTGGACAATTTGCCGTGAAAGCTTTCGTTGTAGGATTCCGCCGCGATCGGGAATTTCCGCCCCAACTCGCGCCCTTCTTCCTTGGCAGCCGCCTGGTGACGCCCCAGCATCTCCTTGTCGGCGTGGCAAGAGGAGCACATCTCGACGATTTCCTGGGGTGAACGCTTGACCTCGCGGATGCGGCGGCTGGTGTGGTTGTACCATTTCTCTGCAAACTTGGCGTCCTCGTGGCAGACCACGCAGCGGTCGACGATATGCTTGGGCGGCTTTTCCTCCTTGGCGTTATAGAGCGGGTTGGTATGGCAGTTGACGCAATAGGGCTTGTCGGCGTCATTGCCCTCGGCGATCTTTTCCCGGCCATGGACGCTCTTCTTGAACGCGTCATAAATTGGCTTGTGGCTAAACGGTTTGCCGGTCGAAGGATTCTGGATCGAGTGGCATTCCGTGTCACACGTCACCCCCTCGGTGACGGGCTTGTGCGGCAATTCCTTGATATAACCGTGACAATCGCGACAGGGCACATTGCGGTGCACAGTCTTGGAAAAAACATGCGGCATCACGTAATAGGACTTTTGCTGACCCTCTTCGGTAATACGCCCCATTTTTGGGTATTTATGGCACATCAGGCAGGCTTCATCATCCTCGAAAGCCAAAGCCGGCCCGGCATACCCCAGCAACAGGGACAAAATGCCCGCAACGCACCATCTGATCAACATCTCCATCCTCTTTTCCTTTTTCTATTTCCGTAAATCTGGTCCGGCTTCGCTCCACCCTGATACCGGGATGAATCCCGGCCGGCAAAGCCGTAACGGTGAAAACAACGCAATCTGTAGGTGGGCTCCAGCCCGACTATTTATTGTGACAATGGGTACAAATCGGCACCCCCCCTGTTCCACGCAACCGCTTGTACCCATCCGCGCCCCGGTCTGCCCGGGCATGGCGCTGCACCCCCCGCTCATGCGGATTGTGGCAGGTGGCGCAAAATATCCGCCCGGTCGAGGGATCCAGCGGCAGCACAATATCCCACTTCGCTTCGGATTCCTTGAGGCGTTGCAGGATCGCCTCCGGCGGCTTGACCAGATGGTTCGGCCCATCGCTATTCGAATTTGACGCGAACCTGGCCCAGGCTCCGCCGGGGTGGGGCCGCCACGGATGGCAGCCGGTGCACAATTTGGTCAGGTCGTCCGTCACGTTAAAACTCACATCGTCTATGCTTTTCGCGTCGCGCCGATTGGGCGTCACGCTGTGGCAAACCAAGCAGCGCTGGGTATTCAGTTCTCCCTCATCGCTGATCTGGTCATGCGGGTTGAGTCGCTCGTAGTGCGTCGGGTTATGGCAGTTGAAGCACAGGTCGGTGCGCGCCTGGTATGGCCCGCCACGGAAAAACCTCGGATTGAGTCCCTTTTCGGCAAAGCGCTCCTTTTTGCACTGCATCGGCAAATCATGGCAAGCAATACAGGTCACCACGCCGCCCCCGCGCTTGACCGCCTGGCGGAAACTCTCGGGCATGCGCTCACGCTTTTCGGCGGAAGGTTCCATGCCCACAGCGTGGATATAGTTGTGCACCGAAACCGTGTCGTGACAGTTGTTGCACAGCCCGTTGATGTCTCTGGTAAGCAGCTTCGCATCCTTTTCCCCTGGCGTGCCGCGATGGCAGGCGCGGCATCCGTCCCCGTCCTCGCGCCAATGCGGGTCGGGTATCTGTTCCGCATTGATCTTGCCCTGCCGCAGCAGTTGGGGGATCTCGTCCACATGTTCAAACAGGCTGATTTCATCCCACACATTTTTTATCTTCACGTTTTCTGCTGGCGCGGCATACAAGGCGCAGGGAAGCAGCATCAGCAAGCCCCACATCCACCAGCGTATGTCTACCAACCTGAAAACCGCCGCACGCCGGGAGTCGGCTCGTTCTGTCGGGCTGAAGCCTGACCTGCGGAAGCGGTATTTCATTTCGTTCGCCGGGCGAATCCCCTGCCTGCTAGCGCCATGCACTCACCACGCCTTCCTGGGTCACGATCAGCACGCCACCATCGCTGATTGCCGGGCCGCCGTAGGCCCCACCCCCCAGCTTCTGCTCCCAGACAATCCGCCGCCGCTCCAGGTTTATGCCCACCAGGCGACCATCCAGGGTCGCCACCACGCCGAAGCGGTTGCGGGCGACGCTGGGCGAGTGCCGCACCTCTCCGTCCAGCGACATCTGCCACATGATCCGGCCATCCGCCGCACTCAGGGCGTACAGCACCCCGCTGCGGCTGCATACATACACCATGTCACCGACCGGCACCGGTGTCCCCTGCGGCCAGTCATCCAATTCCGCGCGCCAAAGGATTTTTCCGCTCTCTGCCTCCAGCGCATAAACATTGCGGTCATACGAGCCCTGATACACCTTGTCCCCCGCCAGCGCCGGCGCTCCGTAGAGCGCCGAACCCAGCTCGGCCTGCCAGGCGGGCTTGCCGTTAGCACGCAGGACCGCGTGCAGCCAGCCATTCTTGGCACCGACATACACCCGCACCGCATCCGCCGCCGGCGTGGCATAAATACCGCCGTATTTGTAATCCTTCGCCCGATAGCGCCAGATTTCCTTGCCGGTCTGCACATCCAATGCATAAAGGAACTGGTCCACGCTGCCCACATACACCCTGCCGTCGCGCACGACCGGCGACGCCACGACCCCGCCTCCGAGCTTGACCTGCCAGCGGCGCTTGCCGTCGAAGGCGGCCAGCGCCGTCACCCCCCCATCCTTTACGGCGACGATGACCAGGCCATCCGCCAGCACCGGCTCGGCGGAAATCGGCCCGCCCGCCTCGAAGCGCCACAAGACACCACCCTTTTTCGCGTCCAGCGCGCTCAGGCGCCGGTCGTTGCCGGCAATGAACACCATGCCGTCCCCGGCGACCGGGCCGGCGTGCACCTTGCCGCCCGTCGAGCTCTCCCACTGCCGCGCCAGCGCCCTGGCGGACAGCGCATCGGAACTCTGGTACAGGTGTTCCGGCCCGCCGCCGAGCATCGGCCAGTCCGCCGCCAGCACGGGCAACTGCCAGGCGGCAAGCGCAAAAGCCAGCGCCAGGCAGCAGCCGTCAGAAACGGAGGCCATAATCCCGTTTCAGCAATACCGTTATCGTGCTTTCCTGGAACGGCGCGAATTCCTGCTGGGCATCCCGGTAGCGATAGCGCGCGGTCGCCTGCCATTTTCCGATGCGGTAGTTCAGGTCCGATTCGAGCGTCACTTTCCGTCCCGCGATATAAGCCACTCCATCGATCTGCTCCGCGCGCGCCAGCGCCGTCCATTGCAGCGCGCCACGCAGACTCATGCTGGCGCGCGCCTGCGCGTAGCGCGTGTCGAGGGCGACGCCCTGGTTGGTTCCGCTGGTCGCGCCTGCCGACAGCATGACGTTGCTGGTTTGGGAAAAACGGTGCAGCCAGCCGAAATCGAGACGCGTGCTCTGCGAATCCAGGTCATAGTAGTCATAATCGTCCGGCTCAAGCGCCGAGGCGCTCCACATTGCGTACGTCTGCTGGTAGCGGCGATATTCGGCGGTTCCCTGCAGCATGTCGCTTTGGGCCAGCATGCTGGTCACGCTGTAGCGCACATTGAGTTCGCTGCCACTCGGCTCGCCCGCGGTCTGGCTCACGCGCAGCTGCAGCGAGTCGGCATAGCGCGGCGAATTCATGCGGGTGTAGCCGAGATTGGCGCTGTGAGTGGTGCTCTGCTGCTCCGGCACGGATGCCGTAGCGGATGGGTTCGCCTGCGTCAGCGCCAGGCTGTAGCCGCCACTCACCAGGTAGTTCCCCAGCGTGTCGGAGTACATGACTGTCGCGCTGCCGGAGAGCGAGGTGCTTTCCGCGCTCTGGCTGGCGCCGCCCGGATCGGCGGGCGACTCCGAGCTTGCGCCGCCCAGGCCCAGCATCCCAGTCGCCTGCCATTGTTTATTGATGCGGTAAGTCACCCCGCCCGACAGGTTGTGGGACACGCTCTGGCTGCTTCCCGTTTCATTCATGCCCAGGCCCAGGCTGTAAAAGTGGCGCAAGTTTTCGGTTTGCTGCACGTTGAGCATGCTGTTGAAGCCAAGAAATCTCGACTCCATCGTATTGGTGTCCGAACCCGCGTATCCCCACTGGTCGCTGCGGTCGTAATAGGTCAGATTGGCCGTCAGGTTCGCCTTTTCGCCAAAGAGCGAACGGTCATTGACATAAAAATAGTCCTGGCGCTGGCTGCCGCCGTACGCCTCGTCGTCCCATGCCGTGTGCCGGTAGCCGTAGGACAGGTTGGACTCCCCCCATTGCTTGGGCCGCAGCTTCCGGCTCGCGTCCATGCCGAACGAAAAGCCCTGGTCCGAGCGTGGCACCAGCGCGTTGCCGGACTCCGAACTGGTGCGGTCGACATGAAAGCTGCTGCGCCCCAGCCACTTGTTTTCCAGCCCCCAGCGCGCGCCCATATTGCTCGTGGTGAGCTCGTAGGACGGACTCCAGAAATCGGACACGGTGCTCTGGCTGCGGTTGGCGAAGAGCGTCAGCGGATAGGGCCGGTTGGCAAGCCAGGTGGTGTTGATGCGATAGCCGAGCATGTTGTTGCTGGTTTCCCCGCTGATATCATCGTCGACGCTCTGCACGTTTTCCCTTTGCAGGGTCACCCCCGCGTCGAACACCGCAAAGCGGGGATCCCAGATAAAGCCGCGGCTATTGAGGTCGAAGCGCGTGCGAAAGCGCGTGCGGTCGCTGGTTGCGTAGTCCGTGTCGTACTGGTAATCCTCGGCCTCCAGCCCGATCGATCCATGGAGGGAGGTGATCTTCCCCACGCCGCCCAGTTCGGGCATCTTCAGCGCCATGGTCGGGGCGGGGAGAAGCGCCAGAAGCGCGGCGAGCGCCCCCCCGACCCTCACAGGGCCGCGTCGACCATCCCCTTTAGCCACACGAAGCGTTACTTGCTATGGCAGGCGAAGCACAAGGCGCTGCCAGTCTGCGAAACGCGCAGGAGCGCCTTTCCGCTCGGATCCGCCGAGGTGTGCGGGTCGTGGCAGGACGCGCACTGCACCTTGTTGCTGAAGAGCTTGACGCCCGCCAGGGTTCCCGGAGCCTTCAGACCGCTGCCGCCATCGGCTGTGACAAGCGCGGCGTCATAGGTAAAGTTGACCGGGTGGTCGTTGGTCAGGTCCGTGCCCAGGTTGGTCGCGCCAGCAGGGATCATGGTCACCCCGCCAGCCATGGTCGTGGTCGGCGATGTGTTGGACGGGTTGTTCATGGAATTGACCGCCACCGTGCCGTCATGGCAGGAAAGGCACAGGTTGCTCACCGCAGCGGTTGCAGCCGTTGCCCCGCCCAACTCCGTCGGCGAGCCGTCGAAGGTCGGGCTGGTGTAAAGGCCATAGGCAGCAGTGGCTGACAGCGTGTGGTTCCACAGCGGGATGTTGTTGTTCTTGATCGCGTCGTGGGGCGTGTGGCAGAAAACGCAGATTTCCGTCTGGTCGGTGGACTTGATCGTGTTGGCGATGCTACCAGAGGTGGAAAGGTTGTGCTTGGTGTCCGCAATGCCGGCAGCGAGCGCGCCGCCTGAAAGCGTGACCAGCAGCGCCAGAAGAAAGCCGGATACCCCGGTTCTGTATTTTATTTGCATCTTAATGTCTCCTTTATTTATTGAAAATTCGCTCCGGCTCTGGGCACTCCCCGATCACCGACTTCCTTTCTACCGGGTTGCCCCGGATGCCTTCATTTCACCGCGGGGCCTCCTTCCTGTTTGATGTACTGAAAAACCTGGATTCGCGCATTGATCGAATCCGCCACATAAATCCTGTCCGCCCGGTCAACGAAAATACCCGTCGGCAGCCAGAACATGCCGGGATCTCGCCCCATCGCCCCGACAAACAGCAGAATCTTGCCGTCGCGATTGAAAATCTGGAAATTGTTGAACGCCCCATCGACCACATATACATTGTTATCGGAATCGACCGCGACACCTTTAGGACGGCTGAAGCTGCCGTATGAATCGCCAAGCTGCCCGAAGGCGTCAAGGAACGTCCCCTCGCCATCGAATACCTGGACGCGGAAATTGCCGGTATCGCTCACCAGCAACTTGCCATCGCGGTCCACCGCCAGATTGACCGGATAGTTCAACTGCCCGGGCTCCGAGCCGCGCTCGCCAAAAGTACGCAGGTGCCTGCCCTCCAGGTCGTACACCACGATACGGTGCTTGACCGTGTCGGCCACGTACAGCCGGCCGCGCGCCTCATCCAGGGCCAGGCCGGTGGGGCGGCTGATTTCCTCCTTCTTGCCCAGCGCCATCAGCGTCTTGCCTTCCGGGCTCAGCACCAGCAGTTCCTTGCGCTCCGAATCGGTGACAAAAATCCGCCCCTGTTTGTCCAAGCGGATTTCCAAAGGGTTGTACATCGCTCCCTGCGCGTCGGTTTTGAGCAGGCGCACTTCCTTCTTCTCGAGGTCGAACACCACGACGGCGCGCAGCTTGGTATCGGTCACATAGATCAGTTTGCCATCGGCGGAAGCGGTCACGCCGTAGGGTTTCTGCAGGGCCAGGCCGGCTTTTTCCTCGCCCAGCAACGCCGCCTTCATGCCATCTTTCGCACCCAGATCACCCTGGCCATGGTATTCGGCGACATAGCGAACGCGCGGCTGCTCCGGCGGCGACGGCCATACCAGGCCGCTGGGGTCCTTTTTCTTCACCGGCTCCGACGCGCAGCCAAAAAGACCCGCCAAAGCGACGCCCAGGCAGGCCAGCATCACTGCACGCATCCATTCAGATCGATTCGATTTCACCATGTCTCCATCCACCACGACAGCATCCCAGCCACCGCATAGTTTATTTTTATGCACACATAATTCCTGCTGATAAAGAATATCAACGAATCTCCTTGCATGCAATATGTGTATTACGAATTTGTGACTTTTTTATATCTTTAAGCTCCACTGTGTGTCTTTACTCCCACATGTACCCGCGCCGGCTTCCTGACGCTGCGCGGTCGTTCAGCTGCAGGCTGCGGCTTCCCTGAACAAGGTTTCGAATTCCGCGGCCGGCACCGGTCTGCTAAAGAGATAGCCCTGCATCTCGTCGCAGTGTCGCTGCTGCAGGAAGGATTTCTGC
>Ga0209643_1000594_pt1 | contig 56879 bp, 50 predicted proteins | sample AutmiccBRH37_all_FD_187383 | JGI IMG/M metagenome (GOLD analysis project Ga0209643, IMG submission 187383) | Deep subsurface microbial communities from Mt. Terri, Switzerland - Autotrophic microbial communities BRH/37_all (SPAdes) (version 2) | ecosystem: Environmental > Aquatic > Deep...
ATTGTTTTCTGCATGACCTGCCTCCTTGATTTTGGCTCTGAGTTGTTGAATTTGCCTTTTTCAACTTAACCCACGTTGGCAAGGAAGGCAGGTCTATTTTCGCCAACTTGCTAACCATCATATCTAGGTGATGTCGCTGCCCGATTCGAGTTCGGCTTCCGCGGCGAAATCATGATCCTTGCCACCGCCGAAATGCTCGAAGAAGCGCGGATAGGTCTTGCCATAGGCTGCGAAGATCCTGTCAAAAGGCAGGTCGGCGAAGTGCCCGTGATCACGGACATACTCCATGTGTTTCTGGCCAAGGGCATCAAATTGGTGGAAGATGGAATCACCGGTGCCGTCAAATTCCAGGGGCAAAACGTTGAAGCGGGTGCACAGCGACAGGTTGAAGGCAGGAGTCGCCTTATGCCACCCGTCATTCAGGTACATCTCGGTGTACCCGTGATAGATGAAGAGATCGGTTCCCATCATTTTTCGTAACCTGTCGGTTGAAAGATGGTTGGTTACATCGGCAAAACCGAGACGGCAGGGAATGCCCTGATGCCTGCCGACCGCCGCCAGCAGGACCGCTTTGGCGACACAATACCCCGATTGTTTGCCGAGAACGGTGCTGGCCTTTATGGCTGTGCGGGAATAGCGCAGATCGTAGGGATCGTATTTGATCCGGTCGCGGACCGCGTAGTAGAGGGCGACGGCCCTGTCGGTCGGGGTCGTAGCTCCGGCGCAGACTTCCTCGGCAAAAGCGGCGACTTTTTCATTGTCGTAATCGAGGAAGAAGGTGGGGTGCAGATACTGCTGTATATCTTCGTTCATGTGCTTATTTTCCGGTGAACTGTGGTTTTCGTTTCTCGGCAAAGGCGGTCACCGCCTCCATGAGGTCACTGGAGGGAATGATATTGGCGCTTATCGACGCCACGTATTTCAGGCCGTCGTCGATCGATTTTCCGACGCAGTAGTTGAGGACGTCTTTCGAGGCCTGAACGGCCAGAGGCGAATTACCGGCGATTTCGAGGGCGAGTTCGTCGGCTCTTGCCATGAGAGTTTCCGGGTCCCGGCAGATTTCATTCACCAGTTGGATTTCCCTGGCTCTTGCGGCAGGAATGGTCCTTGCGGTATAGGCGAGTTCCCGGGCATGGCCCTGGCCGATAATCAGGGGAATGCGTTGCAGGACCCCGACGTCGGCGACAAATCCGACCGCCGCCTCCTTCAAGGAAAACAGGGCATCTTCACTGCAGATTCGGATGTCGCAGGCGGTGGCCAGATCGAGTCCTGCCCCGAGGCAATGCCCGTGAATTGCTGCGATCACTGGTTTTCGACACTTTTCCACCGCCGAAATGCCATCCTGGAGCTGCTTGATTTTCGGCAGGAATTTCCATTTCGTCGCCCCGGTCTGGTTCTTGTCCATCAGTTCCGGCAGGTGCGGCACCATTTCCATGAGGTCGATTCCGGCGGAAAAGCAGGTGCCTTTGCCGGCGACGATCACCACTCTGATCTCCGGATCGTTATCCAGATCGGCGAAAATTTCGACCGGTTCCCGCCATGCCGCCGGTCCCATGGCATTTTTCTTCTCGGGACGGTTCAAAAATACCCAGGCGATTGGCGGCTGTTTTTCAACGAGGTAGAAGGTATGATTATTCATTATGCTCTCCATGGCGGAATAATGGTTAAAAAGACACTATAACAGTATTTAATGATTGGTAAAGTTCTGACTAACAATCTTGTCGAATTCGGGATCGAAATCGAAATCGAAGAGAGAATGCGAAAATCCCAGTAATTGAAGGGAATTCACGACGCAGAATGCAACACCCCCAATAAAAAAACGATAGCGATCCCGATAGCGATAAAAATGGAGCGAAAAGTATTAGTCGGATGAATCGAATATAATACCTGAAATGTACCTGTGAGGCCACATGATCAACCTGTTCTGCGAACTAAAACTCCGGCAGCACATCGAAAGCAATCTTTCCAGCTGGCAAAGGATCTCGCCTTCATCGGCGAAAGAGAACCCGGGAAACCTGCGCCGGGCGGCTGTAGCTCTCTGTGTCGTCGACTATAAACAGTTGAGTGGGATGGAAGGGCTTATTCCCGTGCCGGCGGAGAGTGCCGCACTCATTCTCACCAGAAGATCGAAGACGCTGAAAAACCACCCTGGACAATGGGCATTACCCGGAGGGCGCGTGGAATCGGGTGAAAACGCGACGCAGGCCGCTCTTCGGGAACTGAGCGAAGAGGTAGGGCTGAGCCTTACTGCGGACCGGGTTCTCGGCAGTCTCGATGATTTTATTACAAGGTCGGGTTTTATTATCACGCCGGTGATTGTCTGGGGCGGGCCGGATGTGTGTTTGCAGAAAAACGATAATGAGGTGTCGTCGCTGCACCGGATCCCCTGCCTGGAGTTTCTCCGTGAAGACGCGCCGGTGCTGAAGACTGCCGGACGCAGTAAAAGTCCCATCCTTTTCATGCCCGTCGGCACAACATGGATAGCCGCACCGACCGCCGCCATCCTGTATCAGTTTCGCGAGGTTGCCCTCTTGGGTCGAAACACCAGGGTCGGTCATTACGAACAGCCCGCTTTCGCCTGGCGCTAAGACATCCCGGATCTGTAACCGTTCATCCAGTGCTCCAGGTTCGTTCAAGCAGGCCGCCGAGCAGGTAAGCGACCAGCGGGAGACTCCGATAGTTGGCTATGTAAGGTGGCCTGATCGGACGAAAATGGGGTGCTGGTGAACGGTTACAAAAAGATCAACGGGCGCGGAAGGGAATCTGGCAGTAGGAGATACCTTTTTCCGGCTGGATGCCGTTTTTTGACAGGAACATGGTCAGCGAATTCATCGAGATCGTGATATTGGGGGTGGGACCCAGGAATAAATGGTCGAGGCAGATCGGGGAATCGTTCTGCGCCATGAGTTCAAACTGGATATACGGCACCAGCATCGACGTTCCCTCTCGGAAAAGAACCGAAGCTTCTACATAATCGGTTATCACCGGCGAGATGATCCGCCACTCCTCTTCTTCACGAAACGACGGGTGTTTCAGGATAGCGGCGATCCGCAGCAGATCGCTCTCGATCATCTGAAAGATTGACTGATAGGAGTCGTCGACGATGTTTTTTTCCCGGCTGTCGCCGGTTCGGTCGTGTTTATCGGCCAGGGCTTCGATCGCATCGATTACCTGGCGGATCAGCAGTGCCTGGTGATCGCAGCAGTATATACATCTGCCGATCTGGAAAGACTGTAGTTCTGCACAGCGCAGGATATAGTCCGGGCTGAAACCGAGGCTCACGCCTTTGCCGAGCCTGCTGTATCCCCGCCATTGACTGAGCAGGTTGCCATTGGAGCGGAAGGACGAGGCAAACAGCATATGGCCGTTGGTGATACGGTGGGTAACCCAGTCGAGAAACTGGTTGAGGAGGTCGGGCTTGGGGTGACCCATGCCGATGCGGTGAGTAATTTCGGTGCGAATGAGATCCGCCGTATGCTTCAATTCGGCTGAATCGTTCATATACCTGATATCGCTGGCCCAGAGTGCTCTGCAGTCGACGATGCCGAGCAGGCCGGTGAAGCTGGTGTAATGATAGAGCCGTTCCTGGGGGATATCCGAATATAATCTGGCGGTAATGTCGCGTATCATCTGAATGCTGACCGTATGGCTGAGTTATTTGAGAACCTTGATTATTCCGTTTTTTTGCAAAGAATACAAGATCTCATTGCCCGGTCGTTCTTCTGCAAAGGGCATTTGCTGTCGGCCATTGATCGGAGGGAGTGCGGCTGACTGCTGCACTCCCTCTCTGTTTACAGACAGGTGGGGCTACATATTACGGCGATACTGGCCGCCGACCTCGTAGAGGGCGTTTGAGATCTGGCCCAAGCTGCAGTATTTGACGGTGTCGAGCAGTTCGGCGAAAATATTGCCGCCGGCAAGCGCCACCTCTTTCAGCCGTGCCAGGGCGGCCGGGCTCTCATCGTGATGTTTGTTATGGAAAGCGGCAAGCCGATCGATCTGCTCATTTTTTTCGTCATCGGTCGATCTCGCCAGCTCCAGGGTGGCATTCATGGCATCGAAATCGGCATCGGGATTACGGAAGGTGTTAACGCCGATGATCGGCATCTCGCCGGAATGCTTCAAGCGCTCGTAGTACATCGATTCTTCCTGAATCTTGCTGCGCTGGTAGCCGGTTTCCATGGCGCCGAGCACGCCGCCTCGCTCAGTGAGCCGGTCGAATTCGCCGAGCACCGCCTCTTCGACCAGATCGGTGAGTTCCTCGACGATAAAGCTGCCCTGGTTCGGATTCTCGTTTTTCGCCAGGCCCCATTCCCGGTTGATGATCAGCTGAATGGCCAGTGCCCGGCGCACCGACTCCGACGAGGGCGTGGTGATCGCCTCATCGTAGGCATTGGTGTGCAGACTGTTGCAGTTGTCGTAGATGGCGCAGAGGGCCTGCAGGGTTGTTCTGGTATCGTTGAACTGGATCTCCTGGCTGTGCAGAGACCGGCCTGAGGTCTGGATATGATACTTGAGCCGCTGGGATGTGGTCTTTGCTCCGTATTTTTCCCTCATGGCGACAGCCCAGATGCGCCGTGCCACCCGGCCGATCACGGTGTATTCCGGGTCCATGCCGTTGGAGAAGAAGAACGACAGGTTCGGGGCGATCTCATCGATATCCATACCGCGGGCCAGGTAGTACTCGACATAGGTGAAGCCGTTGGAGAGGGTGAGGGCCAGCTGGGTTATGGGATTGGCGCCGGCTTCGGCGATATGGTAGCCGGAGACCGAGACCGAATAGAAGTTTTTGACCTTCTTGGCGATGAAGTATTCCTGGATGTCGCCCATCATTTTCAGGGCGAATTCGATCGAGAAGATGCAGGTGTTCTGGCCCTGATCCTCTTTCAGGATATCGGCCTGGACGGTACCCCGTACATTGGCGAGAACGCCTGCTTTAATCTCTTCATACTCGCCGTTTTCCGGACCGCGGTTGTTTTCGGCGACAAATTTTTCCACCTGCTGGTCGATGGCGGTGTTCATGAACATCGCCAGGATGATCGGCGCAGGACCGTTGATGGTCATCGACACCGAGGTAGTAGGGGAGCAGAGATCAAAGCCGCTGTAGAGCAGTTTGACGTCATCGAGCGTGCAGATGCTGACCCCGGAGGTGCCGATCTTGCCGTAAATGTCGGGGCGGACAGCAGGATCCCAGCCGTACAGCGTCACCGAATCAAAGGCGGTGGAAAGCCTTTTCGCCTGGTAATTCTCCGAGAGCAGCCTGAACCGTCTATTGGTCTGGGCGGGGCCGCCTTCTCCGGCAAACATCCGGGTTGGGTCTTCGCCGGTCCGTTTCATCGGAAATACCCCGCCGGTATAGGGGAAATACCCCGGCAGGTTTTCCTTGCGGAGCCAGATATAGATATCGGCCGGATCGGTAAATTTGGGCAGGGAAATTTTGCGGATTTTCGAGTGCGACAAAGATTCGGTGTAGAGCGGCACGCAGATCTCACGATCACGCACGGTATAGACCAGCTCGTCGCCGGAATACGCGGCGCGGGTTTTCTCCCAGCCCCGCAGGAGAGCGGCGGTTTCCCCGGTTACTGCTTCGGCGAGAGAGTCCGCTTTATTTTTCAACAGCCTCAATGCCTTGCCGAATTCGTCACGGTTTTCGGCCTCGAGAATCTCAACGGACTGCGCAAGGTGGTAATGCCTGCGGATAGCTTTGGCCTGTTGCCTGGTCCTGCCATGATAATCGCGGACGGTATGGGTAATTTCCGACAGATAGCGCATCCGCTCGGAAGGGATGACAATCGATTTTGACGAAGACATCTTCTGGGCCGGCTTGGGCAGGCCGGGCTGCAGAACCAGTTCGCTCTTTTTGCCGAGTTCTTCGATAATGCCGTGATAGAGGGCAGTGATCCCGTCGTCGTTGAATTTGGAGGCGATGGTCCCGTAGACCGGGAAATCCTGCGGGGCGACATCCCATTGTTTGCGGTTGCGCTGGACCTGCTTGCGGATGTCGCGGATTGCGTCGTCGCTGCCTTTTTTCTCGAATTTATTTACGACGATGATATCGGCATAATCGAGCATGTCGATTTTTTCCAGCTGGGAGGGAGCGCCGTATTCGCTGGTCATGACATATAACGATATATCGGCGATATCGGTAATTTTCGAGTCCCCCTGGCCGATACCGGCGGTCTCGGCAATGATCAGATCAAAGCCCGCGGCTTTGGCAACAAGAATTGCTTCCGGCAGCGCTTCGGAGATTTCGCTTGCCGAGTCGCGGGTGGCGAGACTGCGCATGTAGACCCTGTCGGAGTTGCCGAGCGAATTCATGCGGATACGGTCGCCGAGCAGGGCGCCGCCGGTCTTTTTTCTAGATGGATCGCAGCAGATGACGGCAATATGGATGTCTTTGATATCGTAAAGAAACCGCACAATTATCTCGTCGGTGAGCGACGACTTGCCGGCCCCGCCGGTGCCGGTGATGCCGATAACCGGCGGGTTGTTTTTCCCGGCAAGCGGGGTAAGAACCGCCTTCAGCGTATCCAGATCGCCATCGCCCCGGATTTTTGCCTGCTGCACGGCGGTGATAAAGCCGGCAATGGTCTTGAAATTGTTCCAGGCGAGCTGCTCGGGCTGGAGATCGTGGCAGGGAAGAGTGGGGAAATCGAGCATTTCAACCATCTGGTTGATCATGCCCTGCAGTCCCATGGACGCGCCGTCTTCCGGCGAATAGATCTTCGCGACCCCGTATTTTTCCAGCTCCTTGATCTCGTCGGCGACAATTACTCCGCCGCCGCCGCCGAAGACTTTGATATGCGCGGCATTTCTTTCTTTCAAGAGATCGATCATGTACTTGAAAGCTTCCATGTGGCCGCCCTGGTAACTGGACATGGCGATCCCCTGGGCGTCTTCCGAGATGGCGGTGTCGACCAGTTCCTGAACCGATCGGTTGTGCGCCAGATGGATGACCTCGACGCCGGAATCCTGCATGATCCTGCGCATGATATTGGTCGATGCATCGTGGCCATCGAACAGTGAAGTGGCGGTGATAACCCGCACCACGTTTTTGGGTCGGTAGATTTGAACATCCGCTTGCATGTTTTCTCCTTCTGTCGCCCAAATTGACTGGGGATGATGATAGGGTGGCTGTACGTAAAAAACAAACGGAAAGTGGAGAGGAATCAAGCTGGAGGATTGAGTGAAGGGGATTTTCCCCTCACTCCTTTTTTTCCTCAAGAAAACTCATGATAAATTCCGTCTGCTGTTCAATATATTGTTCTATGGTGAAAAATTTACCAAAATACCAGCGCCTGAACGCCCAGGTGTGGCCCAGCACCGAAATATTATGGCCGATCAGGTTGATTGTATGATCGGCAAGCTTCGGCAGTTTGCCAAGTTCGCGCAACTCGCGCATGGCCTCGATAAACAGGTTTGTTATGCGTATTTCCGCTTCAAGAACCTTTATCTGCCATTTCTCCGGAAGAAAATGAGTGACCTGGTACATCAGCAGAACATGGTCGCTCATCCGGTTGCAGACCAGAAAATATTCGCGGATCACCTCGGCCAGCGCCGCTTTGCCGACGGTCGGCCGGGCCAGGGCTTCTTTCACCCCCTGTTCTACCTCCGAGTGAATGGCTATGCAGACTAAATAGAGCACATCGTCCTTGGTCGACACATATTCATACAGTGAACCGATCGACAGCCCGGTCTCTTTGGCAAGGGCTCGGGTTGTGGTCTTGTGGTAGCCGTTTTTGATGAAGAGCTTCACCGCTCCGTCGACAATCTGGCGCCGTCGCTCCTTTACCAGATCCTGATTTTTTATATGTGTTGCGACCTCGCGTGAATCATTATCGTTATCCATCTGTTTTGCTCCCGGGAATATCTTTTCGTTCGTTTTTCAACTGTTGCCGACGTCAATTCGGAAAACGTATACAAAAAATGGGGAGAACAAAAGAAAAATCTATACCACAAGTGAGGAATTTCCCACGGTTTTCGATCAAAGAGCCTTGAGTTTCTCCGTCATGACCGGAACGAACTGCTTCAGATCGGCCACCACCAGTACATCGGCTATTTCGCCGATTGGCGCATCACGGTCGGTGTTCACCGCAACAATGAACTCTGACTTTTTCATGCCGGCCAGGTGCTGGATGGCGCCGGAAATGCCGCAGGCAACGTAGAGTTTGGGGGCAACGCTCTGGCCGGTGGTGCCGACCTGGCGGTTATGCTCCACCCATTCCGCATCGACCACAGGGCGGCTCGCCCCGTATTCTCCGCCAAGAGCCTGGGCCAGGGCGGCAATCATAGCGATATTTTCCGGTTTGCCGATTCCTCTGCCGGCACTGACAACGACAGAAGCTTTACTCAAATCGACGCCTCCTTGAGCCGCCGCTTCGTAGCCTGCAAAGCCGACAAGAGGGGCGGTGTCGGTGTCGACAGGGATCACCTCCGGCAGACTCGCGCCATTTTCAACGGTCGGGAAAGCACCGGCCTGCAGGGTGAGAACGGTTCGCGGCGATAGACTCTTCACCTGACGCCTGAGCTTGGAGTTGCAGGCCGGGACAACAAAACCGTCATCGGCAAGAGCCACAACTTCCGAAATTTGTGCGACTTTCAGGGCGAAGGCCAGTCGGGGCGCCAGATCCCAGCCGTAGGAAGAATGGGCGAAGACGATCAAGTCGGGATGTTCCTTTTCGACGACTTCGAGCAGGAGGGCTTTATGGCCGTCAGGATTATATTCGAGATGTTTTTCGACAGGCGCGAGATAAAGTCTGCCGGAAAATTTCGGCAGACTGTCGTTTTTGCCGACGAGAAAAACAGCGGTTTCAACCGCCAGATTTTTCGCAAAACCGAGCAGTTCATTGATGTTTCCAAGCAGCTTGCCCTCCCGGGATTCTGCCACCAGCAGTACTTTCATAATCATATCCCCCTAGGCAAGAACTGCAGTTTTTTGTTTCAGGATGGTGATCAGCCGGTCGGCGAGGTCGGCTGCGTCCCCTTCGAGCACCAGGCCGCCGCTCTTTTTCTCCGGGAAGAAAAGCCGTTCGGTTTTCTGATGGAGAGCAATTTTCTGCAAGTGTTCGACCGGGAGGCTCTGCAGTTCTTTCTTTTTCGCTTTCATGATATTCGGCAGGGTCGGGTAGCGGGGAGTGTTCAGACCGAGCTGGCAGGTGAAGACCGCCGGCCCTTGCACGTTGACCAGGGCTTTTATGCCGCCTTCCAGTTCCCGCTTAACGGTGAATCGTCCATCGCTGTAGGAAAAATCAACAATCGTCGTGACGCACGGCAGACCAAGCATCTCGGCGAGCAGCACGCCGGTCTGGGCACTGCCCCGATCCTGGGACTGCATTCCGGTGAAGATGCATGAAAAACTCTCCGGCCCAGCATATTCGGCAATGATGCCGGCGATTACCATGGGGTCTTTCGCCCAGGCCTGATTATCGGCAATATGAACTCCGCGGTCACAGCCCATGGCCAGCGCCTTCTTCATGGTCTCTTTTACCCTGTCGCCGCCGATCGAGAGGACGGTGACATCGGCGCTGCCAACCTGCTCCTTCAGCCGAACCGCCTGTTCAACCGCGTATTCATCGTATTCGTTCATCCGGAAGACCAGATCGGCGCTGTCATACCATTTCCCGTCGCCGGCGATCTTGAATTTGGATTCCATGTCCGGAACCTGTTTGATGCATACCAGAATCTTCATTTCCTTTGTCCTGTCTTATCTCTTGAATGGCAGAGGTGTCTGCTATCTTGTCAGGGCGGTGCCGATGACAAGACGCTGCACTTCGCTTGTTCCTTCATAAATTTCGGTTATCTTGGCATCGCGCATCATCCTTTCGACAGGGAATTCCCGGGTGTAGCCGTAACCGCCGAGAATCTGGACGGCCTGCGTACTCACCCGCATCGCCGTTTCGCTGGCCATAAGTTTGGCCATGGCCGAAGCCTGCGAGTAGGATAAACCGTTGCCGGCTTTATAGGCTGAACTGTAGACCAGAAGTCTTGCCGCTTCGATCTGGGTCGCCATGTCGGCAAGTTGGAATTGCACCCCTTGAAACCTGGCGATGGGGGTATCGAACTGTTTTCGATCCTTGGCGTAGTTCACTGCCGCCTCCAGTGCGCCCTGGGCGATCCCGAGAGCCTGGGAGGCGATGCCGATGCGGCCGCCGTCAAGGGTCTTCATGGCGATTTTAAAGCCCTGTCCCTCCTCACCCAGCATTTGCCCCCGAGGGATACGGCAATTCTCAAAGACCAGTTCCATGGTAGGAGAACTGCGAATGCCCATCTTTTTTTCTTTCTTGCCAAAGGAAAAGCCGGGAGTGCCTTTTTCGACGATAAAGGCGCTGATGCCGTAGTGTTTCAATGCCTCTTTGTCGGTTCTGGCTAAAACAACATAGGTTTCCGCATCACCCGCATTGGTGATAAAGATTTTGGTGCCGTTGAGAATCCATTCGTTGCCGTCTTTTACCGCAGTAGTCTTGGTACCGCCGGCGTCGGATCCCGCTGACGGTTCGGTCAGGCCGAAGGCACCCAATTTTTCACCCTGGGCAAGCGGCACCAGGAATTGCCGTTTCTGTTCTTCGCTGCCGAAAAGATAGATGGGATTGGCGCAGAGCGAGAGATGGGCGGAGAGTGTCACTCCGGTTGAGGCACAGACCCGGGAGAGTTCTTCGACCGCGATGGCATAGCTGAGGTAATCGGCCCCGGCGCCGCCGTACTCTTCGGGAAAGACGATGCCGGTGAGGCCAAGTTCGGCCAGCCGGTCGAACATCAAGGCGCGGTCGAAGCGTTCCTCTTCATCCCGGAGAGCTGCGGTCGGTGCGACTTCCGCTTCGGCGAATTCGCGGACCATGTCGCGGATGAGATTTTGTTCTTCAGTCAATTCGAAATTCATTGTTTTTGCTCCTCCTGAAAAATAGGACCGGCACGCACTCTTGGTTTCAGACCGGGACCAATCATGCGCGCCGGGCCCGCAGGCAAACGAAAGGCTATCTTTTAAATCAATTGCGGGATTCTTCTTTCTTGGAACTCAATTCCGGGAAATCCCAGTAAAAATATTCATCCTTGCTGCCTTTTCCTTGCTTTTCCTGACGCTCCGTTTCCTGTTGACGAAGTTCGACCCGGCGGATCTTGCCGCTCAGGGTTTTCGGGACCGCAGGCACGAATTCGATGATCCGCGGGATCTTGAACTTCGCCAGGATCTTGATCGTATGCTGGAATAATTCCAGGGCCAGCTCTCGTGATGGCTCGTATCCCTGCTTGAGGATAACGAAGGCTTTAACAAGCTGATGACGTTTCGGGTCGGGAACGCCGACGATCGCAGATTCGGCAACCGAAGGATGCTCGATAAGCGCACTTTCAACCTCAAACGGGCCAATGCGGAAATCGGAGGATTTGATAACATCGTCGCTGCGGCCGACGAACCACCAGTAGCCGTTTTCGTCAAAGGTGGCCCGGTCGCCGGTGTAGTACGCGTTATTGATGAAAACACCGGCCATCTTCTCAGGGCTGCCGATATATTCGGTAAAGAGTCCGATGCTCCGCCACTTGTCGAGCTTGACCACAATGTGTCCCGGTTCATCCGGCGTGGTAATTTCCTTGCCGTCATCGTCCATCAGGGCAACATCGTACATGAATGACGGCTGGCCGAAGGAACCGCTGCGCATCTTGCCGTTCATCCAGGGATGATTACCGATCATCGCGGTCGACTCGGTCTGGCCGTAAAAATCCCTGATCTCGGTGCCGGTCAGTTTTTTCCATTTGGTGATTACTTCCGGATTCAACGGTTCGCCGGCGCCGATCGACTGACGCAGGGCGGAAAAATCGTATTTGGAGGTGTCGAGATTGATAAACATCCGCCAGGCGGTCGGCGGGGCGCAGAAGGTGGAGATCTTATGGGTGGTAAGCGCGGTCAGGTATTTATGGCCGTCGAGGACGGTGAAATGGAAACCCGAGCCGGTGGCGCCTACGTTGAGGGGGCCGAAGAAGCTCGACCATGCCCATTTGGCCCACCCCGGGGCGCTTAAATTGTGATGGATGTCATCGGTGCGGATGCCGGTCATGACCGAAGTGGACAGATGACCGAGAGGATAGGAGACGGCGGTATGACCTACCCGCTTCGGCAAACCGGTGGTGCCGGAGGTGAAAAAGCAGAACAGGAGATCGCTGGATTTAGTCTTGGCCGGTTCGGCATTGACAGCCTCAGCAGTGAGGGCGGAGTAGCTGGTCCAGCCTTCCTTGTCGCCGAGGACGAGTTTTACTTTGGGTACCATTTTCGTCGTCTTGAGAGCCGCATCGATGATATCGGTGTAAATTACATCGGCAATGATCGAGTCCGGCGGATACGCTTCGAATCTGAATTCAAGCTCGCGCTGGGTCATCGTCGTGGCGGTGGGAACGGCAACTATGCCGCCCTTGATGCAGGCATAATGGGCAAACCAGGTTTCCGGGTAGATCGGCACCATCATGTACATGTTGTCGCCTTTGTCGACGCCTGAGCTTCTGAGTTTATTCAGGCATTGATTACCGCGGAAGGCAAATTCCTGGTAGGTGAAACTCTTGCTTTCGGCAGTGGCGATATCGGCCCAGATGAGAGCCTTCTTGTCGCCGCGTTCCTTAACATGCAGTCCTTCGAAAATTTCCGACGCCCAGTTGAAATACTCCGGCATCTTCATGAAGTTGAGCTTTTCGAAAAAAGCCTTCGCGCAATCCCTTTTACGGTCATTATCATCCATCATGTTAAGGTCCATTACTTCTCTGTACAGATTTTCCATACCCATCAGTGACTCCTTACAGTTCAGATTTGAAAATGATGTTCGCGTTTAAGACCTCTTCCTCTTTTTCTTTGCCGGAGCACAACTGAGCGCTCGGTCGGATTCTTTGTTGCACTAGATAATAATTATGAATGTTTGTCAAAACATTTTTTTATTGTATTGCAGGAGTAAGATAAATTCTGTTTTAATACATTGTCTTTAGCATGATATAACGATTTGATATTTTAACTATTTGTAATCATCAATGCGACGATTCATAAGATTCCCGGCGATAACGGGAAGATTGAGCGGCAATAAGAGGTGCGAAAATGATTGACAAAAGAGTAACTGTAGGTCACCATAATGAAGCGATTGAGCGCTTGGTCGGATTTGTAGCGACGGACATCTGAATTTGAAAATTCCAATTTCATCAACAGCTTATGTCGCATTGATACGGTATTCTTCAATGTTGCGAGCGGCATAGAAGAACTCAAGGATATAGAATCAGCTGAACAATGGGGGAATAATAATAATGATAAAAGCAGTGATCGTCAGTGCGGTGAGAACGCCGTTCGGCAGTTTTGGCGGAACGCTCAGCAGGATTGGTGCAACAGACCTCGGAGCCCTGGTCATCAAGGAGGCTGTCCGCCGCGCCGGAATCGACAAAGTCCAGGTCAATGAGTGTATCATGGGAATGGTGCTGCCGTGCGGTTATGGCCAGAATCCCGCCAAACAGGCGGCCATAAAAGCCGAACTCCCCCAGGAGGTCGAGGCGATAACGGTGAATAAAGTCTGCGGTTCATCCCTTAAGGCTGTCATGCTTGCCGCTCAGGCCATCCAGTGCGGAGACGCCGATGTGGTGGTCGCCGGCGGCATGGAAAATATGAGCATGGCCCCATATTACCTTGAAAAAGCCAGATGGGGGCACCGGATGGGGCCCGGCAAGATCGAGGATCATATGGTCCACGACGGGCTGTGGGATGTGGTCAACGATTTCCACATGGGCATGTCCAACGAGCTGATCTGTGAAAAATGGCAGGTAAACAGGGTCGATCAGGATAAATTTGCCGAGGAATCGTATCGACGGGCGGTAAAATGCGTTCGGGAAGGGGTCTTTTGCGATGAGATCGTTCCGGTGCCAATCCCCCAGAAGAACGGTGACTTCAAGATGTTTGCCGACGATGAATGTCCGGCCGAGACAAGCTACGAGAGTCTGCAGAAGATGCGCCCGGCTTTCAAGAAAGATGGTGTCGGCACCGCCGGCAATGCCTCGATCATCAGCGACGGGGCGGCGGCGTTCGTGATGATGAGCCGGGAAAAGGCCGAGGAGCTTGGCTGCACCATCATGGCTGAGGTGGGAGCACAGGCTTCGGCCGGCATCGAGCTGCAGTACGTGCTCATGGCGCCGATCCTGGCTATTCCGAAAGTACTTAAAAAAGAGGGTGTTACGCTTTCAGATATCGATCTTTTCGAAATCAATGAAGCCTTCAGCGGCACATCGGTTGCGATCAACAGGGTTCTTGAACTTAATCCGGCCATAGTCAATGTCAACGGCGGCAGTGTCGCTCTAGGTCACCCGATTGGTGCAAGCGGGGCTCGACTGCTCACCACGATTCTGTACGAGATGGCAAGACGGGATGCAAAACGCGGCCTTGTCTCCCTGTGTCTTGGCGGCGGCGAGGCCGTGGCGCTGGTTATAAATCGCTAAGGAGTGAAAGAAATACCATGGAAATTAAGAAATTCGGGGTAATCGGTGCGGGTCAGATGGGCGGCGGAATAGCCCAGGTTGCGGCAGCCAGCGGACTTGCCGTCCTTATGAGCGATATTAAAGAGGAGTTTACGCAAAAAGGCCTGGCGGCAATCGAAAAAAATCTTGGCCGGAGCGTTGAGAAGGGAAAACTCGGCGAAGCCGACCGTGACGCCATCCTCGGACGGATATCGACCACCACCAATCTTGCCGATATGGCCGGAGTAGACTATGTGGTTGAAGCCGCAGTCGAACGAGAGGATCTGAAGTTCAAGATTTTTCGCGATCTGGACGCCTTCTGTCCGCCCCATACGATTCTGGCGACCAACACCTCGTCGATTCCCATCGGCCGGATCGCCGCCCAGACCAAAAGGCCTGAAAAAGTAATCGGCATGCATTTCATGAACCCGGTGCCGTTGATGAAACTGGTCGAGGTCATCAAGGGTCTGGCAACCAGCCAGGAGACCTTTGACATTACCTGGGAACTCTGCAGGAAGTTTGCCAAGACTCCCGCCGAAGCCAACGATTATCCGGGATTTATCGCCAACAGAATTCTCATGCCGATGATCAACGAGGCGATCTTCTGTCTCTATCAGAGCGTCGGTAAGGCGGAAGATATCGATACCGTCATGAAGCTCGGCATGAATCACCCCATGGGGCCGCTGGCTCTCGCCGATCTGATCGGGCTCGATACCTGCCTCGCCATCATGGAGACGTTATACGACGGCTTTAAGGATTCCAAATATCGTCCCTGCCCGCTGCTCCGCAAGTATGTCGAGGTGGGCTGGCTGGGACGGAAGACCGGCAGAGGTTTTTATCAGTACTGACCCCCCACAAGGGGGATAAGTACCTTTCGCAGATTTTTTTCTTGTTTTTATCAAAACGAAAACAATCTGTAAGGTACTAAACCCAAGGAGGAGTTATGGCAAAGAGCAACGGTAATGTTCCGGCCAATGAGCTTGCGGCAAGGATCGACAAACTGCAGCAGGCGATGCTAGCCCAGGGCATGGACGGAGCACTGATCGTCCAGAAAACCGATCTTTTCTATTTTTCCGGAACTTCCCAGCAAGGCTGGCTCTACGTGCCCGCGGCCGGCAAGCCGGTCCTGATGATCTTTAAGGAATACGAGCGGGCTCTGCAGGAATCGACACTCGACGAAATCGTCTCGCTTGCCGGTTACAAAAAGATTCCCGAGATTCTTGCCGGCTATGGCTATCCACAGCCTTCCGTACTGGGTATGGAACTTGACGTGCTGCCGGTAAACCTCTATTTTCAGTACCTGAAGATTTTCGATACGTCGAGGATTGTCGATATTTCCAACGACATTCGCCTTATCCGGGCGGTGAAGTCGGATTTTGAGATCGGCAAGATGCGTGCTGCCGCGGCCTTGTCGGATAAAGTCGCGGCGCGGGTCCCCGAGCTGCTTGTAGCCGGCAAGACTGAAGTCGCTCTGGCCGGAGAGCTGGAGGGCTATGCCAGGAGCCTCGGCCATCAGGGCATCGTTCGCATGCGGCTGTGGGGCAGCGAGCTGTTTTACGGCCATCTGCTGTCCGGCGATGCGGCGGCCGTCCCGAGTTATCTCGCATCGCCGACCGGAGGGACCGGAGTCAGCGGAGTTGTCGGTCAGGGTGCCGGTTTTAAGAAAATCGCAGCAAACGAACCGGTGCTGGTCGACTATGTGTTTGCTCTCGACGGCTATCTCTCCGATCATGCAAGGATATTTTCCATCGGCCCGGTATCGGACAAGCTCCAGGCAGCCCACGAGGCGATGCTTGCCATCCAGGAGCAGATAAAGGAGACAGCCAGGCCGGGTGTCGCCACCGGTGAAATCTACGACCTGATGGTAGAGCTTGCGGAAAAACAAGGATACAGCGAAAATTTCATGGGAGTGGGGGACAGGAGGATTCGTTTTACCGGACATGGTGTGGGGCTCGAGCTCGATGAATACCCCTTTCTAGCCAAAGGTCAGCAATTGAAGCTTGAGGCCGGCATGACCATAGCCCTTGAACCGAAAACGATATTTCCCGGCAAAGGCGTGGTCGGCATCGAAAACACCCATCTGGTAACCGATCGGGGGCTGGAGCCGCTGACCCGCTTTCCCGACGGGATCACCATCGTACAGGAGGCAGCAAATGGAGAGCGGAACGACCGATAAGCCTTATGCTGCAAGGGCGGCAAGGGAGCTGGATCATAAAGAAACGGCGCGCTTTGTTGTCGATCTTTTTCATCGCCTCATTCTCCACCACGGCCTCTGGTTTGCCGAAGTAAAACACCAGATGGGAATGGAAAAGGCCCTGCCGATTCTCAGCCAGGTTGCCGAAAAGAGTTCTGCCATCCAGATGAAACACCTCGCCGAGCTTCTCGGTTTTAAAATGGTTGACGGGGTGCCTTCGTTTCTTCTCGAGATGGAACCCGAGGCTTTGCTTGCCGTAAAGGACCGAATGGCAAAAAACTGGCTGGTCAATGACGGTGTCTGGTTTCAGGCCATCGAAAAGGCCGGGGGCATGAACGAGGCCAAACGCTGCAACGATTCCTGCTGGGCGCAGTTCTCGCCCGTCGAAGCCCACACCATCCGCGAGTTCCTGGGACTGGGCGAAAATCCGGGACTTGATGGGCTGAAAAGGGCACTGGGCTTTCGAGTCTATGAAAGTATCAATACTCAGTCGATTGTCGAAGAGACCCCGACCGGTTTTGTCTTTCAGATGAACCGGTGCCGCGTGCAGGATGCGAGAAAACGCAAAGGGCTGGAAGACTATCCCTGCAAGTCGGGAGGACTGGTTGAATATTCCTATTTTGCCAGGGCAATAGATAAGAGAATACAGACCGAATGCCTGGGCTGTCCACCCGACCCACACCCGGAAGGATGGTATTGCGCCTGGAAATTTTCTTTGGGTGAATGCTGAGCATGAGAATCTAAGATATCAAGCAAAGGGGGGGACATGGAACTCAAAAATCTACTTATCGAAAAATCGGAAGCAATCGCCACGGTAACAATAAACCGGCCGAAGTCATTAAATGCACTCAATAAAGAAACACTTCTGGAGATGCGTGACTGTTTCAGGGAGTTGGCCGAGGACCGCAGCATTCGGGCTGTGATTATTACCGGTGCCGGTGAAAAGGCCTTTGTCGCGGGAGCGGATATATCGTTTATGCAGGCCCTTGAGCCCGAAGCCGGCAAGGTTTTCGGGAAACTCGGTCATGAGGTGATGCACACCATCGAATACCTCCCCCAACCGGTAATTGCCGCGGTAAACGGCTTTGCCCTCGGCGGCGGTTGCGAACTTGCTCTTTCCTGCGATATGCGCCTTGCCGGCACAAATGCCAAATTCGGCCAGCCGGAGGTCAATCTCGGCATTATTCCCGGGTTTGGCGGTACCCAGCGGCTGCCGAGGCTGATCGGCAAGGGACTGGCAAATGAACTGATTTTTTCCGGCAACATCATCGACGCCGAAGAGGCCTGCCGGATCGGTCTCGTCAACAGAGTCGTGGCACCGGAAAACCTGATGGCGGAATGCCGCGCCCTTGCCCTGAAAATAGCCTCGCGCGGGCCGGGCGCCGTGCGTCTCTGCAAGGAAGCGGTAAATAACGGCATGGAGATGGATCTGAACAGAGCCTGTACTTACGAAGCCGATCTTTTCGCCCATTGTTTTTCGAGCCTCGATCAAAAAGAGGGGATGAGTGCATTTCTTGAGAAGCGTACACCCAACTTCCAGGACAAATAACAGGACAACAAAGGACTACCTATGAATTTTGATCTGAGCGAGGAGCAACGGCTGATACAGGAAACCGCCAGGGAGTTTGCTCGGGCCGAACTGGAACCGGCGGCGGCGGGACTTGACCGAGGCGAAGACGACAGGATATTTTTCACCAATCTGACCAAACTCGCCGAACTCGGTTTTATGGGCCTCAATATTGAGGATAGCTATGGCGGTTCGGAAGCGGGTGCCGTTGCCTTCAGTGTTGCCGTAACCGAACTCGGCCGCGCCTGCGCCGCAACGGCGGAGACGGTTTCGGTGAATAATATGGTGTGTGAGGTTATCCAGGCCCTGGCCAGCGAGGAACAGAAGGAAAAATATATATCGCGGATTTGCAGCGGCGAGTATCCGGCCGGGGCCTTTGCCCTCACCGAACCGGGAGCCGGTTCCGATCCGGCGTCGATGTCCACCATGGCGGTGCGGGACGGGCAGGAGTGGGTGCTCAACGGTTCGAAGATTTTTATCAGTAACGCCACCTTTGCCGGGGTTTTTGTCGTCTGGGCGGTGACCGACCCGACAGCCCCCAAAGGCAAAGGGATCAGCCTGTTTTTGATTGAGGCGGGCACGAAGGGCCTGATCGTCGGCAGAAAAGAAAAGAAAATGGGCCAGCGCGCCTCGCCTACCAACGAGGTGTTGTTTCAGGACTGCCGGATCCCGGCCAGCGCCCTGATGGGCAAGGAGAACGATGGTTTCCGGGTGGCGGTTGCCGAACTCGCCGGAGGGCGGATCGGCATCGGCTCGCTGGCCCTTGGCATCGGCCTGGAGGCTATGGACAGAGCTACCCGGTATTCTCTCGAGCGGTCGCAATTTGGCCGGAAAATCAGCGAGTTTCAAGCAATCCAATGGAAAATCGCCGACATGTATACCGAGCTGGAGGCAGCCCGGTTGCTGTTGCTGAATGCCGCTTTCAAAAAAGAACAGAAACGACCGTATGCCAAAGCAGCCTCGATGGCCAAACTCTTTGCCACGGAGGCGGCTAACAGGGCCTGTTATGAGGCCATGCAGATTTTCGGCGGTTACGGCTATACCGAAGAATTTCCCATCGAGCGGTTGGCCCGGGACGTTCGTGTTACCACGATCTATGAGGGAACCAGTGAGATTCAGCGCCTGATCATAGCACGGGAGATCCTGAACGAGTTTGCCTGAGTGCCTCGGATGACTTGTTTTTAATTCATAAATTGGGATATGAACAATGGAAGACCTTATCATAAAAAGAAGAAGCATCAGGCGATTTCAGGAAAAACCGGTGGAGCCTGAAAAACTGACCGAGCTGTTTGAGGCGGCAAGGTACGCTCCTTCCTGGGGCAACCTGCAGTGCTGGGAGCTCATCGTTGTCCGGGCAGTGGAGGATAAGCTGAAGCTGGCAAGCCTGCTCTCCCCGAAAAATCCGGCGACAAAATCCATGGAAACCGCCCCCTTAGTCATTGGGATCTGCGGCGATCCGCTGAAGTCGGGCTATTACAAAGGCCAGCAGGTGACCAGATATCAGCACTGGTTTCTCTATGATCTCGGAATTATCAGTCAGACTCTCAGTCTCAAGGCCTGTGAGCTGGGGCTTGGCTCGGTCATCGTCGGCTCTTTCGATCATACCACCGCTGAGGAGTTTCTCGGAGTTCCCAAGGGATACGAGCTGGTTGCCCTCATTCCCCTGGGCTATCCCGATCATGACCCTCCGGTGCCGAAACGTCGGGAACAGAACGAGTTTGTCCATTTCGATCGCTTCCGATCCTGAAATCCGGGGAGGAGACGATTTGCAATAAATCTTTCCTCCCGCGGCATTGCAGACCATCTACATTTTGACTTTTCCGGTTCCCGCCATTAAGATAGCACTCTCGTTCTGCAATTTTGCAATAATATAAAAAAAATTAAAAATTTACGCTGGTTTATTATGTTTCAGGTCGGACTCGAGGTACTGGTCGACGATGAGTCGTATTCTTTTGCCGGAAAAAGAATAGGTTATCTTTCCAATCAGGCGTCCACCGGACGTTCACTTAGCCATGGCAGAATCCTCCTGCAGCAAAAATACGGCGACCGGTTGACCTGTCTGTTTTCGCCGCAGCATGGCTTTTTTTCGGAAAAACAGGACAACATGATCGAGTCGGATCATTCGCTCGACGAGCTTACCGGCCTGCCCGTCTTCAGTCTGTACGGAGAACACCGGCGGCCGACTGCGGAGATGTTCGACCGGCTCGATGTGCTCCTTATCGATCTGGTCGATGTCGGTACCCGGGTCTACACCTTTCTCTACACCATGGCGTATTGCCTGGAAGTGGCTGCAGCCCTGGGCAAGAAAGTGGTTGTGCTCGATCGCCCCAATCCCATTGGCGGGGAGAAAATCGAGGGTAATATTCTCCGGGAAGACTGTCGCTCGTTTGTCGGCCTCTATCCGATTCCCATGCGGCACGGCCTCACTTTTGCCGAACTGGCGCTGTTGATCAATACCGAATTCGGTATCGGCGCTCAACTGGAGGTCGTAAAGCTGCGGGGCTGGCGACGGCACATGCATTTCCGCGACTGCGGGTTTCCCTGGATTACCCCTTCTCCCAATATGCCGACACCGGAAACGGCTTTAGTCTATCCGGGGCAGGTTATCTGGGAAGGCACCAATGTTTCGGAAGGCCGGGGCACGACCTTGCCTTTTGAATTTGTCGGAGCCCCTTACTGGCGTCACGAGCAGATGTTGAAGAAAATCGGCGAGACCAACCTGCCTGGGTGTTTCCTCCGACCGATCGTTTTTCAGCCCACCTCCGGCAAGTGGGCCGGGGAGTCGTGTCATGGATTCCAGATCCATGTGACCGACCGGGAGACGTATCTTTCCTACCGGACCAGTCTGGCCATGCTGCAGGCGGCGATGCTGTTATATCCCGGAGATTTTCGCTATAAAGAGCCTCCCTATGAATATGAATTCGAACGACTGCCCATGGACCTGATTCTTGGCGACACGGATATCCGTGTTCAGCTTGAGAACGGGCGACCGGTGCAGCACATTGAAGAAACCTGGCAATCGGAATTGCAGGCGTTTGATCGCACGCGAGCTAAATATTTCCTCTACTAAAATGGTAGACATGACTGAAAAAGAAACAACCGTCGGTGCACTGGCCGACATGGTGAAGGGGCAGGTTGTCGGCGACAGATCGTTGCTTGTCAAAGGTTTTGCTCCTTTGGACAGTGCCGGTGTCACAGAGATTTCCTTTCTGGCAAAGGCCGGCAAAGTGGATCTGCTCGCATCGACCAGGGCCGGCGCCGTCATCGTCCCCCTCGGAGTTGAGAAGAAGACGGGGGCACCGCTCATTCAGGTCAAGGATCCTTATCTCGCCGTGGCCATTATCCACAGCTATTTCGTGGCCCGGCCGTTTGCCGCCCAAGGCGTTCACCCCCGGGCATTTGTCGGCGAGGAGTGCCTTCTCGGCAAGGAGATTACCATCGCCCCTTTAGCATGTATCGGCAACCGGGTGCAACTCGGCGAGCGGGTCTGCATAGAACCGGGTGCGGTGATCGGCGACGATGTCAAGATCGGCGACGATACGACGATCAAGGCCAATGTTACCGTCTATGCCGGTTGTATCGTCGGCAATCGGGTTACCATCCATTCCGGCACCGTGATCGGCAGTGACGGCTATGGCTATTCGGCCAACGAACGGGGCGAACACATCAAGCGTCCCCAGGTCGGCATTGTGCGGATTGACGATGATGTGGAAATAGGAGCAAACTGCTGTATCGACCGGGCAGCCTACGGAGTTACCTGGATCAAGGCCGGGGCGAAGATCGACAATCTGGTGCAGGTCGCCCACAATGTCATTGTCGGCGAAAACAGTCTGCTGGTGGCCCAGGTCGGCATCAGCGGTTCGACAACCCTTGGCCGGAATGTGGTGATGGGCGGCCAGGCTGCCGCCACCGGGCATATCACTCTGGGCGACCAGGTCATGGTGGCCGCAAGAGGCGCCGTTCATAACGACCAGCCGAAAGGCGCGGTTGTCGGTGGAACGCCGGCGATTCCCGTTCGGCAGTGGGCCAAATGCTGTGCGGTCTTCGGCAAATTGCCCGAATTGCAGAGTGCGGTAAGAAAAAATACCAAAGTCCTTGCCGAACTGACCGGTCAGGCCGAAAATGATAAAGCGTGAAGGAGAGATGGATGAGCGAGTTTGTTGTTCCTGAGAAAATAGATATTATGGAGATTTTGAAACTGTTGCCGCACCGTTATCCCTTTGTGATGGTCGACAGGATTCTGTCGCTTACGATGGGCAAGGAAATCGTCGGTCTGAAAAACGTGACCATCAACGAACCTTTCTTCCAGGGTCATTTTCCGGCAAGACCGGTAATGCCCGGCGTGTTGATTCTTGAAGGCATGGCCCAGGTCGGCGGGATCATGGCGTTTTACGCCAATCCTGAAGCTATCGGCACAAAACTGCTGTTTTTTGCCGGGATCGACAAGGCGAGGTTTAGAAAACCGGTAGTGCCGGGGGATCAGTTGATTTTTACCCTGAAGCTCTTAAAACAGAAACGGGCAATAATGATCATGTCGGCAGCCGCAGTAGTTGACGGTCAGGTGGTCGCCGAAGCCGAACTCATGGCTTCCTTTTCATAATCAATACTGTATACTCAAGAGCCAGAGAAGGGTGAAGGCGATTTGCCCATGCGAAATTCCTTGCAATAATTGTGCAGAGCAGGTAAGGAAAGCAGCTTTCACAGCCTTGGAAAGAACGTATGTCGGAACACCAATAATATTCCCATTCATAGAGCAGAACACATGTCCATACACCCAACCGCAGTAGTAGATTCCAGGGCCGAGCTCCATTCCTCAGTATATGTCGGTCCCTATGCCGTTATTGAAGCCGGAGTCCGCATCGGCGCCGATTCAAGAATTGAGGCCCATGCAGTTGTCTCCGGTCCGACGACCATTGGCGAGAGAAACCTTATCGGTTCCTTTGCCATTGTCGGCGGTGCCCCACAGGATCTCAGTTACAAGGGCGAGCCGACCGAGCTGATTATCGGCTCCGACAATCAGATCAGGGAATTTGCCTCGATCCACCGGGGAACACCCGGCGGTCATATGAAAACGATCATCGGCAACAATAACCTCCTGATGGCATATACCCATGTTGCCCACGATTGTGTAATCGGCAACCATGTTATCATGGCCAATGTTGCCACCCTGGCCGGACACGTCGAGGTTGGCGATCGGGCTTCTATCGGCGGTCTTGTCGCTATCCATCAGTTCTGCCGCATCGGGACGTTCAGTTATATCGGCGGGGTCTCGGGGATCAGCCTTGATGTGCCGCCTTATGTTATTATTGCCGGAACCAGAAACCGTACCAGGATCTCCGGAGTCAACAAGGTCGGGTTGAAGCGGAACGGTTTCAGTCGGGAAACTATTAAAATGCTAGACACGGCCTACCGGATAATTTTCAGGACGCCGACCCTGTTGATGAAGGACGCCATCGAAGTTGCCAGAAATGAGTTTCCCGATTGTGCGGAGGTCCAGACGCTGGTTCGGTTCTTCGAGGATTCCAAACGCGGTGTCGTTAAACAGACCGTAGAAGATTAGTCGGTAGTTCATGGCAGGAGATGAACGAAATATAGGCATAATCGCCGGGGGCGGACAGTTTCCCCTGCTGTTTATCGAGGCGGCGCATAAAGAAGGCCGCCGGGTGATAGTGGTCGCCCATAAAGGAGAAACCGATACCCAGGTTGCCGAGGCTGCCGATGCCGTCGTCTGGGTGAAACTGGGACAACTCGGCAAGGTTATCTCCTTTTTTAAAAAAGAAGGAGTCGGGGAGACGGTTTTTCTCGGAACGATCACCAAGACTCAGATTTTTCGAGATGTTCTGCCGGATTTCAAGGCGCTTTCCCTGTGGAACAAGATCGACCGGAAGCAGGATGACGCTATTTTGCGTGCCATTGCGACAGCTTTGGAACAGGAAGGGATTAAAGTCCTGGAATCGACCATCTATCTTCGCCATCTCCTTTTTCCGGTAGGCATTTTGACGAAAGCCCGACCGAATGAAAAGCAGCGTCGCGATATTGCCTTCGGCTGGCAGAACGCCAGGGCCATCGGTAAACTCGATATCGGCCAGTGCGTGGTAGTTCGCAACTGTACCGTTCTCGCAGTCGAGGCTATCGAGGGAACGGATGCAGCCATCCTGCGCGGCGGAATTCTTGCCAAGGAAAAGGCTGTTGTTGTAAAAGTAAAAAAACCCGGGCAGGATTTCCGCTTCGACCTTCCGGCGACAGGGCTGAACACGATCAAGACCCTGCAGGAGGTTAAAGGCGCGGTTCTTGCGGTGGAAGCGGGGCAATCCCTGTTGTTTGATCGTGAAGAAATGATTAATGAGGCGAATAAATCCGGTATAATCGTTGTTGGAGTTACTGAAAGGGGTGATGGTTCCCTGCTGATGGAGTAGAATAGGCCGTGCGCTCTTTATTGGTGTGATTTCAGTATAATCTCAACTTCTGAAGAAGAGGTACTATGCAAGCAATGATTCTGGCAGCCGGTTTTGGTACCAGGCTGTTGCCACACACTCTTATTCGTCCCAAACCTCTCTTTCCCATCCTCAACCAACCACTCCTTATCCTCACTATAAAACGGCTGCAGAATCTGGGGTTCGATCAAATCGTAGTGAATTGCCATCATCTGCGGGAACAGGTTGTACATGTTTTGAACGGCTTGCCCGGAGTTATAATTCAGGAAGAAGAGGTCATTCTGGGGACCGGAGGAGGGCTTCGTACAGCCCTTCGGCACTTTCGCGACGAACCGTTGCTGATTACCAACGGAGATATTTATCATACCGTGAATATGCTGGATTTTTATCGGTATCACGTGGATAAAGGCAATGCGGTTACCCTGGCCTTGCATAATTGCCGCCTCTTCAACAACGTCATGGTCAAGGATGGCAAGGTGGCAAGTTTTGACAACAAGGTCGAGTTTACCCAACTGGCTTTTACCGGCCTCCATGTCATTGATCCGGCCCTTTTGCAGGAAATCAGACCGGGAGAGTACTCCTGCATTCTTGATCTGTATCGGAAGCTGCTTGGCCGGGGGGTTGAGATCGACTGCTACCGGGTAGATGGCAGTTTCTGGACGGATATGGGAACACCTGAGTCGTATCTTGCTCTTCATCATGGTCTGCTCACCGACAAGATCCCCTGCTGGCAGGAGGCGGGGCCGGTGCGAAAACCCTACTGCATCGCCAAGAGGGCCAAACTTCCGGCGCAGATCGAACTGTGCGAATGGGCCTGTATCGGTGAAGCCCATATCGAGAACGGCACGCATCTTGAGCGGGTGGTTGTCTGGGACGATGTCTCGATTGGCGGATCCAGTCGACTGGTAGATTTAATCGTCTCTTCCGACCAGAAAAAAAAGACGGTACCACTCAATTGACTGGTGTCTGTTCAGAAATGAGATATTTTGTTCTATATCGAGGCGTTCGATGAATTTAACCGCAGACATATAGGCGATATTTCGAGGATTAAATTTTGAGAGCAACGAAGAGTTTGGGCAAAATAGCCATTTGTGGACAGACACTTTTATGAAACCTTTATCGGATCGCCAGATAGTCGAATGCGCCGGGACTCTGCTCGGTGACATCGGCATGCTGTCTCAGCCTGAGATACAGTCCCTCAATGATCGGTCCAGCCTTCGGAAGATCGAGAGTGACGGGTCGACCAGGCGATTCTGGCGGGTGAATCGTAAGGATACATCCCTCTGCATCATCGCGGCCCCGGCGGGAAAGAGCGATGCCGAACTTGCCGAGTCGAAGGCGGCGTGGCTCATCGGCAATCATCTGCGGAAAAAAGGGGTGCCGGTGCCGGCGCTGTACGGCTGGGATAGCGACAGCGGAATACTTCTCTACGAAGATCTGGGCGATCTGCGACTGCATGATGTTATCGGCAGGCCGGAACTTTCCGCTTTCAGGCCGGCGGCCGAATATTACCGGGAAGCGCTGACGGATCTGGCTGCCATGCAGGTGAAAGGCGCGGAGGGATTTGCCGAGGCCTGGTGCTGGGACAGCCCAAGGTATGATGTCACGCTCATGCGCGACAAAGAGTCGGGATATTTTCTTCGGGCTTTCTGGCAGGGTATCATGGGCGAGGATGTCCCTGCCGGAGTGGCAGAGGAATTTCAGGAAATCGCCGTTCAGGCGGCAAAGGCTCCAGCCGATTTTTTTCTGCACCGGGATTTTCAGTCCCGCAACATCATGCTGAGAGATGACCGGGTAAGGTTCATCGATTTCCAGGCCGGACGCCTGGGGCCGCTCGGTTATGATGTGGCGTCGCTGCTCATCGATCCCTATGCTGCACTTTCTCTTGCCGATCAGGAAGACCTCCTGGCTTTCTACCTGAGGAGGGTTGTCACCGAACGGCCTGATGCTGAGGAAGATTTTTGCAAGTATTACAGGCTGCTGGCACTGCAAAGGAATCTGCAGATAGTCGGGGCTTTTTCGTTTTTATACCAGGTGAGGGGAAAAGCATTCTTTGCCGATTTTATCAAACCGGCTCTTGTCGCCTTAAGAGACCGGCTGGCAGAGAGTTGTTTCGCGGGATATCCTCTCATTCGCAACCTTGTCGACCGAGGGCTGGCTGGATTGGCGATTCGCTGAGCAGAGCCGGGAGGCTCAAGCCCCCACCAGACGTTTTTTACTATTCTCCCACAACAATGCCTGCTTCGATTTACGAGCTTGCGGTTTCTCTTCAATAGGTTACCTGAAATGTCATCGAACATAAACACTCCAATCATTGCTCTTATCGGCCGTCCCAACGTCGGTAAATCGACCCTGTTCAACAGGATCACCCGGTCACGGAACGCCCTGGTCGATCCGACTCCCGGAGTTACCAGAGACCGGCATTACGAACGGGTGGTCTGGGACAACAAAGGCTTCATTCTCGTTGACACCGGCGGAATCGACGACAACCCTGAAGACGCCCTTGTTCACCATATCAGGGAACAGGCGATGTTTGCCATCGAGGAAGCGGATATCGTTTTATTTCTCATGGATGCCAAAGAGGGCGTTACGCCGGCCGACTGGGAGGTGATAGACATCCTCCGGCGGGCGAAAAAGCCGGTATACCATGTGGTCAACAAAATCGACAGCGCCTCAAAGGAAGTGGAACTTCTGACGCCCTTCTACGAACTGGGCGCCGAGCAGTTGTGGCCGCTCTCGGCTGAACACAGCTACGGCTTTCCCTCCCTCATGGAGAACTTGTGCGGGGCGATTGCAAGTGACGATACCGAGGGTCCGGACCTGCCGGAGGGCACGGTAAAGGTGGCTTTTTTCGGTCGACCGAATGTCGGCAAGTCATCGCTTATCAATACCATTCTCGGCGAGGAACGGATGGTCGTTTCCGAGATCTCGGGGACGACCCGGGATTCCGTCGACACCCTTGTCACCCATGGCAATTACAGCTACTGTTTTATCGACACGGCCGGCATCCGCCGCAAAGGCAAGACCACCGAAAAGCTGGAGAAATTCAGTATCCTCAAATCCCTTGCGGCGATGGGCAGGTGCGATGTTGCGGCGGTGCTGATCGATGCCGAGGAAGGAATCACCGAACAGGATACCAAAGTTATCGGCTATGTCCTGGAGGAAGGCCGGGGGCTTATCGTTCTGGTAAACAAATGGGACCTGCTCGGCGGCGACAAGAAGAAGCAGGAGCAGGTCATGGCCGAAGTCGGCAGGGCTCTGCCGTTTGTTGGCTATGCTCCGGTACTCACTGTATCCGCCCTGACCGGCTATGGAATCAAGCGATTTTTCCCGGTTATAGGTTCGGTCTTCAGGCAGTTCACCGCAAGTTTTCCCACTTCCGCCCTGAACAATCTTCTCCGCGACGCAGTCGATGCGCATTCCCCGCCCATCTATAAGAACAAGCGGCTGAAATTCTACTATACCGCGCAGGTAGGCACTCGTCCGCCGAAGTTTGTCGTGATGACCAACAGCGAGAAGGGGGTGCACTTCTCCTACGAACGGTATCTGGTCAACCGCTTTCGCGAGGGATTAGGTCTTGACAAGGTGCCCATCAAGCTGATCTTCAAGGACAAATCGGAGCAGCGCAAGAAAAATCAAGGGTAAAGGAGCGATCCGATCCTCCCCCCTTGATAGTGTCCACTAGATAGTGTCCCGGTTATAAAGCGCGAGCTTTGGCCACCGCCCGCTTAAAGCCGTCGGCCGACCTGGCGATAACATCGTCGGGGATGCAGAAGGCGATGCGAATGTGGCCTGGAGAACCGAAGCCGAGACCGGGGACGGCAAGTATTTTCTCCTCGAGCAGCAGCGAAACAAACCGGACATCATCGGCAATGGGCGTCTGCGGAAAAACATAGAACGCGCCTTTGGGCGGGGTAAAGGTAAACCCTGCGTCGCCCAGGATATTGCAGATCAGGTCCTTGCGTCTGGCGTAAATCGAGGTGTCGACACTTGCATCCTGGAGTTCGGCCACCACCCGCTGCATGAGTGCCGGGGCGTTGACAAATCCGAGGATCCTGTTGGCAAGGGTCAGGGCATCGAGGAGGTTGGCTTTATCGTCGATACCCGGATGAACTGCCAGGTAGCCGATACGTTCGCCCGGCAGGGAAAGGTCTTTGGAGTAGGAACTGACCACTATGCTGTTGGAGTACGCGGCAAAGATGCTGGGTACCTCGTGATTGTCGAAGACAATCTTACGATACGGCTCATCCGAGATCAGATAAATAGCGGAATCCAGCCGGTCCGAGGCTTCGGTCAGAAGTTCGCCCAGCGCCCACAGCGAATCTTCCGAATAGATCTGACCGCAGGGATTGTTCGGCGAATTGATGATGATCGCCTTGGTCTTCTCCGAAATGGCCGCCTCTATCGCTTTGATATCCAGGTTGAACTGCCCGTCGGTGGCGACAACTTTGCTCAAGCCCCCGTGGTTGTCGATGTAAAAGCCGTATTCGACGAAGTAGGGGGCAAGGATGATCACCTCGTCTCCGGGGTTGAGCAGTGCCTTCATGACGATATTCAAACCACCTGCCGCACCGCAGGTCATGAGCATATCGCCATGGCCGATGGTCATCTTCTGCTCGGCCGACATCCGCGCGGCAATCGCCTCCCTTACCCAGGGGTATCCGCCGTTGGGCATATAGGCGTGCACGCCGGGGCTGGTGTCGCGGATAATTTCCCGGATGACTTCGTTGTATTGTGCAGGGGGAGGGGCGTCGGGATTGCCAAGGCTGAAATCGAAAACGTTCTCGGCGCCGTGGGCTGCTTTCATCCTGGCGCCTTCCTCGAACATTTTCCGTATCCAGGAAGATTTTGTTGCGAAAAGCTTCATCTTTTCAGAAACAGCCATGTTTTTCTCCTTGTCGTAGCAGGATCGTGTTACCGACCGGTATTATTGCATTGCTGCAGATTGTTTTTTAAAATAGTCGTATGCGGCATTGATTTCCTTCATCTTCTCCTCCGCCACAGCTTTAAATTCATCGCCCAGGTGGCGCACTTTATCGGGATGGTACTGCATGCTCAGTTTGCGATAGGATTTTTTTATCTCTTCCATGCCGGCGCCTTTCTCGAGTCCGAGAGTGGCATAATGCTGGCCGGCAAGGTCGTATGCGGCAGCAGCTCCCTGCTGGCTGCGATAGCGGTATTTGGCCTCGACCGTTCGTTGGTCGTAATCGGCAATATCGAGAAACAGGGCGATATAGCGAGCGATTCGCAACTCGTTTTCAGATACGAGTACTTTGGTGTACAGGATCTGGTAAACCAGCTCGAGGAGGATCAGCCGAGGTTCATAGGCAAAAGTGGACTTAAACTCGACCAGCAGGGCATCGAGGGACTGGGTGGAGTTGATTGCTTCTTTGATCAGTTCTTTCACCCAGTGCATCTGGGTTTGATTGTAGCGCAGATTATATTGGAAGAAACGGTGAATAGTCTGAATTTCGTCGCGGGTTATCCGGCCGTCGATTTTTGCGGTATGGATCAGAATCTGGACGAGGAGCCAGACGAACCTGTTGTGACTCTCCGATTGCGACTGCTCGTATGTTGCAACTTTTCTCTGTACCCAGTACGAAAAGCCCCAGAAAACGGCAATAAAAAGCAGCACCCCGGCAAGTCCGGTATAGACGAGTGTCCCAAGAAAATTGATAAGGGCGGGGGCTCCTCCGGATACAAAAACAATGAGGAGCACTATGAGCAGACAGCCCCCGCAGCCGGGCTGTCCATGGCGCTGGTATTGCATGACGTAACCACCAGGTTGATTGGTTAATTAGTTTCGATCAGTTATTACGGCCCTGGAAAAGCGCCTCGACAAATTCTTCGGCATTAAAATCCCGCAGGTCGTCAATTTGTTCGCCTATGCCGATAAAGCGGATGGGAATGTCCATGCCTCTGCAGATATTCGCCACGATGCCGCCCTTGGAGGTGCCGTCGAGTTTTGTCAGGGTGATACCGGTTACGCCAACCGCTTCATTAAAAAGCTTGGCCTGGGAAATGCCGTTCTGCCCTGTCGTGGCATCGATGACAAGCATTACTTCATGGGGAGCACCGTCAAGTTTTTTGCCCATTACCCGCTTGATCTTTTTCAATTCCTCGATGAGGTTGAGGTTGGTATGCAGGCGGCCGGCGGTATCCACCAGAACTACATCGATTTTTTTGGCAAGGGCGATGCCGAGGGCGTCGAAGACCACCGAGGATGGATCTGCCCCTTCCTTATGGGCAACCACCTCAATTTTGTTTCTTTCTCCCCATATTTTGAGTTGAGAAACGGCCGCCGCCCGGAAAGTGTCGGCGGCAACCAGCATGACCGAATTTCCCGCCCGCTGGAATTTATGAGCAATCTTGCCGATGGTGGTAGTTTTGCCGACGCCGTTTACGCCGATCACCATGATGACGAATGGTCCGGTGTCGGGCATGACCAGGGTGGCATCGGATTCGTTGCCGGTAATGAAGTCTTTAATTTTATTCTTCAGAGCTTTTTTCAGGGAACTGGGGTCGGAAAGTTCCTTGTGCTTGACCTGGCGTCTGGCATATTCGATGAGCTCCATGGCCGTTTCAACGCCAAGGTCGGCGGTAATGAGAATTTCCTCGAGGTCGTCGAGCATTTCGGCATCGATCACCTTTTTCCCGAGAAAGAGCGTATCGAGCTGGTAGGTAAACGACTCCCTGGTCTTGCTGAGTCGTTCGGTAAGACGGGCAAAAAGCGATTTTTTCTTCTCTTTCGTCTCTCCGTTTTCAGGCTTTTTCAGAATCTTCTGTGCCGCCGATTCGTTCAGAGTCGCATCTAGGACGATTTCTTCCGCAGTCACCTGCCGGATATCTTCGGTGACTTGCGTTGCAGAATCGGCAACGGGCTCCAGCACCTCACCGGGAAGATCTTCATCGTCGGCAGGAGAAGTCTGCTCTGTCTCCGCCTGTACATCTTTTTCCAGTTGCTCCTGTTCGGGAAAAGGGGTATCTGTGCGCAGTTCATCGATGACTGCATCTTTTTCGGGAGCAGTATCATCTTGTTTTTTGAATTTTTTCTTGAACCATCCTAGCATTGTCTGTTCCTGGAATGTGTGAGAGCCTGTAGCGATTAATATATAATGATTAGCAGAACCTTGTATCTTACGTAGAGATGCCGAAGAAAGCAACAAAAAGGTCATCTCTGAGACGTAGGGGTGTAGAACTGAAGTGTTTCCAGGCAAGGCAATTGATTCATGAAATTGTTTGCAATTACGGCCAACGGCATTACTGTAGGGGATGTTGTTATTTCGGACATTTTCGGTGATCGGTGAGGAGGTTGTCCGAGAATAGCAGTTTTCTCTCAGATCGAGGCAAACTCAAAAAAATTGCCGGAGGCATATATTTAATATTCCGAGGATAATTTTTTCGAGTTTAACGAAGATATGGGGGAAAAGGGCATTCTCGGACAACCTCCTGGCGGCCGGTCTGTTCGGATATAATTTTTTTCGTTTAGGTTAAGGAGGAGTTGAAAATGGCTGGATCTTGTGGAGGATCCTGTGGGACAAAAGAGTCGCAGCAGGCAGCTGCGGCGCAAAAGGAACTTGCGATAAGCAGATCCCTCGGGAAAATTAAAAACAAAATTCTGGTGATGAGCGGCAAGGGAGGCGTCGGCAAATCGACTGTTTCCGTAAATCTCGCACTGGGACTTGCCAAAAAAGGCTATCAGGTAGGTCTCATGGATGTTGACATTCATGGTCCCGATGTGGTCCGGATGCTCAACATGACCGGATCGCTTGAGCCGCCGTCGAGCCCGGATGGCCTTGTACCGCCGCTTAAATACAACGACAACCTGAAAGTTGTTTCTCTTGAATATATGATGCGTGACAGGGATGAAGCGATTATCTGGCGCGGTCCTTTGAAGATTCAGGCGATCAGGCAGTTCGTTTCCGACATGGACTGGGGTGAACTGGATTATCTTGTCATCGACGCCCCGCCGGGTACCGGCGATGAGCCGTTGTCCGTTGCTCAGACAATACCCCATGTCAAGGCGATCGTCGTGACGACTCCGCAAAAGGTTGCTCTCGCCGATGTGCGGAAATCGATTAATTTCTGCAAGACTGTTAAAGTGGAAATCGCCGGTGTCGTCGAGAACATGTCGGGGCTGATCTGTCCGCATTGCAAAGAGACAATCAATATTTTCAAGACCGGCGGCGGCGAAGCCCTGGCTCGCGAGCTTGACCTGCCGTTTCTTGGCAAAATCCCGATGGACCCGATGGTGGTTCTGGCCGGCGACGATGGGACGCCCTATCTCTCTTCCGATGCCGACAGCCCGGCCATCCAGGCTTTTGACAAGGTAGTGCAGGCGATTGAGAACAGGCTGCCGGCAGTCGCAAAGGCTCCGGTCACCTTGAAAATGACGGCAAGCGAAGGGGCTTGCGCCTGCGGCGGAAGCTGTCCGTCACAAGCCCGGAAATAGTTTTGGTCGTTCAACAGAGACGGCAATTCAGAAAAAGGCTGACGATCGAAAGCCGTCAGCCTTTTTGTTAAAATAATCGATTTTCCATCACGAAACTATGCTCATTAAACAGATTATTGTTGGTTCCATGGCGGTCTGCTGTTACATAGTGGCCTGTGAAAAGACCAAGAAGGCGGCGGTCGTCGATCCCGGTGGAGATGAGGCGAAGATTCTTGCCGAACTCAAGAAAATGGGTCTGGATCTGGAATATATCATCGCCACCCACGGCCACCCCGATCACGTCTGCGGCAATCGAAAGCTTCAGGAACAAACCGGGGCAAAAATAATCATGCATGCCGCCGACGAATTGTTCTTCAACAAGCCGGAAGTGAAGAACTACTTTTCCATGCTGGGCCTTGCGCCGTCGCCGCCTGCCGATCTCCAGGTCGCGGACGGGGACGAAATAGCAATCGGTGAAGTTACCCTCAAAGTCATCCACACTCCGGGGCATACTCCGGGCGGCATGTGTCTGTATAATGCCCCGGATCTATTCACCGGCGATACTCTTTTTGTCGGTGGTCTCGGCAGAACCGATTTCCCCGGCGGATCACATGAGGAATTGCTGAGATCGATTCGTACCAGGTTGCTCGTTTTGCCGCCGGAGACGGTGGTCTGGCCGGGCCACGGTTATGGCGGCAGCCGTTCGACCATCGGCGAAGAGATGCGGACAAATCCCTTTTTATAAACAAGAATACCCCCTGTTTCGGCTGAAATGACCGGGACTCCTCCTTTTCCTCTTATCCGATTGCTGAACGTATGCGCGAAATTGTTCTTGGTACTGCAGGTCATGTCGATCATGGTAAAACAAGCTTCATCCGGGCTCTAACCGGCTTTGAAACCGATCGCCTCAAAGAGGAAATCACTCGCGGCATCACCATTGAACTCGGGTTTGCCTACCTGGACCTTCCCTGCGGCCATCGGCTCGGCATTGTCGATGTGCCGGGTCATGAGAAATTTGTCAAAACGATGGTTTCGGGTGTTTCCGGCATTGATATCCTCGCCTTTATTGTTGCCGCCGATGAGGGGATTATGCCCCAGACCATCGAGCATTTCGAGATTTGCCGACTGATGGGGGTGAAGCAGGGCGTCGTGATCATCACCAAGAAGGATCTGGTCGAACCGGAGTGGCTTGAAATGGTGACCGAAGAGGTTGAACAGTTTTGCGCCGGCAGTTTTCTCGAGGGTGCCCCGATAATTCATGTCTCCTCGACCACCGGTGAAGGGGTCGATGCGGTGCGCGACACTCTTGACGAAATCGTGCGTAAACATGACTTTCATGAGGTGTTCGGCCCTTTCCGGCTGTCGGTCGACCGGGTCTTTGCCATGAAAGGTTTCGGCGCGGTGGTAACCGGCACTTCAATTTCCGGGCGAACCATGGTGGGCGAGGATCTGCGCATTTTCCCGACCGAACAGGTTGCCAAAATCCGGGGAATCCAAGTACATTCCCAGGCGGTCGGCGAGGTTGAGGCCGGACACAGAACGGCTATCAATCTTCAGGGTGTCGACACCGCCGATATTGAAAGAGGCATGGTGCTCGCGCCTCCCGGATCGCTTCAGGCCAACTACATGCTCGACTGCCAGTTTATCTATCTGGCCTCGAACAGCAAACCCCTGAAACACAGGACCAGGGTGCGGATTCATCTCGGAACCGCTGAAATTATCGGTAGGGTCTCGCTTCTTGACCGGGATGAACTGGAGCCGGGCCAAGAAACGGTGATGCAGTTGCTGCTTGAAAGTACCGCCTCGGTCTGGCCCGGTGACCGCTATGTTATTCGCAGTTACTCACCCGTTGCCACCATCGGCGGCGGAATGGTGCTGGGCAATGTCTCGCGGCGTAAACGCAAACGCCTGCAGGAAAAAGACCGTGAATACAACCGCCGGATCCTGCCTGTCTTAAAAGATGGGACAATCGAGGAAAAAGCCCTTTTTATCCTCCGGGAGAGCGGCGAACTGGGCCTCACCGCCGATGATCTGGCGATTCGTCTCGGCCTCTTCGGCAAGCATTTGAAGAAGGCGTTGAACGATCCGATTTCCACCAAGAAGATGGTTGTCGTCGACTCGGCATCGCAACGCTATGTCTCGGTTGAGATCGCAGAGAAGATGAAAGAGATGCTGATTGCCCACCTCGTCGCATATCACAAAAACAACCCCCTGCAGTCGGGAATCGCCAAGGAGGAATTGCGCACCGGCCTTGGCAGGAAAGTGGATCCGAAGGTCTTCCAGTACTGTTTGAACGAGCTTGTCAGGAAGTCGGTTGTCGTCCAGGAAGAGTCATTGGTGCGCATGGCCGACCATCAGGTTGCCCTGAAGGCCGATGAAGAACAGCTGCGTAAGGATCTCGATCAGTGGTACCGCTCACGAGGTCTTTCCACCCCTACCATCAAAGAGACCATGGAGCAGTTTGGCGAGTATCCGCCGCAACTGGTCAAGGAGGTTCTCGATCTTCAGTTGCGGGATGGGAAGCTGTATAAGATCAGCGAGTCACTCTACTATACCAGGGAAGTGATCGAGCCGCTCATCGCCTCCGTCCTGCAATACATGGAAAAAAACGGCGAGATCGATGCTCCGGCCTTCAAGGACTTGACCGGGTTGACCCGGAAATTTTCCATCCCCATCCTTGAATATCTCGACCGGGTGAAAATCACCATGCGGATCGGCGACAAACGAATTCTTCGCAAAAAAAGCTGAGAGGCGCTTATGAGTTTGGCGTTTTCCTGAGCCAGCTGATGGCAAGAACGTCCGTCGTTGTCTCTGTCACCCGGTATTCATGGTCAATCTGCAATCCCGGCAAGGCGATTACGCTGTCACCGCACAGGAGAACGGGCCACCTGGCCCGCTCTTTGGCGGCAATTTTTCGATCGTTAAAATAGCGGCTGATCTTTTTTTTGCCGGGACTGTTGCAGGGGTGAAACGTTTCTCCCGGCAGCGAAGAGCGAAGGAGCAGCGGGAAGGTGATCCCGGCCCGGTCGACAAAGAACCTGGAACCATCACTTTTGGCAGTCGCTGGTTTGGCCGCTTCTTCGATGACGAGTTTTCCGTCAAGTTCTTGCACAAGATGACGTCCCGGCCCGGCAATCGACAGGTTGATGCCGGGCTGAGCAGCCCTCGATCCGCGCTTACGGCCTTTTTCGAGCGGTCGGCAGAAAAGCAGCCGGGATCGATGTCTTTCGACGCGCACTCCGTCATCCAGATGTATTTCCCGTCCGACTGTGCCGCTTTCCATGAACTGGACAAGGATATTGATCTGGCCGTGAGCCGGTCGTATCCCCATCCGCCAGAAACATTTTTCCAGGATCCTCCTGCGCAGAGCCAGATGCTCGGTTTTAAAAGATTCTTCATCAACGACAAGCTGCAGCCGGTTTTCACCGGACGACGTCCGGTTCGAAAGATTGACGCAGCGTGAAAAGGCTTCCTCGGTTTTCATTTCCAGGTAGCTTTCTTCCTCGGCCAGAATATTCATGTTCCGGAGGACTGTCCGGCGAATCGCCGGGTTGAATTCCTGTTCGAGCAGGGGCAGCAAATCCAGGCGCACGCGGTTACGCAGGAAGTGACGGTGCAGATTTGAGGAGTCAAGGCACCACTCGACATTTCGGGCAGTGAGGTAGTCAGCCAGGGCGTCCTTCGTCTCGTGAAGCAAGGGACGGATTATCCGGCCTCTCCGGAATGCCATCCCCGACAATCCCCGTCTGCTGCTGCCTCGAATGAGGCGGAGAAAGAATTCCTCAACCTGATCGTCGGCGGTATGGCCGGTGGCGATGACCTGGGCGCCATTTTCCCGGCAAACCTCTTCCAGCGCCTGATAGCGAAGAATCCTTGCCGCCTCTTCCGGCGAACGCTTTTCTTCGGCAATGAGGCGGTGAATGTCGACCGATCTCACCATGTATGGAATGCCGAGGGATCTGCAGCATTGCTCGATCGTCTGCCGTTCATGCGGAGTTTCCTGCGGCCGCAGCCCATGATCGATATAGACCGCTAGAAGCTGTAACGGCATTTGTAGCTCGCGAAGAAGATACAGAAGGGCAAGGGAGTCTGATCCTCCCGAAACGGCGACAATCACCCTGTCGTTTGCAGCGATCAGCCGGTTATCTTCTATAACCTTTTCGATCCTCTCGACAATCGACAGGTTTGGTGTTTCTGCAGGGGATATTTTATCGTGTGGCACAGTTTTTATTTTCATCTTCGGATTGGCTTGTTATATGTACCGATAGTACCATGCCTGCTACCATCCGGCACGTCTGAATACGTAGGAGTTTAGTACCTTAGAAATTCATTTCTTGTTTTTCACCCCTCAAGGGGGTGCTGAAAAGAGTAGAAATGAATTTCGTGAAGGTACTTATACCCCTCGAGGGGGCACTGAAATGAGTCCCCTCTGTTGTGGGAGGGGAATCATATCCCTTGGGTTGCGGGCTTTAGCCCGCTTTAGAGTGTATGGCCAAGAAGCTGAATATCCTGATTGTCGAAGACGAGTTTATCAGCAGGACCCTCCTGAAGGAAATACTTTCTCCTTTCGGGCAATGCAGCATGGCTGCCAACGGTGAAGAGGCTGTCGATATCTTGCAGAAATCCTATGAAAAACCCGGAGGCAGGTATGATTTAGTATGTCTCGACATCATGATGCCTGGTATGAACGGACATGAAGTCCTGCGGGAGATCCGCCGGTTGGAAAGGAAGAACGGACTCGAAGGAAAGAATACCACGAAAGTCTTGATGGTCACCGGGCTCGATGATGCAAAAAATGTAATGGAGGCACTTGTAGTTGGGAGATGCGAGGCGTATCTCACAAAACCTGTGAGCAAAATCAGACTCGAGGAACAGTTGCGTCATATGTATCTTATTGAACAGGTTCCTTAAGTGCGATTTCAGGCAATCGACGTATTGACGAAGTTTAGAAAGCAATGGAAAAAACCGATAGAAATTAAATGATTAAAAATATGTCGCAGCCACTGAGTGTTGAGAAGATCAAAACCCACCTGGCTGAACAATTCAGTCTTCCGACGGATCAGATCGAGATGATGCTGCCGAGTTTTCTCGCGGCTCTGAGGTCGCATATGCAGAATCTCGAAAATGCTCTTGAGGGAAATAATCCGGTTCTGCTTGGCAGAGCTGGTCATACCATTAAAGGTGCATTTCTCAATCTTGGCTTAGACGAATGTGCACAGGTTGCCAATTGTATCGAAGAAAAAGGAAAGCAGGGCGATACCTCAATCGATTACCGAAGCCTGGTTGAGGAATTGCGCCTGCGCCTCGATCCTCTTGTCAGGATATAATCCTGAGCTGTTCAATGAGGCGAGTATGAATATTGTCAAAGCCGCCATTGGAAAGAATTGCCACCACATCGCCCTCGCGCAGGATTGATTGCAGCCTTGCCAGAATGGCATCGGTCGACGGGTACGACTCGGCCTGCAATCCCCGTTCTTTCACGAGATCTTCGGCAAGTCTTGCCGAAGAAAAAAGCTCTTCGGCCGACATTCCTTCGATCGGCAGGGGCTCCCGTAGCACAACCATCGCCGCAGCGTCGAAGGCGGAGACGTAATCTCTTTGAAATATCGATCTTCTGGACGAGTTGGTTCGGGGTTCGAATACCGCTATAAGTCGATGATCGCCGTAGGCCTCTTTCAATCCCTGCAGGGTTTCCCTGACAGCGGTTGGGTGATGGGCAAAATCGTCGATGACGGTGATGCCGTTTTCAATACCCCTCACTTCCTGTCTTCTCTTAACCCCCGCGAAACTGCTGAGGCCTTTATCGATTTCAACCGGATCGACGCCAAGGTGATGCATCACCGCGCAGACCGCCAGGCTGTTCAGGCAATTGTAGCGTCCGGCGAGACGAACCGCCATCGGCGACCAGGGTTTGCCGTCTTTCAGCACGGTAAAACGGCTGAGGCCGCCCTCGATCCTGAGGTTTTCCACAGACCAGGTGTGGTCGGGGTTGAGCCCGTATCCCTCGACCGTACACGGAGCTTCAGCGGCTATCTCGGCGACGTTTTGATCATCGAGGTTGGCGATCAGCAGGCCGTCATGGGGGAGTAAAGCAACAAACTTCCTGAAAGAACGTTTTATCGCATCGAGATCGGCAAAAATATCGGCATGATCGAATTCAATCGAAGTGATAACCGCCACTTTGGGCCGATAATGAAGGAACTTCGATTCCTTGTCGAAAAAAGCGGTGTCGTACTCATCGCCCTCGGCAACGAAATATTTCCCGGCGCCGAGGCGGAAGTTGGTGCCGAACTCACGAACTATGCCGCCGATCATGAAAGTAGGATCGAGTCCGGCCGTGTACAGGGCGGTCGCCAGCAGCGAACTGGTAGTGGTCTTGCCATGGGTGCCGGCTATGACCAGAGAGGTCCGTGACGCGATGAAGAAGTGCGACAGGGCCTGAGGAAAGGAGAGATAGGGAATCTTCAGATCTGCCAGGGCTGCCGCCTCCGGATTCTTCCGGGTGATGACATTGCCGACAATTACCAGGTCCGGCACCGGCTGAAGGTTTTCAGCCCGATAGCCGTTTTGCACGGGAATATGTAATTCACCAAGAAACAACGACATGGGTGGATAAACATGACTGTCGCTGCCGGTGACGACATAGCCGGAGTGTTGCAGCATCCCGGCCAGAGCTGCCATGCCTGTGCCGCAGATACCCATGAGATGAATATGCTGTATTTTTTCGGGGGCGACGTTGAGATCCGCCAGGAGAGTAATCATGGTTTAATTTTTTCGTACTGTCTTTTCTATGGTTGAATAGATGCCGGCGAACTCAGTTGAAAAAGTGGCGGGGGTTATTCTGCCGACTTCGATGAATTTCACCGCGATTTCCTTGGCGATTTTCAATATGACCTCGTCCGTTATGCTTCCGGACAGCAGAGTGCCGGTATGCTGAGCTGTTTTATCCTGTGTCGCCATTATTTCTGCCCTTGTAAGAAGTATAAAGGCGCCTCCGTTGCGTGAAGAAGGCCAATTCGTCAAGGGCAACGGAGGCGCAACTTGAGTTCAAGGATAACCGGTTAAGCCATCCTTGCTGCTTTGTCATTATTACGGTAATTGAAGGTTTTTTTCCAGGTAATGTTATGGAAATTGTATCTTCTCCCCTTCAAGAAGGGTACTAAAGACAGTTTTCGGTCATAAAGTGATGAAAGACCATTCGATTTGATACAGGTCAAGGTGTCTGGAGTTGAAGAAGGGTATGCTATGATCATAGGAGACACCCTATGGCTTGAGAGGAGTGGTGCGCAAAAGATATGATTCTTCAATATTAAAAAAAGGAGATGGCATGAAAGTTCTTGATCTCAATACAACCCGTGAGTTTACAGAAGGTGCGATGAAACGATTTTTTCTTGTTGAGGATTCCGAATTCTTCAAGATCATCAATTTCAATTTGAAAGCCGGGGTCACCTTTCCAGTCCATTCCCACGATCTGGATGGCGAACTTTCAATTCAGGTGATTGAAGGGGAAGGGTTCTTTCTCGGCGATAACGATGCGGAGATTCCGGCAAAAACCGGCAACATCCTCATTTCGCAAATCAGGGAGCCCCATGGCGTGCGGGCAACGACGGATATGAGGATTGTCGTGACCATCGCCCCTCCGATCTGAAAAGAAGCAAAAAAAGCACTTAAAGCCATATGGCTCTAAGTGCTTGAATTAACTTGGCTGGGGGACGAGGATTCGAACCTCGATAAGCGGAGTCAGAGTCCGCCGCCTTACCATTAGACCATCCCCCATCCTTATGGAAGCGTGGCGAGTTTATAAAAGATTTCGCCCCGCCTGTCAAGCGAATTTCAGCTGATGACAATGCCGGCATACCCGACAACCTGGTCGGTATCTCCAGACACATAACCGGAATCCGTATAGCCTGCAAGATGGTATTTCGATGCTCCGCAGGCTATTGCCGCGAGCATGGCGATAACCACCGGGATCACCCCGCACATGGAAATCCTCTGGTCGAGGACCGTGTGATAGAGATCGTAGGGCTTCAGTTGCTCGATGCACTGCAAGGCCAGGCTGTCTTTTTCTTCGGTGCTTCGTCTCGATTCATAATGGCTCATATCGCTTGAAGCGACGATGAGGATGTCTCTGCCGCTTATCCGGATGGCTTTGGCCAGAGCATTGGCCACTTCTTGGCAGAGCGGGTAAGAGACCTGAGAAAGCACTATCGGCACAATAGACAGCCGTTTTTGCAGTGTCTGAAGAAACGGTACCTGTACTTCCAATGAATGTTCATATTTATGGGCAAGTTCATCGACCCTGATATGATGAGAGTGTTCGAGGAGGAGATCGGCGATTTCCCGGTCAATGGGAATAGTGCCCAGCGGCATGTTCCAGGGCGTTGTCGAGAGGGCAATCGGTGCCCCCTGGCCGCGGTGGTTGGGACCGAGAATGATTACCGTTTCCGGGATCAGTACGGATGAAAAGGTTTCCGCGGCAAGAGCGCCCGAGTAGACATAGCCGGCATGGGGGGATACGACGGCTAAAGCTTTGCGTTTTCCTTCACTTGGGCCTGTCGGCAGCAATTCACTTACGGCCAGCGCGAGAGCATCCGCGGATCCGGGATAGAAGCGGTCGGCAACAGCCGGTTGTCTCATTGTCATCCACCTCTCTTTGGTAAATTAATTATTTTTAACGGACCATGTCGTCCCGTCCGGTCCATCCTTCAGTATAATATTACGGGCCAGGAGGATGTCTCTGATTTCGTCGCTTCTCGCCCAGTTTTTAGCCAACCGGGATTCGTACCGTTCGGCAATGAGTTTTTCTATGTCGGTCACATCGAGCCCGCCTTCCGAGATTTTTTTATTTTTCCCGGAGGCAAGAAAACCCTGGGCGTCCTCTCGCAGGATTCCCATTATATCGGCTAGTTTTTTCAGGACTGCAGCATACTTTTTCAACAGCTCTATATCACTCGCCGATGGTGTAGCGGGGAGCTTCGTGCAGATACGATTGATGGTTTTCACCGTATCGAAGAAGATACCCTGGGCTTGTGCAGTGTTGAAGTCATTGTCCATCGCCTGTTGAAAGCGGCTTTCCATTGCCTCAAGCTGGCCGATATCCTTGTCGTCGAGAGCACTCGCAGCCTGCGGTATGCCTTTTTCGGGATCGAGCAGATCGACAGATGCCAGACATTCATAGAGCCGTTCAAGACCTGCGGTTGCATCCTGCATCGCCGTCTCGGAAAAATCCAGAGGGCTGCGATAATGGGTCGAGAAAATGAAAAAACGGAGAATTTCCGGATGATAATGGGACAGGATGTCCCTGATTGTCAGGAAATTGCCAAGGGATTTGGACATCTTTTCATCGCGGATGGTGACAAAGCCGTGATGGATCCACATATTGGCAAACGGTTTGCCGTGAACACCTTCACTCTGGGCGATCTCGTTTTCATGATGGGGGAAGATGAGATCCTGTCCGCCGCCATGAATATCGAAGGTCGCTCCGAGATATTTTCTGCTCATCGCCGAACATTCGATATGCCATCCCGGACGCCCCGGCCCCCATGGACTCTCCCAGGTGGGCTCTCCCGGTTTTGATCCCTTCCATAGCACGAAATCCATAGGATTCCGTTTCTGTTCGTTTACCGATATTCTCGCTCCAGCCTGCATATCATCTGGATTTCTCTTGGAAAGTTTTCCATAGCCTGGAAAACTGTCGACTACATAATACACATCGTTGCCCGACTGGTAGGCCTTGCCCTTATCAATCAGTTCTCCAATGAGGGCTATCATCTCGGTGATATGCTCCGTGGCTTTCGGCTCGATGTCGGGCCTGTTGATCCCGAGCCGATCCATATCGACGTAAAATTCATTGATAAAGCGCAGGGCCAGCTCTTCCGAGGAGGTCTGCTGTTCTTTGGCACGGGCAATGATCTTGTCGTCGATATCGGTAAAATTGCGAACATAGGTGACCTTATATTCACGATATTTCAGGTAGTTGACGATCATGTCAAAAGCAAGAGCAGATCTGGCATGGCCGATATGGCAATAGTCGTAAGAAGTGATCCCGCAGACATAGAGCTTCACATGGCCGGGTTCAATGGTTTGCAGAGTTTCTTTCTTGCCGGAGAGCGTATTGTGAATTCGTATAGTCATCTCGAGTGGAACTGTATGTGGACAGTTCGATTATCTTGTATTAAGTAAATCGCAAGTGATCCGGGGATCAGGTTATAGTTGGTTGGCGTTTTGTCTCAGGTCAAATACCATAATCTTATTGAGAGGAAAAGACAACAATGAGCCGTGAAGAGAGAGAAATACGCTCCTGGAGCGAAACCTTTAAAGCATGGCTGCATCCCGGTGCCATCGCCATGCTTTTTCTGGGATTTGCTGCAGGGATTCCGATTCTGCTCATCTTTTCGACGCTCTCCGTGTGGTTGATAGAGGCCGGAGTGGAACGGTCGGCGGTAACCTTTTTCAGCTGGGCGGCGCTGGGCTATTCGTTTAAATTCCTGTGGGCGCCGATAGTCGACCTCATGCCTTTGCCCGTATTGACGAGAGTGTTGGGTCGACGGAGAGCCTGGCTGCTTGTGGCCCAGCTGCTTATCATTACCGCAATTCTCACGATGGCGTCCCTCGATCCGGCAGAGAGCGGACAGAATCTTACCTTTATGGCTCTGGCGGCAGTGCTCCTTGGCTTTTCTTCGGCTACTCAGGATATCGTTATAGATGCGTATCGGATTGAAAGAGGCGAGGTGCACCTGCAGGCGCTGTTTGCTTCGATGTATATTGCCGGTTATCGCATGGGAATGCTGGTGGCCGGGGCGGGTTCGCTGTTTCTCGCCGACTATCTGGCCGGTGGCAAGACCGGCTACAGTTACCCTGTCTGGCGCGAGACCTATATGATTATGGCCGCAGTGATGGGCTGCGGTATTGTGACGACCCTCTGCATCAGGGAACCCTTGCCTTCCAATGCTGTCATCCGCCACATCCATACCGCACTTGAATATCTTCGCTTTCTCTCGATTTTTTTGCTGACAATGGCGGCCTTTACCCTGACGTTTTTTTATTCCGGCTCCGGTTTTTCAGAGATAATCCGTCAATATCTGCCGATATCTACGGAAGCCGGGACCCTGGAAGGGTTTTTGATTGAAATGGTGCGATTTTTCACGGCCGTGGGCGTTGCCTCGGCCATCGCCTGGATAACGGTTGTGACCGGTCTTGCCGACAAAAAAATGGTTTCTCATGCCTACATTGCGCCGGTGAAAGATTTTTTTGTCCGATATGGCGGAAAAACCGCAGTCCTGGTTTTATTGCTTGTGGGATTTTATCGGTTGTCGGATATCGTTTTAGGTATTGTTTCCAATGTGTTTTATATCGATATGGGGTTCAGCAAGACCGCGATCGCCGGAATCACCAAGACATTCGGCCTTGGAATGACCTTGGTCGGCGGTTTTCTCGGTGGCGTGCTGACGCTCCGTTTTGGCGTGCAGAAGATCTTGTTTCTCGGGGCGTTTCTTTCAGCTGCAACCAATCTTCTGTTTATGCTGCTGGCCGGGGCGGGCGCCGACATTACCCTTTTGACAGTGGTGATCGGAGCCGACAATCTCAGTGCCGGGATAGCAACCACCGCCTTTATCGCATTTCTTTCGAGTCTTACCAGTGTTTCGTTTACCGCAGTTCAGTATGCGATTTTCAGCTCAATGATGACCATGTTCCCCAAGGTGATCGGTGGATATTCAGGGACAATGGTCTCAACCTTTGGATATGAGAATTTCTTTATGATTACTGCCTTGATGGGGATTCCCGTTCTTTTCCTTATCTTGATTGTGAGAAAGATGCCTGCCTTTAGTTATGCAAGGGATAATGGCTGATTTTACGAATGGTTATGATAAAGACCCAGGTATACCCCCATGGTGTTGATGAGGTGGTCGTCTTTAAAGGATATTCCGGCCTGATATCCAGGTTCATCTATGATTTTATTGCTCCAGGCTATCTCACCTTTTCCTTTCCTGAGGCTTTCCGGGAAGGATTCTTCGAATGAAAATCGCACCATTGTGTCGTTGATCAGGGGTTTTTCCGTTGCCAGCCGAAGCCCGCCCTTGCTCAGATCGAGGGTTCTGCCGATTATCGAGAAATGGGCGACAATCTCTCCGGAAGGAAACAGTTTTACCAGGGTTACAGGATGATGCGAGACGACGCGCTCATACTTTCTGCGATTGCGAGGTGCCTTCTTGTCCACCAGCTGGATGGTATTTTTCAAGTGCAAAGAGTATTGCGTGCATTGGGTATAATAGGGCGATTTGCAATACACTTCAATATGGTCGTCGAGGGGAAGGAAGAGTCCTCCCTGGCGGAGTTGACACTTCATCGCTTGTGGCGACCACAATGGGCAGGTTTTCGCATACCTCGAATGTTTTATCGCCATGTTTTTTCAGTCCCGGTCAGAGGGATGAATATTGGAACGCACCTCATCAACAGTCTGCAAAATCAATGCCTGGCTTCCCAGATTACTTGAGCTCTTTTGGGGATATGTTGTGACGCTTCATTTTATCATAGAAAGCGGTTTTCCCGATATCGAGCTGTTTGACGGTCAAAGGTACGTTCCCATGGTTTTTTTCAAGTGCGTACAGGATGATATCCTTTTCAAAATCGGAGACCATGGTTTTGAGGGTGCGGCCCTCGATGTGCTGCAGGTAGTTTTGCCGGGGGGTCCGGTCGGTGTCCTCCGGGTGGGTATCGAAAAAAAGTTCATTTTCGGTGATGACATTATTCTTTGCCATTAAAACGGCACGTTGAATGACATTTTCCAATTCACGTACATTGCCGGGCCAGTCGTGACGCAAGAGTCGGTCGAGGATCGACTCGGGCAGGAAATTAATATCCTTTTTGAAAGCAAGCCGATATTTCCTGATAAAATGAGTCGTAAGATCAAGAATATCCTCCTTGCGTTCCCGCAGGGGAGGAATCGAAATGTTGATGATATTGAGACGATAGAAAAGATCAAGCCGAAAGCTGCCTTGCTGGACCATCGCCGAGAGATCGAGGTTGGTCGCGGCGATAACCCGGACATCTGTTTTCACGGGAGTATTTCCGCCAACCCGGATTATGTCTCCGTCCTGAAGGACTCGCAGAAGAGCGGCCTGCATTCTCGGGCTGATGTCGCCTATCTCATCCAGGAAGATGGTTCCGCCATCGACAACTTCAAACTTGCCTTTCCTTTTTGTTTCCGCTCCGGTAAATGCCCCTTTCTCGTGGCCGAAAAGGTCGCTCTCCAGCAGAGAGTCGTTAATGGCGTTGCAGTTGATCTTCAGAAAAGGCTTGTTATTGCGATTGCTGCTTTCCCTGATCAAATTTGCGACCAGTTCCTTGCCGGTGCCCGATTCGCCGGTAATGAGAATGGTGGCATCCGATTTTGCCACCTGAAACACCATGTCTCTCAGTTCACTGAGAGCACGGCTGGAGCCGACCATTTTCCCATCAGCCGGTTGTTCCTGCAGGTGCTCCTTAAGGGAATTCAACTCGGTGGCCAGCTTTTGCCGCATCCTTTCGCTTTCCTTCAATTCACTGATTTTATGCGACAGGATCGTTTCTATGCTGGTGTGGAAAAGGGAGAGTTCTTCAAACTGCCTTTTACTCTCGGTGAGATCTCTGATAAAAAACCAATAAAGGGACTCGTCTTTATATCCGGCGAATGGCGCCAGGGTACATCCAAGGTGGAACTGTTCAAATGTGGTTTCAAAAGTATCGCCAACTTTACCTTCCTGTATGGTATGGGCGACAATTCTCAGAAGAGCGGCAAGCCGCACTCGTTTTTCGGAATCATCATTGATTCGAGGTCGAGTAAGGTCCCCGCAGAAGTGTTTTGCACTTGGATTCATGTACTCGATGGAGTCATTGGCTTTGACGAGCAGAACCATTTCCGGGATAGTTTCCAGAAGACTCATCTGGTTGCCGATGAGTCTTTCTGCATCCCGACTTGTGCCTTTTATAATCCTTCTCGATATAAATTGAGAGTGAGTCTGCGATTCCATGAATTGATCCCTCTGTTTTTCAGGTAATTTGTCCCATTATATAAGAGGGCGCGAAAAAATGGTAGATATTTCCAGTTTTTCAAAATAAAAGTCTTTTATCAAAACATTTGAAATTTCATAGTGTTAATACAAAGATAGGTAAAGATGCTTAGGAGAGTTGTATGAATTCTTGTGACGGCATAAAATAGATAGGGGCGTCTCATCTTTGTGTGGTGTCATCGGCCGAACCCGGCCAGATGAATGGTGGTTTCCTTCTCTTTTTTCTCAGCCAGTCAAGGCTGCGACGGACTCCGCGAAGGCCTGCCAGAAGGATGATAAGTCGATGTTTTACAGGCAAGGAAATCAGAAGAATACCGAGCAGAATAGTAAGGAGTCCCTGGCCGGGAAGAAAGAGCATGGCGATCCCGGCAATCAGCAGGAGGATACCCAGCACATTGCGGGCTATAAGCTTCAGCAAGGAACGAGCAGTCAGGGTCCGGGGGTTGGGCTTGGAGCTGAATTTGAGAAAATAGTCGGGAGCAAGGCGCCCGACCAAATAGGGGATAAGCAGCAGACTGAGAAAAAAGGTGATGAAGGAGATCCCGGCTAGCCAGCTGAGGACATTCTGTAAAAGGGAGGAGTGGGTAAAAAGTTCCATCGATATATCATAAGAAGGACGGTTGAACCGATCAACGCTTGATTGCTCTCATACCGATCCGTACTCCGCCTGCCGAGTTCTCCGATTGAATATCGGTCAATCGTTTTGGTGAAACAAGAGCGATGCGATCCTCCTCCAGTTCAAGCTGCGAGCTGAAATACTGATATAACACCTCCAGCCGTTTCTTCGCTAATTCGAGGAGCATGGAATCCTTGACGACAACCGGCTCAGGCTGTACGGGGGTAAATCCTGCCAGGATGTCGGGCGGCATGTTTACTTCGATAATTTTTCCATCCGGTGCTGTTTTTTGCGGCTGCTCTTGCAATTTGCTTTCATAGAGCGCTTTGCGCTGCTGAAATTCTTCCAGGCCCTTCCGGTTAAGGGCATCGACCCGCTGCAGTTCGACAGCTATAAGCTGCCTGGAGATGGCTTCACTGTCATGCTGCTTGTCCACTCCGCCTGAAAGCGTCAGTCCAAGGTACGGATGAAACTGCAGGAGGGCGGAGTAGCGGCTGAGTGTTTCTTTGCCATCATCGGACAGCATGGCCTCACCCGGTTTGAATTCTGCAAACTCATTGCCGATCAGATCGCCGAAATCCCCGGATGCGAGGAGCAGAGGGGAAACGGAAGCCTTGACGGTCTTGGTCTCCAGGGTGGTGAGGAATTCTTCCGCCAGGATGGTTTGTGCGACAGGAACACTGCGCATAAGATCGAAGTCAAGTTCGAAGGTATCCTCCGGACCGGTAAGAAGGGCCAGGGTCAGCGCCGAATCGGCTTTTTCCGAGGTGGGTTTGACCCCGGAAAAAAGCAACGAGCCGGTATTACGATATTGCCCATCCTGCCACATGGCGTCAAGGGTCATGTCGAAGGTGCCTTCACCTGTATCGATATCGGTCTTTGAGGAAAGCTGTTTATGAAACAAAGAAAGAGGGTAGCCTTCAAGAACGTAGCGGAACTTTCCATGCTGCGCTTTGGCAAAGATATCCATTGTGCCGTCGATGGACATCGGAGTTTCATCGAGTTTGCCGGTAAAGGAGAAATTGCTTTCGGTTGCCGCAGCAGTCTGATGAATTTCCTTGATGCTGCCGGAAAATTCGGTTACCTCGCCTTGCCAGACAGGTTTCATCCTGTTGTCGTGGATATGGAATCTGCCGTTGTTGATTCGAAGTTCCTGGATATCGACAGGCGAGATGGCGATCTTTGTCTTGTCACCGGGTTTTTTTACGATTTCAGGGACATGCTGCTGGAAATAAGCGGCTAGCTGCTGAATCGGGTCATTATCTTTTTTGCCGATATGCCAGGAATATTCCGGTTGCTCGATGGACATGAGTGCAATTCCAAGATGAAAAGGCCTGGAGGTATAGTTGACCCCTTGAAACACGGAATCTTCCCACGAGTACAGTGTCTTCGACCCTTTTTTCACACTGGCCCTGGCCAGACGGATTTCACCGGCGAAACTCCGCCGGGGAAAACTTAAGACCCCGCTCCCGCCAAGGGCGCCGCCGAGGCTGTTGAAAAGCTCGGATTCGGTAAGATGAGGAAAAATGTCCTCGGCGGCAAGTCCGCTGAAATCGGCCTTGATCGACATGGCAAAGGGAGCAAGGCGAAGATCTCCCTGGCCGGAGAGGGATCCTCCCGTTGACGTCTGGGCCGAGAGGGTTAAATTATTTTTAGCTTTTTCCGGAGTCTCGAGATTGCCCGCCTTGAGAGAAAGGTTGCTGAATTGAATCTTCTGTCTGCCCTTTTTATTTGGCATCAAGGTGACTTGGCCCTCAAGATCGAGTCCCTGTACCCTGTTCTTGTCGCTGTTGAATTGCTTGAAGTAGTTCGGTGCCGTATCGGAAGAAAAGACTGCGATGCCATTCTGCAGAACTATATTGCCCCAGTTGATCGCATTGCCGGCAGTACTGAGGTTGGTTGCCTGCAGTAAAGGAGTGGAGAGAACAGTCTGCTTGTTTTCGAGGAGCTTGAAATTCTGCACCGTAAGCTCCCCGTCGGTCAGCCTGTATCCGACCGTAGCATCGGTGGTAGAGGGGAATGCCAGTTCTCCCTTGAGATCGGCTGTGCCCTTGACAATAAATTCTTTTTCCGCTCCCAAAGCCTCAAGCAGCTCCTGAAAGTCCATTTTTGCGAGATTGATGGCGCCTTTGAGGTTCTCCGGCGAAGAAAAAGTCCCCTGCCAGGAGAATAAAGAAGCGGCACCTTCTTTTTCGCCGCTCAGACGAAATGTTCCGTAATTTTTGCTCTCTTTTCCGGCCGAGACGGATGAATAGTCTTTGACATTCAAATCCACGGTTTTCCAGGCATGTGCCGGTTTTTTATCCTTTTCCTTCTGATAGTGTCGAAAAACTCCATTGTCTAGAATCAGCGATTGAGCCGTCAGGTGAAAAGGCGAGGCAGTGTCAGCATCGCTTGCCTTGCCGGGTTTTTCTCTCTTGATCAGGTTGTTGATGTTACTGAGGAAAGAATCGCCGAACGAAGTGATTGCCGGATCCCTGAAGGCAATATTGGAGAAGAGCAGGGTCTTGGCTACAGGCTGCAGCTTGCCGCTGAGCTGTGCCGAGGGGGCGGCAATGACCATCGACTCATCGAGGGTCTGCACCTCGGTATCGGTTATCTGCAGATCAAAACCTACGGAGAGTTTGTCGTCTTCTTTTGCTTCGGGATTGAAATTGAAATTAAGCTTACCGTCGGCCTTGCCTTTTCTGAAGCTGAACGGCAGATCGACCGGAAGATATTCGGAGTAGACCGGCAGGTCGAGAGCGTGCAGATCGCAGGAGAGATTGGTAGCCAGGCTGGGGCCGCCTGGTTCGCCGACGTGGGCCTCACCTGTCAGCTCGACCGGACTGCCGTTTATGACAGCTGAAAAACGTGGATGTATATACTGGTTGGCCCGAAAGGGTATGTTCGAGAAGGCGGGCAGGTCAAGCTGGATATCGGTTATCGTATGGGTTTTGCCGCTGGGCAGGTCGTTGAAGAGCACCCTGCTGTTTTTGATGGCGATATTGTTTAACGAGAAGAAAAACGGCAGGTCGGAAAAATCCATTATATCCGAACTGGGGCTTTGTTTACGGCGCAGAAGTTGATCGAAGTTATATGTTCCGCTCAACTCCCGGGCGACGTTCAGCTCAAGTTCTTCGATGAGGATGGTATTGCAGACAAAATCCCGTCTGAGAAGGGACAAAGGGGCGAGGTCGGCGGAAAGTGACTTCAGCGCCAGAAGAGATGCACCGGCATCGTTCTGAATTTTTGTATTTACCGTTTCAAAGTGGAAGGTATAAGGATTAAAGGAAACTTCGCCCGGATCGAGAGTCAATCCTGTTGTTTCATGGAAACCGGCCGGCAGTTTCTTGGTGACATAGAAAGGCAGCCCGAGAAAGCCGACAGCGTTGTAGAGCCCGAAAAAAAAGACGATAACAGCCAGCCAGAGCCATTTTTGACCTGACTGAGAGGTGGTTTTTCGACCTTTTCCTTCCGGGGCTTTGGGAGAAGTCGGAGGGACAACAGGTTTTTTATCCTTGCCTGGAGGAGTGGAAGGCTGGGATAGTTCTATGGGGATATTGCCAAAATGATCGGACATAGGGTTCAAGCCAAAGATATCAAAAGGTTCTTTTCCACAAATGCCTGGTAAAAGGACCGTCGAAGAATTCTCAAATTAAATAGGTGCATATACTTATCCCATTGACAGGAATCTGTAAATTGAAGATATGCAAAAGCTTCGCATATTTTCAGGACCATGTTTTGGGAAAAGCTGTAATCTTTCTGCAATGTTCACGGAACTGTGAAAAATTATTGGGAAAATCTGTTCATAATAAAAAATCATGTGCTATAATTTTGCGAAACTGTGTCATTTGCATGCACTTGCTTTGGGGCGCTCTTTCCGGTGCCGGCCTGCCGGATACCGGCCAACGCCTGAATATGGTTTGACAGGGTGGCAGCAGCGCTGGTAACCATATCATCCTTAACTCCAAAACTGTAGAATTATACCTCGTGTTCTGCAAATCTGAGGGACCGAAAAAAAACGGATGAGGCCCGTCGGAAAGCTCACCGTGGGCAAGTAAGAGTAATCTCTGCAGTGTCTGGGAATCTTACAGGAAAATTTCAAAAAGCCCAAATATATCTTTAATTATCTCGTTATTGTTCGTACAAATAGAGAAGTACCGGTTCGGGCTGCTGCGCTGTGATCGGCAATGTGCCGAAATCCATGCGGAACGAGGAATCAAAAAGGAATACATTGAAACGCTCATGGTAGATTTTTTCAGCTATTTTCGCTGGCAGGATTTGGTCGATATCCTGGTAGTTGCCTTTGTAATCCACCAGCTTATATCCATCATCAGGGGCACTCGCTCGGTGCAGATGGTGGTGGGGCTCGGGATACTGACCGTGGTCTATTTTCTTGCAAGCGTATTGGATCTGGCCGCTTTGAAGTGGATTATGCAGACCTTCCTCAGCTCCATCTTGCTGATTATCATCATTGTTTTCCAGCATGATATCCGCAGGGCGCTTACGCAGGTGGGCAAATCGCCGTTTTTGAAACAGACCGACGTGGTGGAAAAGGAACTCGAAGAGATAATACGTACACTCTTTTATCTTGCCAAACGACGAATAGGGGCTCTCATTGTTATCGAGAGGGAGACAAATCTCGGCGATTTTATCGAATCGGGCTTCAAGCTCGATGCCCGTCTCACCAAGGAGCTGCTTATCTCCATTTTCATGCCTGTTTCGCCGCTGCATGACGGTGCCGTGATTATCAGTAAAGGCAGGATTCAACACTGCGGGTGCATTCTCCCCTTGACCCAGAATCCCTATATCAACAAGCGTTACGGCACACGGCACAGGGCCGCGATCGGCCTGACGGAGGAAACCGATGCGGTGGTGCTGGTCGTCTCTGAAGAGACCCAGGAGATTTCAATCGTCCGCCATGGAGCATTGACGACAGTCGAGGATGAAATCAGTCTCACCAATGGTCTCAGGGCAATTTTTATCGCGGAAAACGGACCGGCTCCGTATTCCTGGAAAACATTGGTGAGCAGACGATGAAAAAAGAGCTTCTCACCATTTTTAACAAAAAAAAATGGGCCAGTCTTCTTTCAAAAGCCTGGCTGTTGAAGTTTGTCTCCCTGGTTCTGGCCGTCATCCTCTGGTCTTTTGTCGGAGGAGAAGACCGGGTCGCCAAAAACGTGATGATCCCGGTCGAGATCATCAACCTCCCCAGGGATCTGGTGATTTCCAACCAGTATAAGAAAGAGATAGAGGTAACGGTAAGCGGTCCTCGCTCGCTGATTAACGAGATGTCCAGTCGTGCTTTGACCAGGCAGGTAGATCTGTCGTCGGCAACGCCGGGCACCATGGTGATTGAAAATGACAATGCCCATATTCCGGTGTTGCGCGGCATCACGGTTCAGGGGGTAAAGCCTTCTTCTATTATTTTATCTCTCGATAAGCTGGTCCAGAAACAGTTTCCGGTTGTAGGGCAAACCGTCGGCAGTGTCGTCGATGGCTACTACGTCAAGTCCCTCGATTTAGACCCGGATGTAATAACCATCACCGGTCCTCAGACCACACTCTCACAGGTTGACGAACTGTATACAAAAAAAATAAATCTTGAAGGTGTCAATCGGTCATTGCAATTTCAAGTCCCGCTGGAACTTGAACCGGCAATAGTCGAACTGATCGGCGAGACCTCGGTTACCGCCGAAATCTCAGTTGGCGTCGAGATGGTCATCAGGAGTATGGACGGGGTAAAGGTCCATGCAGTGGTGGATGGCGTGGACCGGGAAGTGAAACCGAAAGAAGTCAGAGTGATTGCCAGCATCCCCAAACTTCTCATCGATCAAAAGATAGATCCTAAAACCCTTTTTACTCTTACTGCCTCGGAACCGTTGGATTATGAAAATCTGAAAGTTATAGCTGTACCGAGGGTCGACCTGGAATTACCAATAGAAATTCTTTCGATAATTCCCGACACGGTGATGCTGGTCGGCAGCGCAGAACAGCCCGAGGCGGAGCCCCAGTCAAAATCGATAAGTAACGGCAATACATACAATTTATCTCCGGCCTCAAGTGAGGATCGGCAAGCGCTGGTCGAGAGCGAGGGTGAACACGGACCCGATGCCAGTGGAAACAAGTCGATCAAACTGCTCAAAAATACTCAATCAAAAAAAAGACTCTGAAAATATGAGAAAATTATTCGGAACGGACGGAATCCGCGGTGTGGCCAATATCTATCCCATGACCATAGAAATCGCCATGCAGGTTGGCCGGGCGATAGCCTTTATTGTCAAGGATAAGGTGAAAGGTCACCGCATCGTGATCGGCAAGGATACCAGGCAATCCTGTTATATGCTGGAAAACGCCCTGGCGGCGGGAATCTGTTCAATGGGGGTGGACGTTCTCCTGGTCGGTCCTTTACCGACACCCGGAATTGCCTTTATCACTACTTCCATGCGCGCCGATGCCGGGGTGGTGATTTCTGCATCGCACAACCCATTCCAGGACAACGGCATCAAGATTTTCTCGGGCAACGGCTTCAAATTGCCGGATGAGGTGGAAGCCGACATCGAGGATCTGATATTTTCGCAGAAAATGGCGGCGCTGAGACCGTTTGCCGACGAGGTAGGCAAAGCGACGAGAATCGACGACGCCAAGGGCAGGTATATTATGTTCCAGAAAAACACCTTCCCTAAAAATTATACGCTCGATGATTTTCACATAGTCCTTGATTGCGCCAACGGTGCCACCTATGGCGTCGCTCCCCACGTCTTTGAAGAACTGGGGGCAACGGTCACCACCCTCAGCGCCTCTCCCGACGGCAGAAACATCAACCACGAGTGCGGCGCCCTCCATCCCCAGAAAATGGCCGCCAAAGTGAAAGAACTGGGCGCCGATATCGGCCTTGCCCTCGACGGCGACGGCGACCGGTTGATCGTCTGCGATGAACACGGCGAAATCGTCGACGGCGACCATATCATGGCAATCTGTGCCAACGAACTGCTCAAGCAGCGCAAACTGAAAAAGAAAACCCTGGTCGCAACCGTAATGTCGAATATGGGCCTGGAAGTAGCCATGGAGCGCATGGGCGGCCAGATGGTCCGCACCGCGGTGGGCGACAGATATGTGGTGGAATGCATGCGCAAGAAGGGCTATTCGTTCGGTGGCGAACAATCCGGACATCTGGTTTTTCTCGACCACATTACCACCGGCGACGGGATACTTGCCGGACTGCAGGTCCTGGCCATAATGAAGAGGAAAAAGAAGCCTCTGTCCGAGTTGTCGACACTCATGGAAAACTTCCCCCAGGTGTTGAAGAATGTACGCACTTCACATAAAATTAATGTGAATTCTATTCCCACCTTCACCGAGACAGTCGCAAAACTCGAAGCAAAACTCGGTAAGACAGGTCGAATCCTCGTCAGACCCTCCGGCACCGAACCGGTAATAAGGGTCATGGTGGAAGGGCAGGAGGAAGCGCTGATCAACGAGATGGCCGATGAATTGTGCGATCTGGTGCAGATGGCTGATCGAAATTGATCTCGAAAATCCTCGAACTGAAAAAAACCGATCCTTTCAAGATTATACTTTTCGGTTCCCATGCCTATGGTGAACCGGGCCCGGATAGTGATGTGGATTTGCTGGTGGTAACCGAGGATGATTTTCTGCCGAACAATTTTGCTGAGAAAAATGATCTATCTCAGCGTATCTAACTCCATCACCGATCTTGAAAAGAAGATTCCGATTGATTTGATTGTCCATACAAAAGCCATGCACCGTAAATTCATTGAGATGAGAAGCATGTTTTCCAGGAAAATTTATTGCTGACGGAAAGGTTTTGTTTGAAAAAAATCACTGAAGATTGGGTTGAAGGCAGCAAAGGATGATCTGGATGTCATCGAAAGAATCATCGAAGATGATCATTTGGCACATATCGTAGCTTTTCATGCGCAGCAAAGTCTTGAAAAGCTTTTGAGTCTGGTTCCCATGCGCTGCATGGGAACTTAGCTGAAGATGCGTCGCATCCAGCCACCCTATTCGTTCGGAGGCGGACTCCAGCATTCAGTATCGTCGTGTCGGCGAAAGCGTCGGCAGTAGCAGCGCTTATTTTCTGCGTAACAGCAAGCCCTCGACATTACAAAAGTGTTTATCGAGAGTGTAGAGCTGTAGTCCATGCTGGAAAGCTGATGCAGCAATCCAAATGTCGTTGGTAGGGATAGGGGTTCCAAGCTTTTTGAGCTGATTTATGATGGCGCAGTAGTATTCTGCAGTATATTCGTCAATGCTGTAAAGAGTTACTCTGGGCGAATCCAGGAAAATACCCAACTCTTTTCGGTTCTCCAGTTCTTTGTTTCCGCCCCTGAAACCCGACAGAAGCTCACCGATGGAAACAACACTGATGCCGATGTGAACAACTTGGCGCAAAACCTGAACTACCTCGGGATCTCCCTTAAGAGCGCAGGAGTAAATATTTGTATCAATGAGAATTTTATTCATTTCCAAAGCTCTTCGTCTATCTGTCGTTCATCGTCGATTTTCCTCTGGATTTGTAGAAATTCTTCCTCCGACCATTTACCGAAAAGACTGTCAAGATCATGCCATTCCTGGGAAAAACGTTTTTCTTTTGTTAGTCCGACCTGCTTTTTTAGCGTTTCCAGAACAAACTGGTTAACGCTCTTTTTTTCAGACGAAGCGGCTTCTTTCAGTAAAGCTGCGAGCTCATCATTCATTCCACGAATTGATATTGATCCCATGGTTTCTCCCTGAGTGTTAATTGTGATTCCACTGTGATATCATATTATGCACTCACTCCTTGATGTCAAGAGTAGATGAGTCTGGTTCCCATGCGCTGCATGGGAACTTAGCTTGAGATGCGTCGCATCAGCCACCCTGTTCGTCACTGATACCGTCTGGTTATTGTAAATAAGGAACTTTCAACACTCCAAAGTCTTATACAGGAGTAATTTACCCCCTGCATCTTTCTCTGGTTCCCACGTGCCACTTGAAAACTCCGTGGCAGATGCGTCCATGTCGGAAAGTACCACAGATTATTTCGGCGGTAATCGCGGTCAGTATTTGCACATGATCGTCAGATGAGTCAAGTCTGCTCTTGGCTTTTGTTTAGTATTGTTGTGATTTGTTTCAGATGCTTTCGCA
>Ga0209643_1000597_pt1 | contig 56616 bp, 54 predicted proteins | sample AutmiccBRH37_all_FD_187383 | JGI IMG/M metagenome (GOLD analysis project Ga0209643, IMG submission 187383) | Deep subsurface microbial communities from Mt. Terri, Switzerland - Autotrophic microbial communities BRH/37_all (SPAdes) (version 2) | ecosystem: Environmental > Aquatic > Deep...
GCTGACTAGCAACTCGGAGCGCCTCGGTCATGTCCATGCCGCTGCGTACCGTCAGGTCGACGTAGAAGATCGGTGTTCCGTGGCTCTGCCTGGTCGACTTGCCACGCAGGCGTAGCTCCAGTGGCAAACAGGCCAGGCGGTTGCCGGAGATGGCCTGGAAGTAGTGCAGACGAGCAGCTAGGGTGCGGATGCTGTTGAAGCCGGTGGTGCGGAACACAAAGCTGCCCAGCGGATCTTCATCGCCGATGACCACGTTCAACCGACCGTAGGCCTTGCACGCACTACCTTTAGCCAGCGGGCAAGCGTCCGGTGAAGGGCAGGGCAGCGATTGCATACCGTCCTGGGTGACTCGCTTGCAGGTCTCGCCATTGCCGACGCAGACCGGGCGACCGGACTGGCGATCAAACAACGTGTAGTCCGCACGAAAATTCAGCTCCGGTTCGTTGAACAGCAGCCGTACCGGAATGCTGCGCAACTTGTCGTCCTTGCCTTGGCGCAGATCATCGTTGAGCGGGTGTACCAGCCAGCCGTCGCGGCTCTGCACCTGGGAAGTGATAGTGAACTGATCATCCTTCTCCGGCAGGCGTTTACCGTTTCTCTCGATAACCTTGCCGATGGAAATCCGCCCGAGTACCGGCGGCGTGATAGCCAGACCTTTAAGCATGGTGGTTCTCCTGTGAAACGAAAAAAGGCCAGCCACGCAGCGCGTACTGCATGGACTGACCAAAGGGGAGGAAGGGTGGGGAAGGTGAGATTTAGCCGATCAGGAAGCGTCGGGCACCGGGCTTGAAAAGCGAGTATTTGTCGCGCAGGTGCGGCCTGTCTCGGAGCAACCGAGCTACATCGAAACCAATGCTGTCTTTGGCTTTGCGCCAACTGACGTAGCCGCTGGTGAACTCTACTCGTGTGGCCTCGCCCATCGCTTGTTGCAGCATCTGCTTGAGCTGAGCCTCGCGTGCATGCTTTTTATCAATGAACTGGCGCAGGGCTTTGAGCTCGACGTAAGCAGCGGTCAGCGCCGGGTTGTCCCTGAAGTCCACCGTCTGGCCGTCGTCTTCGGGATACAGGCAGCGCAGCGCAGTTTCAGCCGAGGCCGTCCCATCGGCGGGTGGCGGCGTGTCGGTCTCGACATATGTCCAAAACGTGCGTTCCAGCTCGATCAGCCGAGCGATCATCTCCTCGTCGCGCTCGATACGATGGATTTCCAGGTGCTGGCCACCGAGCACAACCGCTACATCCGCGGCTTGCTTGCCTGTGACAGCGAGCTGGTGCATCACCTGCAACTGCACATATTCGGGCACGCCTTCCTTCCAGAGGCGCGCCCCGTTTATGCCGGCTGTCTTGCCATTCGAGGATCTGCACATCGTCGGCGCCGATCACTTCGCGGTCGATGTTGGCCAGCATCCAGGACATCTCGGGGTCGGGGTGCTGCAGCACGGCGTTCACGCGGCGGACCTTGTTGCCGGTGCGCTTGCCGTAATGCCAGGCCACGATGGGTTCCAGCACATTGCCCCAGTACATCGGGCTTTCGTCATCGTCGGGGTCGGTCTTTGGCAATCCAGTGTCACGTCCGGTCTTCTCCAGCCACAGTTCCAGCTGCGACTTGTAGGGGTTGAGGCCAACGGCGGCTGCGGCATCCGAGCTGCCGATGCCGCGTTTGCGCACCTCCAGCCACTCTTCTCGTGGCAGTTCCTTGGTACTGATCAGGCGCAGGGCTGAGCGGGGTTTGCTGGTGTTGCGGTTCGATAAAGTTGCTGTCATGGCGTCACCTTGCAGGCGTAAAAAGCCCGATCAGCACGAAGCTGACCGGGCGATACGAATGATGGAGAGAGGTTTAGGCTGCGAGCTGCAGCGCTGCATCCAGAGCGCGTTGCTTGATTTGCGCCCCTTGGCCGAACCAAGCGGAATCCAGTCGGTACTCGGTGCTGCGTGCACGACGTTCGTGATCGACATACTCGGTTACGGCATTGAGCAGCCCCCACGCGGTGCCCTTGGCTGATTCCAGTTGACTGCCCCGACCCCGACCTTCGTACAGCTCTTGGACTTTGCGTAGGGCGCGCTCGTTCGGCAGCTGTTCGGGTAGTTGACCGGTGGGGCTGACTTCGCACATGACGTTCATGAAGAAGCCCATCGCTTCATGCCACTGCACCTTGCGTTCGGCCAGATGACGCATGCGGTACATGAAGTCGTCCCATTGCGAGACGGCGATGCCGAGTTGCTTCTTCACCAGATCGCCGTCGAAGCGGGTGCTGTGCGGCACCTTGATTGCCCGGCTGGTGCCGTCCAGGGCAATCGTCAGGGTGTTGTTACAGACCACGCGAACGGTGGTTGGGGTTGCGGTAGTAGCCAGGGTACCGTCGCACGAGGTGGCCAGTAGCAGATAGCCGTTCACCTGGTCGTTCCCCTTGATCGCCGTGCCTTGGCCGGTCCGCGCCAGGGCCCAAAACTTGCGGCCGCCCTTGAGCACACCAGCCGTCTCCAGCTCGTAGCCGGAGACTTCGGTGAGATCCCGGTAGAACTCCAGCACCTCGCGTGGCTGCACGGTGTGGTAACGCTTGGAGACCACCGACAACGGAGCCTTGGTGTCCGAGCGATAGAGCACCTTCTGGTCCGCAAAGGAGTGGATGGTGCCGAGATGGCCGATGGCGTCCGACTTGAAGTGAACGGGGCTTTCCTGGATCTCCCAGTCCATGCCAGCTTCCCGCTGCCAGACCTCGATGGGCTGCTTTTGCGGCAGGTTGTTGCCCAGCCCGTGCCACGGGGTAGCGCCGACATAGGCCATTTGCTCGATGAGATGAGCCATGAGAACGATTCCTTTGGGTGCAAGCCGGCATAAAGCGCCGCGCCAGGCGCAGCATCGACCGGACGAATGGAATAAGAGGAGAGAAAGCGTCGGCTCAGACCGGCAGGTTGAAGCGATGACCGCAGAGCAGACAGAGGTTGTGGGCCAGGACGTGGCGGTCGAGCGACTCACCCAGTTGAGCGCCGAGCGCGCAACCGCCGACACCACCGGCCAGGCCGCCGAGGATGGCGCCCGACACGGAACCGAGAGTGATGCCGACAGGGCCGGCGAACGCGCCGATAGTTGCGCCAGCCTGGCCACCTTCCAGGGCAGCGCTGACGCCACGCGCAACACCGCCCACGGTGCCGATGTCGGCGTTGACTTTCATGGCATGTTGGAAAGAAGCGACTTTGGGGGAATGGCAACGGGGACACTGCAATGACATGGATAAAACTCCTAGGTGTGAATGTCATGGCAGTGATGTAGGACTGAAATTTTTTCGAGTGGACTTGCCCTATCAAACCGGACACCGGCACCCCGTTAAGTTGATGTGTCAGCCAAGCGCCTGAACTCGCGAGACGAGCGGTAGTTCAGTGCGCTGTGCGGATGCTCCTCCTTGTAATGCTCGAAGGCGATGGCTAGGTTGCGCAGGGCCGTCGCCCGATCGGGCTTGGGCATGTGGCGGATGTAGTCGCGCTTCATGGTCTTCACGAAGCTCTCCGCCATGCCGTTGCTCTGCGGGCTGCACACCGGAGTTGTGGAAGCAGGTACCACCGCTTCACCGGCACTGACCGCCGACAGGCTGCCGTCCTGGTAGAGCTTGCGCCAATGGAACAGTTGGTTGGGATTGATGCCGTTGCGCCGGGCCGCCACCGAGACGCTTTGTCCGGGCCCCAGGCTCTCGCGCACCATGGCCAGTTTCTCCTCGACGCTCCAGCGGCGCCGCCGCTCCTGGTCGAGCACTTCGATGGTCTTGTCTTTGCTGGTAGCCATAAACACAGTTGTTTGCCTATCCTTTATGGTAGGGGGAAACGGTGTCCGATGTTTCAAGGGGCTCGTTCACACTGCTGGCGGGGATACCTACAGGTACTTTGTGATCTGCTTGAAGTCTTCAAGGGAGGTGCGCTCGCCAGTGGCGAGGGCGTCCATCGTGAGCTCCAGGCAGTGATCGATGTGATCTTGAATCAGGGTGCGCTTGGCCTGGCATACGGCCTTTTCGACGGCGTGCAGCTGCTGTGCGATATCCACGCACTCACGACCATCCTCGATCATCGTGATGATGCTGCGCAGATGGCCCTCCGCGCGTTTCAGGCGCTTCATGACATCACTATGGCTCTGGTGCCGGTGGCCATGGCTGTGTTCGTGATCGCTCATGCCTTGAGTCCTATGCCGCAATGATTTACGCTCGCATCTTATCCCCCTAGGGGGGATGCGGTCAAACGACCCTGTTGGCCCTTTGCAAGACGCAAGACATAGGAAAATGGCTCGTCGTAGTGCCTCGAAGAAACCCGTTATCGCATTGATACTGGCCTTGCTATTGGCCTGGGTAGGGCATTCGCTGGCCGCCATCAAGGCACCGCTGATACCAGGGGATTACTCTGGCGCTGTGCCCCATGGTCATTCCTATGACGTGGACGCGCCGGCGTTCCCGAGCCACAAACATGCGACTGACCATAGCCATGAGATCCCTTATCTCGGGGCGGCGCTGACAATGCTGTCACGCCCCGAGCGGGAAAACCCTCCCAGCTCGTTGCGGGCAACTGTCCCTGAAGTGCCGATCTACCTGATCGAACGGCCACCACGCTCTAGGTTCGTGTTCTGAAACCGGCCGCCTCGCGGCCCAGACCACTACAACCTAGGAAATCGTTATGAATTCGCTTCCCCTAAGCGGGGCAACGGCGCTGCTTGCACGCCTGCGTCGACCGCTTTTTCTGCCCCTGCTTGCCATCGCTCAACTGATGGCAGTCATGCCTGAGGCGCTGGCCCACGGTGTGCCCGAAGGAGACAAGGGCTTCATCCAGGAAAGTACCGGCGTGATGTTGGTGCCCTTCATCTACATGGGCGCCAAACACATGATCACCGGCTACGACCATCTGCTGTTCCTGTTCGGCGTGATCTTCTTCCTCTACCGACTGAAGGACGTAGGGCTATACGTCACGCTGTTCGCGGCTGGTCACTCGATCACCCTGCTCTTTGGGGTTTTGAGCAACATAAGCATTAGCTCGTATGTGATCGACGCGATCATCGGCTTTTCGGTCGTCTACAAGGCCCTGGATAACCTCGGCGCCTTCCAGCGCTGGTTTGGCTATCAGCCTGATACCCGCGCAGCAACGCTGATATTCGGCCTGCTTCATGGTTTCGGTCTGGCCACCAAGATCCAGGAGTTTGAGATATCTCCTAACGGCCTGATCGCCAACCTGATTGCCTTCAACGTAGGTGTCGAGGTCGGTCAGCTACTGGCCCTCGGCGGCATTCTCATTCTGATGGGCTACTGGCGACGTACTGCCAGCTTCTGGCGCCATGCCTACACCGCCAACGTCGCCATGATGAGTGCCGGCTTCTTGCTCGTGGGCTACCAGATCACCGGCCTGATCGTCTCTCAGTAAGGAATTTCTCAATGTTTAATACCAAGCTTCCGACCCTCAACGAACTTCCATCGACAGCGCAGCTGCTCCGCTCCACTATCACCGCAGCAATCATTGCCTGCGTGCTCCTGGTTACCGTGGTGATGCCTTCGGAGTATGCGATCGACCCCACTGGCATGGGTCGAGTACTTGGGCTCACCCAGATGGGTGAGGTGAAGGTCCAGTTGGCTGAAGAGGCTCTGGCCGATGAGGCCGCCGCTCAGGCTCCCACTCCGCCGCCAGCTGAAGCTATCGCCGCAGTACCTGCAGCCCCCGCAACTACCCCGGCCGCTACTGCCGAGGTCATGCCCGTTCTGGAGCAACCGGCTGCGCCTGAGCTGGCTGCCCTGCAGCATGAAATGAGCATCACCTTGAGCCCGAACCAGGGCGCCGAAGTGAAGTTGGAAATGAAGCAAGGTGCCAAGGTGAACTACCGCTGGACTGCCAGTGGCGGCGTCGTTAACTACGACACCCATGGCGATCCTTACAACGCACCGCGCGACTTCTACCATGGCTACGGGAAAGGACGTTCAACTCCAGAGGACTCGGGGGTTCTGGAGGCTGCATTCGATGGTAAGCATGGTTGGTTCTGGCGAAACCGCACGAGTAAGCCGGTTACCGCCACCCTGCGTACTCAGGGTGATTACATTAGCATCAAACGGGTGATCTAACACATCACCAGGCAGCCCCGGATGAGGCTGCCACTAGCCCCTGCGCCGGCGGATTTCTTGGAGCAGGGCGTAGACGACCTCGATGTCTTGCAGAAGTTCGGCTGGTTGCGTTACGGGGGCGCTGCTGGCCGGCCGCATGTGAGTGGGCACGCACGTTCCGGCAGCACTTGTCATGCAAACGCCGCACTTCGCGGTACTCAGCATCCTGCACCATCATCACGCCATCTAGCCGACCGACCGCGATGCCGTCGCCGAACCGCACCACGGTTTCACTGAGGATCGTGTCCTCGATACCAGCCTCGATGGTGACGGGAAGGTCGTCGTAGGCGCTGGCGCATCGCAAGCCGCTCATTATCCCCAGCTACCGCTCGCCGGTCCGCCGTCGTTTGCCAGCATCGTGGCCAATCAGTGGGCCGGCGTGACGCCTCGCCAGATCAGTTCGCCAAAGTCTTTCGTCAGCGTGAAATGCAACCTTTCAAATTGAAAAAAAGCCAAGGCCAATACGGCTGGCTTGCGGCTGGCCTGGATAAAAAGTCGTTTTGCGTCAGATAGTTAAAAAAATATCACGAATTGGCAGCACAATTGCAGGGGTTCGGTCGTGGCTCCAAATGCATCTATAAGAGAAACAATATGAGCAAGCCTTTAGAAGGGATAAGGGTCATCGATCTGACCCACATGCTGTCCGGTCCGTATGCGGGCATGATCCTGGCCGACCTTGGTGCCGACACGATCAAGGTGGAGCCGCTGGCAGGCGAAGGTACTCGCGCTCTGCTGGCCAAGGACCCGAACAATTCACTGCACGGCATGGGGGCGTACTTCCTCACCCTCAACCGCAACAAGAAAAGCATCTGCATCGACCTCAAGAGCGAATCCGGTCTGGAGCTGTTCTACGACCTGGTCCGCACCGCCGACGTGGTACTCGACAACTTCAGCGCCGGGGTGACGACCAAGCTGAAGATCGATTTCGCGCACCTTGAGGCCATCAATCCGCGCATCGTCACCTGCTCGGTCACCGGCTTCGGCCAGGACGGCCCCAACTACCAGCGCCCGGCCTTCGACCAGGTGGTGCAGGGCATCGGCGGCGGCATGTCGATCACCGGCGAGAATGCCGACAAGCCCACCCGGGCCGGCATTCCGATCGGCGATCTGGGCGGCGGCATGTTCGCCGTCATGGGGGTGCTCGCCGCGCTGCAGGCGCGCAACGCCAAGGGCTATGGCCAGCACGTCGATATCTCGATGCTGGACTGCCAGATCAGCATGCTCAACTACATGGCCACCATGTACTTCCTTAGCGGCCAGAACCCCGCGCCGCTGGGCAACGGCCACTTCGTCCATGTGCCGTACAACACCTTCAAGACCCAGGACGGCTTTCTCATCGTCGCGGTGATCTTCGACAGCTTCTGGGACAACCTGGTCAACCTGCTCGACATCGAGGCGCTCAAGGACCCGAAGTTCAAGGCCCAGCCCGAACGCCTGGCCAACAAGGTACTGATCGAAGGCATCCTCAACGAGGTCTTCGCCACCCAGACCACCGACCACTGGGTCGCTCTGCTGAGTTCGGTGCGAGTGCCCTGTGCCCCGGTGAACAACTTCGGCCAGGCGCTGAGCGATCCGCAGGTCCTCTACCGCCGCATGGTGGTCGAGATCGAGCACCCCGAGGGCGGCAAGGTCAACGCGCCGGGCAATCCGATCAAGCTTTCGGTGGACGGCGACGACCACTTCAGCCCGCCGCCCCTGCTCGGCCAGCACACCGACGAAGTGCTCAAGACCCTGCTCGGCTTCGACGACGCACGCATCGCGCAGTTGCGCGCCAGCAAGGTGGTGAGGTGAGCCATGAGCGAGCGCATCGTCGTCAATGAAGTCGGCCCGCGCGACGGGCTGCAGAGCCAGGGCAAGACCCTCCCCGTCGAGCAGCGCCTGGAAATGATCCAGGCCCTGCTGGCCACCGGCATTCGCAGCATCGAGGTCGGCAGTTTCGTGTCGCCCAAGTCGGTGCCGCAGATGGCCGGCACCGACGCGCTGTTCACCCGCCTGCCGATGCCCGATCAGGTGGCGTATTCGGCGCTGATCCCGAACGCCAAGGGCTACGAACTGGCGCGGGCCGCAGGTGCTCGTTCGGTGGCGGTGGTGCTGTCGGCCACCGAGACCATGAACCAGCGCAACATCCGCATGAGTCTCGACGAGACCACCGCCGGATGCCTGGAGCTGATGCAGCAGGCGCGGCGCGACGGCCTCGAGGCGCGCGCCTACGTCGCGGTCGCCTTCGAGTGCCCGTTCGAGGGCGTCACTCCGGCCGAGCGCGTGATCGCCCTCACCCAGCGGCTGTTCGACGCCGGCGCGGATAAGGTCATCATCGCCGACACCATCGGCGCAGCCCATCCGACCAGCGTGCGCGGCGTGCTCGAACCGCTGCGTTCGCTGGGCCTGCAGGAGCGGCTGTCCTGCCACTTCCACGACACCCGCGGCATGGCGCTGGCCAACGTGCTGGCCTCGCTCGACGCCGGCGTGCGCGAGTTCGACAGCTCCATCGGCGGCCTTGGCGGCTGCCCATTCTCACCAGGGGCGACCGGCAACCTGGCCACCGAGGACCTGGTGCTGATGCTCAACGCCATGGGCCTGGACACCGGGATCGACAGCCTGGCGCTGGTGGACGCGGTGCAGCGGGTGCAGGCACTGACCGAAACCCCGCTCGGCGGCCACAGCTTCCGCTGGCTGCAGCGCCAGCATCAGGCACATCGGGAGGCAACGCATGCTTAAGTCCAGTCTCAGCTGGGCCGGGCGGTTGTCGCCCTGGCTCATCATCGGGGGGCTGTCCTACGCGGCCCTGTTCGTTCAGCCGACGGTCAATCCGCATCCGCTCGACCAGCCGCTGCTGGAAACCCGCGATGCCTTCTTCGATGCTGAAGTGCTGGGCCAGAACTGGTGGGCAGTCGGCCAGAACGGCGCGCTGCTGGAGTCGTCCGACGACGGCCAGAGCTGGCAACGTGCCGAGGTCCCCGGCCGCGACAACCTGCAAGGCATCGCCAGCTCCCCGGATGGCCGCGTGGTGGTGGTCGGCAACCAGGGCCGCGCGTGGGTTCGCCAGGCTGACGGCAGCTGGCAGCAACAGCAGCTGCTGGGCGAGGGCTCGGTGGCCAAGCTGCTCGACGTGTCGTTCATCGACGGGCACTTCTGGGCGGTCGGCGAGATGGGCAGCCTGCTGCGCGCCGATGCCGACCTCAGCCAGTGGCAAGCGCTGAGCATCGACGAGGACGTAACCCTCAACAGCATCCGCGCCGGCGCCAGCGGCGATCTGTGGATCGCCGCCGAGTTCGGCCGCCTGCTGCACAGCGTCGATCACGGCGAAAGCTGGCAGGTGCAGGAGCTGAGCAGCGAAAGCCTGCGTGCGGTGCACTTCAACGGCGACACCGGCGTCGCCGTCGGCAATCGCGGCGGCGTGTACCTCAGCGAGAACGGCGGCCAGGACTGGCGCGAGCTTCCGCCGTTCACCGAGGAACACCTCTACGACGTGACCTTCCACGAGCAACGCTGGATCGCCACCGGCGACCGCGGCGCGCTCTACCAGAGCCGCAATGCCGTGCCCGACCAGGGCTGGCAGCGCTGGAGCCCGGCCAGTCTGGACAAGAGCTACCACAGCCGCCTGGTCAATACCGACCGCGGCGTGCTGCTGGTCGGCAAGCAGGTCGGCCTGCTCGAAGCGCAAGACCTTCGGCTGCTGATCAAGGAGACCCCGTGATGAATAGCGTCAAGAGCTATACCGCGCGTCTGGCCGCCTGGTCCATTCGCAATCGCGTCATGGTCTGCGTGGCCATTGCGCTGGCCACTGTAGCCTTCGCCGCCTCACTGGGCGGCCTGGACATCCGCACCCGTTTCAGCGACATGGTGCCCCACGACCATCCGTACGTGCAGGTGCACCGCAAGTACCAGGACAGCTTCGCGACCAGCAACCGCGTCACCATCCTGGTCAAGGCGCGCGAGGGTGAAATCTTCGAGCGCAACATCCTCGAGGAAATCCGCCGCATCACCTACGACCTGCAGAAGGTCGAGGGCGTCAACCCGATGCAGATTACCTCGCTGGCGTCGAAGAAGCTCAAGCGCGTCAACGCCTCCAGCGAGGGCATCGAGACGCAGCCGATGATGTGGCCGAACGTGCCACGGACCCGAGACGAGATCAACGAACTGCGCCAGGCGGTGCTGAACAATCCGATGGTGTACGGCCTCTACGTGGATCGCGAGCTGAGTTCGGCGCTGATCCAGGTGGACTTCTATGACCACTTGGTGGACTACGGCAAGATCTTCCCGCAGATTCAGGCGCTGCTCGATGCCTCGCAGGTGCAGGATCAGGTCACGCTGCATCTGGTGGGCGAGCCGATCCTCTATGGCTGGGTGGCGCATTACCTCGGCGAGACCGTCAGCCTGTCGCTACTGTCGCTGGGCGCGATGCTGGTGCTGCTGTTCGTCTTCAGCCGCACCTGGCGCGGCACCATCCTGCCGCTGCTGGCCGGCTTGGTTTCGGCGATCTGGGCGCTGGGCATCGGCAACCTGCTGGGCTTCAACTTCGACCCGCTGGTGATCGTGGTGGCCTTCATCATCACCGCACGTGCGCTGTCGCACTCGGTGCAGATGATCACCCGCTTCGACGACCTGACGCTGGGCGGTGAACACGTCGACCCGCGGCGCGCCGCCGAGCAGACCATGAAGGAGCTATGGCGGCCGAGCATGCTGGGACTGTATGCCGACGCGGGCGCGATCCTGTGCGTGATCCTCACGCCCATCCCGCTGCTGCAGAAGGTCGCCATCGTCGGTGCGGTGTGGGTGATGACCATCACCGTGTCCGCGGTGTTCCTGACCCCGGCGCTGCTGTCGTTCATCAAGCGTCCGCAGGGCTACGCCCACCCGTTCAACCTCGACGGCTTCATGCGCGCCATTCTCACCGGTGCCAAGTGGGTAGTGCGCAGCCGTACCCGCTACTACATCGCGCCGCTGGTGATCGTGCTGATGGCCGGGCTGGTGTTCGAGGCCACCCGGCTGACCATCGGCGATGCCAGCGATGGCTCGCCGATCCTCTGGCAGGACTCGTCCTTCAACCAGGACAGCGCGCTGATCAACCGCCTGTACCCCGGCTCCGAGCAGATGTTCGTGGTGATTGAGGGCCAGGAGCTGGACACGCTGAAAACGCCGCAGGTGCTCGACTGGATGATGCGCTTCTCGCGCTACATGGAGCGTCAGGAGGAGATCGGCGGCGCCATTTCCCTGGCCGACATCGTGGTCGACATCCGCCGCAACCTCTACGAAGGCAACCCGCGCTTCCGCGAACTGGGCGGCAGCCAGGTGGAGAACGGCGAGCTGATCAGCTTCTTCATGCAGGGCGCCGACCCGGGCGATCTGGCGCAGTTCAGCGACGTGCACTTTAAGAACGGCGCCGTCACCCTGTTCTTCCGCGACCACAAGGGCGACACCCTGCGCAAGGCCACCCACTACGCCAAGGAGTTCATCGCCGAGAACCCCATCGAGGGCGCCGAGGTGAAGCTGGTTGGCGGCGTGCTCGGCATCATCGCGGCGGTCAACGAGATTCTCCTCAGCGACCAGATCGAGGCGGTGGCTCTGGCCTTCCTGGTAGTGGTGCTGTGCTGCCTGGTGGTGTACCGCTCTTCGGTCAGCGGGGTGTTCTTCATCATCCCGGTTGCGATCTCCAACGTCGTCACCTTCGCCTTCATGGCCTGGCAGGACATCGGCATGAGCATCAGCACGCTGCCGGTGGTGGCCCTGGGGATCGGCCTGGGCGTGGACTACGCCTTCTACATCGTCGACTCCATGAAGGAGTACCTGGAGAAGCACCCCGACGCCGCGCCGCTGGATGCCGTGCTGCAATCGCTCGGTTCGGCCGGCCGCGGCGTGCTGCTGACGGCCTTCACCCTGGCCGCCGGGGTGCTGTTCTGGTCGTTCTCCTCCCTTCGTTTCCAAGCAGAGATGGGCATGCTGATCGGGCTCTGGCTCATGGTTTCGGCCCTCACCTCCCTGTTTGTCATGCCTTCGCTGGCGCTGGTGTTCAAACCGAAATTCATCTTCGAACACAGCACACCGAAAAAAGCCCAGTCCACCGGGCGCGCGCTAAACCTCGAGCACAATGGAGCGGCTGATAATGAAAAAAAGAATGAAGCACTTAACCCCGTTAGCTAGCGTCGTGATGTTGGCGGCCGGTTCGCACGGGCCGGCAATGGCGCAAGATGGTTTCTTCGACAACTGGGAAGTAAGCGGCTACGCGCGCATGCACCTGTCGTGGAACCTCGAGAATCCCTACCTGATGGATGGCGAGGATCCGAACGGCCTGGTCGGCGCGGGCCGCAAAGGCAACTACCGCTACGACCTGTCGATGGCGCGCAGCACCCTCAAGCTCAACCTGTTCAAGGACTTCGGCGACTCGCAGTTCTTCGTCTCCGGTCGGCTGAACCGCGAATACGAGACCGACTACCTGGAAGACCTCCAGGAGGTGATGGACCAGAACGCGCGCTCCGACCTGTTCAGCAATCGCAGCAACTCGCAGGTCGATCTGATGGACGACGTCTACAACAGCGAAGAGTTGCGCGAGCTATGGTGGCAGAGGAACGTCACCCCGACCACCACGCTGAAGCTGGGCAAGCAGCAGGTGGTCTGGGGCGAGACCGACTTCTTCCAGTCGCTGGATGTGATCCACGGCTACGACCAGCGCATCCGCTCGTTCCTCGAGCCGGAGAATGAGGATGCGCGCAAGCCGCTGTGGATGGTCAACCTGCAGGAGGAATTCAACCAGCTCGGCGGCACCCTGCAGCTGATTTTCATCCCCGGCCAGCTCAACGGCGCGTATGACCGCGGCAACAGCTTCGACCTGGATGGCGGCCGCTGGGCCAACAGCCCGAACAAGGGCATCACCTTCCGCACCGCCACCTTCGGCGCCGACGTGCCGTACAACTTCGATCACAAGGACGCCGACATGGACGATCCGTCCTACGGTCTGCGCTGGAAGTCGATGCTCGGCGACTGGGAATACTCGCTGGCCTGGTTCCACGGCCCGTCGGTCAACCCGGTGATCAACCCCAACCCGAACAGCCCGCTGGGTGTCGGCGACGCCGCCAGCGGCGCGCAGTTCGGCGGCGCTTACAAGGGTGAATACAACTCGGCTGCGGACTCCACCGTGGGCGAGCTGATCTACCCGTTCGTCAACGTGTTCGGCTTCTCGGCGAACCGCTACATGGAGTCCATCGACTCGGTGTTCTCCACCGAGCTCTCCTACATTCCCGACTCGCCGTACAACTACGGCCTGCAGGCGGGCGAAGCCGGCGGCTGCGCATTCTTCCCAGGCTTCTGCGGCATCAAGGAGAAGGACGTGGTCAAGACCATGCTGCGCCTGGACAAGCAGGTCGCGCTGCAGCGCTTCCTCGGCACCAGCCGGCCCTCGTTCCTCTCGGTGCAACTGTTCAATACCTGGATCACGGACTACGACCGCGACGACGAACTGGTCAACTCCGCCGGCTTCAGCGGCCGTACCAAGGAGTTCTCCACCATCGCCACCGCGATCCTGGCCATGAACTACGACAACGACCGGATCAACCCGAGCCTGGCCGTGGGTACGGACATGACCTACGGCGGCGCCTTCGTGATTCCGGCCGTGGAGTTTGCCTACGGCGACCACTGGCGGATTCGTGCCGAGGCCGACATCTTCTTCGATGACGAGAGCCAGGATCGTGCCCTGCAAGGCTTCAATAACACCAACCTGTTCGGCTACTTCAACGGCAACGACCAGCTGTCGTTGCGCGTGACTTACAACTTCTAAGACCAGGAGATGAAAACAATGAACATGCGTCTTAGCTGTCTGGCCACTGCATTGGCCCTGTCCAGCGTGCTCACCGCCCATGCCGCCGAGCTAAAGCCCGGCGACCAGGTCAACGCCGCCAACCTCGCGCAGCAGCTCGGCAATACCTTCGAAGGCACGGCTATCGCCGACCTGCTCACCGAGCGCATGCAGACCCTGATCCGCGAGGAAGGCCTGAACATCACCCTCAAGGCGTCGCAACCGATCACGCTCGGCAAGGATTACATGGCGGCAACCCAGGCCAACGCGGGCAAGGCCAGGTACAACCCCGATACACGCCAAGTGGAAGGCTGGGTTGCCGGCATCCCCTTTCCGGCGGTAACGGAAGACGATCCGTACGCCGCGGACAAGCTAATCTGGAATCACCATTACGCCCAGCCTATCAAGAACGTGATGGACTATCCGAAGTTCGCCTACCTGTTCATCGATGGCAAGAGCGGACTAGAGCGCAAACAGGAGTGGCGCTTGCTGCGCTACCAGATGAAGGGCCGGCTGGGAGAGAGCAACCCGGTCGAGGGTGATGGAAGCATCTTCACCAAGACGCTGTTGTACGCGACCTATCCCTCCGATATTCGCGGCCTGGGCTTGTTCACCATTCGCTACGACTCGCCGAAACTCGAAGACTCCTGGGCCTACGTGAAGTCGGTGCGCCGTACCCGGCGCCTCTCCGGCGGCACTTGGATGGACCCAATCGGCGGTACCGACCAACTCAGCGACGACATCGAAATCTTCAATGCCCACCCCAGCTGGTACACAGAGTACAAGCTGCTCGGTAAACGCAAGTTGCTGGTGGTGGCCAACTCCACCAGCACCTCCTGGAACCCCAAGGCCAAGGGCAACGCCGAATTTCCAATAGTCGATCTCGACAATCCTCCGTACTGGAATCCCAAGGATGGCTGGGAGGCACGGGACGTCTGGGTCATCGAGGCCATCACCCCGCCGGAGCATCCCTACGGTAAGAAGGTGTTGTACATGGACACCCAGTTTCCGCGCTTCTATCAAGCCGAGACCTATGACCGAAAAGGCCAGTTCTGGAAGTGGATGAACTACCACCTGGATACCATCAAGCTGGCCGACGGCGATACCGCAATCGTCTCGACGGCGGGTTTCACGTTGGATTATCAGCGTCGCCACGGCACCGTATTCGTTCTAGGCGAAGGCGCCACCATGAACACTCCAGGCATGACCGCCGACAACGTAAACCTGCGCGAACTGGAAAAAGTCGCTCGCTAGAGCGCGCCGCCTGACTGCCGCAAACGCAGTCAGGCCAATACAACAACTAAGACGCGCTTGGAGAGCAACCATGAGTTTTCGTTTGGGCGTAGACGTGGGCGGTACCTTCACCGACCTGCTACTGATCAATGATGTGACCGGCGAGAGCTTCACCGCCAAGGTCCCATCCACTCCTCACAACCCTTCCGTCGCGATACTCAACGGCATCGAGCGGATCTGCGGCATCGCTGCCATCGATGCCGCGCAGATCAATTGCGTGATGCACGGCACCACCGTGGCGACCAACGCCATCCTCACCCGCCGCGGCGCCAAGGTCGGGCTGGTGACGACACGCGGCTACAAGCAGGTCCTGCACATCGCTCGTTCCTTCGTGCCAGGCGGGCTGGGTGGCTGGGTCATCTGGAACAAGGGCGAGCTGTTGGCGCCACTGGAGCTAACCATCGAGGCCGGCGAACGCATCGGCGCCGACGGCACCATAGTCCGCCCGCTGGACCGAGAGGCCATCCGCCAGGAGCTCGCGCGGCTGGCCGAAGCCGGCATCGAGGCGCTGACCATCAGCCTGGTCAATGCTTATATCAACGGTGAACATGAGCGCGAGATCATGGCGATCGCCAGCGAGGTGATGCCCGGCATCCCCGTGTCGCTGTCTTCGGAAGTCGTACCGGAGATGCAGGAGTACGAGCGTACCGAAACCACCGTGGTCAACAGCTACGTTCGGCCGGAGGTGGAGCGGTACATCGGACATCTGCAGAGCGAGCTGGATAGGCGCATCGGCAGCCACGCGCAGCTCTCCATACTGCGCTCCGATGGCGGCCTGGCCACCAGCCAGTCGGCGGCCAACACCCCGGTCAACCTGCTGCTGTCGGGGCCTGCCGGCGGCGTCGCCGGGGCAATCTGGTTCTGCTCGCGTGGCGGCTTCGGCCGCGTACTGACCTTCGACGTCGGCGGCACCTCTACCGACGTGGCGCTGATCGACGGCAACCAGGCGCGTATCCGCCGCGAAACCCGTGTAGGCGACGTGGCCGTGCGGGCGCCGTCGGTGGACGTGCGCACCGTAGGCGCCGGCGGCGGCTCGATCGCCAGCGTGCCGGAATTGACCCGCGCCCTGCGCGTCGGGCCGGAAAGCGCCGGCGCGGTTCCCGGGCCGGCCAGCTATGACCGTGGCGGCGAGCAGGCCACGGTGACCGATGCCAACGTCGTGCTCGGCTACCTGCCGACGGTGCAAAAACTCGGCGGCGATTTCCAGGTTCGCCATGATCTGGCCACCGCTGCGGTACAGCGGGTTGCTGATGCCATGGGCGTGTCGCTGTTCGAGGCTGCCGAAGGCATCGTGCGGCTGGCCAACGAACACATGTACGGCGCCCTGCGCCTGATCAGCGTCGAGCAGGGCTACGACCCGCGCGACTTCGCGCTCTGCGGCTTCGGTGGCGCAGGTCCGCTGCATGCCAACGCGATGGGCATCTTGATGAACGCCTGGCCGGTGATCATCCCTCCGGGGCCGGGCGTGCTCTGCGCCTACGGCGACGCCACCACGCGGGTCAAGGACGAGGCGTCGCGTTCGATCATCCGCCGCCTGGGTGAGCTCGACCTGGACGAAGTGGTGCAGACCCTCCATCAGCTGAGCAGCCAGGTGAGTCAGTCGCTGGCCAGCCAGGGCATCGAGCCGCACCTGCAACAGCTGAACTATCAGGCCGACGTCCGCTACCAGGGCCAGGCCTTGCAGCTGACCCTGGAAGTGGACCGCGAACGGCTGGCCAGCGAGGGTCTGCAGGTGATAACCGGCGCGTTCGATGCCGAACACGAGCAGCTGTTCAGCTTCTCGCTCGGCGATTCCCACGAGCTGATCAACCTGCGGGCGATCGCCCGCGCGCCGCGCCCGCAGATCACCGAGCGCCAGTACGAGGGCAGCGCGCCGGACCTCGCCGCGGCGGTGAGCGGCCAGAGCCCGATCTACTACGCCGGCAACAACTACAGCGCCACGCTCTATGACCGCGCCAGACTGGCGCCCGGCCTGGTCGTGACCGGCCCCGCCATCGTCATGGAGATGGATTCCACCACCGTTGTGTTCCCAGGTTACGAAGCGGCGGTTGACCGCGTCGGCAACCTGCTGATCCGGCCGCAGGAGTAAGCATCATGGTTGCGCGTATCACCCAGACCAATAACACCCCTTTCGAACGCGTAGCGGTGGACAGCATCACCATCGACATCGTCGAGAACGCGCTGAGCAATGCCCGTCACGAGATGGACGCCGTACTGTGCCGCACCGCCATGAGCCCGGGCATCCGCGAGCAGGGCGATGCCTTCCCGCTGATCGCCACCAACGAAGGCAAGATGATCGTCGGCCAGTTCGGCTCGTTCATCACCGGCTTCCTGGAGAGCTATACCGGCGAGATCGAGGAAGGCGACATCTTCCTCACCAACGACCCCTACCTGTGCAATGGCGCGGTGAGCCACCTGCCGGATTGGCTGGTGCTGATGCCGATCTTCAAGGACGGCCGCGTCATCAACTATTCGGCCATGTTTGGCCACATGTCCGACGTCGGCGGCAAGGTGCCCGGCTCGCTGCCGACCAATGCTGCCTCGATCTGGGAGGAAGGCATCCGCATCCCGCCGGTCAAGCTGTACCGCAAGGGCGTTATGAACAGCGACATGCTTGACGTCATCCTGCACAACGTGCGCCTGCCGCGCTGGAACCGCTCGGACCTCAACGCCATCGTCGCCGCCTGCCGGACTGCCGGCAAACGCTGCGTGGAACTGGCCGAGCGCTTCGGTGACGACGTTTTCTACAGCGCCCAGCAGGAAATGCTCGACCGCACCCGTCGCGCGATGAAGGAGGTGATCCAGCGCGTGGTGCCGGAGCAATACCAGGTGTTTGAGGACTACATCTGCGACGACGGCGCTGGTCTTGGGCCGTACACCCTGCGCTGCGCCCTGTGGCGCGAGGGCGACAAGGCGATCTTCGACTTCACCGGCACCGATCCGCAGGCGCCATCGTCGGTGAACTTCTACCTCAACGAGGAGATGTTCAAGATTTTCTTCGGCGCGCTAACCATCAGCCTCTTCGACCCGGCGATCCTGCTCAACGACGGCTTCTACGACCTGGTCGAAGTACGCATCCCGCAGGGCTCGCTGCTGAAGCCGAACTTCCCCGCCGCGCTGTCCTGCCGGACCCACGCGCTGGGACGCATCTTCGACATGATGAGCGGCCTGCTCGGCCAGGGCGCGCCGGACGCGATGAATGCTGCGGGCTTCTCGGATTCGCCGCACTTCATGTACTCGGGCTACGACAAGAACGGCGAATGGTTCCAGTTGTTCCAGATCGGCTTCGGCGGTATTCCGGGGCGTCCGGCCGGTGATGGCGCCGATGGCCACTCGCTGTGGCCGGGCTTCACCAACGTGCCCAACGAGTTCGTCGAGGCCTACTTTCCGCTGCGCATCGAAAGCTACGAGACCCTGGCGGACACCGGTGGCGCCGGCCTGCATCGCGGCGGCAACGGCCTGCGGGTCAGCTATCGCATGCTGGCCGATGGCGAGATTTCCATCCACGACGACCGCTGGCTGACCTATCCGTGGGGCGTGAGCGGCGGCGGGCCGGGTGAGCGCAGCCGCAAGGAACTGCTGCGCGCCGATGGCACCCGCCAGATGCTGCCGTCCAAGTGCGACAACATTCGGGTCAGTGCCGGCGATCTGCTGCTGTTTGACACCTGGGGCGGCGGCGGCTGGGGCGATCCGTTCAAGCGCGACCCAGCCAAGGTGCTGACCGACGTGCGGCGCGGACTGGTCAGCGTCGACGGCGCACGCCGCTATGGCGTGGTGATCGTCAACGATGCCGTGGATCAGGCCGCGACCGACGAACTGCGCGCTGCCTTGAACGATGCCCGCGGCCCGGTGCCGCTGTTCGATCGCGGTGGCAGCCTGGAGGAACTCAAGGCGCGCTGCCTGGAAGAAACCGGCCTGCTCGCCCCCGCTACGCCGACCTGGAGCTGAACCATGTCCTTGCAATCTTCCGAGCTGCAGGCTGCCGGCCGTTACGCGCTGGTGCTGGTGGACCTCAGCCTGGGATTCACCGACCCCGGCCTGAGCCCACTGGCCAGCGACTGTCCGCAGGTGATCGAGGCCAACCGGCAACTGCTGGAGGCTTTCCGCCGGCGCGGCTGGCCGGTGTTCTTCACCACCGTGGCCTACGACAACCCGGACCAGGCGCGGGTATTTCGCGAGAAGCTGACGAGCCTGAATGTGCTCGCCGCGGGCAGCCGGCTGGTGGAGATCGACCCGCGCCTGGCACCGCGCGACGGCGAGCCGATCGTGGTCAAGCACTGGGCCAGCGCGTTCTTCGGTACCGAACTGAAGGCCATGCTGGATGCCGCGGGTGTCGACGGGGTGATGGTGACCGGGCTGACCACCAGCGGCTGCGTGCGCGCTACGGCGGTGGATGCCCTGCAGCACGACCTGCGCGTGCTGATTCCCGAGCAGGCCGTTGGCGACCGCAACCAGGCCGCGCATCAGGCCAACCTGTTTGACCTGCAGCTCAAGTACGCCGATGTGCGACCGCTGGAGCACTGCCTTGCGTTACTGGCGTGAAATCGGCTGCGCGGCCCTGGCCCTGCTGGCCGGCTGCGCGGGGGAGCGGCAGGCGATCGATAGTTCGCTGATCGTCAGCCAATCCCCCGCCTGCCGGGCCTACTCCCAGGCCTGGGTCGAGCACTTTCGCGCCAACGTCGCCGCGCTGGAGGATCGGCGCGACGAAGCGGCGCGCACCCAACTGGTACAGGCCCGCACACGGCTGCGACAGCTGAAAACCGACGAGGCCTGCTACCGCCCCTATTGCCTGATCCAGCCCAGGTCCGAAGGACGACTCGATGCCTACTGCGGGTACAAGGTGCCCGACTCCAGCGGCGCCGAACTCTACCGGTGGATTCCCTGGTCCAACTTGAACTGAACCCTGACAGAGGACGATAACGTGGGAGCGCAGACACTCTACGACAAGTTGTGGGCGCGCCACCGGGTGGACGAACTCCCCGATGGCTCCACGCTGCTGTATATCGACCGGCACCTGCTGCACGAGGTGACGTCTCCGCAGGCGTTTTCCAACCTGCGGCTGGCCGGACGCAAACCCTGGCGGCTGGACACCAGTCTGGCTATGCCGGACCACAACGTTCCAACGCTCAGCCGTGAGCAAGGCGTCGAGGGCGTCAGCGATGTCATCGCCCGACAGCAGATCGCCACGCTGGAACGCAACAGCCGCGAATTCGGCGTGCCGCTGTTTCCCCTCAACGACGTGCGCCAGGGCATCGTGCATGTTGTCGGCCCCGAGCAGGGCCTGACGCTACCGGGCACCACCCTGGTCTGCGGTGATTCGCATACTGCCACCCACGGCGCGCTCGCCGCGCTTGCCCACGGCATCGGCAGCAGCGAGGTGGAGCATGTGCTGGCTACCCAGACGCTGCGCAGCCGCAAGCAGAAGAACTTCCGCATCCAGGTGAACAACCGCCTTGGCCTGGGCGTCACCGCCAAGGACCTGGCCCTATACATCATCGGCCGAATCGGCACGGCCGGCGCGACCGGGCACGCCATCGAGTTCTGCGGCGAGGCGATTCGCGCGCTGAGCATGGAAGCGCGCATGACGCTGTGCAACATGAGCATCGAGGCCGGCGCCCGCGTGGGCCTGGTGGCCTACGACGACAAGACCGAGGCCTACGTGAAGGGGCGTCCGCTGGCACCGTGCGGCGCGCACTGGGAGCAGGCCATCACCTACTGGCGCACCCTGCATTCCGATGCCGAGGCGCAGTTCGACCGCGAACTGGAAATCGATGCCGCCGAGGTCCGCAATCAGGTGAGCTGGGGCACCTCGCCCGAGCAGGTGGCCGTCATCGACGGCCGCATCCCGACCCTGGATCAGGCCCGCGACGCCCTGCAGCGCGCCGACTGGGAGCGCGCGCTGCGCTACATGGGCCTCGAACCCGGCCAGCCGCTGGCGGGCATTCCGGTTGACCGCATCTTCATCGGCTCCTGCACCAACGCCCGCATCGAGGACTTGCGCGCCGCCGCCGAGGTGTTGCGTGGGCGCACCGTTCACGAGCGGGTCCGCCAGGCTCTGGTCGTGCCGGGCTCCGGTCTGGTGCGCCTGCAGGCCGAGCGCGAGGGGCTGGATCGCATCTTCAAGGCCGCCGGATTCGAGTGGCGCTCCCCCGGGTGCTCCATGTGCCTGGGCATGAACGCCGACCGCCTCAATCCCGGCGAACGCTGCGCGGCCACGTCCAACCGCAACTTCGAGGGGCGTCAGGGCAAGGGCGGCCGCACCCATCTGATGTCACCGGCGATGGCCGCGGCGGCCGCGGTGATGGGCGAACTCACGAACCTGGGGAGCTTTTGAGATGCAGCCATTGAGCGAACACGAAGGTGTGATCATCCCCTTCAACCGCGCCAACATCGATACCGACCTGCTGCTGCCCAAGCAGTACCTCAAGAGCCTGGAGGCCTGTGGGTTCGGCGATTTCCTCTTCGACGACGAGCGTTACCTGGACCCCGGCGAGATCGACACGCCGATCGCCAGCCGTCGGCGCAACCCGGCATGTATCTTGAATAACCCTCCGTGGGACAAGGGTAGCGTGATGCTGGCCCAGGCCAACTTCGGCTGCGGCTCCAGCCGCGAACACGCGGTGTGGGCCCTGCGGGACTTTGGCGTGCGAGTCGTGATAGCGCCCAGCTTCGGGGATATCTTCCGTAACAACTGCTTCAACAACGGGGTACTTCCGTTACAGCTGGCGCAGCAAGACGTGGATACGCTGTTCACCATCGTGCAAAGCCAGCCCGGCATCTGCGCGCAGATCAGCGTCAGCGAACGCAGGCTGCGAATCGGGGAGCTGGAACTGGACTTCGAGTTGGAGGAAGGGCGACGCCAGCGCCTGCTGCAGGGACTTGACGAAATCGGCGAAACGCTGGCTTTCGCAGACCGGATCAAAGCTTACGAGAACATGCGAAAGGCGGAGGAACCCTGGCTGTTCAAGGGGTGAACGCATCGCGACCAATACTAAAAACAAGAGGTGCGCTGTGGAGTTTGCGAACGAAGAACTGGAGCGGGTGAAGATATGCTTCATCGGCAATTCGAAGGTCAGTCGTCTGGTACACAGCCTGATCCCGGAATTCGAATCGCTGGCGAACATCACCATCGTCGACAACATTTTCAACGATGCGGTGCGCGTGGCCCGCGAGCTGGTCGAGCGCCAGGAGGTGGACATTTTCGCCAGCGCCGGCGCCAACGCCTTCTACCTGCAGGACACTTTGCCCGTCCAGGTCCTGGCGCTGAAGGTCGAACAATCGGACCTGATCCAAGCCTTCCTCACCGCGTGCCGCATCACCAACAAGGCTCTGCTGCTGACCTATGAGCGCCAGGAGGCCAACATCGAACTGCTTCGGTTATTCGGCGGCATGGAGCTGATCCACCGCACCTATAGCACGGCTGAACAGGCTCACGAGATCTTCCACAGCCTGCGCGCCGAAGGTATCGGCGCGGTTATCGGTTCCAGCTACGTCTGCGACCTGGCCGACCAATGGAAGCTCGAATCGGTGCTGGTCTACTCCCGCGAATCCTGCCGCAACCTGCTGCGCAAGGCGGTCCGCCACGCCGGGCTGTACAAGCGCGAACGCCAGCAGGCCGCCACCGAGCAATTCCTGCTGGAGCAGAACCCCAATCCGCAGGTCGTCACCAACCGCAACGGCGCGGTAGTGGCCTGGAACAGCGCCGCGCAGGGTTTGATCCCCAGCCTGCCCAAGCGCCGTCGCCTGAATGGCATCCTCGACTCGCGCGTGCTCGAAGCCGAGAGTCTCAGCGCCGAGGGCCTGCTGCTTGGGGAACGTCTGTGCACGCTGAACAAGATTCCCTTCGAGGTGGATGGCGAGGGCGTCGGCTCGCTCTATGTGTTCTATCCGCAGCCGCTGGCCCAGCCCAGCGACCAGCAGCGCCGGCTGATCTACCAATCCAGCCGCATGGTCGAAATGCAGAGCCAGCTGATGCTCTACGGCTCCACCCCGGGCACGGTACTGCTGCGCGGCGAGACCGGCACAGGCAAGGAACTGGCAGCGCGACAGATCCATACCGCCAGCAGCAACGCCGCGGGTCCGTTCGTGGCGATCAACTGCGCAGCAATCCCGGCGGAGCTGTTCGAGTCCGAGCTGTTCGGCTATGCCGACGGTGCCTTCACCAGCGCCAAGAACGGCGGCAAGTCCGGACTGCTCGAGAGCGCCAATAACGGCACGTTCTTCCTCGACGAGATCAACTCGATGCCGCTGCCTCAGCAGGCCAAGCTGTTGCGCGTGCTGCAGGAGCGCGAGGTGCGGCCGGTCGGGGCCAAGCGCGCCATCGCACTGAATATCAAGTTCGTGGTGGCGTGCAACGCCGACCTGCAGGCCGAAGTCCGCGCCGGGCGCTTTCGCGAGGACCTTTATTACCGTCTGAGCACGTTTGTCATCGTGCTGCCGCCGCTGCGCGAGCGCATGGAAGACATTCCGATGCTCACCGAATACCTGGTCCGTCGCGCCGGCCAGCGCTACGCGGTGGACGTCGACCCGGCGGACATGGCGCGGGCGCTGACCCCGGTATTCCGTAGCTACAGCTGGCCCGGCAACGTTCGCCAACTGGAAAACATCATCGAGCGGCTGGTGGTCTCGCTGAGCCTCTACGGCAACAGCGACGCGCTGGTCGAAGCTATGCCGCGGTTGGCACCGGAACTGCTCAATCCCATCCGCGAGGTGGATGAAAGCGGCCATCTGCACCACGTTGAGAATGAGGAAATCGTCAAAGCGCTCCAGCAGTTTGGCGGCAACAAGAGCCTCGCCGCCGAATACCTGGGCATCAGCCAGACCACGCTGTGGCGTCGTCTCAAGCGCATCGCCGGCGAAACGAGCCCTTCTTGACGAAGACCGCGATACAACCGCTGCCCGATCCCTTTGCCTCGTTCGCACTGTCGCCGGGCATCGCCTATGGCGACCTGCTGTTTATTTCCGGGCAGGCGGCGCTGGACCCGCAGGGTCGGATCGTGGGCGAAGGCGACTTCATGCCCAAGCCGAATGTGCCTTCGGCAACCTTGCGCGTGTGCTGGAAACCGCCGGAGCCACCCTGGGCGATGTGCTGAAGGTCACCCTCTTCGTGACCTACATGGCCCGCTTCGCCGACGTCGTCGCCCTGCGCAAGCGCTTCTTCTAGCCCGCCCTATCCGGCTGATTCCATCGTCCAGGTCAGCGCCCTGGCGCTGCCGGGGGCTGTTGTTCAAGATCGAGGCCATCGCTGCCCGCCCAAGACAGGCGGGCAGCTAGCTAGCCTCTCAGAACTGCTCGGCCTCCAGGCCGTAAAGCGAGGTGCTGCCGGCGCGGATGCTGCCTTCCAGCCCCAGCGTGCGCGGCAGCAGGCGCTGGAAATAGAACGCCGCGCTGCCCAGCTTGGCGCGGTAGAACGCGTCGTCGGCTGCGCCGCGGGCAGCGCTGGCCGCCATGCGCGTCCACATGTAGGCATAGGCGGTGTAGCCGAACAGTTGCAGGTATTCCACCGACGCCGCGCCGACGGCGTTGGCATCACCGCGGGCCTGTTCCTGCAGCCAGGCGCTGACCCGTTCCAGACGCTCGACCGCCTCGTGCAGCGCTGCGTTGAACGGTGTGTCATGGGTCGTGGCGAAGGCACGGATTTCATCGGTGAACAGCCGCAGCGACGCACCGCCGTTGGCGACCACCTTGCGCCCGAGCAGGTCGAGCGCCTGGATGCCGTTGGTGCCTTCGTAGATCTGCGCGATGCGCACGTCACGCACGAGCTGCTCCTGCCCCCATTCGCGGATGTAGCCGTGGCCGCCAAATACTTGCTGGCCGAGAACACAGCTCTCGAACCCGGCATCGGTGAAGAATGCCTTGGCCACCGGCGTCAGCAGCGCCACCAGCACCTCGGCCCGCTCCTTCTGCACCGAGTCGTCGGCGTACTTGGCCAAATCCAGTTGCTGGCCGACGTAGCAGGCGAAGGCGCGCCCGCCCTCGGTCATGGTCTTCATGGTCAGCAGCATGCGCCGCACGTCGGCGTGGACAATGAGCGGGTCGGCGCTCCGCTCGGGCGCAACCGGCCCCGTGGCCGCGCGGCTCTGCAGGCGTTCGCGGGCATAGTCGCGCGCCGCCTGGTACGAGGCCTCGGCACAGCCGATGCCCTGGATGCCGATGGACAGCCGCTCGTAATTCATCATGGTGAACATCGCCGCCAGGCCCTTGCCCACCTCGCCGATCAGGTAGCCGCACGCGCCGTCGAAGTTCATCACGCAGGTGGCCGAGGCCTTGATTCCCATCTTGTGTTCGATTGAACCGCACGACACCGCGTTGGTCGCACCGAGGCTGCCGTCATCGCCAACCAGCACCTTCGGCACGAGAAACAGCGAGATACCCTTCGCCCCCGCCGGTGCATCGGGCAGCTTGGCCAGGACTAGATGGATAATGTTCTCGGTCAGATCCTGCTCGCCGCCAGTGATAAAGATCTTGGTGCCACTGATGCGATAGCTGCCATCGGCCCTGGGCTCGGCGCGAGTGCGGATGATGCCCAGGTCCGTGCCAGCGTGGGGCTCGGTCAAGCACATGGTGCCGGCCCAGCGGCCCTCGTACAACGGCGGCAAGTAGCGCTGCCTCAGTGCTTCGCTCGCGTGCGCATCGATAGCCAGGCAGGCGCCGGAACTCAGCGCCGAGTACAGCGCGAAGCTAGAATTCGCCGCATAGAGCATTTCCTCGAACGCCACCGCGAGCATCTTCGGCATGCCCATGCCGCCATACTCGGGATTGCCGGTCAGCCCCACCCAGCCGCCTTGGGCGTAGGTGGCATAGGCCTCGCGAAAGCCTGCCGGGGTGCGCACCTGGCCTTCATCCCACTGTGCACCCTCCTCATCGCCGCTGCGGTTCAGCGGTGCCAGCAGCTCGCTGGTGACCTTGGCCGCCTCGTCGAGAATGGCGTTGGCGGTTTCGGCGTCGATATGCTCGGCCAGCGTCGGCAGGCGCGCCCACAGCGAAGGCGCATCGAAGACTTCGTGAAGGATGAAGCGGGCGTCACGCAGATCTGCCTGGTAGCTGGGCATGATGGGTTACCTCGGTCAATAGGAGTCGTTCTTGGGATGGCACCTGCCGCAGGCCGGGAATGCTGCCGAGCAACAGCGCATCGACCTGGTGGGTCTGCTGCTCCGCCGTGAGCCCGTGCTCGGCCAGCCAGAGCGGCAGGTGTTCGATGAGATCGAGCAGCACGCGGCCCGCCGCCTGCGCCTCGCCATCGAGCAGCCAGGTGCTGAGCTGGTCGGCGATGCGCCAGCGCAGGCTGTCGATGCGCCGTCGATGGCTATCGCGCAGGCAATGCCGCTCGCGCGTCGCAAGCAGGAAGCGGGACGGGCGGTGGCGGTATAGCTCGACCAGAGCACGGGCCATCCGCTGCACACGCTGGTGTACCGCCGACTCGCCACGCGTGCCGCGGCAGACGAGCAGCAGATGCTCGTAATGCTCCTCCAGCGCGTCGAACAATAGCTCTTCTTTGCCGGCGACATGCGTATAGAGGCTGGCAGTGGAAATGCCCATATGCCTCGCCAGCCGCCGCAGGCTGACCTGACCGAAGCCCTTGTCGGCGAACAGTTCCAGAGCGCATTCCCGGCTGATTTCAAAAGTTGCGGCGGATCGGGTGTGCATGGCAGCCTCCACGGAGATCGTCGGGCCTGCGGGCAGGCGGCAATGACAGGCAGTCTAGAGACGTGATGGGTGCGCTTGCTATGCTCAAAACCTTCGCTCCACCGGCATAGTTTCGGCCACTCGGCGTCGCTGCAAGCGGAAGATCAGCATTAGCAAACGGGATAGCGAGCTCATGCGTGAACAGGATTCGGTCGCGGCCTACCTCGTCCAGGCCGCGCTTCATCGCCTCCGTGATAACCCGGCGCGTCTGCAGCAGGTGCTGGCTGCCGCGGGCATCGAGACCGCTGCGCTGACTGCACCGAATGCCCAAGTGCCAGCCGCCGCAGTAAGCCGCTTCTGGCTGGCGATGAGCGCCGAACTGGGCGACGAGTTCTTCGGCTTCGATTCCCACGGCCTGCCCAACGGCAGCTTCGCCCTGATCTGTCGCGGGTTGATCCAGGAACCTAACTTGGGCAAGGCACTGCAGCGCTGCTTGCAGTATCTCGGATTGTTCATCCGAGACATCAACGCGAAGATGGACGTGATCAATGGCCAGGCAGTTATCAAATTGAACACGGCCCTTGCCGATCCCGACCTCAAGGGACCGGCCGAGGAAATCTACCTCAGTATAGTATTTGGGCTAATGTGCTGGCTGGTGGGGCGGCGTATTTCCCTCAACCGAACCTGCTTCGTCACGCCCGTCCCTATTGGTGAGACCGCACCATGGCACTGGGGGCCGTTAGTGGAATATAGTGCAGTACAAACGGAGGTGGCTTTCAACGCTAGCTACCTTCGTTTGGCAGTGATCCAAGACGGTGCTTCGCTGCGCGCCTTTCTGCGTAGTTGCCCGCAGTGGTTGGTCGTGCGTTTTCGAAACGATACTGGCATTGCGTCCCGCATCTTTCGTACCTTGCGTAAGCTTCCAAGTGACGAATGGCCGACCTTCAAGGCCATGGCTCGTTCAGATGGAGTCAGTGAGCAAGTGCTTAGGCGGCAACTCATCAAGGAGGGATTCACCTTCCAAGAGATCAAGCACGAGGTTCGTCGCGCGCAGGTGTTTAGCCTGATGCGAGACCCCCGCCTGAGTATCAGCGAGATAGCTGCTCTGGCTGGCTTCCAAGAGCCAAGCGCCTTTCACCGCATCTTCCGCCGCTGGACCGGCGAGAGCCCTGGCCAATACAGGAGTCGCCTGAGCTGAGCCCAGGAAACCTCGTCATGTTCACCATGACATAATCGCCAGCCCAGCGGCTATGACGGCCACGCCGATCAGGCGACGACGCCAGTCGTCTTGCTGCTTAAAATAAAAGATCGATAGCAAGCTGGCGATCACGATTCCGCCATTTGTGTAGGAAACCACTTCCGCTGCCGGTAATGAGCGCATTGCATGGATGACTAGCACATAGGCGGTACCAATGCACAGGCCGCCGGCGATCACGGCGCGAATGTCCATCCGCCGCGCAGGCGCCCAGTAACCGGAAGTGCGCTTGAGCGCCCAGCACATGCTCAGCCAGGATGCCAGATAGCCTACGGAGACGAAGCCGAACAGGCCGGCAAGGCTGGGTACACTGGCCGTTGCCGCCTTGTCGCTCAGCGAATAGGCACTGGTCGCCAACATGGCGAGTATTGCCCATGGCAGCGCTCGCCGCTCCGAACCATTGGCCATGGCGCTGTGCGACAGGATCCAGAGCCCCAGCACGCTGACACCGATGCCAACCCAGGCGCCCGGGCGCAGGACCTCTCCACCGAGCAGGGTGCTCCACAGGGCGATCAGCAGCGGGGAACTGCGCACCAGCGGATAGACCAGCGCGACCGGGGCATGCTCGTACGCCTTGCGCAAGCCGGTGAAATAGACCACGTTTGCCGTGGCCGAGATGGTCAGCAGCAGTGCGAGGGTGGGCGTCCAGTCGACCTCCGTGACCAACGCATACAGCCCCCAGGGCGCGAACAGCAGCAGATGCGCCAGCAGCACCCACCAGAGCGGGAACGCGCCACGCGGTTGCTGACGGGCAATGAGATTCCAGGCCACATGCATCGCCACCGAAGCCGCAACCGCCAGACCGGCTTCGCTCATCCCGCGCGGCCTATATCGACAACCTGCCCGTCGCGGGCGATCCGGGTGTTCGCCGGCATCGGTCGCGGCTGCGCGCCCAGCCAGGCATCCAGATGATGCCCGACGTGGGTGAGCCAGGCGCGGCGCGGCTGCACCTGGGCGATGCAGGCCAGGGCCATGTCCCAGTCATTGTGGTTGACCGGCTCCGGGCGTGGCGGAAAGGAGCAGTCCAACGCCATGGCAAAGTCGCCCCAGGCCTTAAGGTAGTCCAGGCTTTTCGGCGGCAGTCCCATGGTGTCGGTCAGATAGGCGAAGCGTTCCCCATTCGGCCCCTCGATGGCATAGCCAAGCGTGGGCTTGGAATGGATCAGCGGCAACGCTGTCAGGCGCAGATCGCCAATCTCCAGGGTCGTGAACTTGCTGACCGCCTGGAAGTCGAGCAGGCCCGGATTGCGATAGAGGTCGGCACAGCCCTCGGAGTCGTGCGGCCCCCAGACCGGAACCCGCTCACCGACGCCCCAGCGCAGGTGGAACAGGCCCTGCACATGGTCGGGATGGTAATGCGTGAGCATGACCGCATCCAGGCTCCCCGCCGGGAATCGCTCATACAGATCCATCAGCCCGGCATCAAGGATGATGCGCGTCGTCGCCGTTTCGACCAGCGCACAGCAGGGGCGGCGCATCCGCGCCACATCGCCACGGGCGCCCTCGCATGCCGCGCACGCGCAGCCGTAGAGCGGCACCCCGCCAGCAGCACCGGTACCCAGAAAGGTCACACGCATGCCGTCCTCCCACTGAGCTGGCGAATCAGGCTGACCAGATGTTCACCGGCGACATCCAAGCTGCTGTCATTGACGATCACCCGATCTTGGCGCCTCGGCGCGGGTACCTCTCGATTGCGCGACAGGCGCTGTTCGATCTGGTCCGGGCTTTCCCTCCCCCGGGCCAGAAGGCGCTCGCGCAACTGCACCTCGGGTACCACGATATAGATCGGGACGATCTCGGGATACCCTTGCCGGGCTTCTTCTAGATACTCGCGCGAGCCATTGACTACCACGGTGATGCCCTTGGCTAGCCACTGGTTGATTTCGATACCGACGCCGTACTGCTGGGCGTGACTGCGCCAGTGCAGGGCAAACAATCGGGCCTGACGGCGTGCGGCGAACTCCTCAGGTGTCAGCGCCACGTGGTTCTCCCCCCCGGCATCGGCTGGCCGGGTGATGTAACGATGGGCGAAACAGATGCCTGGCTCAGCCGCCAGCCTTTCCCGGGCGTAGCGCATCAGGCTGTCCTTGCCGCTGCCCGACGCACCGACGACATAGATTAAAGGGGTATTCATGAGCACCTCACGCGTGGTCGAAGTGCGCCGATAAGGCCTGTTTGCCGCTCGACCAGACCCGCTCCACCTGCGGCAGGTCGCCGAGCTTCTTGACGGCGATCAGGTCGGCGCGCTTGCCGATGGCGATTTCTCCGCGATCGATCAGGCCGGCTGCCCGCGCCGGGTTGCAGGTCACCAGGGCGATGGCCTCCGGTAGGCTGATGCTGGCCAGTTCGGGCAGGCGCATCACCGAAGGCAGCAGGGCCGCGGGCGAGTAGTCGCCGCACAGGCAGTCGGCCACCCCGGCCAGAACCGCATCGAGCGCCCGCATGTTGCCGGACTGGGACTTGCCACGCAGGATGTTCGGCGCACCGAACAGAGTCGCCAGCCCATGGGCCTGCGCCGCCTGCGCCGTTTCCAGGTTGATCGGGAATTCGGAGATCACCGCACCCAGGGCGTCGACCGAAGCGACCTTGCTCGGCGAGTCGTCGTCATGGCTGGCGATCGCGATGCCGCACGCGCGCGCCTGGGCGGCCAGGGCCTCCATGCGCTGCAGGGCGCCCTGAGCGGCCTGCACTTTGCGCGTCAGGATGTCGTCGAGCGCAGTGGCATCGGTCTTGTAGGTGCGTGCCAGATACTGCCGGTAGGCTTCCACGTCGCGGAACTGGCCCTGACCCGGGCTGTGGTCCATGAACGACAGCAGATGGGCGTGGCCCGCCTCCAGCAGGGTGGAAAGCTCCGCAGGTGCGGTCTCATCGGTCACTTCGTAACGGGCATGCACGCGGTTGTCGACCAGTGCGTGGGATTGCCAGTCGTGAATGGCGCGGGCGATCTCGGCGGCAAAGGCGTTGTTGCGCACGCCCAGTTCGTGATTGGCGAAGGACAGCGCATGGAACACCGTGGTGATGCCGGCGGCGGCGTTGCGCTTGTCCGCTTGGGCGCAAGCAAAGTCGAGCGGGAAATGCACGCCCGGACGCGGTTCGACCTCCTTCTCCAGGGCGTCGCAGTGCAGGTCGATCATGCCCGGCATCAGGATGCGGCCCCGCAGGTCGATTTCCACTGCTCCGGCGCTGCTGGCTGGATTGAGGGCGGCGATGGTGTCGCCCTCGATCAGGACGGCCACGTCGTCGCTGACATCGTTGGCGAGCACCACGGTTGCATGAGTGAGGAGAATTCGCTTCATCAGGCACAAGTCTCAAGCAGGGCGGTAATAGCCACCGGCGGCGTCAGTTCGACGACGCGATCAGCTAGGCGGCGGACAAGTTCGGGATGGTGAAAAATGGCCAGCATGGCGACGCCTTCCTGCTTGATCGCTTGCAGGAGGTCGATGACGCGGTCGGTGGTGGCCGGATCGAGGCTGGCCGTGGGTTCGTCGAGCAGCAGCAGGCGCGGCCGCGCGATCAGCCCGCGGGCCAGGTTGACGCGCTGCTTCTCGCCACCGGAAAATGTCGCCGGCGGCACCGCCCAGAGACGCTCGGGCACGTTCAGCAGGTCTAACAGGTGGCGTGCCTTGCCATGGGCATGCTCGCGTGTCTCCCCGCGTGCCAGCAGCGGTTCGGCGACAACATCCAGTGCTGACTTACGCGGCAGACAATGCAGAAACTGGGTCACGAAGCCGATTTCGGCGTGACGCAGCGCCAGCATGCGGTGTTCTGCAGCGCTTGCCAGGTCAATCACATGCCCAGTCGCGTCGCGGTAGAGCAAGCGGCCTGACGTCGGTAGATACGTGCGATAGATGCACTTGAGTACCGAAGACTTGCCCGCCCCGGTGGGGCCGACTAGGGCGCTCAGTTCGCCGGGAAAGACTTCCAGGTCGACGTTCGCACATGAGGGAATCAGCTTGTTCTGGTCGTGCAGCAGGAACTGCTTGCACAGTCCTTCTGTTTTCAGGATCGGTTGCATGGGGACTTCCCTACAGTGCAGACGCCACCAGCCGCTGGGTATAAGCGTGCTGGGGGTCTTCCAGGATTTGGTCGGTGAGGCCGGATTCGATAACCCGCCCGTACTTCATGACAATGGTGCGGCCAGCGAGCAGGCGGATGACCCCGAGGTCGTGGGTGACCACCACCATCGCAGTACCCAGTTCCTGCTGGATCTCCAGAATCAGGTCGAGGATGCGTGCCTGTACCGAGAGGTCCAGGCCCGTGGTGACCTCATCGAGGAACAACAGCGGTGGTTGCGTGGCGAGTGCCTTGGCAATCTGTACGCGCTGCTGCATGCCGCCGGAGAACTTGCGCGGGGATTCATCCATTCGCTCGGTCAGTACCTCGGTACGCGACAGCAGCAGGCGCGCGCGTTCGCGAATTTCACCGTAGTGGGAGATATCGCTCATCAGCAGCCTTTCCGCGATATTGCCGCCGGCCGAGACATTGAAATTCAATCCCAGATGGGGATTCTGGTAGACCATGCCGAAGCGATGATTGCGCAGCCAGCGTTGCTCGGCTGCATTCAGGTTGAACAGATCCCACTGGCGCTCGTCGTGGAAAAACAGCGATTCTCCGGCGCTGGGCGCATCGTCAAAAAAAAGCGTTTTGACCACGGTGGATTTACCGCTGCCCGATTCACCCATAATGCCGAGGATTTCCCCGGCATGCAGATCGAAGCTGACATCGTGGGCAGCAACCACCGAGCCGCAATGCGCACAGATATTGGTGTCCATCTCCGGGCCGGTACTGTCGATGCAGTGGGCGCAGCCACGGCCATGGATCTTGGTCAGGCCACGCACTTCCAGGACTTTTTTCATGCGTTAACCTCCGCTGGGCTGGCGTTGACTGCCAGTTGATCGTTGCAGTAATCGGAGTCCGAGCATTGCCAGGACTTGCTGCCGTCGTCGGCAATCATTTCATCCAGAAAGCTGTCGCATGCCCTGCAGCGATCACACGCGCGGCGCGTTCCGCTGGCATCACGGAAGTCCTCGATGCGGAACGGCACATCGTCAAATACCAGTGGCGCCGCATGGGTGTAGGGCGGTACGGCGTAAATCTTCTTCTCCCGACCGGCACCCAGCAGCACCAGGGCCTTGGACTGGTGAAGCTGGGGCACGTCGTAGCGCGGGATCGGGCTGGGGTCGATCACATAGTGACCGTTGATACGGGTTGGGTAGCGGTGCGAGATCGTGATCTCGTCGAACTGCACAATGTCCTCGTACAGCTTGGTGAGCAGGCGCGAATAATCCCCTTCGCCGTGCATGACCTTGCGCCGTGCCTCCGATGGTTCAACCACCACTAGCGGGTCCGGGTAAGGCACCTGCAAGACCAGAATCTGCTGTTCGGACAGGGGCTGTTCCGGAATTCGGTGGCGGGATTGAATCAGCGTGGCCTCGCTGGTGCGTTCGGTGGTGTTCACTTGCGGGCAAGTCAGCTCCACGAAGTGGCGAAGGTTCACCGCATTGACCGAGTCATCCGAGCCCTGGTCGATCACCTTGAGGGTGTCGTTCGCGCCGATCAGCGCCAGGGTCAGCTGCAGGCCGCCGGTGCCGAAACCACGACCCATGGGCATTTCCCGCGATGCATAGGGCGTCTGGTAGCCCGGAATGCTGATCGCTTTGAGAATGGTGCGGCGGATTTCGCGTTTGGCGAATTCGTCAAGGAAACCAAAGCTGTAGGCGGCCTCATCCAGCGGCAGTTCATAGTGCCGGTTCATGCCTGAACTCCTTGCTGCTCGGTAGCTTTCGCCTGGGTGGTGCGCAGGCGATCCATGTCGGACTGGAATGTCACGTAATGGGGCATCTTGTAATGGCTGGCAAAACCCATGGAGTCCACGCCGTCTACATGCAGCAGGACGAATTCGGGGTCTTCTGAAGGGTTGCTCGGGCCGTCGCGCATACCTTTTTGCAGGGCGCGGTCGAGGATCGCCATGGCAATTGCCTTAACTTCGTTGTGGCCGAAGCAGGCCCCATAGCCGAGGGTGAAGTGCGTGGGCCCGTCCTGGTCACCGCTTTCATACATGGCCACGACTTCGCACTCGGTAACCAGCACTTCGCCGGCCTCGATGGGTTCGCCCGTCACCGGGTGGGGCAACATGACCGGCAGATAGCCGACCCGCAGTTCGGCAATAGTCGGGTGCACGTCGCCGTAGCCGCGCATGTTGGAGTAGGCGATGGCCAGCAGTGAGCCGGTTTCGGCGCGTGCCATGGTCGCCAGGGCTGCTGAGCGCGGTACTGGAAAGACCAGCGGATCGCGGGTGATATCGAAGGCTTGTTGGTGATGCAATGACAGGGGGGGCAATAGGCCCTCGCTGCGCAGTGCATCCACGACCTTGGGGAAGGTATCCGGCAGTTCGCTATCGCTAACGCCAGCCATGAATTGACTGGAGACCTTGCGGAAAGCCTCCGGGGATTCGTCGGCGAGATCCAGTCGCATCAGGCGCAAGGCATAGTCCGAGGTCGGGCCGAGCATCTGCCCGCCAGGGATATCCTTGAAGGCACTGGAAATCCGCCGGATCAGGCGCATCTGCCCGGTGTTCTGCAACGGAGCTTCAAGCAGGCGCGGTTTGGTCGAACGGTAAGCGCGCAGTGCGAAAGCGGCTTCAAGCGTGTCGCCCTGCATCTGCTTGATCGCCAGTGCAGCCAGACGTGGGTGGTAAAGCCCGCCTTCTGACACAACCCGCGAGGTCAGCAGGCGCAACTGGTTTTCGATGGCGTCGAGCGTAAGCGGCCTGCCCGCTTCGCCCTCTGCAGTGCGCAATGCCTCCAGAGCGGCCTCGGCTCCTCGGATGGCACGACCGCCACCCTTGATGGCAACGTATCCCATCAGTCTGCTCCTTGAATGCGAGTGGTGCGTGGTAGCGCGACAACCTGGTTGCCCGCGACGAGAATCAGGTCGATGCCCAGGGGGAATGCGCCATTCCAGCTATTGCGTCGCGCCCACCAGGCCGGGTCTATACCGCTGACGGACAGCCAGCTTTCGGTTTCAATCCCCGGGCCGGACAGGCGCAGACAGCCATCGCTGCCTAGTGAGTCAACCTTAAGGATCAGCGTGGCTCCCTGTTCGGGGCTTTCCAGCGTGCCCAGCGCGGGCTTGCAGTCTGGAACATGGTCGCCGGACATAACGACATACTGCGCCTGCTCGGGACTGACCGTGGTTACGCCAAGGCGACGCTGGTCGTCGGCGCTTACCAGCCCTTGAGGGTCGGCCAAGGTGACGCCGCCATCGAGCAATGTCGCCAGCACCAACACCAGGGCATCACCCTCTGTGTTGAGCTCAATGCGGCGACCGGGATAGGAGAATGCTTCCAGCAGCAGGCGGAAGGCAGCCTGCTGGGTTGGCACCTGCCAGGCTTTTAAGGCCGTGGACTTATTCTCGACGGTGAAAATCTGGCATGGCTCAGACATCGTCTTTCTCCTCTTCACTGCCGAGCAAGGAGAAATCGACGCGTGTTGCGGCCAGCAGTTTTTTCCGCTCGATATCGGTTATGGCGATTTGTTGCTGCCCCTCGACCAGCAGTTCAATGGCCTGCTCGAAACCGGGTAGGCGGGCTGCCAGTACGCCATCGAAAATCGCCAGAGCGCGGGCAATGCTGGTTCTGTCATCGAGCAGGATGGCTGCGCCCTCGACGGACACCCCCTGATCGTTGCTGATACGAACATGCGCGCGGGCCAGCGGGATCTCTCCCAGGAAATAGGGCTCGCCAAGCGCGCTATCACGCAAAGGCAGCAAGCCGAGACCGGACTGGGCAATCTCAAGATCATCGATACGAAAGCGCTCAGCCAGTTCGCCTGCAACTGCCTTGATACGCATCGGTGGTACGGCTGACCACAGGCGAAGCCAGTGGCTTCGCGCAATTTCATGTTGGCTTGTCGTCATGGACAAGGACTCCGTGTGATACAGATATCTAGATAAGTGTGGGCGTGCTTACAAATACCCGTCGTGGTCTGGCTAGATCAGCTTGGCGCGGATGCGCGCGGACAGTTGATCCAGTACAAAAACGAAGATGAAAATGGCGATCAGGATGGTCATCACGTGGCCGTACTGGAACATATCGAAACGCCCCTTCAGCTCCTGGCCGATACCGCCTGCGCCCACCAAACCGATCACTGTCGCCATGCGCAGGTTGCGATCGAGGATGTAGGCCGTGTAGGCGATGTATTGCGGCAATACTTGCGGCACAACGCCGTACCACAGGGTTTTCAGCTTGCCGGCACCGATTGCCTCAAGCGCCTCCTGAGGTTTGTGGTCGGCATTCTCGATATCCTCGGCGTAAAACTTGCCGAGAAAGCCGGCCGCATGCAGGCCGAGGGCAAGCACACCGGCAATCGGCCCGAAGCCATAGGCCAGAACCAGAATCAGCGCGACGATCAACTCGGGTACCGAGCGTAGCAGGCTGATGAAGGCGCGGGCAGCGGTATAACTGGCGCGATTCGGGCTGTAATTGCGCGCAGCAAAATAGGCCAGAGGGGCCGATAGCAGCACCGCGATGATGGTGCCCCAGAGCGCAATTTCCAGGGTCTCGATCATCTTGACGAAGACCGTCCATATGTAACCTGCCGGTTTGACCAATACCTCTACGCTCTCGCTATGGGCTTCGAGCTTCAGGGTTTCCAGGTTCATCCGCTGCTCAGTCCGCTCCTGGACCTCGATGCGGGTAAACAGGGGTAAGTTTTCGCGGTCCAGGTCGCTGATGCGCGCGACTTCTTCGCTTTCGCCAATGACCGGCGGCCACATCGATTGGCCAATCCGCGATAGACCGCGAACAACCTGAGAATCATCATTGATCCCGACCAGATTGCCGACGGCCTCGCCAGACATGACCAGCATGCGATCCATTTCGGTGCGGTGACCGGTCAACACCAACAGGGCCAGTACCAGCATCAGCGCCAGCAGATGGCGGGCCGAGAACGGCGGGGCAAGGTGCCAGTTCATCGTGGTTCCCGGGGCGGGAACAGGAATAGGTTTGTTTAACATGGCAACCTCAGGCGTGAGCCAGTTCGAATGCCGCAGACGGGGTCTCAGCCTCTGGCGGGGTGTCTTCCCAGGTGGCTCCGTGATAGAGATCCTGGACGCGCTGGTCGGTGAATTGCTCCGGCGTGCCATCAAAGACAATGCGGCCATCACGCATGCCGATAATGCGATCGCCAAACTCGCGGGCGAGGTCGATCTGATGGAGGCTGCACAGCACGGTGGTGCCGCGCTCCTTCGCTGCGTCACGGATCAGCATCAGAATGTCGCGGGATATCTTGGGGTCCAGGCTGGCTACCGGCTCGTCGGCCAGGACAACTTCCGGATCGAGCATGAAGGCTCGGGCGATGCCCACGCGCTGCTGCTGTCCACCTGAGAGATCACCGGCACGTCGTTGCAGGTGTGCCGGCGACAGGCCGACGCGTTCCAGCAAGCTGCACGCCTTGCTGCGTTGTTCCGGTTTGAACCAGCCGGAGAGGGCACGCAGCGTTGATACCACCGGCAGCAAACCGCACAGCACATTCGCTGCCACGCTCAGTCGCGAGGTCAGATTGAAGTGTTGATGGATCATCGCGATCCTTTGGCGCAAGCGTCGCTGGGTCGTCTTACTGAAAACCATGTCATCAATCAGAACCTTGCCGCTGGTCGGCTTCATCAGGCCATTGACCGCGCGCAGCAGTGTGGATTTGCCCGCACCTGACGGGCCGAGAATGATGCAGAACTGCCCTTTGGGAATTTCCAGCGAGATATCGCTCAAGGCCTGGGTACCATCCGGCCAGACTTTCTGAATGCTTTCGAAGCGGATCATGGTGTTCTCCTCAATCAGTCCAGCAGCCAACCGCCATCAATGATCGGCGGCCGGGTGCTGGCATGTTGTCTGTATGAAAAACCGTAAACGGAACGCTCAATAACGAATATTTCGCACAGCACCGTTAAGCAAAAAGGCAGCGTCAGCGCTTGCTGGATTTGTCCATGATGTCCTGCTTGACCTGGTCGGTTACCAGTTCAAACATCTTGCCTGCCTTGGCCATGTCGGCTTCGCTGACATCAGCGGTGTAGCCATCGACCACGCCGCCGCCGTAACCGCGAATCTGCTCCTTGGTAATGCCGGGCAGTGTGTCGATGTTGTTGAAGGAATCGCGCAGCGAGGCTTTCACGCTGGCATTGACTTCAGGATGGATGGCCAGTGGTGGGTAGGGAATCGGCTGGCTCTTGACCAAAACCTTGATCATGCTGGAATCGATAGCCTTGCTGTTGACCGCCTTCTCGAACGAGTCGAACGAAGCACCACCGGCATCGACCAGGCCTTCGGAGAGCGCGCTCAACACGTTGGCGTGGCTGCCCGCCATGTTGATCCCGCCCAGGTCACGTGCAGGCTGGATGCCGCTGTCAATCATCATGGCGACCGGTACGTTGAAGCTGGAGGTAGAGTTCACATCGCCCAGTGCCATCTTCTTGCCCTTGAGGTCGTCCAGGCTGTCGATGCCCCTGTCGGTGCGCGCGAAGATGCCGGAGTAATAAACCGACTCACCATTGCGCACGGCCAGGGCCAAGAGTTCAGAGCAACCACGATCCTTGGCCTGTAGGTAGCTGGCGGGGCCATACCAGGCAATATCGGCGGCCCCATTGCACATGGCTTCCACGACCGAGGAGTAGCTCTGGCCGACCTTGATGTCGAACTTCAAACCGGTCGACTGCTCGATCGCCGAGAAAATCGGTTGGAAATCCTTTTTGGTCCCATCTTCAGTGCCGCCATCGGCCGGTACGAGAATGACGCGCAAGGGTTTGCCTGCACTGCCATCGTTCTGGGCTGCGAAGGAGGCCATGGGAAGTGCCGCTGCGAAGGCAGCACCTAGAGCCAGCAACTGGTGACGGAAGGTGGTTTTCAGATACATTACGAATGCTCCTGCAAGTGGGGTGACACGGAGTGAGGTTTGAGAGACCTTCAGGGATTGATGCGCAGTTGGATCCGGTCTGCACGGAACCGGGTGATGGCGTATTCGATCGGGGTACCATCCCGATCGTCTACGTTGACGCTCTTTACACGCAGAACCGACCTGTTCTGTGGCATCCCCAGACACTTGGCGTCGTCCCCTTGTGGGAGCACAGCAGTAACCAGGCTTTCGTTTCTGCACAGCCGGCACCCGTAGGCTTCGGCCAGAAAGGCATGGAGTGACCCCCCCTGGTAACGCTCCAGCAGGTCGGGATAGCGTTCGGCAGGCATAAAGTGCGAGATCACGCACATGGGGCGGTCGTTGACTGTTCGCAGTGTTTCGATCCAGTGCACCGGAGCCCCTTCCTCAAGCTGCAGATGCTCGGCAACACGCTGACTCGCCGCAATGGTTTGCTTGCGCAGTATCCGGTTGGCCGTGAGCATGCCTAGCGCTGCGAGGTTTTCAGTGAAGCGGGTGCCGGTTCCGATCTGGTAGTCGACCTGATTGTCGAGCACCACCACGCCACGGCCATGGTGGCGTTCCACCATCCCGATATCGACCAGTTCATCAATGGCGCGACGCAACGTGTGCCGATTGACGCCGAAGCGCGAAGCCAGCTCCCCTTCAGAGGGCAGGTAGTCGCCCGGGGCATAAAGGTTCGTGACCTCCTGCTCCAGTTGGCGCGCAATCTGTGCGTAAAGGGCTTGTCCGCTTTCTCGGGTGACGGCGTAGAGGCTCATGATCAGATATCTAGATAAGTGGATATCTGAAAAGCTACACAGGAGTTGTGACAGAAAAATTAACCCCTCGCGGATTTAACGCTCATCGATTCGTCTTCGTAGACAGGGCTAGCGTGAGGCAATGGCGGCTTACCAAAACCAGGTGCGTCGGCTATGTAGCCTGCTGTATTCACGGAAGTCAGATGACTGGGTGGAGTTGTCGGAGCGTCATCTGGTGACACGGTTCAGGTCGAAGATGATCGTGTGGTTGTACTGGTGGTCGCAGTGGGCAAGGGTTAAAAAACGCAGCTTACAAGGCAGCAGGTAAGACATTAGCTATCAGGGCAAAAGAAAAAGTGGGGAGCCATTGCAGGCAGTCTATTGACTACCCACGCTGGCCTCCCTTTCAAAGGTTCGTGCTTACTTTCTGCTTCCGGTAGATCCAGCATGCCCACACCACAGCGATCAGCAATGGTGGAAAGCGCACCATCAGAAGCACCAGCAGCACTACCGCCAGGCAGCCGGCCAAGATCCCGGCAAACATGAATGCCGAGGCAACAGTCCGTAACAGCAGTTTCATTGGCACCTCCTTACAGGTAGCCGCGCTCAGCCAAGGACACACAGTCCTCCTGGCCTACCACAACGTGATCGAGCGTCCTGACTCCGACCAGATTCAGTGCGTCCTGCAGTTTCGTGGTGAGATTGCGATCCGCCTGGCTGGGCTCGGGATCACCTGAAGAGTGGTTGTGCACCAGGATGATTGCGGCTGCGTTGTGTTCCAAGGCGATCTTCACGACTTCCCGTGGGTAGACGCTGGCGCTGTCTAGGGTCCCTCGAAACACCTCCTCAAATGCGATCACCCGGTGCCTGCTATCGAGCATGAGCAGTGCGAACACTTCATGCTCGTATCCGGCCAGCAGTGCTTGCAGGTGGCTGAACACTTCCTTCGGTGAAGTCAGTTCACGGCCTTTGCGCAGACGCAGGCTGGCCAGTTGCTTGGCCATCTGCAGGATGTCGTTTTCCGTCACCGGCGAATCGACCATGTAGGTGCCGGTCGTTTCACTGGCTTTCAGCTTGTGAAGGCGCATGGCGGCCTCCTTGGTCTTGGTCTGTGGGTGGGGTTTGACGAGCAGCCTGTGCATCGCGCTTTTCGGCCAGGCTGGGTTTGGTGGGCTTGAGTTTAGAAATTGTTGCTGCAGCAGGTGCTTCACTCTCGGGGTAGAACTCTTCAACGATGGCGCTGGCATCCTCCTCGCTGTCTTCGAACGCACCGTTGCCAAAGCCACGTCGTGCTGCCTCATCCAGTGCGCTCTGATCGAAACCCGCCGCTTGCCGTTGCTCATCCAGCTCACCTGCCAGGCGCAGAGCCTCGGTCATGTCCATGCCGCCGCGTACAGTCAGGTCGGTGTAGAAGATCGGCGTGCCGTGGCTTTGGCGGGTGGACTTGCCACGCAGCCGCAAATCAAGTGGCAGGCAGGCCAAGCGGTTGCCGGAAATGGCCTGAAAGTAGTGAAGGCGAGCGGCGAGGGTGCGGATGCTGTTGAACCCAGTGGTGCGGAACACGAAGCTGCCCAGCAGATCCTCATCGCCGATCACCACATTCAGTCGGCCATAAGGCTTGCAGGCTCCGCCCTTAGCCAGCGAGCAGGCATCCGGCGAAGGGCAGGGCAGCGATTGCATACCGTCCTGGGTGACTCGCTTGCAGGTCTCGCCATTGCCGACGCAGACCGGGCGACCGGACTGGCGATCAAACAACGTGTAGTCCGCACGAAAATTCAGCTCCGGTTCGTTGAACAGCAGCCGTACCGGAATGCTGCGCAACTTGTCGTCCTTGCCTTGGCGCAGATCATCGTTGAGCGGGTGTACCAGCCAGCCGTCGCGGCTCTGCACCTGGGAAGTGATAGTGAACTGATCATCCTTCTCCGGCAGGCGTTTACCGTTTCTCTCGATAACCTTGCCGATGGAAATCCGCCCGAGTACCGGCGGCGTGATAGCCAGACCTTTAAGCATGGTGGTTCTCCTGTGAAACGAAAAAAGGCCAGCCACGCAGCGCGTACTGCATGGACTGACCAAAGGGGAGGAAGGGTGGGGAAGGTGAGATTTAGCCGATCAGGAAGCGTCGGGCACCGGGCTTGAAAAGCGAGTATTTGTCGCGCAGGTGCGGCCTGTCTCGGAGCAACCGAGCTACATCGAAACCAATGCTGTCTTTGGCTTTGCGCCAACTGACGTAGCCGCTGGTGAACTCTACTCGTGTGGCCTCGCCCATCGCTTGTTGCAGCATCTGCTTGAGCTGAGCCTCGCGTGCATGCTTTTTATCAATGAACTGGCGCAGGGCTTTGAGCTCGACGTAAGCAGCGGTCAGCGCCGGGTTGTCCCTGAAGTCCACCGTCTGGCCGTCGTCTTCGGGATACAGGCAGCGCAGCGCAGTTTCAGCCGAGGCCGTCCCATCGGCGGGTGGCGGCGTGTCGGTCTCGACATATGTCCAAAACGTGCGTTCCAGCTCGATCAGCCGAGCGATCATCTCCTCGTCGCGCTCGATACGATGGATTTCCAGGTGCTGGCCACCGAGCACAACCGCTACATCCGCGGCTTGCTTGCCTGTGACAGCGAGCTGGTGCATCACCTGCAACTGCACATATTCGGGCACGCCTTCCTTCCAGAGGCGCGCCCCGTTTATGCCGGCTGTCTTGCCATTCGAGGATCTGCACATCGTCGGCGCCGATCACTTCGCGGTCGATGTTGGCCAGCATCCAGGACATCTCGGGGTCGGGGTGCTGCAGCACGGCGTTCACGCGGCGGACCTTGTTGCCGGTGCGCTTGCCGTAATGCCAGGCCACGATGGGTTCCAGCACATTGCCCCAGTACATCGGGCTTTCGTCATCGTCGGGGTCGGTCTTTGGCAATCCAGTGTCACGTCCGGTCTTCTCCAGCCACAGTTCCAGCTGCGACTTGTAGGGGTTGAGGCCAACGGCGGCTGCGGCATCCGAGCTGCCGATGCCGCGTTTGCGCACCTCCAGCCACTCTTCTCGTGGCAGTTCCTTGGTACTGATCAGGCGCAGGGCTGAGCGGGGTTTGCTGGTGTTGCGGTTCGATAAAGTTGCTGTCATGGCGTCACCTTGCAGGCGTAAAAAGCCCGATCAGCACGAAGCTGACCGGGCGATACGAATGATGGAGAGAGGTTTAGGCTGCGAGCTGCAGCGCTGCATCCAGAGCGCGTTGCTTGATTTGCGCCCCTTGGCCGAACCAAGCGGAATCCAGTCGGTACTCGGTGCTGCGTGCACGACGTTCGTGATCGACATACTCGGTTACGGCATTGAGCAGCCCCCACGCGGTGCCCTTGGCTGATTCCAGTTGACTGCCCCGACCCCGACCTTCGTACAGCTCTTGGACTTTGCGTAGGGCGCGCTCGTTCGGCAGCTGTTCGGGTAGTTGACCGGTGGGGCTGACTTCGCACATGACGTTCATGAAGAAGCCCATCGCTTCATGCCACTGCACCTTGCGTTCGGCCAGATGACGCATGCGGTACATGAAGTCGTCCCATTGCGAGACGGCGATGCCGAGTTGCTTCTTCACCAGATCGCCGTCGAAGCGGGTGCTGTGCGGCACCTTGATTGCCCGGCTGGTGCCGTCCAGGGCAATCGTCAGGGTGTTGTTACAGACCACGCGAACGGTGGTTGGGGTTGCGGTAGTAGCCAGGGTACCGTCGCACGAGGTGGCCAGTAGCAGATAGCCGTTCACCTGGTCGTTCCCCTTGATCGCCGTGCCTTGGCCGGTCCGCGCCAGGGCCCAAAACTTGCGGCCGCCCTTGAGCACACCAGCCGTCTCCAGCTCGTAGCCGGAGACTTCGGTGAGATCCCGGTAGAACTCCAGCACCTCGCGTGGCTGCACGGTGTGGTAACGCTTGGAGACCACCGACAACGGAGCCTTGGTGTCCGAGCGATAGAGCACCTTCTGGTCCGCAAAGGAGTGGATGGTGCCGAGATGGCCGATGGCGTCCGACTTGAAGTGAACGGGGCTTTCCTGGATCTCCCAGTCCATGCCAGCTTCCCGCTGCCAGACCTCGATGGGCTGCTTTTGCGGCAGGTTGTTGCCCAGCCCGTGCCACGGGGTAGCGCCGACATAGGCCATTTGCTCGATGAGATGAGCCATGAGAACGATTCCTTTGGGTGCAAGCCGGCATAAAGCGCCGCGCCAGGCGCAGCATCGACCGGACGAATGGAATAAGAGGAGAGAAAGCGTCGGCTCAGACCGGCAGGTTGAAGCGATGACCGCAGAGCAGACAGAGGTTGTGGGCCAGGACGTGGCGGTCGAGCGACTCACCCAGTTGAGCGCCGAGCGCGCAACCGCCGACACCACCGGCCAGGCCGCCGAGGATGGCGCCCGAGACAGAGCCGATGGTGATGCCGACGGGACCTGCGACAGAACCAATGGCTGCGCCAGCCTTTCCACCAGCCATTGCAGCACTGACGCCACGTGCAGCACCGCCGACGGTTCCGACTGCGGCGGCAATCTTCATGGCGTGGTGGAAGGAAGCGACTTTGGGGGAGTTACAGCGAGGGCACTGCAATGACATGGGGCGAACCTCCTTGGGGTTATGTCACTGCTGTAATGTGTGGCTGAGATTTTTTTGAGTTGAATAGCCGCGTCGCGAAAGCATTATGGGGAAGCGGCGGATGACCGAGCGGATCGTCTGGCTGGAGCCGGCGTCACGCCTGACGCAGCGCTTGCGGGCCTGGCTCGAGGCTTTGCTACAACTGCTGCCGATCAGTCATGTCAGCCGCCTCACCGGCTTGCACTGGCACACGCTCAAGCAACTCGACAACGTCGGCTGGATGCCGCCGTTGGCACCTTCGAGCCGGGTGATGTGCGCCGCCTGGTGATGGATGAGTTTGCGCTGCACAAAGGCCATCGCTACCCCACGGTGATCATGGATGCTGAGCGCACGCGGGTGCTGTGGGTCGGTCATGGCAATAGCCGCGAGGCTATCCGCCCATTCTTTGAGTTACTGGGCGAGCACTGCCAACGGATCGAAGCGGTGGCGATGGACATGAACACCGACTTCGATTTGGAGGTGAAGCAGCACTGCCATCAAGCCGAAGTGGTATATGACCTGTTCCATGTGGTGGCGCGCTACGGGCGTGAGGTGATCGACCGTATCCGCATCGATCAGGCCAATCTCCTGCGCGATGACAAGCCGGCACGCAGGTGGTCAAGCAGAGCCGCTGGCTGTTGCTGCGCAATCGTGAAAACCTGAAGGACGGGCAAGCCGTGCAGTTGCAGGAGTTGCCCGCCGCCAACCAGCCATTGGCCACGGTCTACGTGCTCAAGGATGCATTAAAGGAAGTCTGGTACGCCCCCACTGTGCGGGAGGGCTGGCGGCGCTGGCGAAGTTGGCTACGTCATGCTCGGGACAGCGGTCTGGCGCCGCTCCAACGCTTTGCCCGAAATCTGCGCAAATACGTCCGGGGCATCCTCGCCAGCGCCCGATTCCCCCTGCACACCAGCGTCCTGGAAGGCGTGAACAACCGCATCAAGGTGATCAAGCGGATGGCCTATGGCTTCCGGGACTCCAACTACTTCTTCCTGAAAATCAAGGCCGCCTTCCCCGGGAAAGCGCTATGAACCTAAAAAATTAGCGTTACCCTGAAGAGTTCAAGCTCGAAGCGGTCAACGACATTTAACCGCCCTGGCTTTCCTGGGGCAGGGCGTTGCCAAGTATGACGTCGCTCTGAGTGCTGTTGGGCGTACTGCCATTTGCGTGTTTGAAGACTGGCGCTCGTTTATAGTCTCTCCTTTCATTGAGGAGGTGATATGCGCGTTAAGCCAGTAGGTGAGCTCGTTTTCGATAAAGACGGCCATGAGCATCATATTGCAGCCAGCCAACTGTTCCAGGGGAGGCCTAAAAAGGAAGCCGACGGCCCACATGGGGAGATTGAATATTGGTCGGTGATCTTCACGGTGGATTCAGCATTCGGGGATTTTGCCTGGTACGTCAGCTATACCCTAGGTAATGAGGAGCTCGAGGTTAATGATTCAGAAAGAATTAAAACGCCTGATGGTGTTCAAGTGGTCAGGGACGTGTCGTTCAAGTCAGCCTAAGCGCTTTCTTTCTTCCAGCTGTCTAGCATGTCTGCCCACCGCTGCATCATGATGGCTCGATCGTTGAAGTACTCGGCATGGTTGTAAGTGCGTCTCACTGCATTCTGCTCGGTATGTGCGAGTTGTCTTTCGATCCAGTCAGCAGAAAAACCCATTTCATTCAGGCGAGTGCTGCCTGTCGTGCGTGTGGCGTGCGGGCTGTATTTCCCGGCCCAGCCGAGGACGTTGAGCATCTGGCGGAACGATGCAGAAACCATTGGCCGAGTACGTACGTCTCGGTGCGGGAATACATGCGTGTACTTGCCGGTAATGGGGTACAGGCCTCGCAGCATTTCTACTGCCTGCTGGGGTAGCGGATTTGTATGCTCCTTGCGTTTTTTCATGCGCTCGGCTGGGATCTTCCACAGCGCCTGGTCCAAGTCGAACTCGGACCATTGAGCTTCTACGGCTTCGCTAGGGCGGCACAGCGTCATCCACATAAGGCGGAAAGCGCAGAGCGTTTCATGGCGTCCGCCGTGGGATTCGACATCTCGCAGCAGCTGGCCAATTTCTTCTGTGGAAAGCGGGCGCTTGTGCTGCGTCTTGTTGGCTGGTAGCGCTTTACGAACTGGGTGTACGGGGTCGCTTGTGGCACGGAGAGTTGAGATTGCCAGTTCGAAAACCCCAGACATGCTCCGCTTTGCCTCAGCAGCAACGGACGGGCCATTGTCCTGAGCTGCACCTTTGAGCACTTCAAGAATATGGGCGGGGATGATGGCCTTGATCGGCAGATCACCGATTCTTGGAAAGACGACTCGCTCCAGCATGTTGAGCCGTTTGGATTTGGTGATCTCCTCCCAGTCCTTCAAGGCCAGCCACTCTTTGGCGACCGCTTCAAAGGTGATGGCTTTTTCGTAGTCGCGTTTAACTCGCTCTTGCTGGCGGTGGTGGGCTGGATTGATGCCTTGTACGACCAGAGAGCGCGCTTTGATGCGCTCCTCTCGGGCTTCCGAAAGAGTGAATCGACGTCCTTTGCGACGTTCCTCGGCCTGCTCGGGCGTCTCTCCCTTTGGTGCAACTACGTAATCTCCGATAGCGAACACGCTTTCCTTCTTGGTACTGCCGTCGCTCAGCTCGAACCGATAGCGCCATGCCTTGACCCCGTTGGGCTTCACCTCCAGGTAGAGGCCGTTTCCGTCCGTCAGTTTGTAGGGCTTTTCCTTGGGCCTTGCGGTGCGGCACGCAGTATCGGTAAGCGGCATGGCTGCTCCTTTTTGGCTATACCCGGTTTTAGTGGCGGGCTCGTTTTCGCTGTACCCGGTAGCGTACCCGGTTCTTCGCTGGGTCGTATAGCGTCCTGATGGACGTTGGTGGAAAAGAAAAACCCCTTGAGGCAGCATTCCTCAAGGGGTTTAGTGTCCATCAAGATCCGAGAGGATCTAAGTTTCTGTTTAGACGTTAAAGCGGAAGTGCATGACGTCACCGTCCTTGACGATGTATTCCTTGCCTTCCAGGCGCCATTTGCCGGCTTCCTTGGCGCCGGCCTCGCCTTTGTACTGGATGAAGTCGTCATAGGCGATGACTTCAGCGCGGATGAAGCCTTTCTCGAAATCGGTGTGGATCACCGCGGCCGCCTGCGGAGCGGTCGCACCGATTCTGACGGTCCAGGCGCGGACTTCCTTAACGCCGGCGGTGAAGTAGGTCTGCAGGTTGAGCAGCTCGTAACCGGCGCGGATCACACGGTTCAGACCTGGTTCTTCCATACCCATGGTTTCGAGGAACATCTGCATCTCTTCCAGATCGTCCAGCTCGGCGATCTCGGCCTCGATCTTGTTGCACACCGGCACGACGATGGCGCCTTCTTCCTCGGCGATGGCGTTGACCACGTCCAGGAGCGGGTTGTTCTCGAAGCCATCCTCGGCGACGTTGGCGATGTACATCACCGGCTTGGTGGTCAGCAGGTGGAAGGTCTTGGCCAGGCGCTTTTCCTCGTCACTGAAGCTCTTCAGCAGGCTGCGTGCCGGCTTGCCTTCGGTGAGGTGCGGGATCAGCTTCTCCAGCAGCCCCTTCTGTGCGACCGCTTCCTTGTCGCCGCCCTTGGCGGTACGGGCGACGCGCTGCAGCTGCTTCTCGCAACTGTCGAGGTCGGCCATGATCAGTTCGAGGTCGATGATCTCGATGTCACGCTTGGGGTCCACGCTGTTGGCGACGTGGATGACATTCTCGTCTTCGAAGCAGCGCACCACATGGGCGATGGCGTCGGTTTCGCGGATGTTGGCGAGGAATTTGTTGCCCAGGCCTTCGCCCTTCGAAGCGCCGGCGACCAGGCCGGCGATGTCGACGAACTCCATGGTGGTCGGGATCACCCGCTCCGGCTTGACGATCGCCGCCAGCGCGTCGAGGCGCGGATCGGGCATCGGCACGATGCCGCTGTTCGGCTCGATGGTGCAGAAGGGAAAGTTCTCAGCCGCGATGCCGGATTTGGTCAGGGCGTTGAACAGGGTGGACTTGCCGACGTTGGGCAGACCGACGATGCCGCAGTTGAATCCCATGGTGATCTTGCCTCGGAGTTAGGTTCAGGCCTTCTGGCTGTGCAGGCGCTGCATCGCGCGGGTCCAGTCGCCGGCCAGGATTTCTGGCACGACATCCAGCGCAAAGCCGATGCTGGCGTCGAGCTTTTCGCGCTCGGTCTGCGGTGCGCGGCCCAGTACGTAGCCACTGACCAGGCTGGCGTGGCCAGGATGGCCGATACCCAGGCGCAGGCGATGAAAGCCGTTCTGATTGCCGAGCTTGGCGATGATGTCACGCAGCCCGTTGTGCCCGCCATGACCGCCACCCTGCTTGAGTTTGGCGACGCCCGGGGACATATCGAGCTCATCATGGGCGACCAGGATGGACTCGGGGGGAATTCGGAAAAAGCCGGCCAATGCCGCCACCGCCTGACCGCTGCGGTTCATGTAGGTAGTGGGGATAAGCAGGCGGATGTCTTCACCCTGATGGCTGAACTTGCCGACCAGGCCAAAGTACTTGCGATCGTTGCTGAGCGAGACGCCTTCACGGGCAGCCAGACGCTCAACGAAAAGAGCCCCCGCGTTGTGCCGGGTCTGGTCGTATTCAGGGCCTGGGTTTCCCAGGCCGACGATCAGTTTTACGGCAGTCACGACGGGGGCCTCTTCTTCGACTATGCGAGTGGATTACTCGGCAGCGTCTTCTTCTTTCGGAGCGTCTTCCTTGCTCACGCGCGGAGCGTGAACGTTGGCTACCGGCAGGTCGCTGCCGTGGGCCAGGGCGACCAGCTCAACGCCTTTCGGCAGCTTGATGTCGGTCATGTGCAGAACCTGGCCGACTTCGACGTTGATCATGTCGACTTCGATGAATTCCGGCAGGTCTTGCGGCAGGCAGGAAACTTCGACTTCGTTCAGGTTGTGCAGGATTTCGCCGCCCTGCTGCTTCACGCCCACGGAGGTTTCCTGGTTGATGAAGTGCAGGGGAACGGTTGCGGTCAGCTTGTGGCCGGCAACGACGCGAACGAAGTCAGCGTGCAGGACAAAGCTCTTGGCCGGATGGCGCTGCAGTGCCTTGATCAGAACGGATTCGTTCTGGCCGTCGACGTTCAGGTTCAGCACGTGGCTGAAGGAGGCTTCGTTTTCCAGCAGCTTGGCGAAGTCCTTGGCCAGGATGCTGATGGACTGCGGGGCCTTGTCGCCACCGTAGATGACGGCCGGAACCAGGGCGGCGTTACGACGCAGGCGGCGGCTCGCACCTTTCCCCAGGTCGGAACGCACTTGGGCATTCAGAGTGAAATCGTTCATGGTGATTCTCCAGTAGCAACATTACCTGTCGCGCTTGCGACCAGCGCTCGGGCTGTTGGGCAAAAAGCCCCGCACGAGGCGGGGCACATTACGTTCAGTGCGATTCGCGAAGCTTTTCGCTTAGCGGAACATCGCGCTGATCGATTCGGCATTGCTGATGCGGCGAACCGCTTCAGCCACCACTGGCGCGATGTCCAGTTGGCGAATTCGGGTGCAGGACTGTGCGGCAGCCGACAGCGGGATGGTGTTGGTCACCACCAGTTCGTCAAGCACGGAGCCTTCGATGTTCTCGATGGCGCGGCCGGACAGGATCGGGTGCGTGCAGTAGGCGTAGACCTTGGCGGCGCCATGATCCTTGAGCGCCTTGGCTGCATGGCACAGGGTGCCGGCGGTATCGACCATGTCATCGACGAGGATGCAGGTACGGCCTTCGATATCACCGATGATGTGCATCACTTCGGACTGGTTGGCTTTCGGCCGACGCTTGTCGATGATCGCCAGGTCGACGCCGAGGGATTTGGCCACCGCACGGGCGCGGACCACACCACCGATGTCCGGGGAGACGATCATCAGGTTCTCGAAGCGCTGAGCCTGGATGTCGTCGACCAGGACCGGCGAGCCGTAGATGTTGTCCACCGGCATGTCGAAGAAGCCCTGGATCTGGTCGGCGTGCAGGTCAACGGTCAGCACACGGTTGACGCCAACGACGTCGAGCATGTCGGCCACGACCTTGGCGCTGATCGGTACACGGGCAGAGCGCGGGCGACGATCCTGGCGGGCATAACCGAAGTAGGGGATCACTGCGGTGATGCGCGACGCCGAGGAGCGGCGGAAGGCGTCGGCCAGTACCACCAGTTCCATCAGGTTGTCGTTGGTCGGAGCGCAGGTCGGCTGGATCAGAAATACGTCCTTACCGCGAACGTTCTCGTTGATCTCGACACTGATTTCGCCGTCGGAGAACTTTCCGACGTAGGCATCACCGAGGGGGATATGCAGCTGACGTACGACACGCCGGGCCAGGTCGGGGTTGGCGTTCCCCGTGAAGACCATCATCTTGGACACGCGCAGTACCTGCCTGAGGGTGGGTCCGATGAATAAAAAGCTGTTCAAAAGGCGAGCTTCTGAACAGCTTCAAGTGTATGGCAGGGGCGGCTGGATTCGAACCAACGCATGCCAGGATCAAAACCTGGTGCCTTACCGCTTGGCGACGCCCCTGTAGGGTCAACTTCATTGGTGCTGTTGCAGTCGTACGAACCTTGGGAGGTTATGGCAGGGGCGGCTGGATTCGAACCAACGCATGCCAGGATCAAAACCTGGTGCCTTACCGCTTGGCGACGCCCCTGTATCGTACAACCTGTGTGCTACGCACTCGCTTCCTGCGCCAGTTTCTCAAGGCTTCGGTGCAACATCGAAACGTTACGACCGTGGGCAACGAAACTTGGCAAAGTGTCTGGAAGTTGGCGGCGGACTTTATCAGCCTCGCCTTCGTTTGGGAAGCTCCCAAACACACAAGCTCCAGTGCCAGTCATGCTTGCCGGAACGAATTTGTTCAACAAGCTCAAAGCGTTACGAACTTCTGGATAACGCTTCTCGACTATTGGCTGACAGTCATTATGACCGCCCCCTGCAAGAAGGCTGCGAACTGTAATGGCCGGGGTATTACGTGTCAACTCTGGGTCGGCAAATATTTCCGCTGTACTAACAGAGACTTGCGGCGCGATTACGAGGAACCATGGTTCGGGCAAATCGACCGGTTGCAGGCGCTCGCCAACCCCCTCGGCAAATGCCGCCCGGCCGCGTACGAACACCGGTATGTCGGCGCCCAGGGTCAGCCCCAGCGCGGCCAGTCGGTCTTCGCCCAGGTGCAGTTGCCACAGGTGGTTGAGGCCGAGCAGGGTGGTCGCTGCGTCGGAGCTGCCGCCGCCGATGCCGCCGCCCATGGGCAGACGTTTGAGCAGGGTGATATCCGCGCCGAGCGAGCAGCTGCTGGCACGCTGCAGCAGGCGCGCTGCACGGACGATCAGGTTGCTGTCGTGATCGACGCCCGGCAGTTCGGTATGCAGGCGAATCTCGCCGTCAGCACGCAGGCGGAAGCTGAGTTCGTCGCCATGGTCGAGAAACTGGAACAGCGTCTGCAGCTCGTGATAGCCGTCTGCGCGGCGGCCGACGATATGCAGCATCAGATTGAGTTTGGCCGGTGCCGGCAGGGTCAGCGTCTGCATTCAGCGGCCCAGCTGGCGCGCTTGCCAGTCCTTGACCACCAGGGTGATCTGCAGGTCATGGCCTTGCAGGCGGATGCGCTCGGGCAGCGTGAAGCCGTTGTGTTCGCCGTAGGCCAGGTAGTCGACCTGCCAGCCGTCCTGTTCCAGTCGTGCCAGGCGGCTCTCGCTGTCCAGGCTCAGACGGCTGCGGCTGTCCGGCGCAGGCAAGCCACGCACCCACCAGAGCAGGTGCGACACCGGCAGCTGCCAGCCGAGCTGCGCTTCGACCAGGGCCTCCGGGGATTCGGCTTCGAATCGGCCCTGGCCGGCGACCTCCAGAGATACGGCGTCGGGGCGGCCGGTCAGGCGGGTGGCGCCTCGGCCCAGGGGGCCGGACAGGCGAATGTCGAAGTAGTCCTGACGCTGCAGCCAGAACAGTGTGCCGCTGCCGGATTCCTGCGGTGCGCGAATGCCGATCTTGCCGCTGATCTGCCAGCCATCGACCGTCGCGACCTGGCTGCGATGCTCTTTCCAGGCGGAGGCATTGCCGGGGCCTTCAACCGATTCGCGTGGGCCTAGCCCGGCACAGCCAGCAAGCAGGAGGGCCAGGCAGGGAGCAAGAAGGTTTTTCAACAGGGACATGGGTCAGGGCTTCTCCGATCCGGTCAACCGTTTCAGCGTTTCGCGCAGGATCTGGCTGTCCGGTTGTAGTTTGAGTGCCTTCGACCAGACCGCGCGGGCCTCGCTGTGTTCACCCTGGGCCCAAAGCACCTCGCCCAGGTGCGCGGCGACTTCGTGGTCGGCAAAGCGTTGCAGCGCCTTGCGCAGCAGCGCTTCGGCCTCGGTCAGATTGCCCAGGCGGAAGTTGACCCAGCCGAGGCTGTCGAGGATCGCCGGGTCGTCGGGGTTGAGCTGGTAGGCCTGCTCGATCAGCTGGAGCGCTTCCTTGTGGCGATCAGTACGGTCGGCCAGGGTGTAGCCGAGCGCGTTGAGCGCCATGGCGTTGTCCGGCTCACGCTCGATGATGAAGCGCAGGTCGCGTTCCAGTTGCGCCAGATCGCCGCGCTTTTCCGCAAGCATGGCGCGGGTGTACAGCAGGTTGAGATCGTCCGGGAAATCGGCAAGCGCCTGCTCCACCAGTTGCCAGCCTTGCTCGGTGCGGTCCTGCTCGGAAAGCGCTTCGATCTCGATCAGGTACAGCTGGATGGCGTAGTCAGGCTGCTGCTGGCGTGCGTCGGCCAGTACCGCGGACGCTTCCTGGTCGCGATTGCCGGAATAGAGCAGCTGGCTCTGCAGCAGCTTCGCTGGCAGGTATTCGTTGCCAGGGCCGACTTGAGCTAGCGCGTCGAGCGCCTTGGCGTTCTTGTCCATCGCCTGATAGGCACGGCCAAGATTGAAGTAAGCCGCGTCAACGTGGCTGCCGCGTTCGATCAGCTCTTCCAGGTACACGGTGGCTTCGCGCCAGGCCTCAGCCTCCATGCAGACCAGCGCCATGGAGAAGCGCAGGTCGTCGTCGGTGGGGTGCTGCTGGACCAGGGTGGCGAACTCGCCCATGGCGTCTTCCAGGCGCTCCTGTTCCACCAGAAGGCGTGCATAGGTCAGGCGCAGACGCTTGTCCTCGGGGTGCTGGCGCAGGCTTCGCTCGAGCAGCGGGATCGCTTCGTCGCTGCGTTGCAAGCTGTGCAGCAGGCGTGCTTCGAGCAGGATCGACGGGATCTGCCGCTCCTTGTCCGGCTGCTTCTGCAGCAATGCCAGTGCTTCCTCGCTGCGATCATCCTGTTGCAGCAGCACGGCCTTGCCGAAGGAGAGCTGTGGATTGTCGGGGTGTTTGACCAACAGCTTGTCGAAGCTTTGCAACAGGCCGGCGCGGGTGTCCGGGTCGGTTTCCGAGGCCGAAAGGGCGAGGAAATCGAAATGAGTGTCGCCCTGGCCCTGCAGAACCTTCTCCATGAACTCGAGCGATTCTTCGTAACGCCCGGCGCGGGCCAGCTGCACGGCTGCGGCGCGCTGCGCGTCGAGACTGTCAGGGGCGTTGCGTGCCCAGATCATTGCGGTATCCAGCGCCGCCTGGTCTGCGCCAAGGTATTCGGCGATACGGAATCCGCGTTCGGCGACGCCGGCGTCCTGTGTCGCATGCGCCTGCTGTACGTAATTGCCCAGGGCAATGTCGAAGCGGTTGCGCTGGCCGGCAAGCTCTGCGACCAGAAGTGCATAGAGGGATTGGCGACTGAACGAGCCGTACTCTGCCGCGTCGCTGGCGGAGCTCTCCTGGGCAGCGTCCTCGACCGGCGGACTGCTTTCGGGGGCTTGCTGCGTGAAGGTCTGGCAGCCGCCGATGAACAGCAGGGCGGCAAGTGCGGCGAGTTTTTTCATAGGGGAAATGTACGGCTGGTGTGCGGTCGCGGCATGATGACACAAGCCGCAGGTCAAGCCCATGGGCCCTGGGAGGCGCGCAGGCCGGTTCGGTAGCTGATTGGCAGTACCAATCGAATCCGACAATCGAGGGCAATGGTTGTTCTCCATCTGACGAAGTAGGAGAATTGCGCGCTCTGTTATCGAATCAGCGATTCTGCATGGCTTTCCTCGCGCTTGGCATTAATCACAAGACCGCTTCGGTGGACGTCCGCGAGCGCGTAGCCTTCACGCCTGACCAGATGGTCGAGGCCTTGCGGCAACTGTGCCGCGTCACTCCGACCCGCGAAGCGGCGATCCTCTCGACCTGCAATCGCAGCGAGCTGTATCTGCAACAGGATCAGGTCGAGGCCGATGCTGTGCTCGCCTGGTTGGCCAATTATCACCGCCTCAGCCTCGACGAGCTCAAGGCATGCGCCTATGTGCATGTCGACGATCAGGCCGTGCGCCACATGATGCGCGTTGCCTCCGGGCTCGACTCGCTGGTGCTGGGCGAACCGCAGATTCTCGGGCAGATGAAGTCGGCCTATGCGGTCGCCCGTGAGGCCGGCAGCGTCGGGCCTCTGCTTGGCCGGTTGTTTCAGGCCACCTTCAGCACCGCGAAGACCGTGCGCACCGACACCGCCATCGGCGAGAACCCGGTTTCGGTGGCGTTTGCCGCGGTCAGTCTGGCGCGGCAGATCTTCAGCAATCTGCAACGCAGCCAGGCCCTGCTGATCGGCGCCGGTGAGACCATCACCCTGGTCGCGCGCCATCTGCACGAGCAGGGCGTGAAGAAGATCGTGGTCGCCAACCGCACCCTCGAGCGGGCCAGCGCGCTGGCCGCCGAGCTAGGGGCGCAGGCGATCCTGCTTGCCGATATCCCGGACGAGTTGCACAACAGCGACATCGTCATCAGTTCCACCGCCAGCCAGCTGCCGATTCTCGGCAAGGGCGCGGTCGAACAGGCGCTGAAGCGACGCAAGCACAAGCCGATGTTCATGGTCGATATCGCCGTGCCGCGGGACATCGAATCGCAGGTCGGCGAGCTGGACGACGTCTATCTGTACACGGTCGATGATCTGCATGAGGTGGTTGCGGAGAACCTCAAGAGTCGCCAGGGCGCGGCCCAAGCCGCCGAGGAGCTGGTCGCGGCTGGCACCGAGGACTTCATGCAGCGCCTGCGCGAGCTGGCCGCAGTTGATGTGCTCAAGGCCTACCGGCAGCACGCCGAGCGCATTCGCGACGACGAGCTGAGCAAGGCTCAGCGTCTGCTGGCCAATGGGGGCAGCGCCGAGGAGGTTCTCGTTCAGCTCGCCCGTGGCCTGACCAACAAACTGCTGCATGCACCCAGCGTGCAACTGAAGAAACTCTCCGCCGAGGGCCGCGTCGAGGCGCTGAGCATGGCCCAGGAACTCTTCGCCCTGCACGAGGGCACGGAAAAACCATGAAAGCTTCGCTGCTGAACAAGCTGGACATCCTGCAGGACCGTTTCGAAGAACTCACCGCACTGCTCGGCGACGCCGAAGTCATCAGCGATCAAAGCCGTTTTCGCGCCTATTCCCGCGAGTACGCCGAAGTCGAGCCGGTGATCGTCGCCTATCGCCAGCTGTGCAAGGTTCAGCAGGATCTCGAGGGCGCTCAGGCGCTGCTCAAGGACAGTGATCCCGATATGCGCGAAATGGCCGAGGAGGAGGTTGCCGAAGCCAAGGCCCAGCTCGAGACGCTTGAAGCCAACCTGCAGCGCATGCTGCTGCCCAAGGACCCCAACGACGGGCGCAACGTGTTCCTCGAGATTCGCGCCGGCACCGGCGGCGACGAGGCGGCGATCTTTGCCGGCGATCTGTTCCGCATGTATTCGCGCTATGCCGAGAAGCAAGGCTGGCGAGTCGAGATCCTCTCCGAGAGCGAAGGCGAGCACGGCGGCTACAAGGAAGTGATTTCCCGCGTCGAGGGTGACAACGTCTACGCCAAGCTCAAGTTCGAATCCGGCGCGCACCGCGTGCAGCGCGTGCCGGAGACCGAATCCCAGGGACGCATTCACACCTCCGCCTGCACCGTGGCGGTGTTACCGGAGCCGGATGAGCAGGCGGCGGTGGAGATCAATCCGGCAGAGCTGCGTATCGACACCTATCGCTCCTCCGGCGCCGGCGGTCAGCACGTCAACAAGACCGACTCGGCGATTCGTATCACGCACCTGCCCACTGGCATTGTGGTCGAGTGTCAGGAAGAGCGTTCGCAGCACAAGAACCGCGCCAAGGCCATGGCCTGGCTCGCCGCCAAGCTGCAGGACCGCCAGGACGCCGCGGCGCACAAGGAAATCTCCGAGACGCGCAAGTTGCTGGTCGGCTCCGGGGATCGCTCCGAACGTATCCGTACCTACAATTTCCCCCA
>Ga0209643_1000598_pt1 | contig 56582 bp, 55 predicted proteins | sample AutmiccBRH37_all_FD_187383 | JGI IMG/M metagenome (GOLD analysis project Ga0209643, IMG submission 187383) | Deep subsurface microbial communities from Mt. Terri, Switzerland - Autotrophic microbial communities BRH/37_all (SPAdes) (version 2) | ecosystem: Environmental > Aquatic > Deep...
TTCTCGGATCCGGAGTTTATCAGGATAAGAAAAGAAATTACCGATATGATCAGATGGTGGTAATAGATCTAAAAGCAAGGAGGAAATAACATGCAAAGATTCAAGGACAGCGTTGTTTTCATAACAGGTGCTGCAAGAGGCATAGGAAGATCCATCGCCGAATGCTTTGTAAATGAAGGCGCAAAAGTAGTAATCAGCGATATTGACATGGAAGAAGCGGAAAAGACTGTAAAAGAGCTTTCACAAGAGGTTGGCGAGGTTTCTGCCGTTTATGCCAATGTATCAAAAGTTGAGGATATTAGAAAATCCTTTGAATTTATCGAAGAAAAGTACGGTAAATTGGATGTGCTCGTAAACAATGCCGGGATACAAATACGCAATCCTTCCATCGAATTCAAGGAGGAAGACTGGGATAAGCTGGTGGACATCAATCTTAAAGCGGTATTTTTCGGATGTCAGGCCGCAGCGAAGCTGATGGTGAAAAATGGCGGTGGAAGAATTGTCAATATATCTTCGGGAACATCGGAAAATCCCACGCCTGGAAGAGCACCTTATGTTATAAGTAAAGCGGGTGTAAATGCGCTTACAGCGGTACTGGCTGCTGAATGGGCAAGTCTTAATATCCGTGTCAATGCAGTTGCTCCCGGCTGGATATATACAAATATGCTTGAAGACGGAATGCGGTTGGGCGTTGTCAGTAAAAAGCAGATCATGTCGGCAGTACCCATGCTGCGTTTTGCATCAACAAAGGAAATTGCGGATTCCGTCGTCTATCTTGCATCAGATGAAGCCAGTTATGTGACAGGCCAGACGCTGTTTGTAGATGGGGGTTGGAGTGTATTGGGACTGCCTCAGGATGTGGATGAAATGGATCAATGAGATGAATACAATGATGATTATCAATGAAAAGAGGGTGTTTTCATGGAACGAAGTGAAGAAATCAAAAAATTAGAAACCATCGCTGTGAAAATAAGGATGAATGTGATTGAGGGGATCTTTAACGCCAAGTCGGGACATCCGGGGGGGTCTCTCTCCATTGCGGACATACTTTCAGTCTTGTATTTCAAGGAAATGAATATTGATGAAAAGAAGCCATTGTGGAAAGACAGGGACCGGTTTGTTTTATCAAAAGGGCATACGGCTCCTGCTTATTATGCTGCTTTAGCCCTAAGGGGCTATTTTGGTGTTGAGACAATCAGGACATTACGGCAAATAAACAGCCCACTGCAGGGACATCCGGATATGAATAAGGTAAAGGGCGTGGACATGTCCACCGGCTCGCTGGGACAGGGACTTTCGGTGGCTAACGGTATGGCATTGTATGCCAAAAGGAAAAACAAAGCTTTCAGGGTATATGCTGTTTTAGGCGACGGTGAAATCCAGGAGGGACAGATCTGGGAGGCGGCAATGAGTGCTGCTCACTACAGCCTGGATAATTTGATTGTACTTTTAGATAATAACAACCTTCAAATAGACGGCAGCGTCGATAAGGTTATGTCCGTCTACCCCATCAAGGAAAAGTTCCAGGCTTTCGGGTGGAGCACATTGGAGATTGACGGACATAATATTGCGGAAATCATAAGCGCATTGGAAGCTGCAAAAAAAATAAAGGACAAGCCTGTTATGATCATATGTAAAACAGTAAAGGGGAAGGGTGCTGCCCTCATGGAAAACAAGGCCGAATGGCACGGAGCAGCCCCAAACCAGCAGCAATATGAAGAGATCATGGATGAGCTTAAAAAACGTTTGGAAGAGCTTGGAGGTAAATAATATGAAAATGCTGTCGACAAGAGAAGCCTATGGACTTGCGATTGAAGCTTTGGGTGAATACTATGATTTTTTTGTTTTGGATGCGGATCTTTCAAAGGCTACCAAAACCGATTTGTTTGCAAAAAAATATCCTGGCCGGTTTTTCGATATGGGTATATCCGAATGCGATATGATTTGTACTGCAGTCGGCTTGGCAACCTGCGGTGTTCCTGCCTTTGCAAGCACCTTCGCTGCATTCGCGGCAGGAAGAGCTTATGACCAGATAAGGAATTCCGTTGCATATCCCCAAATAAATGTGAAAATTGCGGCAACCCATGCAGGGGTACTGATCGGACCGGACGGTGGTTCTCATCAATGTATTGAGGATATTGCCTTGATGCGGGTACTGCCTAACATGACGGTCATATGCCCCTCGGACCCCACCCAGACAAAAGCTGCCATCGAAGCTGTGATACTGCATAAAGGACCTGTCTATTTGCGTTTTGGAAGGATGGAAACTCCATATATTTATGATTCTGAAAAGACTTTTGAATTTGAAATTGGTAAAGGCTATGAAGTAAGACACGGTAAGGATGTTACGATTATTGCAGTGGGGGATATGGTGTATGAGTCCCTTCGTGCTGCGGAACTATTGGATGGACAGGGTATATCTGCCCGTGTAATCGATATGGCCACTATAAAGCCCATAGATAAGGACATTATCATAAAAAGCGCAAGAGAAACAGGTGCTGTGGTTACGGCTGAGGATCACAATATAATCGGCGGCCTTGGCAGCGCTGTTGCAGAAGTATTGAGTGAAAGCATCCCTGTTCCCCTAATAAGAACCGGAGTGAAGGATGTATTCGGAAGATCAGGCTCCAGACAGGAGCTTGCGGAAGCATACGGATTGAATGGAGAAACCATTGCTCAGGCGGTAGATAAAGTTATTAAATTAAAATGAAAAGAGGAAACCGGTCATGTTAACGGTAAGATTTGATGAGGCTTATAAGGTTGTCCTTAATGAACGTGAAGCACCTTCGCTGAAGGGAAACGAAGTACTCCTGAAAATGCTGAGGCTTGGGGTGTGTGGGACTGACATACAGGTTTATATGGGGAAAAATAAGTATATGAAGTTTCCCATCGTGCCTTTCCATGAAGGTGTCGCACAAATAGTTGAAACAGGCGAAGAAGTACAGGGGTTTTCCACAGGAGACAGGGTTGTCGTAGAGCCCTTGCTTCCCTGTGGAGAGTGCCGGCCATGTAAAATTGGAAGATATAATGCCTGTGATAAATTCACATGCCTGGGGGTTCAAACCGATGGATTGGGCAGTGAGTATTTCGCAATTGATTATACCCGCGTTCATAAAATACCCCAGGACCTGCCTCTGGAAAAGGCAGTTTTAATCGAGCCCTTTGCAGTGGGTGTTCACGCAGCAAAAAGAGAAAATGTCAAGGATGCAAATGTACTGGTTGTTGGGGCAGGAACTATCGGTAATTTTACTGCTCAGGCAGCCAAGGTCTTAGGTGCCAGGAAGGTTGTCATTACTGATATCAGCGATTTTAAGATAGAGCTGGCGCAAAAATGCGGTATTGATTCCTGCGTCAATTCGTCTCACCTTCCTTTAAAAGAGGTTATTGAGGACAATTTCGGCTCCTGGGGCGCGGATATTATTATTGACTGCGTGGGAGTGAAAAGCGTATTTGGTGAAATTCTGAATGCTGCAGGAAAGGCTACGACAATTGTGATTGTGGGTAATTACAAGGAGCCGGTTGAGATAGATCTGACAAAAATACAAAGAAATGAGATAAATGTAAAAGGGAATATCACCTATACCAAAGAGGATTTCAGGGATGCCATAGACTGGATGTCGTCTGCAAGGATCTGTACCGAAGGATTCATTACCGATGCTTATGACATTGAAGAAACGGGCAAGGCGATGGAAAATGCAGTCAAAGCTTCCCTTAAGGTAATGAAAACCATGATATGTTTTGATAAATAAAGGAGGAATCATTATGTTTCATCTATCACCAAGCCTTCTTTGTGCTGACCAGATGAACATGGCATCACAGGTGGAGCAGCTGGAAAAGCTGGATTTCGACTGGTATCATATTGATGTCATGGATGGTGCCTTTGTTCCCAATTTTGCTTTTGGGACTGATTTCGTACAAAGTCTCACAGACTTCGTATCGAAGCCCATCTATGTCCATCTTATGGCGGAAAACCCGGCCAATCATGTTGAAGCCTTTGCAAAGGTGGGAGCTGACTACTTCTGCTTTCACATAGAAACCACAAACAATCCCTTCAGAGTTGCGTCGGAAATTTCCAGACACAATATGAAAGCTGCCGTCGCACTAAACCCATTTACCCCGGTAGCTTCTTTGGAAAGCTTATTGGACTATGTTGATGTTGTAACCCTGATGTCCATAGAACCCGGTTTTTCAGGACAGAAGTTTATGGACTTTACATATGAAAAAATTATGCGGTTAAAAGAGCTTATAGAAAAACGGAATGCAAAGGTGCTTATAGAGGTTGATGGGGGCGTAAACGGTGCAATTGCGAAAAAATGCATAGATTGCGGCTGTGATGTATTGGTTGGAGGCTATTTTTCTCTATTTGATAAAAATGGCTCCCTTGTAGAAAATTATCAGCGCTACCTTAAGGACATTGGTGAGGCTTCCATAAGTCTTTAATTTCGAGGTGCTATACAGACTTTGAAATGATGTTGAAGCAGTTTAGAAGATAAAAGGAGGGACCCGTATGTTGATATCAGAGCTAAAGAAAATGGTTGTAGGGGCAAATAAAGAACTGCCGGCCAGAGACCTGGTTAAATACAGCTGGGGAAACGTAAGCGCCATTGACAGGGAAAATGGTGTTGTGATAATTAAGCCGGTCGGAATCCCTTATGATGAATTGACGGTAGATAACATTAGTGTTGTTGACATGGATTCAAAAATATTGGAAGGACCATATAATCCCTCTGTAGATTTGCCCATACATATGGTATTATATAAAGAATTTCCTCAAATAGGTGCCATTGTCCATACTCATTCCACCTATGCAACAATGATGGCACAATTGGGGATTTCCATACCTTGTTTTGGGACAACCCATGCAGATTATTTTTATGGTGAAATTCCCTGTACACGTCCTCTGACACAGGAAGAGACAGGAGAAGCATACGAACATGAGACAGGAAAAGCTATTGTTGAGAAATTTAATGAAATGAATTTGTCGCCGATAGATATGCCTGGGGTTTTATCCTGCTGCCACGGTCCTTTTACATGGGGACGAGACGTCTGGGAAACAGTCCATAAAACCGTTGTACTGGAAGAAATAGCGAAAATGGCTTGGGGGGTTCTGTGTATCAATCCAATGGCAAAGCCTGTTCCTCAATATTTGCTCGACAGGCACTTCCGCCGGAAGCACGGCCCTGAGGCGTATTTTACAAATGACGATTATGGAAAAGGCATGGTAGAGGTAAAGAAGCATGAATAAAAAACATACCGGTAAGGCAGGCATCTTTGTCAAGCTTATATCCGTCAGTCTTTTGCTTGTTATAATACCTGTTTCAATATTGGGGTTTATTGGAGTTGCCAATTTTACCGGTTCAACACAAAAGCAAATAATTGCCCAAATGCAAAACAGTTCAACCATTAAATCGGACTTGCTGCAGCAGGTAATTGACGGTGTAAAGAGAGAAGCTTACGCATCGGCATATGAATCAAATGCATTAAGTATTCTTACGGCTGTTTATAATGCTGAGGCAGTATCCAAAGCGGATGAAATAAATATGAAAAAGATACTTATCGGCGACCATCTTAAGGATCTCCTGTCAAAAAGTAATGGGTTGTTTGAGAACCTGTTTTATACTGATTGTACAGGTATTGTAACGGTGGATTCTGTCGATGGAAAGTCTGTCGGAATAGATGTAACGAGCAGGGATTATTATACGGAAGCCATAAAAAGCGGAAACATTGTTGTATCGGATGTGTCCGATTCACTGGCCACCAGAAGGCCCAGCCTGGTAGTTGCTGTTCCTTTGTATGACAGCGATAAAACATACATCGGGACCTTTAACATATCCATAGAATTCAACAAGCTTACGGAAGCAATTGTTAAAAGAACAGAAGGGTTAAACTATAATTACATCATTTTCAACCAGGAGGGTGATGTAATAGCACATGAAAACAAGGAGCTGGTATTTAAGTCAAATATGATTGAAGAAGATGAAACTCAGAAAAAGCTCTATGAACAGATGAGTCAAGGGAATACGGGATATGGTTTTTATAAGCAGCGGGGTGTTGAAAAACTAATGGCCTATACGCCGTATAAAGAGAAAAATTGGTATGTTTGTGCTGCTGATACAGTGAGTGATTACATGGGTCCTATTAATCGTTTTAAAGCTACGGTTCTTTTAGTAGCTGTCTTTTGTGTCATAATAGCTGCAGTTGTTACATTCTTCTTCAGCCGTTCCATAGCGGATCCAATAAAGAAGCTAGTCCAAATAGCGTCTGCTGTTTCTTCCGGGAATTTGGCTCAAAAAGTTCAGGTTTCAAAGTCTAAAGATGAAATCGGACAACTTGGCACTGCTTTTGCCGATATGGTTGAAAATTTAAGGAGACTTATATCTCAAGTAAGCTCAATGGGTGAAAATGTGGCAGCCTCCTCAGAAGAAATGATGGTATCATCCGAAGAGGTAAGTAAAGTCTCCGAGCAGATAGCAGCAGCAATAACAGAACTAGCCAGGGGTGCAACAGAACAGGCTGCTGCTTCTGAAAATGGCAATACAAAAATCATTGAGATCATAGAAGGATTGAATTACATTGCTGAAGAGCTGTCAAAATCTGAAAGTCTGACAGAGCAGGCAAAGGGTACAGTGGAAACGGGTAAAAAATCAGTGGAATATCAAGATGTTAAAATGAACGAGAACCTACAGGCAGCTTCCAATGTATCGGATGCCATAAGCTCACTTTCGGAAAAATCAAAAGAAATCGGGGATATTTTATCGGTTATTAAAGATATATCGGATCAGACAAATCTATTAGCGCTAAACGCTGCGATAGAAGCAGCACGTGCAGGTGAACAGGGACGGGGGTTTGCTGTTGTTGCCGATGAAATAAGGAAGCTTGCTGAGCAGTCAAATAAATCTGTTGGGAAGATTGAAGTGATTATAGAAGAAGTCCGGTCAGGAGTCCAACTTGCTGTTACCGAGACGGAGCGGACAAAAATAATTGTAGGTGACCAAGAAAAAGCTTTGTTGGATACGGTGAAAGCATTTGAGAATATATTTCAGGCAGTGGTTGATATTAACATAAATATAAAAAGTATTGCGGGAGTATCAAATTCTTTAAGCTCAAATGCAAAAGCAGCAGGAGATGCAATAAGTGACATTGCCGGTATCTCACAAGAGACGGCTTCGGGTACTGAAGAAGCAGCAGCATCTACAGAAGAACAGACATCCGTTATTCATCAAATCGCAGAATCGGCAGAACAACTGTCAAACCTCGCAGAGGAGCTGCAAAAAAGTATAAGTAAGTTTACTGTATAAAACAGGTTGCGGGGTTTGAGGTTCGGGGTACAGGGGGGACGGGTAACACGGTTTTCCTTCGGAAAAATACGGAAATCCAGGGAAAACCACGGAACACACGGTTGGGAAAATATTATAAAAGAATGAATCGGTATTTGATAATGCAGAGTTCTATACTCACTAAAACAGCGATATAGAAATAATAAAAATAACCGTGTAATTCCGCAGGAATTCCGTGTTACCCGTACCTGGACCCGTAAGGAATACCCAAACTTTCCTCGAACCTCGTACCCCAACCTGGAATGCCGCTATTTTGTTATCAGTCTCAAATTATCTTTAAGGTAATTCTTTTTTTTTACCCTCTTTACAAGAGAGGTCTACAATGATAGACTAGGAGTATAAAATCTACTATTGTAGACCAAGGAGATATGATGATGGAACAATTGAATCTTTGTGAAAGTGAATACCGCTTTGCTGTCATAGTGTGGGAGAATGAGCCTGTCGGATCCGGTGAGCTTGTGGCTCTTTGCGAAAAACAATTAGGCTGGAAAAAATCCACTACATATACAGTGTTAAAAAGGCTCTGTGAGAGAGGCGTTCTTAAGAATGAAAATGCCATGGTTACAGCGCTTGTAAAGCAGGAGCAGGTGCAGAAATTTGAGAGTGAACAGTTTGTTAACCGTACATTTGGCGGCTCTCTGCCACAATTTATCACTGCATTCATGAATGATAAAAAGTTAAGCAAGGCTGAAGCTGATCGTCTTAAAAAGCTTATTGACAGCTATAAGGAGGAATGATTATGGAACAAGCATTTCTCAACCTCTTAAACATGAGCATTACCGCAAGCTATGTAATTCTGTTTGTGCTTATTGCAAGGGTGCTCTTAAAAAAAGCTCCAAAGGTTTTTTCTTATAGCCTGTGGAGTGTTGTTCTGTTCCGTTTGATTTGTCCATTCTCATTTTCCTCTGCTTTAAGCTTTTTTGGTTTTTTTAAAGACGGTACTATGGAGCATATCCCTGCAAATATAGGCTATATGGCAAACCCACAGGTGAATGTGGGTACAGCTAACCTGGATAATTGGATCAACAGCTCATTGCCTGCGGCAACACCGGCAGGCAGTGTTAATCCAATGCAGATCATTATCGCGGTTCTTTCCCTGCTGTGGATAACAGGAGTTATCGGCTTGCTTATATACAGTGTGGTATCCTATATCCGTCTGCAAAGAAAAGGCAGTACTGCTATGCTGATTTCAGACAATATATTTGAATGTGAAAATATTAAATCACCTTTTGTTCTGGGGATAGTAAAACCCAGAATTTATCTGCCGGTTAGCCTGAGCGGAAATGAGCGGAGCTATATTCTGATGCACGAACAGACTCACATCAAGCGGTTTGATTATCTCATCAAGCCTTTTGCCTTTTTGGTACTGTGCTTTCATTGGTTCAATCCTCTTATATGGGTATCATTTATGCTGATGAGTCATGATATGGAGATGTCCTGTGATGAACGTGTATTAAAGGAAATGGGCGGAAATATCAAAAAGGATTACAGCAGCTCTCTGTTGGCCCTTGCTGTTGACAGAAGGGTTATAAACGGCAGTCCCCTAGCCTTTGGAGAAAGTAATGCAAAAAGCAGGATAAAAAATGTGCTGAATTATAAGAAGCCTGCCTTTTGGATGGTAGCTGCAGCAATTATGCTGGTAATCATGGTTGGCATTGGATTGACAGCCAACCCCAGAAATGATGAACAGGACTTGTCCTTTTTAAATATTGACAATACCGCTTCCGTGGCTGTACAGCAAGAGATGCTGATGATAAGGATACATGGTTTGGGAACATCCTTTGTTCCTGGAAATGAGTTCGGTAAATTCCTTGACACAACATCAGGTAATTGGAGTGAGAAGGATGTTCCTTCACCCCGGGAGCTTGCTCCGGATTTGGCGGTTCTAACGGTTTACATAAACATTAGCTCCGGGCATAAGGTACAATTTTATGAATCACAACCGGAGCTTGCAATGATTCAATATGATGGGAAACATCGCTATTATAGAATTCCGCAGGATACTTATGAAAAAGTGTATATGATGTATGCACTCAGCAGCTTTGCAATTTCAGAGGATATTATGAAGGCAGTCGCCGATGGGAAAATAACAAAGCTGCAAAGTGTACAGGATGCGCCTAATAATGGTGATTACAGGATTTTAAAGGTTGGAAACGAAGATTACTGCATATACGAAAAAAGCGGCAAATACTATGTTGAACAGCCTTATCAACTTATCAGTGAAATTGATAAGGAAGTCTATGAAGCTGCAGTAAAATTCGCTGTTTCGCCAACAGCTGATGAGACTAAAGCTTCTACAGATATTATAAATCTTGTCGAGGATAATATAACTGCAATTATGTCGGCACCGCTGCAGTCCTCCAATCCTTATGACTATATAAAAGCAAACGAAGACTCCTATGAGAATATTATAAAATACGGTGGCGAGGATGCTCTTTCCTATATGCTCTCGGAATTCCAAAAAGGAAACATTGAAAATGATTTGCGTGGGCAAATAATGATGCGGCTTTGTAAAGAGTTCTTAGGCGTAAGAAATAACGTTACAGATGAAACTTTATCTCCAACTGAATGGTTCAGTCGGCTTGACGTAAGGCAGAAAATTGAGCTGCCGAATTTTAGCTATGCCGGAAGCGACCTCATCCTGAAGCTTGTATATTCAACAGAAATTGAAAAAAACAAACGCAAGAGCGAGTTCACAATTGTTGCCCCACATATCTTCGGCAGTTACGAAGAAAATGACAGGCTTAAGGTTTTTACAACAACTGTCAGCAAGCATTATAGCTTATACGATAAAACTCTTTCCGAGGAGGGTGGGAGTGTTGTCCCTGCAGCAATTACCTATGTTAAAAATGCAGATGGAAGCTATATGCTTGAAAAATATGAGCAGGCAGGGGATGGAGCGAAATTTGCCCCGTCCATTAAAGAATTCTGCACAATGCCTGTAACCGGGAAAAGGATTAATGGAATGGAGGATGAAATACTCAGCCATTATAGTGATTACAACGACATATTGAATCTGGAACGTACCAATTTGATAGAGCATTTAAAGAAAAATAATCAGCATGGTGTTTTCCTTTACCGGAAGCATTATCAGAAGCCCGACGAACTGATACCTCTTAGCTGAGACAAGGTAAGAATGCTAATCCTCTACCTTTTGTGTGTTTTTCAGGGTTTTCTGTCTCAGGCTGATATACAGGACCTTGTCGGTGTTGATTGCTGCATATACCACATCAGATACCTTCTGTATGTTACGATTCTTCAGTTCCTGCTTAAGCCAGTCTATTGACAGGTTGTTCTGTTGCAGGTTTTTATCCAGAATATCACCATCCTTTATTATTTCCATGCTCAGTCCTTTATAGCCCGTTTTCATATTCATATCTTTAGGAGTTACAGGTTGGAACTGGGTTTTCTTCAGAACACTCAATTGTCCATGGGATTCCAGCACTGCAAATTCCACTTCGTTGAAATCAAAAACTCCTTTATCACGCAGCTGCATTTCAAGGTCGTCCAAATGATAGCGAAGCTTTCTCATGTTATCCTCCATAATATTGCCATTTTGAATAACGATTACAGGCTCACCCTCTGCCAGCTTTCGCAGACGAAGCTTTTTCAGATGAATGTAGTCAAAGGCAATGGCACATAATGTAAGCAATACCGGAGCAATCAGTATCCACATTCCTTTTACCATTTGCACCACATATGAACCGGATATGGATCCAATAGTTATACCCACAACAAAATCAAAATAGGACATTTGGGCTAGGAGCTTTCTTCCGATTATCCTTGTCAGAATAGAAAGCATGGAAAAAATCAATAGGGATTTCCAGGTTACCAATATTAATTGATCCAAATATAATCACTCCCAAAATAGATATATATGCTTCAATAGTAGAGTATCCTGTTTGCTGAAAATATATAAAAAAGTTTATATATTGCCAATATCACCGGTAAAGCACAGCCCATTGATGTCATATAACCAATTAACTGCAATTTGAAAAAGATAAGACACTCCCGTTACAGCGCTTGGAAAGGCCTTCAAAATAGTCTTGCAAATAAATGATAAAATTAGAAGTGCTAAAGGAGTTGAGATTTATAAATTTGCATAAATAGTGATTAGAAAGTCTCACATTTATGTAGTTCTACGTATACATGTCTACAATATGAAAGCATATATGAAAATATATGAATATAATTATGAAAATAATTATGAAAATATAGTAAAATATTGCTAAAAAATTTTATTATATATTGAGAACTTTGTATAAACAATATGAAATGAAGTTGCATTATTTTCTAATTTGTTAATAAGGGTAGGCTAGATAGTGTTACAACCAATCTAATTAGTATCATTATAAAAGCAAAATCAGACTTAATTAGGGAACAATTCAGGATATATCTGTAGATACAACAATATTAATTACGTAAACTCATTTAACAATGAATATATAATAAAATAACCGCATATGCATATATTTGATATTTAACTATGATATAAATAGTGAATAGTATAAAAAAATTGCATAAAAATTATGAAAAGCATTGACATGATAAAAAGAAAAATATACAATAAATATGAAAATAAATATGAAAATAAATATGAAAATTATATAGTAGCATATTCCATAGCTAGCTTTTAAAAGCATAAAACTAGAGTAATAAAAAATTGAGAGGGCGATAAAAAATTGAAGAATAAAGATATTGCACAAAAAACAGGTGTTTCTATGACAACGGTCTCTAGGGTATTAAATAATTCTGGTTATGTTAAAAAAGAAACTAGAGAATTGGTTCTCAAAACTGTTCAGGAATTAGGTTTGGAATGCGACTTTGTTTCTAAAAAGACTTCAAAACACAAAAATGAAATAATTGGAGTAGTTATTCCTGATATTACAAATCCATTTTTTGGAGAGGTTATTAAAGGGATTAATAAAGTTGCGGATAGCGAAAAAATGAATTTTATACTTTGTGATACAGATGAAAACGTAGATAAAGAGATCAGATATCTTGAAATGCTCAAAGAACAAAATATTAGGGGGCTTATAATAACACCTGCAACAGATCAAAATGAGTTTAACATGAAATATCTTGTCCAGTTAGAAAACATGGGTGTACCTATAGTTCTATTAGACAGGGACATTAAATATTCACATTTCGATGCAGTATTTTTGGATAATATTAAAGGAGCTTATGAAGCAGTTGAAGCTTTAATAAAGGAAGGACATGAAAAGATAGCAATTATTGCAGGCCCAACAACTTCAAAACCCGGTCGTGAAAGGGTCAACGGATATCAAAAGGCACTAGGCATGAATAATATTCAGGAAGAAAATAAGTATATGTTTTTTGGGGACTTCAGACTTGAAAGTGGATATAACTGTACGAAAGAAATCATGAACATGAAGGAACCACCTTCAGCAATCTTCGTTTCAAATAATATGATGACCATAGGCTGTATAAAGGCTCTCTATGAAATGAATTTGAAAATACCTGAGGATATAAGTATAGTCGGATTTGACGATGTGGATATGTTTAATGTAATGAACCTTAATATAAGTTCTGTATCAAGACCTACTACATTAATGGGAGAAGAGGCTATGAATATCTTAATGGAAAGGCTTAAAACCAAAGATAATGACAAAAGGACTATAAAAAAGATAATTTTGCCACCCTGCTTGATTCTAAGAGGTTCTGAAAAATACTTCAAAAAATAGATATATGAAGAAGATTTAAAACTCTTTATTAATTTATATAGGAGGAATATTTGTGAGCGAATTTATGAGTTATGATCCATGGAAAAACATTACAACTAGAAACGGTATACCGGGAGATGAAATCATATCTGCTTTGCAGAAGTCAATAAGAAGAGGATTAGTAGAAGATGCTGCAGTAGCTGCATATGAGATGTATATCACAAGTCCGGAATTTGAAGAAAAATTATGGAGAAGACTTCAAGCCATTTCAGTAGAGGATATTGGATTTGGAAATACTAATGCTCCTGTGCTTATAAATGCTTTAAATCAAATGCGTGTTAACTTTCCCTATAATGACGGAGATAGGCCTATTTTCTTTGTACATGCCATACGCTACTTGTGTCAATGTGAGAAAGAACGTTCGTCCGATTGTTTGAAAAATGTGATAATAAAAGAATTTGAGCAGGGAAGAAAACCAGTAATTCCTGACTTTGCATTGGATATGCACACTGAGAGAGGAAGGACAATGGGCAGAGATATGATGCATTTCCTGAAGGAAGCAAGTAAGGTATATCCTGAGAAGGATAAAATAGATAATGGATATAAACAACGTTTAGAAAAAATCCTCAAGGAGGAGAATTCAAAAACTGAAGAACCAGATGTGCCGCCATTCTCTTATAATACATGGCAGGCATAATGAAGTAAACTAACTTTATGGGAGGGATAATATGGAATTTAAGACTCCAACACCACATAACAATGCCAGACCAGGTGATATAGCAGAAACTGTACTAATGCCCGGTGACCCTTTAAGAGCTAAATTTATTGCGGAAACATTTTTAGAGGATCCTGTTTTGTACAACACAGTAAGAGGCATGTATGGATATACTGGATATTACAAAGGAAAGAGAGTCTCGGTACAAGGTTCAGGTATGGGTATGCCATCTATAGGCATTTATTCATATGAGCTGATACATTTCTATGGGGTTAAAAATCTTATAAGAGTTGGCTCTGCGGGTGCATTCCAGCCAGATTTGAAATTACACGATATAGTAATCGGTATGGGGGCATGTACAGATTCTAATTATGCAGCACAATATAAGCTTCCAGGAACATTTGCACCTATTGCAAGTTTTAGTTTGTTGGAAAAGGCAGTAAATGTAGCTAGAGAAAAGTGCATTGATGTAAAAGTAGGTAATATTGTTTCCGGTGATGTTTTCTACAGTCAGGACAAAGAGGGGCTGGAAAAATGGAAAAACATGGGGGTGTTAGCAGGAGAAATGGAAGCAGCAGCATTGTATATGAATGCTGCATGGGCAGGGGTAAATGCTCTCTGCTTGGTGACAATATCTGATTGCTTGTTTAATGGACAAGCATGCTCTGCCGAGGAGAGACAGGTTGCATTTACCAGGATGATAGAGATCGCGTTGGAATTGGTGTAATGATTCAGAAAAATGGAGGAGGGTTTATCGATGAATAGAAAATTACTGTCATTAGTGCTTGTGATGTTGATTACTTTATCTTTTGTTGTGGGTTGTGGAAAAACAGACAGTCAAACCGCTGCAAAAAATGATAGTGCTACAGCTGAAAAAATAAAAGTAACTTTATTAGGTGCTCAATTTGGTGATAAATCTTATTGGGACTCTTCTAAAAAAGGTATAGAAACAGCAGGTGAAAAGTTTAAAGATAAGATAGAAATTAACGTTGTTGACATGACGCCTGACAGGACTAAATGGAAAGCTGCTTTGATAGAGGCGTCCGAAGGCGATAGTAATTTAATAATTACAGGAACCTGGGATCAGGAAGAAAATCTTGAAGAGCTTGCTTCTCAATATCCGGATAAAAAATACATATTATTTGATTCACCTGTTGATTATGAAAAATATGACTGCAAAAATGTTTACTCAATGGGATACAAGGCAAACGAGTCCGGGTACCTGGCAGGTATAGTCGGAGCATACATGACAACATCCCAAAATGAGGGTATAAACCCAGATAAGGCTATAGGCTTTGTAGGCGGTATGGACAATACACCGATAATCAATGACTTCTTGGTAGGATATATCGAGGGAGCCAAATCTGTAGAGCCGAATATAAAAGTAGCTGTATCCTATATAGGTAGCTTCACAGATTCTGCTAAAGCAAAAGAGTTAGCATTAGCACAGTTTAACTCTAGAAATGTTGATATAATATTTAGTGTTGCAGGTGCTTCAGGAACAGGAACTATTGAAGCCGCAGGTGGAGTTGGCAAATATGCAATAGGTGTTGATTCTGATCAAAGTGCATTATATGCGGGTAGAAAAGAACAAAGTGTGATAGTTACTTCAGCATTGAAAAGAGTAGATAATTCAATTTTGAATAGTATAAGCAAATATTTAGATGGTACTCTTTCTTTTGGAAAATATGAAGTTTTAGGTATAAATGACGATGCAATAGGTATAGTTAAGAATGATGTTTTTAAAGGCCTTGTAGATGCAGATTTTATATTGAAAATTGAAAAGGCAGAGCAACAATTAAAAAATGGTGAAATAAAAGTTACTTCTGCATTTGAAATAGACCAAGAGCAGGTTAAAAAGATGGTTGATTCTGTCCAATAAACTTAGTTCAGAGCGATATATCAATAGCTGCAGTCAGTATTGTTGATGAATTATTTGTGATAGACCTTAAAAAGCTTGTATTGCTATCAAAAAGTATACAAGCTTTTTATATAAGAATTGATAAGTAGTACTGGCTTATGAGTGAACAATAAACTTTGATATGAATTCACAATCGCAATTCGGAATGAGAGGTGAGTTAATGGCAAATATTTTGGAAGTCAAAGACTTAACAAAAGTATACCCTGGGGGGATATTGGCTAATTATAACATCAATTTTAGTATAAAAGAAGGAGAAATCCATGCTTTAGTAGGAGAAAATGGTTCAGGTAAAACTACCCTTATGAAGATGTTATTTGGCATTGAAGAAATAACAAATGGTGAGATTTATTATAAAGGGAAAAAAGTAGCTTTTGAATCATCAAAGGATGCTATAAAACTTGGAATCGGCATGGTGCATCAGCATTTTATGTTGGTTCCATCTTTGACAGTTGCAGAAAACCTAACTCTAGGTATTGAAAAAAAGAAGGGAGTATTTATTGATATGAAAAGCTGCATAAGTGCTGCTGAGGATATATCCAGTAAATATAATCTTAGAATAGACCAATATAAAAGAGTAAGAGATATTAGTGTAAGCATGAAACAAAAACTTGAGATATTAAAAGCGCTATACAGAGGAGCGGAGTTATTAATACTTGATGAACCAACAGCTGTGTTAACTCCACAAGAGACTGAAGAACTATTTGAACAGCTTTTAAATTTAAAAAAGCTAGGACATACCATCATATTTATTTCCCATAAACTAGATGAAATCAAACATCTATGTGACAGATTAACTATATTAAAATCCGGCAAGTGTATGGGAACTTACGATGTTGATGAACTAAGTCAGGAAGAGATCTCAAAGCTTATGGTAGGCAGAGACGTAGTGCTTAATTACAATAAAGAAGATACAAATCCAACTAAAAATGTACTAGAAATTAAAAACTTAACATACACAGATAAGTTCGGCATCAAAAAACTCAACAATATATCATTTAATCTAAAGAACTCTGAGGTCTTGGGGATAGCTGGAATAGAGGGTAATGGTCAAAATGAGATAGTATCAATTATAACAGGTCTTTTAGATGCAGATTCAGGTACGGTTATTTTTACGGATCAAGATATCACTAAAATTGATATTGGTAAACGCAGGAAATTAGGTATATCCCATGTTCCTGAAGATAGGATGATGCATGGCTGTGCTGAAGGGCTAAGCGTTAGTGATAACCTTATATCCAATGTGTATAAACAATTTACAAATAAAATTAATTTACTTGACTTTAATGAAATAAATGAATACAGCCTGAAGCTGATAAAAAAGTATGATATTAAATGCTCAAGTCCTAAACAAGCTATTAAAGGATTATCAGGAGGAAACATACAAAAAGCTATAGTTGCCAGAGAGTTTTCTGTTGATACTGAAGTAATAATCATAAATCAGCCTACAAGAGGAGTAGATGTTGGGGCAATGGAATTTATAAATGATAAGATATTAAATATGCGAAACCTGGGTAAGTCTATTCTGCTTGTATCTGCTAATCTTACGGAATTGCTTGGTTTGAGTGACAGGATAATAGTACTTAACAAGGGAAAAATTGTTGGTCAAATAAAAGATCTAAAAAATGTAACTGAAGAGGAACTTGGTCTTTATATGTTGGGACTTAAAAAGGATTCGGAAGATCAGTTAAAGGAGGCTTAATTAATGTTAAGGAGTGCCTGGAAAAAGTTAGATTACTATAGTTTAATCAGGGTAACGGTTGCAGTTTTATGTTCATTTGCATTAGCATCTTGTATTATATTCATCTTCAGTGATACACCGGTTGCTGCTATCTCAAAATTGTTTTTTGGACCATTGACATCCCAAAGAAATTTCTTTATCGTTATACAAACTATGATTCCCCTTATATTCACTGCTCTTGCCATTAATGTAATATTTAAAAGCGGGCTATTTAGTATGGCTGCAGATGGTGCATTCTATACAGGTGCTGTGATAGCTGCATTTATAGGGATTAAAATACAACTTCCCAACATTATCCATCAATTTGTAATAATTTTAGTTGCAGCTCTAGTAGGTGGAATTATCACAAGCATACCTGCGATCATCAGGGAAAAAACAGGGGCTAATGAATTTGTAACATCAATGATGTTAAACTCTGTTTTCTTTTTTATGGGGATATATGTGGTTAACACTTATTTACTTGATAAAGCAGCAGGTTATGCATCTGTAAGATTTAATGAGACTGCGTCATTGGGAAATTTGGTAAAAGGTACTCAGATTCATTATGGATTTTTGATAATGATAGCAGTGTTAATAGTTGTATATATACTAATTGAAAAAACAAAGACTGGCTATGAAATAAAACTTGTAGGATCCAATAAAAATTTTGCAATTTATTCGGGTATTAATGTTGGTCGTACTATTATAGTTTCACAGCTTATCGGTGGTATTGTAGCAGGTATAGGTGGATCTGTAGAAATGATCGGAATGTACAAAAGGTTTACATGGAACACTCCTGTAACATATGTATGGGATGGTATATTAATAAATTTACTGTCATCATCCAAACCTATATTCATTCCCCTAGCCGCACTCTTCATATCATATATACGAGTAGGTGCTGATATAATGTCAAGAGCTACACATGTTGATAATGGAATTGTTGCAATCATACAAGCTGTAATAATTTTTTTAGTTTCAGCTGAAAGATTTATGTATAGATTGAAAAAGAAAAAGGAAGAAAAACAGGCATTATTGACACAGCAAAGTATCGAAGGGGTAGCTAATTAGGTTATAGCTTTTAATAGTAAAGTACGAGGAGTGATAAAGTGGATATCTTATTTAAAAGTGAATTTTGGTTTGCAGTAATAAGAAGTACAACACCTGTTTTGTTTGCAACATTAGCAGCGAATCTTGCTTCAAAATCAGGGATAATTAATATAGCTATAGAAGGTACGATGTTAATAGCAGCGCTGGTAGGAGTAGTAACTAGTGCATTTACTAATAGCTTGCTTTTAGGTTTGTTTTTTGGGCTATTGTCAGGGGTACTTGTTACGTTGGCTTTAAGCTATTTTTCTTTAAAGTTGAAATCCAATATTTTAATTACGGGAATAGCAATAAACCTGGCCGCTTCAGGAGGAACAGTACTTGCTCTTTATACTATTACAGGGGACAAATCGGTTAGTACAGTTTTAAAAAGTGCAGTTTTCCCTACTGTTAATATTCCGATACTCAGGAGTATACCTTTTGTTGGAAATATACTTTCGGGACATAATCTATTGACATATGTAGCACTAATTTCTGTTGGGGTTATTTACCTATTATTATACAAAACACCTTTAGGAACCAGGATAAGGGCTGTGGGTGAATCCGAAGCAGCAGCTGAATCAGTTGGTATAAATATTAATAAGACAAAAACAATTGCAATTGTATTAAGCGGTATGTTCTCAGCATTAGGAGGTATGTTCCTATCCATGGGCTATTTATCGATGTTTACTGCTGGAATGACCTCGGGAAGAGGATTTGTAGCCTTAGCCACCGACGCAATGTCTGGCAGTAACCCGATAGGAGGTTTGTTTAGTTCATTAATATATGGATTTAGTGACTCCCTTGCAAATTATCTTCAGAACACTTCAATCCCATTGCAGTTTATACAGACATTCCCTTATATATTTATTGTAGTCGCATTTACAGTATTTAGTTATATAAAGAAGCTTAAGAATAAAGCAGAGGACAGTATATAATAGGATATTTTGTTTTGTGCATATGAAAAGATTATGCAAACCTGTAAAAATTCAATATAAATCGCGTATTAATTAGGAGGCAATGATGGATATAAGTAAAATAATAAAAGCAATTGATCATACATGCTTAAAACAGGCAGTGACATGGGAGGATATCAAAATATCGTGTGATGAAGCAGCAGATTTGGGGGTAGCTTCAGTATGTATACCGCCTTCATTCGTAAAGCAGGCCAGTGAGTACCTGGATAATAGGATGCCTGTTTGTACGGTCATAGGATTTCCATGTGGTTATCAGACAAAAGCGACAAAAGTGTATGAAGCTAAAGATGCTGTATCAAATGGTGCACAAGAGATAGATATGGTAATTAATATCGGAAATTTAAAAGACAAGAAATATGATCTTATATATCAAGAAATTATCGAAATAAAAGAGGCTATAGGCGATAGGGTGTTAAAGGTAATTATAGAAACATGCTTTCTAGAAGATGAAGAGAAGAAAGCAGTGTGTGACATAATAACAAAATCAGGAGCTGACTTTATCAAAACTTCCACAGGGTTTGGTACATATGGTGCAACAATTGAAGATGTGCTTTTGGTTAAGGAACATATAGGGAAAAATGTAAAAATAAAAGCAGCTGGTGGAATTAGAACATTGGAAGATGCTTTTGCTTATGTTGAGGCAGGAGTAGAAAGATTGGGTACAAGCGCTATCATTAAGCTTATAAACAAAGAAGACGTGGTTGGGTATTAAATGATGAACTCATAAACAGTAAATTAATTAGCAATATGGATGAAATCTATGAGGTGGATAGTATGAAAAAAAAGATAGTTATTATGGGAAGTTTTGTGGTTGACCTAATGGGAAGAGCACCGCACCTGCCAGAACCTGGAGAGACTGTAAAGGGTAGTGCCTTTAAAATGGGCCCGGGAGGAAAAGGTTCAAATCAAGCGGTTGCGGCTAAAAGGGCAGGTGCAAATGTTGACATTATATCCAAAGTTGGAAATGATGTTTTTGGGGAGTTAGCAATAAATAACTTCAGGCAGGAAGGGTTTAACACAGAGTATATATTTATAGATACCTTCAATCAGACCGGAACAGCATTGATACTGGTTGATGATACCACGGGTGAGAATGCGATACTTGTCACACTGGGTGCTTGCAGTAATATCACTAGTGATGACCTTGATAAGGCTAAACATATGATAAAAGAAGCGGATATATTTGTTGCTCAACTAGAAACTAATATTTCCGCCATAGAACAATGTATAAAATGGGCACATGAAAGTGGTGTTCAAGTTGTACTAAATCCTGCACCTATCCAAGAGATTGATAACATCATTCTGGCAATGGTTGATATAATAACCCCAAACGAAGTAGAAGCATCTAAACTGACGGGAATAGATATAAATTCTATTGAAGATGCAAGAAAAGCAGCAACTCTCCTTCAAGACAAAGGAGCAAAAAATGTGGTAATAACACTGGGGGCAAAAGGTGCTCTGGTAAGAGAAGGGGAAAGGGAGGAAATAATAGAACCTTACAAGGTAAACGCAATTGATACTACCGGCGCCGGAGATGCTTTTAACGGAGGCCTCGTAACAGCTTTATCTGAAAATAAAACTATCATTGAAGCCGCAAAATTTGCAAATGCATTGGCAGCCCTTTCGGTGACAAAGATTGGCACCGCACCAGCAATGCCATTTAGAGAAGAGATAGAAAGGCTTATGAATACAAATATATAATTTATATGAAATTGCACCTGAAGCTGATATGTATGCAATAGATGCTGATTCTTGAATGCTGATACTGAAAATATATAAATACTGTTATGTTAGACTCGTCAGCTTGGCGAGTCTTTATCTTTTCGCCGGGTGCCCCCCATGATAAAGGTGTCATTCTAATTTTGAGTGATAATATGAATAACGTATTCCCAGGTTAAAAAAGGAGAAATTTTAAGAAATACGGGCATAAAGGGAAATACTGTGCAAATACGAATAAATTTAATCAATAATAATAATTTTTGAAGATTGAAATATACTAAAAAAAGATAAATAATATAAGCAAAGGTCAAAGAAAGTCAAAGTCTAATTTTTGACCTGAAATTAACATATTATGGAGGTGTTCTATATGTTCTTAATACCATATAGCAAAAAAGGCAGAGGTTTATCAAACAGACCCCAGGATGTTTTCAATATAGACAGCTTTATCGAAAATTTCTTTGATGATCCGTTCATGCCTGCTTTGTTTACAGGTGATGCCCAGATAAGGGTGGACATAAAGGAGAATGAAAAGGAGTATATTGTTGAAGCAGACCTGCCCGGGGTAAAGAAGGAAGAAATTAATATTGAGCTTAATAATGACAGACTTACAATATCCGTAGCAAGAAATGAGGAAAAAGAAAACTATATAAGGAAAGAAAGAAGAAGCGGCAGCTATTGCAGAAGCTTCCATGTTGAAAATGTAGTCGAGGATAAAATTTCTGCCAAGTTTGAGAATGGGGTCTTATCTATGGTGCTTCCGAAGAAGGAATCGGGAGAAAACAGGAAAAATCGCATAGAAATACAGTAACAGAAAAAACCGGACTGCGGTTGTACCCGCAGTCCGGTTTTTTAATAAATTCTTACTTTCTTTTTTTTCTTGCTCCCACAATAATTGATAAATCTACAGATATGCTGTCAATACCAATGCTAAGAATATCCTTTACCTTTTCCCTTGGTACTCTCCATGATAAAGGTGTCATGTTTATAAGATGTTCAAGGCTCTCTCTATTTATAGGCAGAGTGTATTGTATTTGCTGAAGGTCTAAAATGCTGAGATTGCTCCTGAAATGTTCTATAACCTTTTCATTTGAATATGTTTCCTTATCTGTTTTGTTATAGAAATGACTTCTTAATTCTTTTAAATAATTGCTTCCGGGAATAACTTTTACGAGAATTCCATTATCAGAGCTAACTCTATTGAACTCGGTATAATTGGAAGGGGATAAAATACTCAGAATAACATCAAACTGCTTACCGGCAAAAGGAAGCCTTGCCAAATCCCCAACGCACCAGACAACATCAGGGTAATCCCTTAAAGCAATCTGTATCCCGTCTCTGGAAATATCAATTCCAAAGCCCATCACGCTAAAAGTTGAATTAGCGGTGAGATTACTTGCTATCTGGGCTAAATGAGAACCTTCACCACATCCTGCATCCAGTATTTTGATATTATCTGAGTTTTCCTTTTGGTTCCTTTTTAATATCAGAGAGCTTATTTGCTCTATCATAGGCTCATAAAAACTACTCTTGCATATTAGATTTCTTGATTCCAGCATTTTTTTGTCATAATCTGTTTTCGCAGAACCTGACAATAAATTCACATAACCTTTTCTGGATAGATCAAAACTATGCTTATTTGAACAAGCAATTCTGCTTGAATCATAAACTTTCATTTTTTTACCGCAAATAGGGCACAGAAACATACCGATGCTTTTTTGGATCTCAATTTTGGACATAAAATATTCACCTCACTTATTCACATCTAAGGGTATGAAAAAGACACAGAGCAAAAACCCCAACTGATAAAACGGCAGTTGAGTACCTTTTCTGTATCTTATATTACCTCAAAGGGATAAAGTAGATACCCCGAATAGAATACATGGATATTATAGCATAGGTTTGGAATTAGTGTATATTGCTTAGTCTGTTGTAATGTGCTATATTAAATTTGTAAGATGAAGCCATGAAGGTTTTAGTGAATTGCAAATGTTGATTAACGGAGATAAACCATGAAGGGAAGCTATAGTAATAGCTCTTTTAATGGTTTTCATTTTTTCGGTATGATCAGTTTTTGGAGGTGATAGTGATTTGAGAATTGCGGTAATTGACGGACAAGGCGGAGGTATTGGAAAGGCACTGGTAGAGAAACTACGTCAAGCATTACCCGAAGATGTTGAAATTATTGCTTTAGGGACAAATGCTTTAGCCGCTTCACTAATGATGAAAGCGGGGGCAAATGAAGGGGCATCCGGAGAGAATGCTGTCATGGTTAATGCAATGAGAGCGGATATAATAGTTGGTACCATAGGTATTATTGCAGCTAACTCCATGCTGGGCGAATTAACTCCATTAATGGCGAAGGCCATTGCTGAAAGCCCGGCAAAGAAAATACTAATACCATTGAATAGATGTAATATTGAAGTTGTCAGCGTTAAAAATGAACCATTGCCTCATCATATCGAAAATGCCGTCAGAATTATTAAGAATTATATAATGGGGTGAAAGCATGTGCGAAGCAAACGCCTATATGGTAGATGAAAACGGCCGGGAAACGCTAATACTTGAGATGGTTGATAAGGTACAACCGCAAAAAGGCAGTATAGTCCTACAGAATATTTTTGGGCAGCAAAAAATAGTCAAGGCAAAAATCAAAGAATTGGCATTGGTTGAACATAAGATTTTATTGGAAAGAAAAGCAGGAAAACAAAAGGGAGTATCAATAAGCCAAGAAGGTTTAGAATACTGAGTTTTAACATTTAACTTCTGAAATCAAACCATGAAGGGATGCTATTAGAAAATAGCTCTTTTTGTGGTTTTTTATTTATCATCAATAATGAAAGGGGATTCTTATGAAAAAAAAATCAGTAATGGAAACAGTATTGTCCGGTCTTTTCATCGCTATTGGACTTGTTCTGCCTATAATCTTTCATGCTTTTGGCGCAGGTTCAACATTTCTGCCCATGCATATTCCTGTCCTTATCGCCGGGTTTGCCCTTAGTCTGCCATTTGCTGTCGCAGTAGGTGCGATAACCCCTATCTTAAGCTCACTGCTCACAGGCATGCCTCCGGTATTTCCGGTATTGCCTTTTATGGTGGTTGAACTGGCAGCATATGCGGCAGTAACAAGTCTGCTGTATAAAAAATTCAAACTAAATGTTTATATTACGCTGGTATGCAGTATGATAGCCGGAAGGATCGCAGCATCTATAGTTGTATGGATACTTGCAACATTCTTTATGGCTGAACTGCCCAATCCCGTTATATTTGTCACAGGAGCGATTACACAAGGAATACCGGGGATAATAGTACAAATTGTGTTTATTCCAGGAATAGTTTTTGTTTTATATAAGAGCAACTTTATTAGAAGAGAGGTATAACAGCATGATTACTCAAAGAGAGTTCTTCAATTCAATGGCTGAAAAGTGGGATACCCATTGCCTACATGATATGAATAAAATCAAATATATTTTAAAGCTGCTCAATATTTATGATGGAGCAAAGATACTCGATGTGGGGACAGGGACGGGAATTCTTATACCTTTCCTGGCGGAGCTGGCTGGAGTGCAGGGAGAAATTACTGCCATCGATGTTTCTGAAAAAATGCTTGAAGTTGCACAGCGGAAGCACATGTATGCCAATGTTTCTTTTGTTTGCGGTGATGTTTTGGAAGCTGATTTACCATATGAGCAATTTGACATTGTAATATGCTATTCTGTTTTTCCTCATTTTGCCGACAAGGAGTTGGCAGTTAGGGATATAAGCAAATATTTGAAAGAGGGTGGCAAGTTTGTAATTTGCCATTCTCAAAGCAGAGAAGCAATAAATAGTCTTCACAAAAGCACTTCTGAGGCAGTAGCAAAGGATAATTTACCGCAGCTGGATGTGGTTAAAGAATATTTTAGAAATTCAGGTTTGGAAACAATTACTGAAATAGATAATGAAGAAATGTTTGTTATTATTGCGAAGAAGTGATTTTTGGAATTTACCTATCATTGGATGGCGCCATGTAAGCTACATAAGGTAATCCTTGAATAGTTTCCTGATATCACTCTTGGTTGACCCTGCTAATGTCCTTATCTTCCGTGTTCATAATATTTGGTAATTAAGATGTAACAGATCTTTTAGAATATATTGAACTCCCTTAATAGGGCTGGGTATTGTTATTCCACTAAACTGCAATAAAACTATACCAAAAATAGATAGGAACAGGATAGAAAAGACTACCAGTTCTCTCCAATACTTTTTTCTTATAAGATCGGGAATATCGTATAGCGCTACGAAAATAAATACTGAAATTAAAAGAAATATCACGATTGCCCCACCTTAATTCCTTTAAATATATACCGTATTAACGATGTGATTAAAGCCACGCCAGGAAATAACAACTGGAAAATTGAGCTATAAACAGGTGCAACTGTTGATCCCCAAAACGCATTTTCCATTGGCGAATCAAAAACAACAATCGATAAGCTGATGATAATGATGCCAACAGTTAAAATATACGGTTTATAGGACCGAAGATTAAATACCTGTGCTATACCCAAAACAGTGGCATAATATAAAATACTTACTTTAAAAAACTGCAAGACCAGTAATTCAATAGCATACAGTACTTCCATCCTTGTAATAATATGGGCTATATCTATTAGTTTTACCGTTTCATAGGAGGGGAGTGTTACAAAGGAAATCATATTTCCAAGGGTTGCAATATCTCTTATTATGACAGCAAGCAATGTAATCCCGCCGATTAATAATCCTGCAAGAAAAGACTCAGCCACTTTTTTTTGGTTGTCAAGGCAGGGAACTATCATTAAAAAAACCACAATTTCGCTAAAGGGGATTGCAGCTACTATATGTGTTCCCTGCACATACTTGATTGCCGGCAGTGTAAAGGCAGGGAAAAAATTATTAAAATTCATTTCTCCGATCAGTAATAAAAAAATAAAAATAATAACAATATACGAAATAACTACGAACAGAAAACTATAGCTTACCATCGTTTCAATTCCACTGCGTACCGCCCAGCTGCAAATAAAGACAAACATGATAAGCAGGGCTATTATAGGCGTTTCAGGCATAATATAACCCACAACGAAATTCCCCACATCCCTCGAGTTCAAACCGGCAAGGGACAGGAAATAAAAAATATATAAGATTGAAAAAATCTTTCCGATAAAAGTGCCAAAAATGGCTTCAAACATTTGTATGATCGTTTTATGTGGATGCATTTTTGCAAGTGCTATATATATGCCTATTGTACCCATACTTATGATAAAGCCGGTTAATACAACAAACCATGTGTCCTGTTTGGTAACAGAAATTACAAAAGCCGACAGCAAAGTTGACCCCTGAATAAAACATCCTATCGAAAATATTAGATGTGTAGCTGATATTTTACCTTTTTCAAGCTCCATTGTTCTTTTCTCTTTTCTCAGGTTCAGGCTGAACAAATTTGTTAATTTCGCCTGTCCCACGTAGTTTAACAGCAACTTCCAACTCGGTTTCGATCTCTGGAAAAATATTATCCCAGTCGTCTTTTATTGACTCCCATTTTTTATAATCTTTTCTTTTAATAGCCTCGCCGAAGCCAAAAATATCTGCCTTTAATTCCCACGCCTTATTTAAGCTGGCCTTTATCTCCGATTTAATCGTATCAGACGCCTGATTTTCAACATAAGATATGTTTTCAGGCAGCAGCAAGTTATATGCTTCCTCTTGATTGCCTGCGTTTATGTCTGCGTTTATGGCAATTTTTATAACGAAACTACCGTCTTCTTTCTTTTTAGCGGTCATTTTACTTTTGGAATGCAGGATTTCAAGACATATCACTCCATTTGGAGTTTTTGTATTAATGAGTCCGCCTTTGACTTTATCAACAACCCACAAATATCCCCGTGTTTGGACCATATCCAGTTCGCCTGTCAGTTTATCATTTTTAAAAACTGCGGTTCCGGACATACTTAACTTCTGGTTCTCACTGGCACCATCAACCTGTATCATCGGAGCAACAGGCGACGTTGTACCGCTTGCAAGCGATGAAACAAAATCCATTAACCGGGCAGAAATCACTTTAGATGTTGCATAATGCAGGTCTATAAGTTTTTCAATATTTAAACCAGGTAATTTTTCCAGTTCAGGCTTCACATTCAGGATAGCGCCGGCTTTACCTTTTGCGATTACGATATATTCATTCAGTCTCGCTTCATGATCCCTTAAGAAAAAATCTATATGCTTCTGCACCCCGTCTCTTGCCAAATCCTCGCCGAACAATACAATTGGGTTTTGCCCTATATAAAGTTTTCTGCTGGCCGAAAAGGTAGATTCCCGTAATGCTGTAAATACGTTTTCAGCTTTATATTGAATATTCCAGTATGCGCTTGATGATGATTCATCCTTGTTCCCAGATGTTTTTATTTTACTTGGAATTGCAATTTGCGCGGTGACATTTACTTTTTGAGGTTCATCAGTTTTGTCAATGCCTATACCGACTAAAACGGACAGGCTATCCAGTTCGCGACGGTTCCAGCATCCTGTCAGGCAGATTATGATCATAAAAACTGCTATCAATTTTAAGAATATTGTAAAAGACCTGTTCAAGTAGATTCCCCTCCTTTAGAGAGTTTGTTTTCTTGAGAATCAGGAGGAATTGTAATAGATTTATGTCGGTTTATATCATTATGTGCTATATCAAAAGGGCGTTTTAACATTGCCCACAGTGGTGCTCTGATGAATACATCTTTCATTTCCTTTGGCCTTATAGGTGCAATCGGAGATAAATATGGAGAACCGAATGATTTTAGTGAGGATAAATGTATTAATAAACCCAGTAAGCTTATCATAATTCCGAAGCCACCCATACTGCCTGCCAATATTAGAAATATCATACGCAATATAGTAGCGTTTTCTATATTACTTGGTATGACAAAACTTGAAACAGCAGTTATGGCAACTACAATTACCATAGGTGCTCCTATAATCCCTGCTGTAACGGCGGCCTCGCCTATGACAAGCGCGCCCACAATACTGACGGCCTGACCGACAGGCCGGGGCAGCCGTAAACCGGCCTCTCTGAGAATTTCGAATGTTACCATCATAATCCCTGCCTCTATTACGGCAGGAAAGGGAATTCCCTCTCTGGCGGCAATCATTGTGAACAGCAATGCGGTCGGTATCAGTTCCTGATGGAAGGTTGTCAGTGCCACATAAGCAGCCGGGGCCAGAATACTTATGGCATAAGACATGAAACGGAGTACTCTAAGCAGACTGGCAAAATAAGTTCTGATATAATAGTCTTCAGAGGTCTGGAAATTTTCTATAAACAGCATAGGGGCCGTCAGTACGAAAGGTGTGCCGTCCACGATGATTGCCGCTCTGCCTTCCAAAATTTTTGCAGCTACCACATCGGGTTTTTCACTGTAGCCAACTGTTGAAAATATTGAAAAAGGGGCGTCTTCAATATACTGCTCTATATACCCCGATTCCAGGATTGCATCCGCGCTTATGTTTTTTAAACGGCGTTTAATTAGCTCTATCAGCTCAGGAGATGCAACCCCCATCAAATAGGTAATGCAGATATTTGTTCTGGTTTTTCTGCCTATTATCATCGTTTCCATAATCAAAGCCGGACTTTTTATTTTACGCCGCAGCAGGGCGGTATTCGTACGAAGATTTTCCGTAAAACTCTCCCGTGGACCACGAATAACCGATTCATTTTGAGGATCTTCAACGCTGCGCTTTTCAAAGCCTTTACAGCTTATGACAAAAGCCTGGCTAAATCCGTTAATAAAAAAGGCAACATCCCCTGAAAGGCAGCCGGCTACCGTTTCTTTTATATCATAGGCCTCCTGAATATCCGATACCGAAAGCATCGTTGATTTAATGATTTCCATGCTTGAGGGGTCAACTGTATTTTTATTGAACAAAAAACTGCTGTCATACATCAGAGGCTTTATTATGTTATCGTTTATTACAGTAATATTTATTAAACCCTCAATAAAAACCAGTGCTGCCTTCGTCTGATGTTTGGGTCCGAATGAAAACTCGCGTATAATAACGTCTTTGCTCGGACCAAAAGTTCGTCTGATACTATTAAGATTATTTTGAAGGCCTTTCGAAATTTTTCGGTTGTCAATTTTTTTTCTGTTATCCTCATTTAAATTTTCACCTTGAATTTTAAAATGCCGTATAACTTTCTTAACATGACTTGACATACTTACCCCCCATATACAAGGATTATATACTATTATTATCCCATTTTTCCATTGTTATACTATTTGGCAAAAGCCGGAAGAAAACAGCATTTGAATGATCGGCTCCTTTTGGTTAAATTTTTACACCTTTTTAAAAATCATTCTAATACTGAAATATATCAATAGAAATCCAACAGCCAAATTTAATATTTGTATTAAAAAAGGGGTGAAAAATGTTTTAGTAATACTTCCGGCTAAAGCAATTAGTGTTAAAAAGAACATTGTAGATAATAGAGCTCCAAAGCCGAAAGCGTAAATATCTTTTCGTTTCATGTTTTCTTCAGCGATTTTTGCTGAAAATACACCTGCCCAAAATATTATTGTAAGCGGATTTGAGATGGTAAGAATAATTGCACGAAAAAACTCATTACTTGCATGGGGAATATTCTGTATGCTCAAACTCGGTAAAAAAACAATGTTGAATACACTTAAAATAGTGCTGATTCCAAAAACAAATAAGACGATAACACCAAATATTTTTAAACTGATTTTTATCTTCTTTCTCTCGATTATCGAAGCAATACCAAGAATGGCGGCAAGAATGTATAATCCATCAATTATAGAAACACCGAATACCCCTGCTGCTGCTGCGTAAAATCCTCTTAATGATGCCGTTTGAAATATAAAAATACAAATAGGACCTACGGCAAATTGTAATAACATACCAAACTTGAAACCTCTGAAGATCATATTACACACCACCTTGAATATTGATATCTTCTTTCAGGGAGGAAAGGGAAATGATGGTATTGGATTTAAGTACACCTTTTATTTTCTTTAATGTGTTTGATAAAAAATGTTCTAAAGCTTTTGTATCTTCTACAAGCACTTTTAATAAGTAATCATATTCACCGGCAATATGATGACATTCTAATACATAATTGTGTTGAACAATAGATTTTCTGAAATTTTCAACATTTTCAGCCCTATCAATATTAATAAGAATAAACGCTAAAATCTTGTAGTTCATTTTTTCTCTATTAACTTTTATAGTGTATTTTTCAATTATTTCTGCTTCTTCCATTTTTCTTATTCTTTCAGCTACTGCAGGAATGGAAAGGTTTACTTTTTTGCTTATTTCCGATATGGTAGACCTGCTATTTTCCTTTAAGACATCAATAATTTTAATATCGATTGTATCCACAATAATCACCTCACTCAATCTTTTATCAAATTAAGGTAACTATACTATTTTAGTTCATATATGTAAATATTTTATAAAAATACGTAAAAATATTAAGAATTAAATTAATTAACTTATGCTATTTTAATCCAGCTTTAATAAACTCAGTCAGTATTGCATTTTTGCTTTTGGGGCATAAAAAAACCTCCTCTGAAAAGGATTTCGGAAGGAAGTGGTTTCGTGAATTTGCCGTGTTTAGTTGCAGATAAACAGACAATGTAATGCGTCAAATTCTTCTTTTAACTTACTTTAACATCAACGGGGTTAGTGTGTTGATAAAATCATCATAATCTTGACATTTAATCAGTTGGTTGAGAAGGATAGGTTCACATAAAATAGCAATTAAATCGTCAAAAATCTCTTGAAATGCTGTATGATCATCCTTGTTGATACCAATGAGTATGATAACATGTACCAAGTGATTTCCCCACTGCATTCCCTTTTCGTTGATCACCACTGATAAGAACGAGCGCAGTGTATTGTGTTTTAAAGAATGTGGAACTGCCACAGAATTATTAAACGATGTAGAAGAAAGTGATTCCCGCTCCAATATTTCATCTTTAAACGATGCATTGCAAAGCCCAAGCCGGTAACACTCATAGGTGAGTAGTTCAATCATCTCAAATTCATCGTGCGCATAAAACTCTTTTTCAAACAACCTGTAACCGATAAACCGATTGATATTGCTGATAAGAACATTACTTTTTTTCATAAGCTTGATTGCGCTAATTTCTTCACGTAGCCGTTCTATATCACGTTGTGTGAGAAAAACATTTACTTGTACTACTGCAGCATCCATATCGAAAGCTGCATCCACAGTTGAAATGATCAAATCACAAGGAGGTAGTGTGGCAGACAGCTCTTTGATAGAAGATATTGCTATGATGTTTAAATCATTTTCAAAGTTCTGCTTGATTTGCACAAGCGCAGGTTGATGCATGTTGTGGTAATCGGTGTATACAAAAATACAACTCACCTTGTTTTGGGTGTTTTTATTGCTTTCCATATAAGTGCCGATATGAAAAGCAATAAATGCAATTTCATCTTCATTAATAAAAATTTTTTCATTGCCGCGAATTTCGTTAGCGACAAATACTGCCATATCATAAATCAGTGGATAAGTGGTTTTGATTTTTATGGTAAGGGGATTTTTTACATGAGCATTATTGACGGCGCGCTGAAACAAATTGTGGATGTGAATAGTTAATTTTACAATAAAGGCATCGTCAAATGGTTCTAAGTAATATGTTTCCTCCAGGTGCTGTATGGTTTTTTTTGTTATTAGAATATATTTTTCATCAAGGTAATCATTGATATTTTCAGCGTTCACAAAGGAATAATCCATGGGGTTGCTGTTGCTGGAAATGTTCAAGGTTAAATAATATAACTCTGCATCGGAAATATCAATATTTAATATTGATTCTATGAATGCTTTAATCTCCATCGCAGCAAAAAAATTCTTGGTAGAACGCACTTTCTCAAGGGGTACAGTTCCGGAAATGTCTTTTCCGCTTTGAATGCGGTCTATAGTTACCAACAGGTGCAAAATAATATTGTTGAGCCCAAAATCGTTAATATATATATGATGACGCTGAAGGATTAAGGGGATATTATGGCTCAGTTCAGTGGATTTGTTCCGGTCAAAGAAAATTCCGGAACTGGTAAACGCCATGAAATTGTTGTTGTTTTCTATGGAAATTAGATGATGGATCAGCTTGCGTTTGTTGCGTTCTCCCCCTTCAATGCTTATAATATTCTGATTGCGAACTATTCTAAGGTTGAAATATTGCAACATGCTTTTTGCGCGCTTGATATCATTTTGCAAAGTAGAGTCACTAACAAACAGTTCTTCTGCCAAATCAAAGAAATTCACAGTATTTTGTGAGCTGATCAGCTTGCGCACAATATAATTTACACGCTCTTCCGGTGTTTCAACAGGTGATTTTTTCATGCTCTTTTTTAGCCGATGAAATGATTCCAAATTAATGTGATATCCCTTGTGACAAGATTCGATAAGTGGTGTCTCAAGGTTTTCATTGATTTTAGACACATAATTGCGTATGGTTCTGGAGGATACATTAAAAATCTCTGTAAGAAAAGTAGAATCCACCCACGTATTTTGCTGACGCAATACATCCAACAACGTATCTTTATCTAACTTCATGGTCATTCCCTTTCTCACTATATTTTGAATTTAGTTTAGCACAACCCCTGTTTGAATACAAGAAAGCTATTTAGAGCTTAGAACCGGTAATTAATTATTGAAGGTAAAAGATTGCCGCACCTTAGGAAAGCGAAACATTTGAATAGTATATATAAATTTTGTAGTATTAAATAAAGTCAATCCTATTTAGTAAAAAGTATGGTAATGATGAGGGGGAATGGTAATGAAAAAAATTCTACTTGTATGCGGTTCGGGTGCTTCAAGTGGCTTTATTGCACAAAACATGCGCAAAGCCGCCAAGGCAAAAGGGCTGGATGTTACTATCAAAGCAGTGAGTGATACGCAAATCGAGGATTATGTGGATGAGATTGATTTACTGATGATTGGCCCACATCTTAAACACCGTCTTGCTGAGATTGAAGAGTCTGTAAAGTCTTATAAAATCAAGGCTATGCTCATTGATCAGCAAAGTTACGCCTCATTGGATGGTGCAAGCGTTTTGGAAGCAGCGCTGAAAGAATTAGATTAGTGTTGAGAGGAGTGTATAATCATGGGAAATGACAGTGCAAAAAAAAGCATCATGCAGCGATTTATGGATTGGATGAGCAAATCGGTTGCTCCCACTATGGAAAAGATTGCAAACAACCCTTGGATTTCGGCAATGCAGAAGGCGATTTTAAAAACGCTGCCAATGGTTTTGGTAGGTTCCTTAATTACTATATTTAACGTTATTAGAAAATTTATCCCCGAGCTTCCCAATCTTGCCCCAATTAGCTCCTACACCTTTGGTCTTATCTCTGTTTTTATGGTGTTTTTGATACCCTTTTATGTGCTGGAGAACAAGAAAAACAATAAGATGAAATTTATATCAGGATTTACCGGTATTTCATTGTTCTTTATTCTTGTGAATCCCACTATCAGCGATGCAGGATACCTCTATAACTTTTCCAACTTTGGAGCAGGTGGAATGTTTGTGGCGATTGTAGCCGGACTTTTTACGGCCTTTGTGATGAACCTATTCTGTAAGGTCACTTTCTTTAAAGAAGATTCCGTCATGCCTGACTTTGTTAAGGAATGGTTTGACTCGATGCTCCCTATTTTTGTGATTGTGTTTATTGGTTGGCTGATTGTTATTCAGTTTGGCTTTAACATGTATGATTTTATCGTCAATCTGTTTATGCCATTGGTGAATATTGCTCAGTCTTGGCCGGGTATGCTTCTGCTATATTTTATTCCCACTTTGCTGTATTCGATGGGTATAAGCGGATGGGTTTTCCAACCTATTATCAACCCAGTAACCCTGTTTGCAATTACGGCAAACACCGAAGCAGTAACTGCCGGACTCAGTGCGCAATATCCATTCACCGCCGAAGCCACAACAGCCTTTTTAAGCTTGGGTGGTCGTGGAGCCACGCTGCCGTTAGTATTATTACTCATCATTTCACAGTCTAAAAGGCTTAAGGCATTAGGGCGTGCATCTGTTGTTCCCAGTGTTCTCAATATCAACGAGCCCGTAGTATTTGGCACAATTGCATGGAATCCCATGTTGATGGTTCCTATGTGGATTATCGCGCTGGTATTACCCACTATTACATATTTTGCACTCAAGCTGGGGTTTGTTCCTATCCCGTCTGAAGTGTTTTCCATGTGGTATTGTCCCATTGGCATTTCCAGCTGGTTGGTGACAAAGGATATACGTGGCATTATTTTAACCGCTGTTAACTTTGCAGCCGCATTTGCCATATGGTTCCCATTTTATAAGATTTACGAAGCACAGGAAGTAAAAAAAGAAGAACAGGCACAGTAAGGAAAGTCTGGTAAAAGGTAAGAATTTCCTAAAATCTATAGGAAGAAGGCGGATGTATTGAACATTTATCTTCTTCCTATATATTTCAATCAAGTGAGGTTTAAATATGGAAAAACAAACTGTAGACATTAACATGGTGTCGATGCAAATCATTATGGATGCAGGTGATGCCAGAGTGTATATCACAGAGGCTCTGGAACTGATGGAGAATAATGACTTTGAGTTGGCAATAGAAAAAATTGCACAGGCACAAAATAAAATAAAATCTGCACATAACGCACAAACAAATATTGTGCAGGACGAAGTGCGGGGGATTGCGCATACACCTTCGATGTTGTTCACACATGCGCAGGATACTCTGATGACCATTAGTAGTGAGTTGCATCTTGCGAAGCAATTTCTGAAAATTTTTAAAAAGATAGACAAACGTTTTGAGGCGTTGGAGAAACCGAGGGAATCGCAATGAAAAGAATATACAAAGAATTTCCCGGGGACTTTTTGTGGGGTGGTGCTATAGCTGCTAATCAAGCAGAAGGTGCATTTGATGTAGATGGAAAAGGTCTTTCAATTGCTGATTTTCACGCACATGAATACAAGCAAAACCGTGACGACCGCCGAGAAGACTTTACCCTGAAAAACACTCGTGAAACATTGACTATTGACCATAAAAAATACTACCCCAAGCAGCAGGGCATTGATTTTTTTCACACCTACAAACAAGATCTATCATTGATGCGGGAAATGGGGCTGAAGTGCCTGCGTACCTCGTTCAATTGGGCGCGCATCTTCCCAAAGGGTGATGAAATCGAACCAAATCAGAAGGGGCTCCGGTTTTACGATCAACTTATTGACGAAATGCTCGCTAATAATATTGAGCCGGTGATGACTATCTCTCATTATGAGTTGCCTGTGCATCTTGTAAAAGAATATGGGGGCTGGGGCAACCGCAAGCTGGTGGATTTTTATGTGCGGTTATGTGAGGTTTTGTTCCAAAGATATAGCAATAAAGTTGAATATTGGATTACGTTTAACCAGATAAATTTGCTGACCTTTAATTCACTGGGGTTGTTGCAAGAAAATTATGACAACATGCTGCAGGCTACTTATCAGGCGGTACATCATCAATTTGTGGCGCAGGCGATGGCAAAAAAAATTGCATCAAAATACGACAAGGTGATGGTGGGTACCATGCTCAGTGATAAAATTGCTCACCCAGCCACCTGTAAGCCGGAGGATATACTATTTAATATGCGCAAGAACCAGATGCAGTTCTTGTTTTCTGATGTGGCTATGCGCGGATTTTATCCTGGCTATGCGCTGCGGTACTTTGCGGATAACAATATTAATATTGTATTCGAGTCGGGGGATGAGGAGCTGCTGAGCACTTTCACAATGGATTATTTATCTTTTAGCTATTACTACACAAAAATAAATGATGCAAGCAAAAACACCTATGAACCAACCGATAAATGCAAAAATCCTTATCTTGCTGCGAGCGAATGGGGATGGGAAATTGATCCGCTGGGTTTGCGCACAGCTTTGAACACCTATTATGACAGATACAACTGCCCGTTGTTTATTACAGAAAACGGGCTAGGGGCACGAGACACAGTGGATTTAGATGGCGGGATTCATGACCCGTATCGTATCCGATATGTGAATGATCATTTAATACAGATGCGCGAGGCTATAAGAGATGGTGTTGAGTTGGTGGGATATTGCGCGTGGTCCCCAATTGACATCGTCAGTTGCTCTTCGGCAGAAATGTCTAAGCGTTATGGTTTTATCTATGTGGATATTGATGATGAGGGTAAAGGAAGCGGCAAGCGCATTTTAAAGGACAGCTATTTCTGGTACCGGGATGTCATCAAAACAAATGGCAAAAACATAATACAACATGATTAAAACACTTAATATCCGGCGTACCATCCTATTGTTGGCAGCGATCAATTTAACTTCTCTGGGTGTAAGTTTGTTTTTGCAAAGCGGGTTGGGCTCTGATCCACTTACCATCTTGCAGGAAGGGCTGCATTATTTGCTGCAGATTTCGGTTGGGCGTGCTGCATTAATTTATAATGCCGCCATTTTGATGGCTGCACTGTTTTTTTCGCGTGAACAGCTGGGTATAGGCACAATAGCTTATTCCTTTTCAGTAGGTTTTTTTATTGACTTTTACTGCTTGTGCTTGAGTAAGTTTGAACTTAGCAATGCACTTGCAGTGCGTGTAATGTGTTTGTTGCTGGGGCAAGTTGTATTATCAATTGGTGCCGCATTACTCATAGAGTTAAGGCTCGGAGTAAATGGCCTGGATGCGCTGTTATTGACACTGGAACGAAAAACTCATATTCGCTATGTATACTTGCGCACGGCAGTAGATGCGATGTATGCGCTACTTGGATTTTTATTTGGTGGCATTGTGGGACTGGGTACAGTACTTTCTATTTTGTCAACCGGGTATCTAGTATCCTTATTCCGTAGGTCAAGATTGAGGAAACACTCAGGTATACGTGAAAACTAACATGCAAAGGAGGCAATACTATGCAACAGTTTAAATATACCATTACTGATGATTTAGGTATTCACGCAAGACCAGCTGGGATGCTTGTGCGATTAAGTATGAATTATGAATGCGAGCTGGCCATCATAAATTCTGCCGGTAAATTGGCTAACCTAAAAAAGATATTCACTGTAATGGGATTGGGTGTAAAATGTAGTGACATCATAACCGTTACCGCCAATGGTGTGGATGAGATGGAGGCCATTACTGCATTAGAGAGGTTTTTTTTACAAAACCTGTAGATGGAGATCAAGAAAGGGTGAAGTTCAGTATGGATATTTTAAGCGGGCAGGGCGTTTGTGGTGGCATTGCAATAGGCAAGGTTGCATTTTACAGGAAAGAGCATCGGGAAGCTATGGAATATTATATAGAAGAACCGGAATCAGAGATAAGGCGTCTCAAAAATGCGATAGATACTGTGCTGTATAAGCTACAAACGCTGCATAAAAAAGCGCTTATACAAGCAGGGGAAGATAGTGCCATGATTTTTGAAATGCACCAAATTATGCTGCAGGATGATGATTTTCAGGAGGCAATGCGGCAACCTATTCGCAATGAACGGATAAACGCAGCCTGGGCGGTCACAAAAGCTAGCGAAACATTTGCACAGAACCTTGAGAGCATGGAGGATGACTACATGAAGGAGAGAGCAGCTGATGTCCGGGATATTGCGGGACAGCTAGCAGTGGTTTTGTGTGGAAAAAGTAGTGGTGTAAAGCAGCTGGCGCAGCCCTCTATTATTGTAGCGGAGGATTTAGCACCCAGCGAAACGGTACAGCTGGATAAGAGAGAAGTACTCGCCTTCGTCACCCAGAAGGGCTCTGTCAATTCGCATACTGCTATTTTAGCGCGCACTATGAACATTCCCGCCGTGGTGAATATGGATGGTGATATTACCGATGAACTGGACGGCGAACAGGCAATTGTAGACGGATTTACTGGTACGGTCTACATCCGGCCGGATGCCGAAACCCTTGCGGTATTCACCGAAAAACAGCGGCAGGAGGCTGAAAAAACCTTTCTTTTGCAGCAGCTAAAAGGCAAAAAAGCCGTGACACAGGATGGTAAAAGCATTGCGCTGTATGCAAATATTAGCGGACCGCAGGATGTGGCATCCGCATTGGAAAATGATGCAGAAGGGATTGGCCTGTTCCGTAGTGAATTTTTATACTTGGGTAGAGAAACCTTTCCCACTGAAGAGGAACAGTTCGAGGCCTACAAAAAAGTGGCACAGTCAATGGGTGATAAAAAAGTAATTATTCGCACAATTGATATTGGCACGGACAAGAAAGCAGAGTATTTCGGCCTGGAAAAGGAAGAAAATCCTGCTTTAGGGTACCGGGCTATCCGCTTGTGTCTTACAAACCCTGCATTGTTTGAAACTCAGTTGCGCGCTCTGCTGCGTGCGAGCGCTTTTGGCAACATTGCAATCATGTTCCCGATGATTATTGCAGTAGAGGAGATTGTCGAAATAAAAAGCATCATTTCACGTGTAATGGATGGGTTGGATGCTGCAGGAATCACATACTGTCCTGGTGTGGAGCTGGGTATTATGATTGAAACACCCGCAGCAGTCATGATAAGTGACTTGCTAGCGAAGGAAGTGGATTTCTTCAGCATTGGTACCAATGATCTAACCCAATACACACTGGCAATAGATCGCCAAAACCCAGAATTGGATAAATTTTACAATCCACACCACCCTGCGATCATGCGCATGATTTCACAAGTTGTGCACAGTGCCCACGAAACGGGTATATGGGTGGGAATATGTGGAGAATTAGGTGCTGATCCTGCGATGACAAAAGTCTTTCTGAATATAGGTATTGATGAGCTTTCGGTTTGTTCGGGTGATATATTGCGCCTTAAAAAACTTATCCGGGAGATGTATGCTTTAGTTTGATATAGAAGCAGAAGCCTTATATATGACAGAGCCCAAGGAGATGTTGAGTTGCTCGTTGAAGTACAGACGAGGTCATAGCACTACTCAAATGGTTTAGTCGAAAAGATCATGCATTGAAGAAGTGAATAAAAGCCGTAATAACAGCTAATGAAATTTGTGAGGTGAGTCTTTTGGAGAAATAATGTTCTTTAAATAAAACCATAAGACTTCATTACATGGAAGGCTTATCCGGATTTCATCAGCTGCTTAAACAATGACAGATTGATAAGCTTAGAATCTGCTATATAGGTAATACTGTCAAGCCGCTCTCCGAAGATCTCTTTTATCAGTTTAATCGCTTTTTCATTCTATTCGGTATCAGAGGTGTTGCCGTTCATATTCGAGGATGCAATAGCTATTCCATGCTCATTTACAATCTTGCCTACCACTACTTGTTTGTATTCCGGACGCCGGTCCTTATTATATCCTCTTAGAATACGCAAGCCTTCTTCGTTTTCCTGGTCGCTTTGCGTTTTCCATCCTTTTCAATTGAAATATTTGAAATCTGAGTAACTGTTCCCGCCATGGAAAAGGTGTCGTAAAATTCTGGAATAATTTTTACGCTTTCTCCGAGGTTGACATTTCTGATAAATTCTTCGTCGATTTCAGCATGGATCACAATGGAATCCGCATCAATAAGCTGCAACACGGAGGTTGGCACGTTTTGGGTTCCCAACCGGGCTCCGTAATTTACCTTAATGTTCTGTACAATTCCGTTGTCCACACAGGAGATAATCTGATTGCCATGTAAGTAAGCTTTTACACTTTTATTCTTCATATTGTCTAAATCGATCTGCGAGGCCGCAATTGAGCTGTTTTGCTTCTCCAAGTTTACGCTGTTTGCGCTCTCAGTTTGTGAAAGCTGGACTTGTTTTGATTTCAGAGAGCTTGTATCCTGTGTAGCGGTTTTCAAACCCGCCTCGTTGATCAAAAGCTGCTGCTCGAGCTTTTCGACAGACGTCAGGTATTCGGACATATCGATTGTGGTCAGGGGCTGCCCCATAGTAACATGACCTCCTTCCTTGACAGACAAACCCACTACCGTGGATAAGAAATCGATACTGATGTTATATAGAACAACAAAGATCAAAATTGCCCCCATGAGTATCATCATTGTCGCAGCTATAAGGACTACGGTTGTCGTTGAATCCGTATTTTTGATCTGTGTGCTCATGTTCACATATTCTTTGAACGAATCGCTGTCTAAGAAAGCTTTGTCCGGCTGACCTTTCCATTGTACGAGGATCGCCGAAGGTTCGAATTTTCACCGATGGACTTATAAAGCGTATCCTTCATGAAGATACCCTGCCCTGCCGCCATATAGAAGATCCTGTCTACGGGCATAGTAACGTAACCTTTATTAGAACATTTGATTTTTATACGGTCGCCAACTTTAATTTTCAGGGTTTAGGTAAGCTTTCTCGATACAGCGATGCCGTCATTACTCAACTCAAGCGGATTCTCGTCCAAATCTTTCAAATTTAGAAGAGGGCTGTATCCTGTGGTAACAGTGAGTGGTTTCATGGCGTGCGTACCGTCAGGACAGATTATTTTAACGCTTGTGTCTTTCACTTCCTGGATCACCGCATCAAAATGCTTATTCTGTACCAAATGGGAGTCCGCCTTATCATCCAGAAGTATTTTATTTATATATGACCGTAGACCTTCGTTGAAACCCCGGAAATCATATTGTTTAGAGCAAACGCTGCGACAATAAGCGCCGCAGAGCCTGTGATACCCAATACGCTCATGATAAGGCGTATTCTGTTTTTCACCGTATTGCGCGCAATGAGTCTTCTGCTGAATTTTATCCGGTTCCAAATCCCGGAAAAACGCTCAAGGAATATGCGTCCGCCTCCTTTTGGAGGCTTATCGCGTAAAAGCGAGGCAGGAGTTTCATTAAGAAGCCTTAGGCAGGCATAAAGCGAAATGCTTTGGACCGACCAGCAAACCTAATTTGGCAATGCGCCGGAGCCGCCTTTGAATTATTCTATCTGCTCGCTGGAATGGGCCAGGCCTTCGACAGTAATTGAAATCCACTTCTTGTTCAGCTCTATGGAAAATTTGTCTCCTATTTTAATACCGCGCCTTTTGGCAAAAGTAGCACCCAGAATCGCACCGCTGCTGCTTTTAAAACTGCCTTCCTGCAGTTTCGGAACGTCCAAAGTGCTCTGATCAGAAAGGGTATAGACTTTAAGAATCGGGGCGTCTTTTAAATCCGTGCCCGTATTTACATTAAAGCGCTTTTCGACCGTTGAGACGTCGCTTACTCTAGAAACAGCCCACAACTGCTTTTCAGAAGGGTTCGTTATTGAGATCCATATATCGGAGGAGTTTGTGGAATTATACATACTTTCGGATTTGACTTCGATCGTCTTCCAGATGCAGTCGGAGCCCGTAACGATGTTCACGGACAGCAAGGCCATAATAAAGATCGAGATAAACTGCGCTTCCGATTTCCACATATCCCGTAAAGCTTTTTTAAACAGCGTACTTTTTACCATTCGATTTCCTCTTCGTTTTTCGGATTGGAATTTTGCTTGATTTCGTTTATTTTTCCATCCCTCATATGTATGACCGTCTGGGCCATTTCGGCGATAGGGGTGTTATGCGTCACAATAATGACCGTTTTCTCCAGATCATGCGAAACATCGTGAATCAGACCCAAAACCATTCTGCCCGTTTCTGAATCCAATGCGCCCGTCGGTTCATCACACAGGACAATCTGCGGGTTTTTAGAAAGCGCCCGCGCGATGGATACGCGCTGCTGTTCTTCGCCGAACAGCTGACTTGGAAAGTTATTCATCCTTTCATTAGACAACTTGCCAGCATCTACAGGGATTTCCATGTCATTAACAAGCTTAAAGATGAATGAAACAGGGTTTCTGATACCAATATTGTGACTGGCTTCAAATAAATAAGTGGAATATAAGGTATAAATAAACCGCATGAGGTAAAACGGAAAATACGATATTTTATCGACTATAATAGATATAGAATCGGAACAGGAGCAAAGAAACAATAAGGAGGATTAGCTATGAACAAAGTAATTATTACGGGACAGGATCTGACGCTGGAAAAACTGGCAGTTGTTTGCCGGAATGATGTGCATGTTGAACTGTCTGAAGAAGCAAAGAAAAATATCTCTGAATCCAGAAAAGTTGTCGAAGAACTGGTCGAAAGCGATGCGGTTGTTTATGGTATCACGACCGGTTTTGGCAAATTCAGCGATGTTTCTATTTCCCAGGATGAAAGCAAGATACTTCAGAGGAATCTGATCATTACACATTCTGTTGGCGCAGGTGAACCGTTTTCGCGCGATGTAGCAAGGGGTATCATGCTTCTGCGAGTAAATAATCTTGCAAAAGGATTTTCCGGCGCCAGAATGGAAGTTGTTGAAACTTTGATTGCAATGCTGAACAAGGGCGTCACCCCGCAGATCCCGCAGAAGGGTTCGTTGGGCGCAAGCGGCGATTTGGCTCCGCTGTCGCATATGGTTCTGCCGATGATCGGGATGGGTGAAGCGGAGTATGAAGGTACTGTAATGAGTGGCGCAGAGGCAATGGAAAAGGTTGGCATTCCGCTCATTGAACTGGTTGCAAAAGAGGGACTTGCCCTGATTAACGGCACGCAGGCTATGACCTCCGTTGGCGCACTGACTCTATACGATGCACTGGAATTGCTGAAGGTTGCAGACGTTGCAGCGGCACTCAGCTTTGAAGCAAATCATGGCGTTATTGATGCTCTTGATGAAAGAGTGCATGTTATCAGACCGCATGCCGGCCAGATGGATACAGCAAAGCTGCTTGTACGATTACTGAAGAACAGCAGGAATGTTACCAGGCAGGGCGAAATCCGCGTGCAGGACGGTTATTCGCTGCGCTGCGTTCCCCAGGTTCATGGCGCCGGCAAAGACACTATTAACTATATTAAATCCAAAGTCGAAATTGAAATTAATTCAGTTACGGATAACCCCATTATCTTCAAGGAAACAAAAGAGGGTATATCCGGCGGTAACTTCCATGGCCAGCCAATGGCACTGTGCTTTGATTTTCTCGGAATTGCGCTGTCCGAGCTTGCAAATATTTCTGAAAGACGGATTGAAAGAATGGTCAACCCGGCAATTGGCGGCTTCCCTGCATTCCTGGTCAAGAATGGCGGCCTGAATTCCGGTTTTATGATTGTGCAGTATTCTGCAGCTGCACTTGTTTCTGAAAATAAGGTACTGGCACATCCTGCAAGTGTTGACAGCATTCCGTCTTCTGCAAATCAGGAAGACCATGTCAGCATGGGTACGATTGCCGCAAGAAAGGCGAAAGACATCATGAATAATGTCAGACGTGTACTTGCTATGGAACTGATGTGCGCATGCCAGGCGATTGATCTTAGTGAAAACAAGGGACTTGGCGACGGCACAAAGAAGGCATATGGCGTTATCAGAGACGTCTGCGCAACACTGGAAGAAGATCGCCCGCTTTATGGTGACATAAATCGGTGCGAAGCTGCTATCATTGATGGCAGCCTGATTGCAGCTGTTGAGAATGAAATCGGTGAGATGAAGATCTGATTCCTGACATCTGAAATGTAATGCAAGAAGTATGCTCATCACGTAATTTCGATGAGCATACTTCTTTTTAATGTGTATTCAAATTATGAATGAACGGTATAAGATTTATTCAGTTGCTTAATGGTAAATGCAGACATAGAATAAAGAGGTAAATAGTTCAAGATTTCGAGTTTGAGAGAACTATAAGAACCGATGAAGAAAGGAATTTAACTGTCATGGCAAACAAGAAAGTTGAAATTATGATTGATGATGCCAGAATCGTAGCAGAACTTTATGTTGATAAGGCTCCTGTTATTTGCAATATGATCCTGGCAAATCCTGGTCAGAGAGCAGTTGTTCAACATGCGAAACTGAATGGCCAGCTGATTTTTGGCACTCTTCCTTACGCATGCGGCTTTGAAAACAAGTGCCGTGGTGGCGACCTGGATATGTTCGATCTGGCATATTATCCTCCTCGTTGCCAGCTGTGCATCACGTATTCAATCATTGAAATGCCGTATGTAATACGTACTGTAACTGCAAATCTGGTAGGCCTGGAGACAAGTTTTAAAGAAGCGTCTCTTGTCCTGGGGGCAACACCTGTGAAGACATTGTTCAATGTTACACTTCCATGCATCAAACAGGGCATTATCGGCGGCGCAGTGTTCTCGTTCGTTGTCGCTTTTGATGAATGTGTAATTATCCTGTTCATGAAGAGTGCAAAGACAGTTACATTCCCGCTGAGACTGTATTCTTATATCACTGAGTCGTTTACTCCGTTAATATCCGCTTATGCAACGCTGTTTATTATTGTGGCTGCTGTTGTAATTTATATTGTGGAACGCAAAATCGGCCTTAGCAAATTGTATTAAAAATTATGTGTTGTGGGAGCTATGGAAAAGCTATAGCTCCCATTTCTAAAGATGTATTTATGAAAAATGGAAAGTATCAGATATATGCAATAATATCTATTGTGTTCTGGGCTCTGCCTTACATATTCAACAGAATAGCAGTAAAAGATTTTTCACCCTTTCAACTCAATGTATTTCGATATTCAATTGCCTCGGCATTTATGCTGATGTATTTGATTGTGACACATGCACCGTTGCCAAGATTGAAGGATGTACCATTGGTAATTGTATCCGGTATGTTTGGATTTACAATTCACGCGGTTACATGCAGCATAGGAGCACAGACTGTATCAACCGGCATGTCAAGCGTAATATATGCCACATCTCCGATTTTTACCATGATCATTTGCGCAGCAATTTACCATGAGCGCCTTTCAGTAATTGAAATACCGGTCATTGCGTTAGAGATGATCGGCGTAATTATTATGTGTATATGGGGAGACAGATGCAGCATTGGAATTGGTGCATCTGTTGTTTTTTTCCCATTTATACCTTCAGCAATCCCAAAATCTGCGCAAGTGAGTCTGGCTTCTTGGGTGAGTGTGATCCTTCTTGGATTGTTATGCAGTTCAGTTGCATACTCGCTGTGGGCAAAAGCAATAAAGCATGCGGAACGCACAAGTGATATTATCAATATTACTGGGTACAAAGAATACTGTTTGATTATGACGAAGCCTTCAACAGCATGCGTGTTAAGGATAAGCTTACCCTGAAGAAAACCCCTATTCTTACTGCGGGTTAATAATGGGGGGAGGTTATCGTACCATAATATCACTTGACGGCAACTTCGTTTACAGAAATGCAGATCTCCAAAAGCTGAATTATATGTATGACAATGGCAAGACTGATACCTTCTGGTATAATAATAAACTGTAAAGGAACGCAAGGCCCAGTCCATCAAAGGATACTGGGTCAGTTCATTTACCTTGTGGGTATTATTTTCGACACATTCTTAACAATTATGCTTTGGCAAACTGTATATTGAAAACAGCTATATAACCTGATAAGCTCAAATTGCTTTTACTCATATGCAGGATATGGCAATGCTGGGGAGCAACCAGAGCGGGTGTAGGTGAACCTAAAGACTTTATGTGAGATCAAAGTTATTGAAGATCGTATAATAGGATTCGATTTAAAGAAATTTGCAAATTAGGAACATACAGAAAAAGCATCTGAACAATATAATAAAAATGTCTGATTCGAAGGATAGCAGGTAAAGATTTTGCTATCCTTTATGTCTATTGGGTATTCCTAGCGTTGGTTATTTCCTGCATTGCCGCAATGCAAATTTGCAAGTGCAGCAAGCGCAAGACCGCTTTGTCAAAGTGAATAAATAGAGTAAGACATAGACAATGGATAAATGGTACGCCTCATTCTGCAATACTATACTATACACTGATGCAATTTATGAAGTATAATTCATAAAAATACATTTAAGGGAGGGTTCTTATGAACATTATAGCTTTTATTATATACTGTGTTATAGTAACATTTACGCCCGGGCCTACGAATATTGCCATATTATCTATAGCACATAATTTCAGGATTAAGAAGATATTTCAATACGTATGGGGAGCAACTGCTGCATTGGGAACGCTACTTGTTGCTTCTGTTATCCTAAACAGTGTGCTTGTTGTGATCGTGCCAAAAATTTTGGTCGTGATGCAGGTAATAGGAAGCTTTTATATGCTCTACCTTGCATATCAAGTGCTCAAAATGGATGTATCAGGAGATACTGCCAAACAAACTGCTTCCTTCATGTCCGGATTTCTAATGCAGTTTGTAAACCCTAAGGTTTGGCTGTTTACAATGACGGTTATTCCAAGCTATGTTATGCCATATTATAAATCGTTGCTTGTATTATTGATATTTGCCTTAGTTATAACAATTATTGCTTTTTTAGCACTTACAACGTGGGCACTTTTTGGTACGGTTTTTAAGAGATTTTTGCATAAATATCAAAAGTCCGTTAATATTACATTAGCAATATTATTAGTTTATTCAGCAATAGAGATATCAGGAATAGTTGAGATAATTAAGAGGTGAATTTAAATGGAAAAATTTATATATAAGAAATCAGCAGGGATTATTGCATTATCTGCAAGTTTTGCCGATTTCCAATATAAAAAGCATTGTCATGAAGAATATGCTCTTGGTGTAACTTTGCGTGGTGTTCAGCAGTATTATATGGATGGAAGTTTACAGTCATCCTATAAGGATGGAGTTATGCTTTTTAATCCGGAACAGGTACATGATGGAAGGTCGCAAGATAAGACAGGCGTTGATTATATAATGATTTATATCAACCCTAAACTATTTTTGGAGATACTTGGGAAAAAAGATTTAGTGAGGTTCTCATCTCCTATCATTTATAACCGCAGACTTGAGCGAAGCATATTAAACCTGATAAATGCGATATTCAGCAATGAAGATGAATCTCTGTGCAGCGAGTTGCTTATAGCTCTTGCGGACAGCTTTTCTCAAACAGAAATGAGCAAAGTATTAAAAATAAATAATACTCTTATTGACAAAGCAAAGGAAATGATATATTTCAATTTAGACAATGTGCTAAGGCTTGATGACATTTGCAGAGAGCTTAGCATGTCAAAATTTCAGTTTATCAGGACATTTAAGGCTAACACAGGGATTTCTCCATACCAATTTTTTTTAAACTGTAAAGTTGAGCATGCCAAGCAACTAATAGAAAAAAACAAGGATATTTACTTAGCAGTAACCGAATATGGATTTGTTGATTTAACACATTTAAACAAACACTTTAAAAGAATATACGGTATAACAGCGTTTGAATATATGTCAGATATCAAAGGACAATTTTGATTTAGACCTTATGCCTTTGAAGAGCTTGAAAAATATAGAAATGAATGCTCCAAACGAAAAAGCAATTGTCAAAGGGACCAAGGAGATATTCGTATGTCATGTTTTACAAGTGTGATAAATATGATTTCAAAAGAGTAATTCTGTTCTTGTTGAATTCTAAAATTCCCTCATCTCTCATTGTACACAATTCTCTGGATAATGCACTGCGGTCAACTCCCAGATAATTTGCCAAACCCTGACGGTTAAAAGGAATATAAATAGGAGAGGCAGGTTGATCGATGGTTTGCAGGTAAATAAGTATTCTGTCCCGGATTTTCTTTTGTGTTAATATCTCAATCTTTTTGTTCAAAAAGATGTTTTTTTTAGCAGTTTCGTTCAACAAGTTTGATGTTACCTGCGAAGCAAAAGGACAACTTCGAGCTTTTTCAGTAAAAAGCTTGGAAAAGTGAAGTAACAAAATTTGACTTTTTTGCTCCGCTACAATTTGAGCCGTATTACTTTCATCTTGCACGCAGGCGAAGGCCTCCCCGAACATTTCACCTTTTCCAAATTGCTGTACATTGTATTCTCTGCCAGCCTTGCTGAAAAATGAAATACTTACCTTGCCGGATAATATAATTCCTGCGTTTTTTATAGGTTCCTGCAACCCACCTATGGTTTCGTCCTTTTGATAAGTTTTGACCTGTGCATTTAAGCAGGTAAGTACATTATCATATTTATCTTTACTAATATATTCAAAAAGTGGCATTGACTGCAATATTGAATTAATTAACTTCATTTTTTCTCCCTTCGTTGCAATGGCAACCGATTTTATTTACTATGTGTGGTATAAATATATTGATCAGCTTAAGCTAATCAATATATTCGGCAAAAAAGTTAGAAAAGACTAACTAATAATAATTATATCATAAAAAGGAGATTTTACAATGAAAAAAATGTGCTCGCTTTTGCTTGTGGCTTGCATGCTGGTATCGCTTGCAGCTTGTGGGATTACGGAACAGTCAAAATCCGAATCGTCATCTCAACAACCCGAAGCATCTGTTGTACAAGAATCAAAAAACACTTTTGAAACCTCAGAAGAACCAATTACTATTACCGTCGGTGTACCTACTGCACCTCCTGCACTTCCGCTGCTGCGGATGATGGAAACAAAAGCACTTGGAGAAAGCGTTAAAATTGAACTTGATATTTGGAATGAACCGGAAATCCTGATTGCCATGGTACAGGATGGAGGGCATGATATGTTTGCATTTCCGCTTACTGTTGTTTCCACACTTTATAACAAAGGAATCGATGTCCGGCTGATGAACGTAAATACTTGGGGTGTTACATATTTTATGACCTCAGATCCTGATTTTAAGGAATGGGCCGATCTCAAGGGAAAAACTGTATATATTCCATTGCAGTCCTCGCCTCCTGATGTACTGACACAGTATTTTATCTCCGAAGCAGGACTTGAGATTGGTAAAGACGTTAAAGTTATTTATGCAACCACCGCTGAGGTAGCAGCCATGCTAGCCTCCGGTGATGCTGTTTATGCTACGCTTATTGAACCGCAGGTGACAAAAGCAATGATGTCAAATCCTGACCTGCAAATTGCTTTTAACTTTGAGGATGAGTGGCAGAGAGTTAATAACACAGAAACAAAAATTCCAAATGCCGGTTTCGGCACAACACAGAGGTTTATTGATGAAAATCCCGAGCTTGTCTCCAAATTTCAAGAAGCCTATGAAGAAGCAACTGTGTGGGCAAATGAAAATCCGGAAGAAATGGGAGCTCTTGCCGAAAAATATTTGGGGCTAAAAGCACCGCTTATTTCTAAGGCTCTACCCAATATGGGACTTTCCTATAAAGCGTCTCTTGATGCCAAGGAAGAACTTAGTATGTTTTATCAGCTTCTGTATGAATTTAATCCTAAGATGATCGGCGGCAAAATCGCAGATGATGGTATGTACTATAATGCAGAGTAAGTCATACAAGTTATGAAGAAGGTCAACAATTTTTTTTCTCTGCTGCTTATATTTGGCGGGTGGAAACTTCTTACTCTGTTTTTTTCACCCCTCGTTGTTCCTACCATTAGCAGTGTATTACAAGAGCTTTTTAAAATTACCGTAACGGCAGGGTTATACAAAATGGCTGCAATTACGACGGGTAGGCTTGTTCTGGGCCTGGCCGCCGGAGTTGCAATAGGGCTTATTCTCGGAATATTAATGGGATATTTTTCACACTTCAAGGATGTTATTGTTCCGATTATTGGAATAATGCAAACAATGCCTCCTGTATCTTGGGTGGTTTTGGCACTTGTTTGGTTTGGCTTTAATGGAAAGCCTGCCATATTTATTGTTATCACCTCTGCCATACCGATAATTGCCATTAATATATATGAGGGAATCACCAGAATCGATGGGCATCTTTTGCAAATGGCACAGCTTTACCGTTTTTCCGGGCAAAAAAGGCTCAGGCATGTTATTCTACCGTCTATTGCACCGTACTTTAAATCGGCATTTCGGGTAGCACTGGGAAGTGGATGGAAAACTGCCATAATGGGTGAAGTATTAACCACAAGTGACGGCATAGGCGGAATGATAAAACTTGCAAGATTGAATGTTGAGTCGGAAAGTATCATCGCATGGTCGGTTATCGCTGTTCTTTTATTTTATGCCTCGGATTTTTTGATTTCACGAGTGATTTTCAGGAGGGAGAGAAATCATGCTGACAGTTAGCGATATCAGTAAGAGCTTTAACACTCTCCCTGTGCTGGAGCACATCACGTTTCATGTAAATCACGACGAAATAGTTGCAGTTATCGGGCCTTCGGGATGCGGAAAATCGACACTGCTTAATATTATTTCGGGACTTTGCACGGCGGATCAAGGATTTATATCAGGAGCAGATAACGCGATAGCTTGTGTGTTTCAAGATGACCGGCTCCTTCCATGGCGCACAGTGTGGGAAAATATCAGCCTTGTCGGTGACACAGAAGAGCCGGATAGAATACATGAGCTAATAAATGCTGTCGGGTTAAAAGGCTTTGAAAATTATTATCCCGGACAGCTTTCGGGAGGCATGAAAAAGCGCTGCGGAATTGCAAGAGCATTCTATTACCGCAGTGGACTGTTGCTGCTGGATGAGCCCTTTCAGGGGCTAGACTACTGCCTGCGTCGTGAAATGCTGCAAATGTTACTAAGAGTGTGGAAGGAACACAAACAAAGTGTGTTGTTTGTTACACATGAAATTGACGAAGCATTGACAGCTGCCAGCAGAATAATTGTGTTGTCGGACAGACCGGGTAAAATAGCACAAGAATTTGATTTGCCGGAGAAGGAAGGCAGAAATCCCATATCCTCCGGATTAAACAAAATTCGGCAAGAAATCATAAAACGTATAACAAGTTAAAAGGAGAAATTATGGCTAAGCTGAGAAATTTGCCGCAGATATGTCCTGTGCCTATGGAATCATTGATTAAATCGAAAAAAAATCAAATTGTGAGCATGGCGTTGTCTGATAGTGATCATGTTCAAGTATCACTGTTCACATTTGCTGATAAAGAGACCGTAAGCGAAGAAGAATACTTCGGTGATACAATGTATCTGGTTGTTGAGGGTGAAACCCTTATAACAAAGGGTGCAACGGTATATGAACTCAAAACGGGCGATGTGCTTTGCGTTCCTGCACACATCTTACATTCAATTGGAGGCAAGGGTGCCTTTAAGGTACTGCAGATAACATTAAATGAGTAAAGGAGATTATTATAATGACTGATAAATTGATTAAAAATATTGAGCATTCCACCCCTTTCGCACTTGCGGAGCTGGTTGAATACAATGAGGGCAAGGTCACAAGTCTGACCCTTGCCCAGAAACCCGGTGTAGGTATTACCTTATTTGCATTTGACGAGGGAGAGGGTGTCAGTACCCATGCAGCACCCGGCGATGCAATGGCAGTTATTCTCGATGGAGAAGCGGAAATTACCATAGACGGCACGTCTTATCATGCAAAGGCGGGATATGGAATTGTTATGCCTTCCGGTATTCCTCACGCAGTAAAATCCGTAACACGATTCAAGATGCTGCTTACTGTAGTCAAGAATATTAATGAGAACGGGCGGACATAAAAGCCATTTATTTATAAGGAGAGTATAATATGTTTGCGATCGGAATGGATTTGGGAAATGCTTCGGCCAAGATTGCCGTTATTTCTTCAGACGGTGAATTGTGTTACAGAAAGCATTTGCCGCACTATGGGAAACCTCTTTCAGCTGCGCTTATACTTCTAAGGGAAGTAAACACAGCTTTTGAAAAAAAGAAAATTATTTTTGGTGCATTTACCGGTGTGAACGCCGGTTTGTTGTGTGATAAGGAAACTATTTTAAATGATATTCCTGCAATAGACAAAGGAATTCGCTTTTTATGCCCGGAAGCAAAATCAGTCATTGAAATAGGTTCTCAAAACGGGCGTTTTCTGACTAAGCTTGGTCAAAACACAGCACCACTTTTTGCCGTCAATGAAAGCTGCGCAGGCGGAACAGGTTCTTTTTTTGAAGACCAGATGTATCGTTTAAAATTGAAAACAGAGGATTACTCGACAATTGTGGAAAAAGCAAATTCCATTCCCCGTCTTTCCGGAAGATGCTCGGTATTCGCCAAAACGGATATTATTCACAGACAACAGGAGGGTGTTCCCACTCCCGATATTTTACTCGGGCTTTGCTATGCGACCATAAGGAATTTTAAGGCAACCATTATTAAGAATCTCCCCATTCAAAAGCCCCTTGCACTTTGCGGTGGAATCGTGCAGAACAAGGGTGTCATTCGTGCTGTAAAGGATATTTTTGAGCTTTCGGATGATGAATTTTTTGTTTCTGACAGCTATATATATGTACAGGCAGTTGGAGCAGCGGTATATGCGCTGGAAAAAGAAGCCGATTTTTTACTTTCTGAGTTTTGCAGCGTTGTTGTGAATGCCGAAAACAAAAGCGGAGGCGGCCAGCAGCTTTTACGTCTACCTCCCTTACACCTCGGGGAGGGCACCAATATAAGCGACCCTGTTTGTGCAGCTATTTCAGATAATGCACATTGCACCCTTGGCATTGATGTAGGCTCAACCAGTACAAATCTTGTGCTTACGGACAGAGCCGGCAATATCGTCGATTTTCAGTATCTTCGGACATTAGGCGATCCGCAATCTGCCGTGCGCGAAGGATTGTCGTCTATTGATAAAAGGCTGGGCAGCAAAGTAATCGTCGATGCTGTCGGTGTCACTGGCTCAGGGCGCTATCTTATTGGAGAAATGGTCGGTGCGGATACCGTAAAGGATGAAATTACCGCTCAGGCAAGAGCAGCAGTCGGGATTGACCCAAAGGCAGACACCGTGTTTGAAATAGGCGGTCAGGATTCAAAATATATCTCGCTGAAAAACGGAATGGTATCGGATTTTCAGATGAATAAAATCTGTGCGGCAGGAACCGGTTCTTTTCTAGAGGAACAGGCAGGACGATTGAATGTCCCTCTGAGTGAATATGGTCAAATTGCCCTTGATGCAAAAAATCCTGTTGATCTTGGAGAACGCTGTACAGTGTTTATCGAAAGCAATATTTCAACCTGCTTGGCAAAGGGGGTGGAGACTGCGGATATTTTGGCGGGGCTGTGTCATTCTGTTATTCGCAACTATTTATTCAAGGTTGTCGGAAACAAGCCTGTCGGTGAACATATTGTGTTACAGGGTGGTGTTTGTTATAATCCTGCTGTGGTGGCTTCATTTCAAGCTGTATATGGCAGCAGGATAACCGTTTCCCCTTGCTTTTCTGTCAGCGGCGCTTATGGTGTTTCTTTGCTCGCATCGGAGGATATTGGCGAAAGCAAAACAATGTTTAAAGGCTTTGCTTTAACAGGAGATGATAATGACGAAGGAAAGGACAGCCGTATTCATATAGAGCAGAACAATCACTTCTATGAAAAAGCAAAGAAACTATTAAAGGGAAATTATACGGGAAAGATTGACTCAGGCAAACAAACCATAGGTGTTCCTTATGTATTGGTGGTACATAAGTTTTTCCCGATGATAAAAGCCTACTTTGAAGAACTGGGTTACAATGTCTTACTCTCGGATGAAACCGACGAAAGGACAATCGCTTTATCACAGAAGTATGCGCAGGCAGAAACCTGTTACCCCGTAAAATTGATTTACGGACATATGGCTCAACTTGCTGAAAAAAAGGTTGATTATATTTTTCTGCCCAGTGTTCTTACTATGAAGCATGAATGCTCCCGTGTTTACCATAATTACGGTTGTGTCTATATGCAAACTGCGGCTAAAGTTGTTTTTGAATCCATGCAGCTTGCCCGGAAAGGCATAAAACTCTTAAATCCGGTTTTTTCCCTTGATTTCGGACAGAAAGCAATGGCAAGCGCTATGATAGGAGTAGGTGTATCTCTCGGTAAAAACAAGGCACTTTGCGCTAAAGCGCTTTTGAAAGGTGCAATGGCGGTCAGAAAACATACTGTGCAAGTGGAAAAGCTCGGCAAGGAATTGCTTGACAGCCTGCAGCCGGATGAAAAGGTGCTGGTAATTGTAACACGTACCTACGGCATTGATGATCCTGTTTTGAATATGGGGATTCCGCAGGAGCTTTTGAAACGCGGATATAAGGTTATCACACTTTCTCATTTACCTGCACATAGTATGGATATTTCCAACGAATACGGAAACCTGTACTGGCCCTTTGGACAGCATATTATTTTCGGTGCAAAGCTGATAAAGAATCACCCGAATTTGTATGCCGTTTATCTGACCAATCATGGCTGTGGTCCCGATACAATGCTTTCACATCTGTTTCGACAGGAAATGGGTGACAAGCCCTATCTCAATATTGAAGTAGATGAGCATTTTTCGAAGGTGGGAATTATTACCCACCTGGAAGCCTTCATGAATAGTATTGAAACATGTAAAAAGGCAGATACACTCGGCAGAAATTATTTTGAAAATTTGCCTGAACGTACAGTTCATATACCAGACACAGTGCAGAAAGATATACCTTTATATATCCCATATTTATATCCTTACAGCATTTTGATTGCTGATATGTTAAGCAAAAATGGATACAACGCAGCGTCTTTGCCTCCTTCAAATGCCAACACCCTTGCCCTTGGCAGAAGTAAGACAATTTCAAAGGAATACCTCTCGTTTACGGCGCTTACAGGTGATATATCTCAAAAAGCACAGGAAAATCAAAATATGCAAATACTGATCCCACAAACGGAAGGTTCGGAAACAGATGGCATATATGCAAGAGTCATTTATGACATATTGAAAAGAGAACAAAAAAACAATGTAACGGTGGTTTCGCCGATTATGGAAACACTGCCCTTTTCATCCCCGCTTTGCAATCAATTTTTCCTGTGCTTGCTTGCAGGGGATATCATTCTTGCAGCAGACAAAGACGAGCGGGAGACTGTGATGCAGCGAATTATTTCATTCAATGAACTTACACTCGAAGATCTTGCAAAAATTGCCGGAAACTTTGATACAAAGACAGAAACCGGTAAAATTGCAGTTCTCGGTGAACCTTACAGTATTTTTAACCCCGGCCTGAACGACAGCTTGTTTCTTGCAATGGAAGAGGAAGGCCGAAAAATATCTTATATGCCGCTAAGTGAGTATTTTTGTTTTCTTTGGCTAAACCGGGCGGAAAAGGAAGCACAGAAGAATTTAGTAGAAGCTTACAGGAAACAAATGAAAGTCATTTCCGATAGTTTAGGAAAAAACAGCCCTTTTGCAGCAGATTTTTTTGCGTTGTGCAGCATTGCGGATAATATACTGCCGCAGTTTGCGGGAGCAAACGGAAAATACCGTTTGGCCAAGCGCATAGTAATGCAAAAACACTCAATCGCTTGCATAGAAGCCGCATCCATGTACGAAAACACCCAGACTGTTCTGACACTGTTATCAATTGGAAGCGCATGCCCGACAATTACCATGAGCTTTGAGGGTGTGGGAAGTATTGCACTGAAGGAAAGGCTGGAATCCTTCCTTTATTATGTCGACAGCTATTAAGGAAAACCGCCATATCTGCTGCAGCGTGCACATAACCCTGCAGATTGGTATTCATGGGGTGATAAAGCCTCTGTAAAAGCAAATGCAGAGTATAAACCCATATTCCTCAGTACCGGTTGCAGTACCTGCCATTGGTGCCATGTTCGCTATGCTAGACAACAATAATATCGCTTGAGTCCACTATTCATCGCGCCAATTAGGACAGCAGTAAACCAAATATTTTGCTTATTCTATAAAATTTTGCTTATTGCTTATGAAATAATAAAAAATACATTTAAAATATATTCAAGTCACTTAACCTCCTTTCAAGTCTTTTCCAGGTCCATTTTGGAGTAGTTTTTGAATTAACAATAGATTTTATATTGGCCACTTGATCATCTTTTGATACTGAATTTTATTCAACGGATTGTTGATATGAATTTCTGCATGTCGGCAATTTTTTTGAAATTATTAAACCAACAATAAACCAAATAGTTTGTTTATTTGAAAACTATTTGGTTTATTGTTGGTCGGGTAACAAAATGCTTAGTATAATGCTGGTGCTAAAATGCAAAAAGAAGAGTTGCTTGATATAGTAAAACTACTTCAAAAATATCAGTGTGAAATGCAAGCTATTGAAGCAAAGGCAGCAAATACAGGTTGTCCGACAAAGCTTTATTATACGCTGTCTAGTTTTTCAAACCAGGATGGTGGCGGGGTCATCGTTTTTGGGGTTGATGAAAATCAAGAGTTCTAAGCTGTCGGTGTATATGATCCACAGGATTTGATGCATCGTGTTTCGGAGCAGTGCAAGCAGATGCAACCAGCTGGCAGATCCCTATTTACTGTCTGTGACCTGGATGGAGGTGCCGAAGAATAAAATTGATGTTTCAGTTGTATTGGACATGGAGTATGTAGACATGTTTCCGCAGTGGTTTGAGTAGGATGTTCAGGCATGACCAAGTTACGCAATGTGGAGCAATTTTGAGACTGGGCAATGATAAGAGAATGTCGGTTTATAGCTGGTGTTCTTTTTTTTATATGTAGACGATTATTAATAAAGTATAACAGTAAAAAACAGGAGACTGTAAATAATTTTGTGTAAACCTTTTGGATTAATGATAAAATACCTTGGTTTACATAGCAAATTTTTTAGAAATATTGTTGTATGTATTTTTACACATGATGAGAACTCTGT